>RRZU010965583.1_pt1 | contig 18174 bp, 17 predicted proteins | sample 2165561 | NCBI WGS metagenome assembly RRZU01 (sample SAMN10456909, study PRJNA506462) | wastewater metagenome | isolation source: wastewater sludge | place: USA: Moscow, Idaho | reverse complement strand
CGTGGCGCCCATTCCCTTGTTCATGTCCTCCCCCGTTCGCAGGGGAGGCCCCGGGTAAGCGCCCAGGGCCTCCGGTTCGGTGTCGATGCGGCGCCGCTACGCTTCCGGCTCTTCGGCAGGCTCTTCGGCTGCCGCGTCCTTGCTTGCGCCGGCCGCCTTGCGCTTGCGGTACGCGAGCGCTCCGCCCGCGCCCGCCGCAGCTGCCAGAGCGATGCCCGCGGCCACGGCGTAGCCGGTGCCGTCGGGGGCGTCGGCCCCGGTCTTGGCGTAGGGCTCCTCGGGCACCTCGGGCGTGTCGGGGTTGTCCACGACGACGCTCTGCTCGGCGGAGTCGATGTCCTCGTGGGCCGCAACGACGTTGCCGGCGGAGTCCAGGACCTTCTCGAAGACGACGAGCTCGTCTCCCTCGGCCAGGCCCTCGGTATCGAACTCGAAGGTCACCTCGACGGTGCCGGAGGGTGCCTCGGGCTCGAAGGGCGTGCGCGCGGTCACCTCGTTGCCGTCCTTGTCGAGGAACGGCTCTCCGGTGCCCTTGTCCATGAGCGTGCCCACGGCGATGTAGGTCTCGCCGGGGACGAGGCCCTTGTAGGCCACCGTGTCGATGACCTTGGCCTTGCCGGCCTCGATGACCTGGTCGCCGTCGGCGGCGTCGGCCGCCTGGGTGCCCACCTCGACGGCGACGTGGACGGTCTGGCCCTCGTCGGAGAGGTCCGCGTGCGACGCCACCTCGGCTCCGTCCTTGCGTAGGCTCTCGAACACGACCAGGTCGCGGCCGCCGAGCAGGCTCGCGTCGAAGGCGATCTCGACGTCCTGGCTGCCGGTCGAGAGCGCGGGGGCGAACTCGGCCTTGGCCTCCACGGGCACGCCCGAGGCGTCGGCCACGGGCTCGCCGGTCGCCTTGTCGACGAGGGTGGCCGAGAGCTCGTACTCCTCGCCGGCCTTCAGGCCCTCGTAGGCGACGGCGTCGACGACCTTGGCCTCGGCGTCGGCCGAGACGTCCTTGTCGCCGTCCGCCCCGTCCTTTGCCGTGGTGGAGATGCGCGGGCCCTCCTGGTCGTCGAGGCCCATCCACACGGCCTTCGCGACCGTCGAGTCGCGATCGACCCAGAAGCTCCTCGTGATGAGCTCGAGGCCCTCGTTGGCATCGCAGCGCAGCTCGGTCATGGTGTAGGCGCCGTACGGCAGGGCCGCCAGCGAGTCGTCGACCGGCGCCGAGGAGCCGTCCTCGCCGAGCGAGAACCAGATGCCGGCCTTCGGGTCCATGTCGGCGGCAACGATCGGTCCCTCATGGCCGAGCAAGGCGTCGTTGGCGTTGGTGTCCCTCGAGTGCCTGTTCCAGCTGCTCGCGGTCGACGCGTCGCCGTTGCGGTCCGTGACCAGCACGTGAATCTCGCCGGTGGCCGCGTTCTCGATGGCGAACGGAACCATGAGGCCGGCGTTGTCGGACTCGCTCTTCTTGGAGAGCTCGAGGTCGTTGCGCACCACCTGGTCGCGGAACTCGAGCGCGGCGCCGTCCGCGGAGGCGCTCACGATCTCGCCGCCGGTGCGGACCTCGAAGGTGCGGGGCTCGCCGTCGGTCAGCAGGTAGCTCCCGTTCGTCGCCGTCTCCCGCACGTCATAGGTTCCGTACGGCAGTGCGTCGGCCGCGGTCTGCGCGGTGTAGGCGCCGGCCTCGTCGTTCCATGCGGTGGTCAGCGTGGCCACGGCCTCGCCCGGCTCGCGCCACTCGCCGTCAACGAGGACCTTGTGCGCCGAGCGGTTCGTGACGGTGAACTCGATCCCGTCGAGGCCGGGGTGCTCGCCAGGCGCCTCCTTGTGGCCGCTGCCCGCGAGCGCCTCGGACGCCTGCAGCTCCTTGTCGGACTTGGTCACCTGCACGCCGCCGCGGAAGACCTCGTCGGTCACGGGGTCGCCCGTGAGGTCGCGCACCTCGTCGGCCTTCACGGTGAACGCGACGGAGGCGTCGCTGGCGTCGTAGCCCTCGGGCGCGCCGGACTCGACGATGCGGTAATTGCCCGCGGGAAGCGCGTCGGCGCCGGTCGCGGCGACGTGCGATCCGTTCTCGGGCGCGGTCTTGATCGTGGCGCAGACCTCTCCGTCGGCGTAGTACTTGCCGCCGACCAGCACGTAGCGGCCGGTCTCGTTAACGACGGAGAAGCTCGCGCCGTCGAGCGAGGCGTCGCCCTGGGGCTCGGCGCCCGCCTCGGAGTCCGTTTTGGCTACCTTGACTCCGCCCGTGGACCAGCTGAAGCTCACGAGCGTCTGGGAGCCGCCGCCGGTCCTGACGCAGAACGCCTCGAACCCGGCGGATACCTTGCCGGCGCCCGCCTTCATCTTGGCGAAGGTCCCGCCGATCAGCTCGGATTTCGCCCAGGAGGCGAACTCGGCGCTCGTGCCGTGCGTGGCAGCCGACTCGGACCCAGAGTAGGCGTAGGCGATGAGCACGTGGCTCGCCGCGGCGTACTTCGCGTCGTCCCAGCCGCCGCCGTCGTACCAGCTGCCCGGGAACATCGACGCGTCGAAGCCGGGAGAGCCGAACGAGTACCAGATCGCCGCTGTCACGTCGCCGCTCGGCACGGGGCTCGTCGAGTAGGAGCCCGGCGCGGGCGTCGGGGACGAGGGCTCGGCGCAGTAGGCGATGTTCCCGTCGGCGCTCATCCACGTGGTGGCGAAGCCGCCGTATGGGATCTTGCCGCCGATGGACACGTCGACCGTGCTCGGCGCGGCGTAGGCGGGCGAGGCCGCCACGGAGGCGAGCAGCGCCCCCGCCGCCAGGATGAGCGCCATGGCGCATCGGAGGAGCTTTTCCTGCAGGGTGCAGTCTTTCGCTGCGTTCATCTTTCCGCCTCCCTATCTCTCGACGCTTCGCTGTGCGCGGGGCGCCTCGTGCTCGGCGGCGCGGCTCGCCTGGCGGGCGTGCTCGGCGCGCTCCGCGAGGTAGCGCGAGCGCCCTGCGTCAACGGCCTCCTTGAGCTGCGCGGGCATGACCTTCACGGTGTCCTTGACCGCGCGGCCGCCCTCGTCGAGCTCGGGCTGGCCGTCCGGGCCCATCACCGTCTTCCTCAGCCACACCTCGCGGTTCGCGAGCAGCGGTATGTCCCGGAAGTCGGCCCCCTTGAAGCGGCTCTCGTTCACGAACATGGGGCTGAACTCGTAGCCTCCCACGTCCACGCCGTCGACGACGGTGCCCTTGGGAAGGGTCGCCGAGTTGAAGGTCCTGGCCTCGCCGGTCGCGCGGTCGGTGTACTCGATGCCCTCGCGCACGAAGCTCTTGTGCAGCGAGAGGTACACGTTCTTCCTCTCTTCCATGTCTTTCCTCCTTTTCGTTTTCAATCGGTCCTTGTCTTCATCCGCCGGGACGCGTGCCCCGGCGCGGTGCCCCTATCTCATGGCGACCGCCCCCTTCCTCGCTTTTCCGCTAGAAGCCGCTCACGATGTCGCGCGCCCAGGAGCCGCTTTTCACGAGGGCCAGGATGAGCAGCACGCACATGGCCAGGTACTGCAGCGCGTAGGTGAGCCCGTTTGCGACCGCGTCGGCCGGGGTGCCCGTCCCGGGGTTCGCCCCGGTGAGCCCGCCGAGCACGAGCGGGAACGATATGAGCAGCACGAGGATGATGACGCCGGCGATGCAGACCGCCCCGAAGCTCTTCAGGTAGCCAAGGCCTATCTGGCGCGTGGCGTCCATGCCGAGGAACGCCAGCGGGATCGGGGCGAACGCGGCCATGATGTAGAGCTGGAGCGCGCGGGCCCAGCAGACCACGAGGGCGACGACGTAGGCCGCCAGCACCACGACCCAGCTGATGAGGCTCACGACGAGCATGGCGATGAGCGACGGGATGTCGTCGTCGGTGGTGACGACGGACACCTCGGGCAGGTCGAGCGCGCCTCCGGCGCCGAAGAGCGCCTCGACTCGGTCGATGGCGAGCCCGCAGACCTCGTAGATCGACGCCATCAGGTCGAAGCTGTTCTGTATGAGGAACAGGAACACGGCAAAGAACACGAGAAGGAAAACGACCTCCTTGACGCCGGGAAGGCTCTGGCTGCCGTCCATGCGCTGGGATATCTCGATGAGCTTCAGGGTGAAGACCAGGCCGAGCACCCCGCACCCGATCGGCAGGATGGCCACCTGCCACACGCCGCGGGCGACGTCGTGCATGGTCAGGTCGCTCGAGCTCGTGAGCATGTGCGCGAAGTCGGCCGAGAGGATCCCGTTCGCGCCGATCGACCCGAGCACGCCCGTTTGCGCCTTGAACATCCAGTTGCAGCAGTCGCGCAGAAGGCCGCACAGCCAATCGTTGACGTCCCCGGCTATGTCGGCGTATGCCGGCTGCACGGGGACGAGCAGGAGCGCGCAGAGGGCGAACGCCGTCGCGGCGGAGATGGCGAACGCCCTTCGGCGTCGCGCCTTGAGCGCCCCCATGGCTACATCGCCTCCAGCGAGCCGCCGCGCGAGACCACGGTGACCACCGTCGAGGCGGGGTCGTCGAGCGTGAAGGTCGTCGACGCGACGTTCCCGGCGTAGTCGAGCCACACCTCCTTGTCCCAGGTGGCTCCCGTCGCCTGCGGGGACACCTCCGCCGCCTTCCCGGCGACGGCCTCCTCGATGGCGGCGACGTCTGCGCCCAGCGCCTCGGAGAGGCGGTCGTCGGTGCCGGTCACGGAGAACGCTCCGTCTTGCGCCTTCTGGGGCACGTAGGCCTGCGTCAGGAGGTCGCAGGCCAGGGTGCGGGCGTCCCCGTCGCCCGAGACCTGGATGAGCGAGAGGCCTCCCGGCTTCTCATTGGTTCCCTTGACGTCGATGGGCACGCTGAGCACGCCGCCGGCCTCGGAGGGCTCCTCGGCCGAGAAGAACCAGGCGCGCTCGGTGCCGCCTGAGCTCTCCACCATGGCGCCCTCGACGATCCGCAGCGTGGCTGTCGGGTCGTCGGCGCCCGTCCATGCGGTGTTCCAGAGCGCCTCGGCGCCCGAGGCGGCCTTCCCGGTTGCCGCGTCGGCGCCTGCAGCCGCGGGCTGCTCTTGCTCCTGGGGACTATCCTGCGCGCCTTCCTGCGGGGCGATGGCGCAGCGCGCCGCGCCCGCGCCGAGCGCCACGGTGAGCGCGCTTGCCGCGACGGCGGCCATGACCCTTGACTTTCCCTGCATTGGTTTCTCCTATCTCGCGGTGAGCGCGCAGCTGAAGCTGCCGATGCCGCTCGCTATGCGGCACACGTCGCCCGTTCGCGGCTCGTGTATGTACCTGTCGTCGCCGATGTAGATGGCCACGTGGCCCGAGCGGTAGAGGATGTCGCCGGGCTTCGCCTCCGAGAGCGGTATGCGCCTGAGCTCCTCGTACTGGGAACCCGTGTAGTGGCTTATGCGGATGCCCGCCTGCGCGTAGCAGTACTGCGTGAGCCCGCTGCAGTCGAGCGCCTTGCCGGGGGTCGAGCCTCCCCACACGTAGGGCACGCCGAGCTGGCTGTACGCCGCCTCGACGATCGCGTTCCCGTTCGCGGTCGAGTCCTTCAGGTCCTCGACCGTCATGGAGTCGAGCCGGTAGAGGCCCCATTGCGCCATGATCGACTTCAGGGACTCGACGTAGGACGAGTCGGTCGCCCAGCCGGCGTCCTTGAGCCCCTCGGCCATCCTGTCCGAGTCGTGCCTCTCGATCGCCTCGCGGATGAGGGCGTTGCCCGAGTAGCGCTCCGCCTGCAGGAAGACCCTGCTGCGGAAGCGGATGCACTCGGCGTCGCCGGTGAAGCGGATGAAGCTCGCCGTGATCTGGGTGTGCTCGCCGGGCACGTACTCCTCGCTGGTGGCCCAGTTCGCCTTGCCGGCCACCTCGGGGCAGCCCGCGTAGCCCGACCACCACTTCATGCCGAAGAGGTTGTGGTCGCGCTCTGCGAGCTGGCTCATGCGGTCGCCCTGGCCGGACTCCTGGATGATCTGCGCGATGGTGCAGCCCGCCGGGTGCCCGTACTCCTCCTGGCACTCGAGCGCCGCCTCGACCATCTCGTAGGTGATGTAGGGCGGCAGCCCCTCGAGGCCCTGCTTGGAGGCCGCGTCGTCCCAGAAGCCGAACAGCGCGCTCAGCAGCTGCGCGACGGCGAGCGCGCAGGCGACGAAGGCCACGATGCCGGCCACCGCCCCGAGCAGGGCGGGCGCTGCGCCCGAGACCGCGCCCGCGATCGCGGAGGCGGCGCCCTTCGACCCCGCAGCGCGGGCCGCCTCGCCCGACGCCTGCGCGGCCGCCTGGGCCGCTTGATGCTTGGCCGGGGCGGTCGCGCCGGCTGCCTCGGGGCCGCGCGCGCCTCCCTTTGGGGCGCCGAGGGCGGTCGCCGCCTTGCGGCTGCCTTGGGCTGCTTCCTTCGCCTTCCTCCGCCGCAGCCCTCCCGCGGCCTTCTTGGCCGCACGCCCCGCGTCGTACATGCCCGAGACGCCCTCGAGCTCCTCCGAGTCGTCGAGCTGGGAGACGGCCTCCCGGGCGATCGCCAGCTTCGCCGCATCGACGCGCGAGCGCATCGCGGCCGCCGCGCGCCGGTCGCCGGCTGGTTGGGACAATTTGTCCCCGAGCCCGCCTTCCGGCGCGTCGGGCCTGGAAGGGCGCCCCTTCGCCGCTGCGGCGGGGCCTCCCGCCTCGTCGAGCGGGCCGGCTCCCTCCGAGACGTTTCCCAGGGCGTCGCGCTCGGTCTCCGCGACGTCGCCCGCGGTGAGCACGTCGCGGCGCCGCGCCCCTACCACCTCGAGCATCCCGCCGCCCTCGCTCGGGCCGGCCATTCCTATTCCTCCGCCTCTCGCGCCGCCCGGCGCATCTCGCGCTCGGCGACCTCTGCGGGCTTGGTGTTCCACAGGTCGTAGAGCGGGCCTTTCGGGAAGTCGTCGGTGATGGGCACGCGGATCCCGGCGCTGATGAGCAGGCCCTCGCCGGGCTTGACGGCGTCGCCGATGTAGCCGCGCTCCGTGGCGGAGAGCTGGAGCATCTCCGCCCATGCGTCGAGGTCGGCGGTGGACTGCTTGTGCAGCAGGAAGAACTCGGAGTTGAGCACCATGTCGCGGGCCTCGGCGTTGGCCAGCATGTGGCTCGTGTTCTGGCTGATGCCGGTGCAGATGAGGCCGAACTTGCGTCCTTCGCGCCACAGGCGGGCGAAGTACTCGACCACCGTCGGGTGCGCGAAGAGGCTCTGCACCTCGTCGATGTAGAGCCAGGTGTAGTTGGGGCGCGGCGGCGTTACCATCACGCGGTTGCGCACCATCTCGAGCGCCGTGATCATGCCGAACACGCGCATGTTCTGGCCGAGGCCGTGCATGTCGATGTTGGTGATGCGGTTGTCGAGCGCCACGTTGCTCTGGCCGTTGAAGAAGGAGAACGCGCCCTTCACGTAGCGCTCGTAGCGCAGCGCGATGTCGGCGGCCTCGGGCTCGGGCTGAGCGAGCAGCGCCGCGTGGAAGTCGCCGAGCGTGGGCAGGCGGCCGTCCCTCGCGCACTCCCGGTACGCCTCGCCGACGCAGCGGGCGATGATCGAGCGGTCGCGCTCCGGCAGGCCCTCGCGGCCCTCGGCCATGAGCGCGCTCGAGAGCGCGAGCACCGCGTCGGTCTTGTACGCGAGCTTGGCGGCGTCGGCGCGGTCCGCGACGTCGGCGGTGTCGAGGGGGTTGAGCACCGCCGAGCATCCCGGGGCGAGCTCGACGTTCGCGCCGCCGAGCGCGCCGACGAGGTTGCCGTACTCGCCGGCCGGGTCGAAGATCACGACCTCGTCCTCGGGGTGCGCGAGAACGGTGTTGGTTATCTCGCGCTTCACCGAGAAGCTCTTGCCCGAGCCGGGCTTGCCGCACACGAAGCCCATGGGGCTCGCCAGGCGCTTGCGGTCGCACAGCACCAGGTTCCCGCTCTCCTTGGACTGCCCGTAGTAGCCTCCGCCCGCCTCGTCGAGGCTCTGGCTGGCGAAGGGCATCTGCATAGCCACCTGCCCCGTGGTGAGGTAGCGGCTCACGGTGACGTGGTTGTCACCGAGCGGGAGCACCGAGTTGAGAGCCTGGCGCTGCCGGAAGTGGAGCGGCTCGAGGCCGATCGTGCAGCCCTGCGCGACGCTCGTCACCTGCTGGACGCGGCGGTCGAGCTCCTCGAGGCTGTCGGCCCAGGTGTAGACGAGGCCCGTGTAGACGAACAGGCGCTCGGACTTGTTGCGCAGGAAGTCGAGCAGCTCCTCGGCCTCCTCCTTCGAGAAGCGCAGCTCGGGCGGCAGGATCTGGTAGTCGTAGCCCTTCTTCACGGCGCTCATCTGCTCGTCGATGATCTCCTTGTCCATCCAGTCGATCTGGCGCTTCACGAGCGCGAGCGCCTCGCTCTGCGCGATGGGCTGCACGTGCAGCGTCACGTTGAGCGGCAGCGGCAGGTCGATGATGGAGGCGAGGTAGGTCTCCTCGATGACCGACCCGAAGCTGCGCACCGCGAGCACCGCGCCGTAGCGCTCGTCGCTGCGGAAGCAGTCGGACCTGCCTTCGGGCTTGAAGTCGAGCGTGGAGGGCATGACGAAGTCCTTCGTGCGCGCGCCCGACGTCGGGGACAATTTGTCCCAGGAGAACTCGAAGCGCGACCCCGGGCGCAGCTGCCCCTGCAGAAGCTCGAGCCTCTCGACGCCGTCGAGGGCGCGCGACGAGCAGCGTATGCGCGCGAGCGTCTGTTCCACGTCGCCCCGGATGCGCGCGAGCTTGGGCACCGCGGCGTCGACGTCGTCGGCGCCCACGGCGTAGGTCAGGTAGCGGTGGCGCACGAGGTTCGAGACGCCCTCGCGCATCTTGTCGTTGAGGATCCGGTTGTACTCTTCGGCGAGCCCGGCGGTGGCGCGCTCCCCGGGCTCGAAGAAGACCTTGCGGCCGACCTCGTCGGCGGGGATGGGCGCGTTCACTACCTGGAGCTGCACGTGGGAGTCCGCCGGGAAGTAGTTGAACAGCGAGCTCATTACGGTGAAGGCCGTCTCGCGCGCCTCCTTGCGCGCGGACTGGTAGCTGATGTCGGAGAACTCGACCGTCTGGCTGAACACCCCGGGCATCACCTGGGCGATTCCGTCCTTGTACATGGCGTCGTAGCCGACGTAGGCGGCCATCTCGCGCGAGCGGTCGCGCTCCCGGCGGCGCCTCTGCCGCTCGGCCTCCGCGCCCTTCGAGGCGTCCTTGCGCCCGCCCGTGCCGCCGAGGAGCAGCCCGAGGGTGCTCGGGCGCTTCGGCCTATTCTCCTTGTTGCTTCTTGCTCGGCTCATAGAGCTCGGCTCCTTTCTTCCTTGCCCTGCGCCTCGCGCGACGTCCCGGGCGGCCCGGGCGCGGCGAGCCCTCGGGGAGGCTCCCGGCGAGGCAGGGCTCGTACGCGAGCAGCTGCGGGGAGAGCTCGTGTGCCGCCAAAAGCGGCAGCAGCTCCTCGGCGCGCATGCCGAAGGGCCGCCAGAACCCGGCGAGCCAGAACGGCATGCTGCAGAGCATGATCGGGAAGGCCGCGTCCGCGACGTCGGCGTGCAGGCCCAGGTGGACGAAGGCCGCCGCCCCGACCGCGCTGCCGAAGCCGAGCGACACGCATGCGAGCGTGCGCAGGCTCATCTTCCCGACGATCTTCTCCTCGTACTCGCCGATGTCCTTCTGCACCGGTATCCGGAGCGCCATCCGCGACGCCCCCTATGCCGGCAGCCAGGACGTGTCCAGCTGCCCGAAGTAGACCGACGCGGCGATGATGATCGCGCCGCCGGCGATGGTGGATATGGCGGTCGCGATCTGCGGGCCGCCCTGCTGCTCCCTGATGGCCAGGCCGAGCGAGACCGCGCCCCACACGACCAGGAAGCCGCCGAGGAAGGTCACGCAGCCCGACACGAGCTTGATGACGTTTGCGAGCATGCTGCTCTCCTTTGCTTTCGGTTGACGATGTTCCTTGCTGTTCCTCCCCCGCGGCGGGGGAGGCCCGCGCCCGCCGCGGCCCCGTCACGAGTTGCCTTCCTTCTGCCTGCGGTACTCTGTGAAGTCGAACGGGCCGCGGCGCGCGGCCTCCTCGAGCAGGCGCGAGCGCGGGTGGCGCTCGAGCCGGTACTTCCGGTCCATGAGCGGCATGCACCCGTTCACGAGCACGAGCGCGTCCTCGCGCGGCATGCGCGCCACCTCGGCGGGCTGTATGAGGTCGCGCTCGGAGATGCCGCGGTTCACGGTCCGGGTCCAGCCGGCGCCCCGCGAGTCGCTCTGCGTCTCGCTCGCCACCGTCTGTTTGCCGGCCATCTTGCTGATCTCCTCGTTGGTCTCGTTCGCCTTGCCGCCCAGGTAGAGCAGCGTGTCGCAGGCGTTCACGATGGTCTCGGCGTTGTTGTCGCCGTAGGTCTCCTTCAGCTGCGAGAGCGACTGGGCGATCATCGAGACGGCGATGTTCCGGCTGCGGGTGACGGCGATGGTCCGCTCGAAGTCGGGTATGCGCCCGATGTTGGCGAACTCGTCGAAGACGAAGTGCACCGTTGTGGGCAGCGAGCCGCCGTGCGCCTCGAGCGCCTCGGCGCAAAGCGCGCTCACGGCTGTGTCCATGAGCAGGGCGAACAGGAAGTCGAAGGTCGAGTCGGTGTCGCTCATGGACGCGAAGAGCGCGACCTTGGCGCCCTCGTCGCCCATGTGGGCGAGGTCGAGCTCGTCTTTGGAGGTGAGGTCGCGGACGGCGCGGATGGACAGCGGCTTCAGGCGGACGTTGCAGCTCGAGAGCATCGACTTCATGGTGTCGCCGGCGGCCACGCGGAACTCGCGGTAGCTCGCGAGCGCGAAGTCGTCGGGCGGCGCCGGCTCGCGGACCTTGACCCACTCCCACGCGCCGTCCTCCTCGGCGAAGCCGCGCAGCGATCCGCCCTCCGCCGAGGCGCCGCCGCGCCTGACGTAGCGCTCGCCGGTCTCCAGCTCGCGGAACACCATGTCGAGCGGGCTCATGTAGCCCGGGTCGTCGCGGGCGTCGGCGAGCGAGAGCAGCGTGAGCAGCCCGTCGAGGTTTCGGTCGGCGGGCTCGCAGTGCATGACGAGGTAGGCCGTGAGCGCGGTGTAGACCAGGCGCTCGGCCTTCTCCCAGTAGGGGTCGCCCTTGTGGTCGGCCTCGCCCTCGGTGTTGGCGACGATGCCGCGGGCGAAGCGGATGACGCCCGCCTCGTCGCGTATGTAGGCTATGGGGTTGAAGCGCATGGAGCGCGTGAAGTCGATGGTGTCGAACGCGCGGATCTCGTAGCCGAGCTCCGCCAGCGCGCCGCCCATCTCGCGGATGAGCGTGCCCTTCGGGTCGGTCACGAAGAAGCTGGCGTTGGCCTGCAGGAGGTTCGGCTTGACGTAGTAGCGCGTCTTGCCGGTGCCGGGTCCTCCCACCACGAGCACGTTGTCGTTGGTGTCGGTGGAGAGGTCGAACCTGCGGCTCACGAGGCGGATGCGCGCGTTGTCGGTGAGGATGATGTTGTTGTCGGGGTCCTTGGCGTCGCCGAAGGGCGCGATGTCTTTAGGCGTGGCCCACCTGGAGCTACCGTGCTCCTCGCCGTCGCGCCGGGCCCCCTTGGTCCCCAGTGAGCGGGCCCAGGCGAGGAGCGCGCCGCACGCGCAGGCGGTCCCGGCGCACAGGGGAAGCGCCTCCGCGGAGAAGACGCGCCCCGCGCGGAGCGCCGCGGGGATCGCCGCCATGGCGGCCTCCGGGTCGAGGATCGGGTTCGCGCCCGACGCCGCGATTGCCGCGGCCGCGAAGTCTCCCGCGGCGAACGCCGCCGCGGCCAGCGCGGCCGCCGCCTGCCACCTCATCTCTCGGGCCCCTCGATCTGGCGCGGGCCGCGGTCCCGGCCGGGGCCCTGGCTGTGGGCCCTCGACGCCTCGCGCGCCCGCTCGGCGCGCTCCGCCAGCCGCTCGGGCGCCTGGCGCCTCTCGGCTATCTCGGAGAGCCGCTCCCTTGCGCGATCGGCGGCCTTGCCCGTCTCTTGCTTCAGCTGGCGGAAGGCCTCGTCGACCTCGGGGGCGTCCTCCACCTTGAAGAGCAGCCAGTCGCGGCCCTCGCCGGGGATGATGTGGTGCTCGACCGACGCGGCGCGCAGCTTGTCGGAGACGACCTCCTTGATCGTCGCGTACTCGGGAAGCCCCGAGAGCTCCTCGAGGCTGAGCTTCGCGTAGGTCGGCGCGCCGTCGGCCGCGATGGCCTCGGCGCGCCCGCCGGCGATGGTCCCGCGGATTCCCGCGAGGCGCTCGGAGAGCTCCCTCGCGCTGCGCGCCATTGCCTCGGCGCCGGCCTCCTGGCCGATTCTCAGCATCCAGTCGAGCAGCTTGCCGCCCGCCTCGTCCCCGTAGTCGCTCGCCATCCCGCGCCTCCCTTCCAGTCGAGATGAAAAAGGGGCGCCTTCGCGCCCCGGTCGTCCCTATTCGGCCCCGACGGCCCTCTCGCGCGCCATTGGGGCGCGGGCTTCCTGCCCGGCGTGCGCGCGGCTCGCCTCGCGGGCGGACGCGGCGCGCTGCGCCAGCGGCTCGGGAGCCTTCTCGTGCAGATGGGCCCACTCGCCGCTGCGGCACTGCTCCGGCGTCGCCTCGCACATGTCGCGCATGGCGCGCTCGAACCGCTCGGGCTCCTGGGCGATGGCGCCGAAGCTCCAGCTCTCGAAGCCGGTCCACGCGTCGCCGTCGCGCTTGAGCGTCCACCACTCGTCGCCGCCGTTCACCTGCTGGATGAACGCGAGGTCGCGGTAGCAGAACCCCTGGCGTATGGCCCAGTTGCCCGAGCCGAGCGCCTCGCGGAGCCTGTCGACGCTGTCCGTGCGGGAGAACTCGTAGGGGTACTCCTCGAGGAACGGGTCGTCCTGCCAGTCGAAGCCGCCGACCTTGAGCCAGCCGTTCTCCTGGCACTTCTCCACGAGCTCTTCGTGCTCGCGGCCGGTTATCCTCTCGAAGCCGTCCATGGGCCCTCCGCCTTTCGTTTGTTGCTTGGCGGGCGGCGTCCTCGCGATGGGGGCACGGTGCGAGTCGGAGCAGGCGTGCGTGCCGGCGCGTCGGCGCCGCCCAAGACGTGTATAGCGATTTCGATTGCGGCGGCGACCGGGGCCGCCCGCGATGGGTCGAGCTGGGTCGAGCCGTCCGCGCCTCCACGGGAAGCGCACAAGCTAGCCGAGCCGGCGCCTGTCCCTTCCGCCCAGGTAGACGGGCCTGCAGGTCTGGGAGATCCTGCTCGCGATCGCCTCTGCCGTTACGCGCTCGCCGCGCCTCGCGAGCCTGTCCGCCAGCGCGCCGGGCGCGTAGTTCGACGTGACGATGGTCGGGCGCATGTCCTCGTAGCGCGCGTCGAGCACGCTGAACACGGTGCCGACGGACCATTCCGTCGCGTCCTCCTTGCCGAGGTCGTCGAGCACGAGGACGTCGCACTTGGCGTACCGCGCGACGGCCGCCTCGGTGCCGCCCTCGTCGAACGTGGCCTTCACGCGCTCGAGCATGCCCTTGGCCGTCGTGAAGGCGACGTCGTAGCCGGCCTCGGCGAACAGCCTGGCCATGGCGGAGGCGGCGTGCGTCTTTCCGGCGCCGACGCCCCCGTGTATGTAGAGCCCGGCGCCTCCGTTGCCGGCGAACGAGGCGATGTACTCGGCGAACTCGGGGCGGTCGGCCTCGGCGGCCCAGTAGCGCCTGGGGATGCCCGCGCGCGCGAGCGCCTTCTCCCGGCGGGCGGCCTCCTCCTTGGCGGCGAGGGCCGCGCGCCTTCGCGCCTCGGCCTTTCGCTCGCTGGCTGCGCCCTCGCACGGGCAGGGGGCGGCGGAGACCCAGGCGACCCTGCCCGCCAGCGCCGCGCCGAGCGGATCGAGGGCGGCGCCGCAGTGCGGGCACGCCCTCGGCTCCGGCTCGTCGAAGGAGAGCCCGGCCGCCCGGGCCTGCTCCAGGGTGATGAGTCCCGCTCGGTCCATCGGGCGCCCCTTCCTTATCTTCTGAAGTCCTTGTTGTCCCTTTTGCTTATTGGGTGGCATATCGTCAGGGGTTTCCCTGTCATTTCGTCAGGGGTTCGGGCTGCGAGCCCTGACGGTTCGTCATCCTTGTTCGCGGCGAACCCTGTCATTTCGTCACCCTTTCGCGCCGGGAACCCTGACGAATCGTCAGGGGTTGCCAACGCTCCGGGCGGCAGCCTCTCGCGCACGATGCGGTATCGCTTGGTGGCATGCCCGCGCGCCGGGGCGTGCACGCCGCACTCCTCGATGAGGCCCTGGTCGAGCAGGTTGCGGATGGCGCGGTGGACGCTGCGCTCCTGCACGTTGAGGAATCGGGCCAGGCCGCCCTTGCTCTCGAAGTAGCCGCACCCGGCGTCGCAGAAGCCGAAGATGCGCGCGTAGACGAGCAGGGGAAGGCCGGAGAGGCCCAGGTCCGCCATCATGAAGTGCCGTACCGTCGTGAACTCGCGCGGGGAGGGGCCGTCGCGCCCCCTCGGGCCTGCGGCCGCCATGGCGCTAGCCCCTTCTTGGCGAGCCGACGACGCTGTTGCGCTCGACCCATGCGACGAGCTCGTCGTGCAGCACGATGCCGTCGCGCGTCTTGCCGCCGATGTAGCGGATCGGGAACGGGTCGTCGCGGTCCTTGGCGAGCCGGTACATGGCGTCGCGGCTGATGCGCAGCATCGCGCACGCCTCGTCGGCGCCGAATATCGCGTTTGTCGATGCGATGAGCCTCACCTGGCTCCTGCTAGTGCTCTTGGTCATGGTCGTCCTCGAGCTCCTTTCGTCTCGAGGCTCCCTCGCGTGCCCGGCCGCGGGCGGCTCCCGGGGCGGTCGCCGCCGTCATTTCCTGCCGCTCCTTGACTCGATGTAGGCGTCCACTGACGCCCTCGAAACCAGGAGCTTCCTGCCGAGCCTGTACGAGTCGATCTCTCCCGACCAGATGAGGTCGTACGCCTTGTTTCGGCTCGCCCTCATGTACTGCTGCATCTCGATCACCGTCATCCATTCGTCGCGGCCCTGGTTGTTCTCGGGCGCGGCGCATTCGGCTGTGCGTGCCATGGTTCCTCCAATCTTCCCGTGCGGCACCGTGCGGGCACACCGCGCGGCACAGTGTCCCTTTTCGTCTGCGCGACGATTGAACCGCCTGCTGGCGCATCGCGCGCATGACGGGAACGGAGACGGGTCGAGGTGGGTCGAGCTGGTCGGGCCTCCACGAAACGGCCATGAGCCGCGTGGCTTAGCTCTCAGCTAAGTCCCTGAAAAGTAAAAGGCGCCCATGCGGGCGCCTGCCTAGGAGCGATGTTCGTTCGGTTGTGGTTGGAATGCTTCTCTTCCGCGGTGCTGTCGTCCGGGGTCCGGCATCTGTCGTTCGCCTCTTCTGTCGTGTTTGATGTTGCGTGTTATGCGAGCGACCTTTCGCGGGCCTGCCGGCCCGTTGCCCCAGGTGCACCCGGGTAAATGGTACCCATCCGTTGGAACATGGACATCGCGGGAGGGCTGTTTGGGCAAGCTAGGATGGATGAGCGGCGGGGTTCTAAATGCAATAATTCGAGCTAAAGGGCCTTGTACTCTCTTTTGTAAAACGCGAGGGTGCAATAAACTCGACGATCCCCCTGAACCTTTTCTGAACGAATCAGCTCTTAGGCGGTATGACGCGACACGCATCGGTAGTGCTCGGACTGGGTTAGTCATCGAGTGGGTATAGAACATACGTTCTGTATAACGTTATAGCACCAGGTGGCAGGCGTAGTTTCAATCGAAGCTACGCCTGCTGCTATATATGGGTTGATGGTGGTATCAATGACCGCGATGCTTCTGTTTGCGCTTCAGTTTTCGCTGCTCGAAGCGCGCCTCCGCCTCATCCGCTCGACGCTGGCTTCTTGCTTGAGCCGATTCCCGCTTCATCGTCTCCCGCTGATTCGCGAGCGCCTGCTGCGCCTTGGTGCTCATCGCCGGCTGCTTGAGGGCTTTCGCCGCCTCGCGGGCGCGTCTCTTGGGGTTCTTCGCGGGCTCGCTCGCCTCGGACGGATCGTCACCGAAGAACGCGAGCTTCGCCCATTTGCTTGTAACGAATCGCAGGATCTCCTCATCGGACGGTTCTGCGCCGAAGACGATGCGGGCGACGCCGTACCTGCCGTCCTCGACATGCTCCGCCAGCCCGACCCAGAATTGGCCGTCGTGATATACGGTCAGGGTGGACGACACGCTGATCTGCATGGCTGGTTCCTCCTTTATGTAGATGACCATGCAGAGAAGGGACAACCAAGGAGGCAGGTTACTGATGCGGACTCCCGCACGCCCACGACTACCCGACGGGGACTGTGTTTTCATCTCTGGTGCCCGCATTGTAGCACGCGCGGATTCACGATGTTGATTGCCGGCGCCTAGACGGAGATGAAGGCGGTTCGATCTAGGTCAAGCCGGTCGCTCGTTCATGAAGCGGCCGATTCCCTGAAAATAAAAGGCGCCCACGAGGACACCTACAGGCTATCTTCGAACTACTTGGTTGGGGCAGACGGAGGAAAAAAATAGGGCAGAATCGCTCTCACGATCCCGCCCCGCAAACCCGAGGGTTTCTAACTGGCTCCATTATTCCGGGCTTCTCAGTTCTGTCATTGACCCAGGTATCACCCGTCTCCTATAGCGAGTGAATATAAAAATAGGGCAGAGTCGCTTGCGCAAGTCCGCCCCTAAAACCGTGAAGGTTTTGCTATCTGCAGGCTATTCTACCAACCCGAGCGATTCTGTCAACCTGCGAAGGAACTCGAGCGCGGAGCGAGCTGCGGCGTCGGGCCCCTTGTCGGGCAGCGCCTCGGTTTCGCCGTCGGCCCTGGCGAACATCTCGGCGAGCTCGGATGCGGCGCGCGAGCGCGAGGAGCCCTCGGGTACCAAGCCGGAGTGCGCCACGAGCACGGTCGCGACCTCCTGCATGGCCGTATTCCCCATCCACTTCCTCCTGGTCGCCTTGGGAATCCCCACGGCGGCGACCCTTCGGGAGACGCCGCTGGACGCCGAGCCCCGGGCGGCGCCCCTCTCGGCGAAGCAGTTGATCAGGCACGAGCCGTGCGCGGCGCAGTTGCGGACGGACTTCACGCGCTTGAGGTCGTAGTGGGAGGCCTCGAGGCGCCTGTCGCCCCATCGCCTGGCGCAGAAGCGCACGAAGTCGATGAGGGTGCCGAACGAGGTGAGCTCAAGGAAGGCCCAGGCAGGCATGTCGCCGGAGTACTTCGCGTAGAGGCTCGAGCTGTAGGGGCTGCGGCCGCTCATCTTGAGCTCGCGCAGGCGGTACTCCCTGTTTGCAGTGGTAAGCGATGCCATGTAGTCGGCCACGATGGCGTAGCCGTCCTCTCCACGGTCCTCCATCTCGCGAAGCAGTGTCACCTTCTGGAAATGCTCGATGTCGAGCGTCATGCCGAGCAGGGCGTGGCGCAGCTCCTGGTCGAGCGCCGCGAGCAGGCGCAGCTGGCCGAAGTCGAGGTCTACGTAGCGGCCGTCGCGCGGGCCTCCCTCGTATTTCGAGAAGAGTTTGCGGTAGGATGCGAGCTTGAAGAAGTTGCACTTGTCGCGCAGGTAGTCCGCGGCCTCTTCCTCGGAACACAGTTCGAAGGCTACGCCCTTCTGCTTGAGGTGCTCTATCTGCTGCTCGATCGTGAGGATCGGCTTCCTATCGTGGGGTTCGGCCATGCTCGGTCTCCTGTCATTGATTTGAGAATCCTATTCTACCAGCATGTTTGCCCTGAATCCTGAAGGCCCGTTCGCCAACTCATAAGCAAGCCACCTGAGACTACTCACTTTGTTCACGAATGGCGAAGACCTGCGACCTGGGGTTTTGCAAATGGCGCGCAAGCCACCCGCGTTAATTCACTTGCGATTGCAGCTGGCGGCTTGCGGGCAAAAGGGCGGTTGAGTTTCAAAACGGGCGTTTTCGGCGCCATCGAGCCTCCAAAGGCGACCCGCCGCGCACTTTGGGACAAAAACAAAAACGCAAAGCCCTGAGTTTGAAAAAAGTTTTTGAGGTTGTCCCAGCTTTTGTCCCCGAAGCCGACGAAACGCGACATCGCGTCATTCGGCGGCACGCGTTCCGTGTCGATGCCGACAACTGGGTATAACTGGAGTGACGGGACGGCAGAACCGACGCCATCGAGTGGGAATAGCTGATATTCGGCGATTTCAAGCTCCTGACCTGCATCGACAGGTCAGGAGCTTTTCTTTTGGCAGCCTCCGGGCAACCTCCAGGCAACCCCTACGGCTTCATACCGCGATTCAT
>RRZU011296975.1_pt1 | contig 18176 bp, 9 predicted proteins | sample 2165561 | NCBI WGS metagenome assembly RRZU01 (sample SAMN10456909, study PRJNA506462) | wastewater metagenome | isolation source: wastewater sludge | place: USA: Moscow, Idaho | reverse complement strand
CAGAGGGAGCAGCAATCAGCGGATTCTGCATTTAAAGAATGGTAAGCTTATTAAAGAAGGCCTGTGATACGGGTCTTCTTTTCTTATATCTGCATTCAAATAGTTACATAAGTTTTTACATCCGGGTAGTCAAAAATCACCCTCCTATCTGACAGGAGGGGGATTTTATTACACTTTATTTATTTTGCTTTCGCATATTTCGGTGTGCTGTAAGAAGAATAGATTGGAACACCTGCTTCGTTGTTTCCAACGGCGCGTACTTTGTAATAATACTTGGTTCCAGCTTTCTTGGAGCTCTTGTCAACATATTTCACTTTGGAGCCTTTTGTAATAGTTCCTACCAGTTTGTATCCGGAACCTTTCTTAGTGGAACGGTATACCTGATATCCGGTAGCTCCTGTTACTTTCTTCCAGCTGACAGTAATCTTGCCCTTTGTTGCTTTCGCTTTTGGACTGGTTGGCTTCGCGATCTTTGCTGTGGAAACTATAGCACTTGCAGATTTGCTTGCACCACTTGTATATGTTTCATCAGCAGAATCTTTGTACTCATAGGACTTACCATTCTTGTAAGCAATTACATAATAGTAATATTTTACTCCTGCTTTCGGTCCTTTGTACTCTGTGCTTGTTGCACCATTATAGGTGTACTTGATCTCGCGATCTGTAATAGTCGTTTCCTTCAGTTCACTAACGAATTTATATCCGCTGACTGTTGTGGAATCAGCAACATAATTCGGGACAGTTGCACTGGAACCGTAACTATAGCTGTAAGAATTGCTGTCTTTGTTATATCTGTTCCAGGAAGAGGTGGTTCTGTATACACGATAGTAATCAGCACCTGCTACCGGATTCCATGTTACAGTAATACTTCCATCTGCTTTGTTTGCAACAGCTTTTACATTGCCAGGAGTTGCTAAAACAGGATTAACTGTTGCTCTGATTTCATTGCTGTATTCCTGTCCTCTGTATGCACGTACACGATAGGTTGTTTCCGTATCTGCTGCCGGGAATGTAATGGAAGATGTGGAAGCTTTCAGTGTCTTATAGGTTTCCCATGCACCAGTCTCTTCATTTCTCTTCTCAACCAGATAACCCTTTCCTGCATATACCGGCTGCCAGCTTAACTTCATCTTACCGTTTGCATAAGAAATTCTGTTAACGGTAGTCATCTCGAAGCTAAGATTTGCATATACACCTTCATCAATGTAATACTTGCTGTTTCCTACAGTCTTGTAAGCTCTTACAAGATAGTAATAATCCATACCGCTCTGAAGCTTCTTGTCTGTATAACTGGAAGCCTTTGCACTTGTAGTCTTGATCAGTTTATACTTAGCAAAATTGTTGGTCATGCCAGCTGCTACAGTATCTCCAATAGAAGATCCTTCACATCTGTAAATCTCATATCCCTTAGCACCTTTGATCTTGGTCCAGGACAGTTTTACAGAAGTTGTGCTCTTAGGTGTTGCTTTCAGCTTCAGCGCACCGCCCCAGGTAGTAACCTTATTATAAGCCCATGCTCCATAAGTGGTCTTGCCTGTTTCGGAATCATAATAATATGGTCTTACTCTGTAAGTATAGGTAGTATCTGCTTTCAGTTTGGTGTTCTTATAAACGCTGTCTGTAGTTTTGGCAATTGTTTTATATTTTTTGCCATTCTTTCTCTGGATCTGATAACCGGTGAGCCAGCCTTCTGATCCGCTTTCAGCGCTCATCCTTAAGGTAACGGTCTTAGCTGTGATAACATTTGTTACAGATATACTCGGCATACCAGCGTTAAATGATGCTGTATTTGTGTATGCACTGTATTTCTGTGCAAGTGTAGCTGCCTTATCATTTTTTACACGGGCACGCACATAATAGGTCTTGCCTGGTGTAAGTGATTCAAAGTAAAGTGTTGCCTTATTGTTCTCACCAGAAATACAATCTGTAACCTTGTAATCATTTACAAATTCAGGTGATTCAGAATACCAGAATTCTACATCTTCTTCTTTTCTTACAGTTCCGTCATAGGAGAATACATAACCATCCGGTGTTTTCTCAACCAGCTTCAGGTTGCTGATCGCTGAAGTGGCTTTGGAGACATTGACAGCTACTACATTGGAAGGAGTACCGTATTTCTTGTTTCCGCTCTTGTCTTTTACATAAGCGACAACTCTTACATAGGTTGCTCCTTCTTTTAATAAGGATTTTCTCAATGTAAGTGCATCATCATCCTCATAGTACTCATCTTCATCTTCATCATAGTAACCACTGGAAGAAGCTGTTACCCAGTCCTCTTCGGAAGGCTGTGCCTTATCTGTGTACTGGAGCTCATAAGAGTCGCCATCTTCCAGAACAGCATCAAAACGGAATTCGAAGCTGTTTTCAGATTCTTTATACATCTCTAAGCCAGTTACATTCTTAGGTGCCTTTTCTGCATCTGTAGTGAAGGAGACTGCTGCAGGTTTCAGTTTTGCAACCTCTTCCTCTTCCGGTCTGTCTGCACTGCTCACTGCACGAACATAATAGGTTTTTCCTGCTTCCAGATTACTGTTGTTTTTGCTGATCTTCAGTTTCGCGGAACCAGCTGAGCCATCATAATAGAAGCTGCTCCAGTCACTTACCATAGTTGCAGTAGTAAATTCTGTGCCTGTTGCGATCTGATACCATACGCTGTCTAAATCAACCTTTGCACTGTATGTGAAATAATAGTAATTGTCGTCAGCTTTCACATACTGAAGATCTGTGATCGGCTGAAGAGCATCTACTGTAAATGCAGCGGACGGTGCTGACCAGTCGCCTTCTACGGTCTTTGTGACTTTCTTTCCGTCTATATCAACGGTATAAGTGCGTACTGCACGTACCTGGAAAGTATAGGATTCTCCAGGAGCCATTGCCTTGATCGGATCGCCATTCTCATCTCTTACACGGTCAAATGAAACCTTAGGATCTGTTGTATATGTATACAGATCTTCATCTTTAAGCTCTGACAGGGAAACACTTGGGAAATTACCGCGTCCGACGCTGTAGTAGGTCTTATCAACAGTTCCGTCATCCTTCAGAGAAGCTGAGCTCACGTATTCACGGCCGGCAGAATCTTTTACAAGGATTTCATAGCGGTTTACATTGTCAAGTGCGTTCCAACGCAAGGTTGGCTCACTATCCTCTGTGTTTACATTTACACCGGAAACAGCTGCAGGCTTCTCACTGGTACCTGCATCTGAAGCGGTTACTTTGTATGCAAATGCATTGGACCAGTCTCCGTATACTTCCTTACCATCCTCTCCGATCTTAACGGCACGAACAGAAAGATTATAGGTCTTTCCGTTTTCAAATGCATAAACAGGCTGACCGGTAGCCGGATAAATAACAGGTTCCAGAACTCCGTCTACGCTTGTATAAGTTCTATAATCAGACTCATCAAAGGAATATCTGGTGCCGCTTACTCTGGTATACCTGCCACTCTTCCGATCGGATGCCAGTGACTCAAAGTACTCACGTCCAGCTTCGTCTGTGATCTTAATCTCATAGCTGTCTGCATTCTTATCCGGATTCCAGCTGAGAACATAAGAAGATGCTGTTACACCGGAGATTTTCTTCAGGCTTGTATCTACAGCTTTATAAGTTACTGTATAAGCGTCAGACCATTCACCTTCCTGCTTCTTGTTTTCACCATTCTCATATCTGTAATTAATTCCACGGACACGGATGGTATAGGTTTTACCTCTTTCAAATTTGAACTCTCCGTAGGTTCTTCCTAAATAGAAGTTTGGATAGGAATAATTGGAATCTGTTGTAAAGGCAACTTTTCCATCTACTTCAACTTCGTACTGGGATACATATGTATTCTGGATACGGTTCCAGCTTACATATTCATATTCATCGTTGTATTTGAAATTACCGGTCTTCTCTGGTACAAGACTGCCGCTGTCGTCTGCTTCTACAACCAGTTCATTGGACCAGTCGCCTACCTTCTTCTCATCGCCGGAGCCTGTATATGCACGGACTTTAACGGTATATTTCTTGCCTTTCTGGAAAGCACCGATATATTTTCCGTCTGCATCAGAAGCGACTTCATAAAGACCTGTGGTGTCGTTCTTTTTAAGCAGATAACCGTAATTCTCATAGAAATTGAGCCAGTTACCTGAAGTAGTTACATAGGAGGGTTCCTTTGCTCCGTATGCATAAGAATAATATTCATTTCCAGCTTCATCCTTAATGGAAACCTCGAGGTTCTGGTTCTCGCCGGATACCTGAATCTGATTCTTTCTTTCAGCTGCATAAATTGTCACACTCTTCGGTTCAGCGACCTTCTTTGAGTAGGTATAATCTACAACGTCAGACCATTCACCATATGCAACAGTTCCATCTGCGCTGTTACGGTTTACGGCGCGAACGGAAACCTTGTATGTCTTGCCATTCTCAAGACCTGCAATATATCCGTCTTTACCATCTGGTTTGTATACAAGGTTTCCTTCTGCGTCAACCTTGAACGGCTGCATGGTAAGATTTGTAAGACCATAGCTTAAGTTGACTGTGGACGGATAACCGGTCTCTGGCTCGCTTGCATTATAATAGTAGCGGTAAGTGTACTCTCCGTCTGTTACACGGATCTGGTATTCATCTGCCTTCTGGTCTGCATACCAGGTAAGAACATTCTTATCCTCCTCATCAAATGCAACATGTCCGATCTTGCCAGGTGCCTCTGCATCAAAAGCAGCAACCTCGTCGGTGCTTCCGCTCTCTTCTGCGTCTGCAACTGCCTCACTGTCACCGAAGCCATCCTCTGTAACAGCTGCCACTGCGGCTTCATCTCCGAAGCCATCTGCCTCTACAGCAGCTTCCTCTGTGGTGTCCGCTTCCGCTGCCGGAGACTCAGATACGAAATCTCCTCCATCTGTAAAATCTGACGCCAGAAGTGGTGTCGGTGCAGAAGTTGCGGTCATTGCCGCTGCAATTGCAATGGCAACAGACTTATTGAGTGTTTTCAAATCTTTCTTCATACATTTCCCTCCATGAATTAAATTTATTGAAATTGATCAATAAGTAGTATGGGGAAATTATAGCGTATTACTCCGTTTTAGGCAAGTGTTTTGTGAATAATTTATGTATTTTGTGCAAATAAGCACACATTACCCACACCCATTTGTATTTTTTCTGATATTTTCTCTTTTTTCTGACAATTAAGTGTTTTCTTTATATTTTGACAATTTTAGTGTTTTTTCATATTCCGTCAAAATACTGTTCATTTCGTAGCGCTTTAACTGTCTGATCAGTTCTTCTGCATTAATATGAAGCCGCATATCTTCCAGGCTTTCTTTTATCTCAATGTCACGTTTCATAGTTGCCAGCTGTTCGCTTAAGTATACCATCTCTTTATTTGTTTTCAGTGCTTTCAGAGGGCTTCTGCCTATTCCAAGGTTTTCTTTCCAGAAAGTATTCAGTTCCTTTTCTTTCTTTGCCACGTCTTCGCAGTCCTCAATTGCTTCATAGATCGCGTCCAGGGTTTTATATTCTGCTACAAGCGGCGCTGCTGCTGAGGAAACGCCCTTACAGCCTGGAATTCCATCGCCTGGATCTCCAGTGATCGCCAGAAGCACAGGAATCTGTTCCGGATATACCCCTTCCTCAGAACAGACAATTTCCGGTGTATATTCAAATACATTAGAAGGGAGTTCCTCGTAAGCCTCTTTTCCAAACAGGCCATATGCATCCTTTAAATTCTCCAGCTTATCCTTCGTAACAACACGCCACATGCGGGTATATTCGCTTACCAGCTGAAAATAATCGTGATCCTTGGTAAGCACATAAGTCTGCAGATCCGGGCCCTGGAATTTCTCCACAAGAGATGCCGCATAATCGTCAGCCTCATAGTCCTGGCTCATAAATACCGGACAGCCGATTGCTTTCAGAAGCTCTTCCATCTGGACAAACTGTTCTTTTAAGGGCTGGGCAGTTTCCTTACGATTGGCTTTGTAAAAATCGGCGCCAAGCTGAGTGCGGCGGAAGGTATCTCTTGTCATATCAAAGGTAAATGCCACGTATTCCGGCTTTACCTTCTTATAGACAGCCAGAAGGGTGCGAAGCATGGTGAACATGGCATTTGTGTATTTTCCATCGGAGGTGTGCAGGATTTCCGGATAGTGTCTCTCTTTTTCCTCGTCTGTCTTTGCGAAAAGGATAGATTTGGGAAGATTTCCATAATAGGATGTGGACAGCATGGAGGAGCCGTCGATGATCAGAAATTTGGGCATAATTGTTCTCCTTCTATGATTATTTGACAGTTTCCTAACGAAGCGTTGATTTTTACACACTGTCAGGAAGTGTCTTTTCAATATCTGATATGATATCAGACCTGTAATTTTTCTCAATTTCTCTGTAAGTATACCATAAATTTATCTCATCTGAAAAATTTCCAAAAATTTTTTCAGATTTCGTGTTATTTCTTTCTCTGGTTTTCGTATATATAGTGAAGGGAGCAGAAAACAAAATTATTTCTGAATTCCCGCTTCTACGTAGAATGAGGAGGTACTCAATGAAAAAAATAATTTTAACCTTATCCGGCGTTCTTTTTGTGATCGTCACCGGATGCTCGCTGCTGATCTGCATGATGAACGGAATTCCGAATTTGGATCAGCCGGCTGCTGCCTTTTACCTGGCGAAAGCAATTCTGTTATCCTTTAGCCTTCCTCTGGTAACCTTAGGTCTCTTCGTACACTGTTTGCAGCTTAGACGAAAGCTTGATAAGAAGAACCTGTTGTTCCGGAATGCGATGAAGGAGCTGATAAAAAATCGCCAGACCAGCTGCAGGGATTCTGGAGATTCTGATTTCCAGAGCTTTAAAAATTCACTTACCTGTCTGTTCTGTGCCTTTGCCGAAGATTCCGATCTCAGCGAAGAAGATCAGAAGGACTTGCTGGATTTTATTGACAAATTTTAAGTGAGGGACTTGCATGCTTTTAATCTGTATGAGCATAGCAGGAACAGTGCCACTGATCATCTGTCTCCTGCTATTGCTTCTCCAAAGGAAAAAGTTTTCATACCGGCTTGGCCGGAACCTGGTGTTTCTGAGTCTGGCGGGGTATTTGATACCGTTTCAGGTGGTTAAATATCTGATGCCAACAGATGTTTTGATAAGAACAGACGCTCTTGCAAACATCTCTTATTACATCAATTTTGACGACAAAGGAGCAATTTCTTATCACGGAATTTCATTATGGATGTCCGACTGGATTCTTATGATTGGATTATGCTGGCTATTTTTAATCTCAGGCTTCAGTGTTTACGAAATCATAAAGTATCACCGGCTCACGCGAAAGCTGAAAAAGATTACTGAGAAAAGAACTTGTTTCTTACCTGGAATCGGGGATGTAGAATACCGTATTTCTCCCCTTATTGGTTCTCCCTATACTATAGGTTTCCTGAAGCCTTTCATTGTCGCGCCGGAGAGCCTTGAGGATTCCAGATTGTCAGAAATGATTATGCGGCATGAATACTCGCACCTGCGCCGCCATGACTCAGCTGTAAAGCTGCTCTGCCTGTTAGCCATTTGCCTTCATTTTTATAACCCGTTAACATTGCTTACGCTTCTGCTTTACACCAGCTTTTCCGAAAACATTGCAGATCAAGCCGCCACCGAAGGTTTCACCACGGAGGAGAAAAAAGCCTACGCAATTGCTCTCGTAACTCTTTCCGCAAGAAACAGACAGGTTCCTGTAGTCTGGAAAAACAACTTATTGGGGGCCAAACATACGATGAAAAGGAGAGTGGAATTTATTATGATGAAGAATAGGAAAGCCAGTAAAATTGGTACTGCTGCGGCAATATTGGCATCTGTGTTTTTGAGCGGGACTACGGTGTTTGGGTATGCGCCGATGCAGACGACGGAAGCTGCAGATTCTGTGCAACTTAATGAAACAGTATCATTTGTTGACAGTGCTTCAAACAACCCATTTGCAAATTCTAATATCTACTTTGAAACAGATGAACATGTGAATATCTTAGTCAATGACTCCGATTTAGAGCCACGTGCAATTATTTGTACTCACGATTTTAAATCTGGATATGCTGATGTTCATAATTCAAAAAGTAATGGTGGTTGTGAAGTAAAACGCTATACTGCAAAAATTTGTCAAAAATGCAATCATCTTGTCATCATGGACTACGTAAGCACAACAACTTACGCCAAATGCCCACACAAATAATCGCCTGCACTAACTTTAATGGGAGGAAGTTAGCCCAGCCGAATTATTAAATCATTCACACTTACCCAATTATGTCATTTTCCATTATTATCTTTCGTGAAGCTCAGAGGGAACGGAAGCTAAAAATGAGCCAGGGAAGCGTTTCGCTTTCCCTGGCTCTTACCCGTTTCAGAAACATATTATAACATTTCTCTTCTTTCTTTCCATCACGCCGCTTTCCCGGTACCTTTCAGCTGTCCATGCACCGTCTGTCTCACAAACACAAAGCAGATCACCTGCAGCACAATGGTAATGAACCAGGATGCCGGATAGGAAATAAACAAGGTGTACAGGCTTCTGTGCTGTGGGAATATCCAGAAGATCCACACAATTCTGGTACCAACCGTACCGATAATAGAAAGGATCATAGGCACACCGGAATGTCCCATTCCCCGGAGAGCGCCAGGAAAAAGATCCATGATTCCACATAAGAAATAAGGCACTGTGGTGATGGAAAGAATCTCCACACCGCATCGGATAACCTCCGGATCCTCTGTGTAAACCTTCAGGATCTCACCGCCACACATGTAAGATCCGCATCCCAGCACAAGGGCGATCACAAAAGACAGGATTCCGCAGTCCAGCAGCACTCTGTCCATACGTTTATATTTCCCAACGCCATAATTCTGGCTGGTAAAGCTCATACAGGCCTGAGTGACCGCATTTACAGACGCATACAAAAATCCCAGAATATTATTCGCCGCCGTATAACCAGCCATGGCAGTGGAACCAAAGGAATTTACAGAAGACTGCAAAAGCGCATTGGAAATGTTAATAACCGTACTCTGCACTCCTGCCGGTATTCCCACCTGGAAAATCTGTACCAGATAAAATTTCTTCATGCACAATCTGGAAAAACGAAGCTGATAACTGCTGTCCGTCATATACAGACATCTAAGAACCAGAATACAGGAAATCAGCTGGGAAATAATGGTCGCAATGGCAACACCTGCAACACCCAGATGAAACACGATCACCAGAATCATATTCAGCACCGCGTTGGTCACACCAGCCACAACCAGGAACAGCAGCGGACGTCTGGTATCCCCTACCGCACGCAGAATAGCTGCGCCATAGTTATAAAGCATAAAAAACGGCATTCCCAGGAAATAAATCCTCATATACAGGGTGGACTGGTCAATAACATCAGCAGGGGTTCCCATAATCTCCAGTGCCCATCTTGAAAAAACAAGTCCTACAGCAGCCATCGCCACACCACTGACCAAAGCCAGTGTAACAGACGTATGTACCGTTTCCGACATCTCCTTCGCCTTACCTGCCGCATAGAACCTGGCAGCCAGTACATTAGCTCCCAGTGAAACACCAATAAAAAGATTGGTAAACACATTGATCAAAGCGGTAGTAGATCCAACTGCTGCCAGGGCCTGGCTGCCGGAAAACCGTCCCACCACAATAATATCCACAGCATTGAACATCAGCTGCAGAATTCCGGAAACCATCAGCGGAATGGCAAAAGAAACCAGCTTGTCCATAATGGTTCCGTTACACATATCAATTTCGTACTTATTCTTACTCAACTCTATCGCTCCCTCATCCATATGCCAGCACCACCGGAAGCCCCTTCCGGTCTGCTGCCAGAGTATATAAAAAGCTCTGGCAGGTACTGGCTCACATCATCCTTTCTGTCCTCGAAGCCATTTTTCAAGGACAGAATAAATCACATTCATGTCAATTGGCTTAGTCACATAATCACTCATCCCACACTCTGCAGCCCGGCTCTCATCCTCCTGGAACACATTTGCGGTCATGGCGATCACCGGAATAGTTTTCCAGTAGTCGCTCTCTCCTGCGCGAATATTTGCCGTGGCCTCATAACCATTCATCACCGGCATCTGAATATCCATAAAGATCAGTTCATAATAATTCTCCGGCCTGATTCCAAGAAGCTTGATCGCCTCCTGCCCATTCTCTGCCACATCCACGATCAGACCGGATTCGGACAAAAGCTCGTACGCAATCTCCCGGTTCAGCTCATTGTCCTCCACCAGCATGATCCTGCGTCCCTTCAAAAAGCCCGGATCCTTTTCCTTCTCTTCACCAGCCTCTGCTGCCAGTAAGGCCTGGTCAGCCTCCTTCTCTTCTTCCACAAGCTTCAGATCCAGCCGCACAAGAAACGTCGTACCTTTCCCCTGAATGCTCTTTACCTCAATACTTCCACCCATCTGTGCAATGATAGACTTGGCAATAGAAAGTCCCAGTCCAGTTCCCTGGGTAGCATTTGTCATGCTGTTATCTTCGCGGGAAAAAGGCTCAAACAGCTTCTTCTGAAATTCTTCCGACATGCCGATTCCATTGTCCTTCACCACAAAAGAATAGCTTGCTTTGCCCTCTGCAAAGCTATTGCCCTGGGTTACCTTTACCTGCACACATCCATGCTCAGGCGTGTACTTCACTCCATTTGAAATCAGATTGATCAAAACCTGCCTGAGTCTTACCGGATCTGCCAGCACATGATCGTCCCGGATTTCTTCTATATCCATATCAAAAATCTGGTGTTTGTCAACAGCTGCCTGACGGCATACTCCATCCACAATTTTCATGGTTTTGCTCAGGTACAGTGGTTCCTCATGAAGCATCGTATCCCCACTCTCAATTTTCGACATATCCAGAACCTCATTGATCAGCTCCAGAAGGTGTCTGGAAGAATTATCGATCTTCTGAAGACAATCCAGAATACGCGCAGGATCGTTCAGATGATTCATGGCGATCTGGGTCATACCAAGTATTCCATTCATAGGAGTGCGAATGTCATGGGACATACTGCTGAGGAAAATGCTTTTTGCCTTGTTTGCCTCTTCTGCAGACTGATATGCCTCCTTCAGACTGTTCATCAGCTGTTCATTTCTGCTGTGGCTTTCCTGAACATCTGTCGCGATCACAGTCATCATGCCAGGCATAACATTTTCCTCGTCCAGGCAGATAAACTGGAACCGCACCCAGCGGTAAGCATCTTTTGCCCGGATCCGGGCTTCACACTCATAGCTGCCCTCCTGCTCCAGAAATATGCGGGAAAGCTCTGACAGTCTGATTTTCAGCCGTACTTTTTCCCAATCACCCGGTTCACAGTTTGGCGCCAGATATTCTTTCAGGAAGTCTCCGTAATAACCGTCCGGAATCTTTTTATCCAGAAGTCTCTGGTTTCCGCGGTAGTATACCTTGTATTCGCCAGACATCATATCCACATACAAAATGATCAGAGAATTCCTTGCCAGTGCTCCAAGAAGCTGACGGCTCTCGTTTCCGCTTTTGTGAAGGAAATCGAGAATCGTATCTCCCTCTTCATCACTTTGCTTCCGGCTGCTGGCTTCCCAGTTTTCAATATCTGTAAACAACCTGCTTTCTTCTATTTCAGTTTGGTCTACTGCCTTTCCATATACAGAATAACAGGTACGGATGCGTCCCGCTCCCAGCAGATATCTGAGATCTGCCTGCAGTTCTTTGTCCTCTTCCAGAAGCTCCACCAGCTCCGGACAATAAACAGAACCTTTTCCCCAGGAAAACTCCTCCGCTACTTGTTCCAGCTTCTTGGCATTCTTATAGCTTCGTCCCACAAAGTCAGTGGCTGCATCCAGACAATCGCTGATATGCAGTATTTCAATAAGGAAACGCACATTTGACCTGGTATTGTCAAAATCTGCCGGATATCCTATTTTTCCATCCCAGGATTTGTGATGTCCCAGAACAGCATCCCGATATTTGCAAAGAGCCGGAATCTCCTCTACGAATTTAGCCCCCTCACAGGGATGGCTGAGAATATCATTCTTTTCCCTTTGTGTCAGCTGCCGTGACTGCTTGTTCACAATAGATGCAAGTCTGATCATTCCAATATCCAGAAGCTGTGCAGACTGGGAAACATAGTCCAGAATGGTCTCCTGATTTTCCAGCACTTCCACCACGTTCTCATAACCAAAGGTTCCAATCAGAAGCTCCGGCCGCTTTTTCATCACTACATTCAGAATTCGCCTGGCAATCTGCTCCACCATTGCACTGTGCATGGCAGTGCCTTCATCCCGGCTTACCATGATCTGCATAAGAACCAGGGTGTTTATTTCATCTCCGGTAATATATTTCAACACATCCCTGAGAGAACGCCATACTACATCATTTACAAAGGTATCGTTTTCTGTCCTGGACAGCCTGCGAATAGCATGCACATAATTGGATACACAAAAATCACGGAGATCTGGTGCTCCGTGATATTCATCCGCATATTTCTCCAACAATTCCAAAATCGTCGGCAAATGGTTAATCGCAACCTGAAAATAGCGGCTGTCAGAAAAAGGCACTCCCTCCTGGCTGTCCAGATCGTCATGCTCCATACTGTGTTCACAGAATTTCCGGTAATCCTCCAGAAGCTCTGTGCAGGTTATCTTACCCTGATAGAACAGACAGGACTTATAATTACAGTATATTTCATCCAGCATTTCGTAGGGCTCCGGATTCTTCTCAAGCTCACGCTGATAATATTCTTCCAGAACCCGGGATGCTCTGGAAAGAAGCTCCGGATCAATCTCCCTCACTGTAAATCTCAGGACTGAATTTCCAAGAAGATCATAATTTAGTTCTTCGATCAGTTCATCAAAATCAAACCTCTCTCCGTCTAATTCCCGGACTTTCTCATCATTATAAAATTCCAGTGCCTCATCAATGTACTGCAAAAGCTCCTTGGACGTGTCCAGGTTAAAGTTCATCAACACTATCGGAAAATTATAATAGGAAAAAAGGATTCGCTTCCTTACGTCAAAATCCTCAATCTCAAAATATCTGGAAGAAAGTGCCCGCAGTCTGTCAAAATACATGGCTCCTTTCTTTCCATCTTCATCACTGAAGGGACGGTTATAAAAATTTCCCAGAAGATTCAGGGTCCAGATATAAGAGTCCAGATCATCACTTTTCTGAAAATATCCATCCAGAAGCTCCAGAATTTCCAGCATGGCAAGGTTATCCTCATAGCCCTCCTCATCGGCCATGCGGATCTGATGCAGAAATTCTCTTGCCAGTTCCTCGTTCAGCTCCGCCTCTCCGTCAAGGAAGGGGCGGATATACAGATTCAGAAGTGCCTCATTTTCAATGTAAAGCCGGCGCATCATTCTGGATTTGTTCTTCAGATTTTCGATCCACGCCTCCTGGTCTTCTGCCTTCAGCAGATTCTCCTGAATCTGATCTTCCGTCTTCAGATTTTCTTTGTATTTGGTGTAAAAATGAATAATATTTTCCCGCGTGATCATTCCGCCGCACCTCTTTTGGAAATACGCTCATGATTCCGGCTCTTGCACTGATACATTCTTTGATCCGCTTCCTTCACCAAATCTGCGATTTTTCCCTTTTTTTCCTCAAATGCCACAATGCCATAGGAAAAGCTGATGTTGCGGATTTCTCCGTTAATATCAAAATGGATCGGGCTCTTTTCCAGAATTTCGTTTAGCCGTTCCTGTATCTGCTCCGGCTCCAGTGCAGACAAAATAAGGAACTCATCTCCTGCATACCGGTACAGAAGATCCTGCCTGTCCATAGCACACTTCATATTCTCTGCAAAACACACCAGGTAACGGTCTCCGTTTTCATGGCCATAGCAGTCATTGATCAGCTTCAGATAATCCAGGTCAATAAATACAAGGCTGCCCTTCTTATGATTCTTCATAAAGCGCTTGCTGTTGTGGTCAAAAGCCGCACGGTTCAGACAGCCGGTAAGGGCATCCTTCTCCATGGACACCTTCAGGCGTTCAATCCGAAGCTCCTCACGGGTAAGGAGACGTACCATCTGGTCGTAATTCTCCTTCTCCTGCTCCAGAGACTCCAGATACATTCTCTCGAATTCCGGTATCTGTCTCCGAAGCTCTTCCCGGTCACTTCTGCATGCAGCAGTGCGCATAAGCTTGTAAACCGGGCAGAAGCTTCCGCTGAAATTCCGGGCATTTTTAATGTAGTTGCCAATACGTATAATGTCGTCCCAGCGTTCTTCCTCCGCCATTACCTGAAGGAACTCTCCGAAATAGCAGACGCAGAAGCTTAAGGTATCCCTGGCACCCTCCCCGGCTTCCATTTTCTTCATATAATTGTTAAATTCTTCCGCAATGACCGCCTTGTCTTTTTGCTGGTAAAGGTGAAGATACAAGTCCGTAAATTCCTTCTGAAGCAGGAAAAAGGCTCTGCCATCTTCAGGAATCTCCCGTTCTGTAAGAATCGCCTGCATATCCACTGCCGCCTGCTCCGCGCCTGCAACATCTCCCATGCCCAGCTTCACGTAAACCTTGCTGTCATAATAGACCAGCTCATTTAAAGTATCCGAATTCCAGAAATCCACACTGCTGTCACAGGGATCCAGTCTGGAAATATCCATCATTTTCTCCAGATAAAAATCCGCCTCAAAAAACAGTCCACAGTCTGAAAAAGCGGCTACGATAGTGTTATAAACGGATTTCAGAGGGGATCTTAAGGTAAATCCGGAATTGGCATATTTCAGGCCATATTCCACAATCTTCGGGGGAAAACCAAGGCAGAAATAAAGTCTTACCAGGGCAAGATAAAGTCTGGATTTCTCCTTGGAACGCTCCATGTGAACTCCGGCCTCCCGGCAGATTTCGATCAGAGAATAAGCATATTCCCGAAAATTATAGGCAAAAATCCCATAACTTATATAATAGATTTCTTCTGTATAAACAGTAAAATCCGATATCTGCTTCAGCTCCTCCACACAGCGTGCCACATCCTCTTTTGTCCAGGTTCCTGTTTTTACTTTATTTTTTATTTCTTCAACTGTATACATACAAGTTTTATTCTCCTGCTTATTACTGTTGTTAATTCGACAAAAGACCCGGTGAGTTTAATAGATCACCCGGTCTCTTCCCTGTTCTTTGCCCATATAAAGTTTCGCATCCACATTTTTCAGCAAGGTGTCTATATTGGACTTGAAATCATTCTCCTCCACGCCAAACGTCATAGTAACCGGAATCCATTCTCCCCTCCAGTCAAACAGATCGTTGCCCAGCTTCATGCGAAAAGTGTTGAGCATAAGGCATACTTCGTCTCCGTTCATATCCGGGAAAAAGAAGATGAATTCTTCGCCTCCCCAGCGGCACAATTTGGCATGCTCACCCAATTCCCGGCTCATGTGCTGTGTGATCCATACCAGTACCGCATCTCCGCAGTCATGTCCCCAGTGGTCATTAATTCTCTTAAAGAAATCAATATCGCCCATACCAATGGTAAACGCCATAACAGGCTCTTTCCTGCGCTTCTCCGTAATGTACTGTATCATCTGACGGCGGTTCCACAAACCTGTCAGCGGATCGGTCCCTGCCTGTTTCTTCAACTGCTCATTATACAGCACCAGCTTCTTCTCCGCAGATTCCACATTGGAGCTGAACATACTGCACGCTACAGCCATAAGCACAAACGTCACAATGGTATTTATGATCTGTAATACAACTGTAGCCGTTTCTGTCAGGGCAAAAACAGAAATATTTACCCTGCAGTACAAAAACAGGCTGAATCGTACTGCAAACAGAACTACTGTATAGCTGACCTTATACACAAGAGAATTGTAGACAGCAAAATATACCAGTACCAGCATCTCAAACATCAGATGCTGAATACCGCAGTCCCATCCATAGAGAATAACAAACACAATCACCCATGCCAGCTGCAGACTGCTGCAGACAAGCACACTGGTGTGTACCTTCAACCGGTATGTTGCATAAAAAGCAGCAACCGACATTGCTGCGAAAATATATCCTGTCCAGACCTCTGTCTTCGGTCCCACAATGCAGAATACTAACGGAATGATCAGAAAATAAAGTCCCAGAATCAACAATATAATTCTGAGAAGGAACAATATACGCTGAGGCTCATTCTCATGAACTGCTTCTTTCCTCAACAATGCATTAAATTTCCTGCACAGCCCTTTAACCATTACAGGTGCCGCCTTTCCCACGAGTGTTCAATATAATAATATTGCACTATTTATCACAAAAATGCAACCTTTTTTGTAATTATTTATATTATTTGCGCTTTTTACTTTACGGTTCAATGGTAACGTTCCGCAAGGTGCTTTTTGCGAACAAAGTTCACAGGAAGTCCGGGAATCTCAGCACGAAATCATGCGAATGCATGATTTCTGCGCATCGCAAAGCGTGTTACTGGTCACGAAGTGACAGTAGCCTTTTTGCCAAATATTGCTTTTTATTCATAGTCAGGATTACAGAATCAAAAAATCTGATATATAAATCTTTTGTAACGATTCGGCAGGTGCTTTAATCCTCCACTCTTGTTCCCATGTAATAGAAGCCTTTACAGGTATCCAGACGCACATTCACATACTTGCCAAGAAGATCCGGGGTTCCTGGAAAATGAACCAGCAGATTATACTGGGTTCTTCCTGTGAAAATACCCTTTTCCTTGCTCTCCGTCTCAACAAGAACTTCCTGAACCTCGCCCTGGAATCTGGAAGAGACTTCTCTTCCTTTCTCCTGAACCAGCTTTAGAAGGCGGTCAAAACGATCCTTCACCACATCCTCTGGAACCTGATCCTCCATCTTCGCCGCAGGAGTGCCGCTTCTCTTGGAATAGATAAAGGTAAATGCAGTATCAAAATCAGATTTCTCCACTACATCCAGAGTTTCCTGAAAATCCTCCTCAGTTTCACCCGGGAAACCTACAATAATATCTGTAGTCAGGGAAATATCCGGCACCGCTGTACGGATTTTCTCCACCAGTCCCAGATACTTCTCCTTATCATAATGCCGGTTCATGATCTTCAGGATACGGCTGCTGCCAGACTGCATAGGCAGATGCAGATGATGGCACACCTTCCTGCTCTTACTCATATATTCGATCAGCTCATCAGAAAGATCCTTCGGATGAGAAGTCATAAACCGGATTCTCTTCAGCCCCTCGATCTGCTCCACCTTCTCAAGAAGCTGTGCAAAAGTCACCGGATCCTTCAAAGTCTTTCCATAAGAGTTTACATTCTGTCCCAGAAGCATAACCTCTGTAACGCCATCCGCCACCAGAGCCTCTATCTCTTTCACAATCGCCTCCGGCTCACGGCTTCTCTCACGCCCTCTTACATAAGGTACAATGCAATAGCTGCAGAAATTATTGCATCCAAACATAATATTCACGCCAGATTTAAAAGAATAATTACGCTCTGTAGGCAACTCCTCCACGATCTTGTCCGTACCCTCCCAGATATCGATCAGCTGGCTGTCACGATTCTCCATCTCATAAAACAGCTCTGCAAACTTAAAAATATTATGGGTTCCAAACACCAGATTGACAAATGGATAATCCTTCTGGATCTTATCCACAACCTGCTTCTCCTGCATCATACACCCAAACAAAACAATCTTCATATCCGGATTAGACTTCTTCAGACTATGCAGCTTACCAAGACGGCCATACACCTTAAGATTGGCATTCTCACGAACCGTACAGGTATTATAAATCACAACATCCGCATCCTCTGTTTCCTGTCTCTTAAAACCAATCTCATCCATAATCCCTGCAACAACCTCAGATTGCTTCTCATTCATCTGACACCCAAACGTCTGCAGACAATAAGTAATCCGCCGTCCCAGCTCCCGCTCCCTCAAAGCCACCATCTCCGCCAGCTTCGCCATATAATAATACTGACGCTCTGTATCATCCTGAGGCGGTGTAATACTCGTATCTATCTTACTGAAATCAATTTCATTAAACATACTTTATTCCTTTCATAAAAAGACCCCTTGTCAAATCAAGGGGCTACTCCTGTCTATATCTAAATATTTTATCCTATTTACCCCCTTTTGTCCAGCAATTTATTTCCCCACACTAAGCACTGCCCTGCACACAAGCTCTCCATTTCCCGATCCCATCTTGCACCTTCCCACTTACACAATTATCCTCCCCCAGGCGCTGCCCGCACGCAAGCTCTCCATCCCCCGATCCCAT
>RRZU011039642.1_pt1 | contig 18184 bp, 15 predicted proteins | sample 2165561 | NCBI WGS metagenome assembly RRZU01 (sample SAMN10456909, study PRJNA506462) | wastewater metagenome | isolation source: wastewater sludge | place: USA: Moscow, Idaho | reverse complement strand
GCCGTACGTCGGCTCAAGTACAGGCTCTAATCCTGCGTATTGATAATCAGGGTGCGGATAGGCGAGCTCAGCACGGCCGTGCTTACGATTGATAAAGTCATCAACCATGCCTGACTGCAAAGGCCCCGGACGAAACAGCGCTACCAGAGCAATCAAGTCTTCTAAGCAGTCAGGTTTGAGCTTTTTAATCAGCTCTTTCATCCCGCGCGACTCAAGCTGGAACACCGCGGTGGTTTCCGCACGCTGTAGCATCTGATAAGTGGGTTTATCATCCAGCGGGATAAAGTCGATATCCAGTGGTGGCTCATCAATCTTAGCGCGATCGCGGTTAATGTTTTCCAGCGCCCACTTGATAATGGTTAGAGTTCGCAGGCCCAAGAAGTCAAACTTCACTAGACCGGCGGCTTCCACATCATCTTTATCGAACTGAGTCACTAAGCCACTGCCGTCCTCATCACAAGAGACCGGTGAGAAGTCCGTCAGCTTAGTCGGTGCAATCACTACACCACCGGCGTGCTTACCGGTACCACGAGTGATACCTTCGAGCTTGAGCGCCATCTCCCAAATTTCAGCTGCTTCTTCGTCAACCTTTAAAAAGTCGCGCAAAGCCTCTTCTGCATCAAAGGCTTTGCCCAAGGTCATGCCCGGTTCAAACGGGATCATTTTGGAGAGGCGATCCGCCAAACCATAAGCCTTGCCCTGCACCCGCGCCACATCGCGCACTACAGCTTTGGCCGCCATAGTACCGAAAGTAATAATCTGGCTGACCGCTTCGCGACCGTACAAATCGGCGACGTAATCAATCACCCGATCACGGCCATCCATGCAAAAGTCGACGTCAAAGTCAGGCATCGAGACGCGCTCGGGGTTAAGGAAGCGCTCAAACAGCAAGTCATACAACAGCGGATCAATGTTGGTAATATGCAGCACATAGGCCACTAAACTACCAGCACCCGATCCACGGCCTGGGCCTACCGGCACACCGTTATTTTTCGCCCAGCGGATAAAGTCCATCACGATCAAGAAATAACCAGGGAAACCCATCTGGTTAATAATATCCAACTCAAAAGTCAGGCGATCGTCATACACTTTGCGCTTGGCATCATAGTCTGGCGTATCTTTGGGCAAGGTCACTGACAAGCGCTCTTCCAAACCCTCAAATGACACTTGATTGAGGTACTCGCCAATGCTCATGCCTTCTGGCACTGGAAAGTCAGGCAAGAAGTGCGTACCCAACTGCACTTCAATATTGCAGCGCTTAGCAATCTCAACACTGTTGCTTAAGGCTTCGGGCACATCAGCAAATAACTCCGCCATTTGTTCAGGCGTTTTTAAATACTGCTGATCCGAATACGTGCGGGCGCGACGCGGATCATCCAGCGCTCGCCCCTCACCAATACAGACACGAGTTTCATGCGCTTCAAAATCTTCTTGCTTGATAAAACGCACATCGTTGGTCGCCACAACCGGCACACCGGCACGCGCCGCTAAATCAACAGCAGCATGCACATGCTCTTCATCATTAGGACGCTGAGTACGCTGCAACTCGAGATAAAAAGCATCCGGAAAAACACTTTGCCATTCACTCAACAGTTGCTGTGCTTTGGTCATTTCACCGGCCAACAGCGCGAGCCCAATCTCACCTTCTTTAGCGCCCGATAAAGCAATCAGCCCTTGCGCAAACTCTTTATCCCAGTCACGCTCAATCACCACTAAACCGTGGCGCTGGCCCTGGGTAAAACCTCGTGAAATCAGCTCAGTGAGATTGCGATAACCTTGCCGTGTCATCACCAGCAAAGTCATGCGCGTTAAAGGTCCCTCTTCTTCAGCGCTGGCCAGCCAAATATCCGCACCACAGATGGGTTTAACGCCTCCGCGCTGCGCATTGGTATAGAACTTCACCAAAGAACTCATATTACTTTGGTCAGTTACCGCCACCGCCGGCATGCCTGCGTCACTTACCGCTTTAATCAAAGGTTTGATGCGCACTAAGCCATCAACCAATGAAAACTCGCTGTGTACATGCAAATGAACAAATGATGCGGACATGAAGAACCTTTTCTCAACCAACAAACAACAACTGAAGCGCGTTAAGCAGCCTGATCTTTATTGCGTCAGGCGCAGTAACGCTTCGCGGTATTTATCCGCTGTTTTTTGTGCCACATCCAGCGGAATAGCCGGTGCTGGGGCCTCTTTATTCCAGCCACTGTTTTCTAACCAGTCACGTACAAACTGCTTATCAAAACTAGGAGGATTACTGCCCACCTGATAGCTGTCTGCAGGCCAGAAACGGCTTGAGTCAGGTGTCAAGACCTCATCCATTAAAGTCAGAGTGCCGTCAGCATCCAAACCAAACTCAAACTTAGTATCAGCAATAATAATGCCGCGCGTTGCCGCATACTCAACCGCTGCTTTATACAGAGCAATAGAAACATCACGCACTTGCGCCGCTAAATCATCACCGATAATGGCTGCACACTGCGCAAAGCTGATATTTTCATCGTGATCGCCCACTTCAGCTTTAGTCGAGGGGGTAAAGATAGGCTCAGGCAGCTTTTGTGCTTCTTGCAAGCCTGCAGGCAACTCAATGCCACACACAGTACCGCTACGCTGATATTCCTTCCAGCCTGAACCCACTAAGTAACCGCGCACAATCGCCTCAACAGCAACAGGCTTGAGACGCTTAGCAACAACGGCACGCCCTGCAACTAAAGGTAACTCTTGCGGACTGACCACGTCAGCCACCTGATCACCGGTAAAGTGATTGGGAATAATGTGCTCAAGCTTCTCAAACCAGAAATTGGAAATCTCGGTGAGGATTTTGCCTTTTTCTGGAATCGGTTGTTCTAAAATCACATCAAAAGCCGAAAGACGGTCACTGGCGACCATCAGCATACGCTGGGCATCAATTTCATACAGATCACGTACTTTGCCTGAATATAATTTCTTCAGGCTCAGCTGAGGCTGGTTGCTCATGGCAAAAATCCTAATATTGGAAACGCAGCAGGCGAAATCTAAGTTTCGCCTGCTCGATCATGGTTGGGACAATGGTTTAATCTAAATGTGTACGTATTTTTTCTAAGATACGCTCAGTCACATCAGCAGAAGCCAAGCTTTCAAGCTCACGCTCAACGCTGACGAACACCTGCTGATTAATGGCTGTTAAACGCAAAATATAGCGCTCGCCACTGTCTTGCTCAGGGGCTTTCTTACTTGAACTGAATAAGCGCTTAAAGAACCCAGGCTTGCTCTGCTCAGCAGTTTTAGCTAAATCAATATAGTACAAACCGGTGCTACGATTGAGGTCATCCACCGCAATATTAGCCGCACTTAAAGCACGTCCAACACTCGACCAAGCACGGTCAAAGCTGGCATCCAGACGTAAGGCTTTAAGGCCATTACCGCTATCAACCACGACTACACGCTTAGGTGTGTCATAGGTTTTGCTGGCCAGCAAGGAAAAGGAATCACCTTTCTCATTGCTTTTTGCCAAGTATTGATTTAACTCACCTAACAAGCTTTCAGCGACAGCACCTGTGGTTTTACTGTCAGTCCAGACTGCATCTGATGGCGCTTGCAGGCTGCGCTGGGCTTGATAGATAAACACTTCACTGGTGTTGCGCTGTACACCGGGATCAATACGCACGCGAAAGCGCATATTGATATCACTCGGTGGCGTACCCCACACTTGGCGCACTAAGCTGGTATTGAGCTCGCTCGGTGCTTGCCACTGTGTCACAAACTCACCGATATGCGGACGCTCGTCAGCAATTTTAAACCCATTGCTTTCAAAAAACTGCTGCGCAACCGGCCACACTTGCGCGGGAATACGCTGCGCAACAATCCAGCTCAACTGATCACTTTTTTGCAGGTTAAAGTCACCCAGCAGTCCTTCAGTAGGTAATGGCTGCGGGCGTGGTACTTTATAATCTTCAGCGGTCTGAGCAGAAGCGATACGGTGTGGAATCGGCAATAAAGGATCCAGATGTTTGACTTTTGCACCATCAGGCAACTGCATTGCAGGAGTCGAACGCGCATCTAGATAGTCACCACCGCGGTCACGAAAATAACCTTTATCGCCCCATAACATTCCACAGCCTGTTAGGCTGCTAGCAGAGACTGCTAACAAACATATTCCAGCAAATCGCTTCATGCGTTTTAAAACCTCAGATTAATTCAAAATACCGGACTGACGCATGGCCTGGCGTAAAGTGTCATGGTATTGCTCACTGAACCACGTCAGCGGCAAGCGAATACCAGCTTGAATCAAGCCCATCTCATACAGCGCCCATTTCACTGGGATTGGATTGGCTTCTAAAAACAAATTCTCATGCAAAGGCATCAAACGATCATTTAATGCTTTAGCTGCAGCAGCCTCACCACTCATAGCTAACTTACACAGCTCACTCATTTCACGTGGTGCAATATTAGCGGTGACCGAAATATTACCTTTACCGCCAGCAAGCATCAGCTCATAAGCGGTGGCGTCATCACCTGAATACACGAAGAAATCACTGGCAACACGCGCGATAATATCTTTTGCACGAGCAATATCACCTGTGGCTTCTTTGATACCAATAATATTAGGTATGACCGACAGGCGCACAACAGTATCAGCCAACATATCGCACACCGTGCGCCCTGGCACGTTATACAAAATCTGCGGAATATCGACCGCTTCAGCAATATGTTTAAAGTGCTGATAGAGGCCTTCTTGAGTCGGTTTATTATAGTACGGCGTCACTAACAAACACGCATCAGCACCAACACTTTTTGCATTACGCGTCAGTTCTACAGCTTCGCGAGTACAGTTTGCACCGGTACCTGCAATCACTGGGATACGGCCATTAACTTGCTCAACCACACGACGGATCACTTCAACATGCTCCGCAACGTTTAAAGTTGCAGACTCACCCGAGGTACCCACAACCACTAAAGCATCAGTACCTTCTTTTAGGTGAAAGTCCACCAACTGAGTCAATGCGTGCCAATCAAGTGCGCCTTGCGCATCCATGGGCGTGACTATTGCGACCATACTGCCCGAAATCATGCAACCGCTCCTGCAAAATAAAAATAGAAATATCAGAGATCGGTAATGTTACTGATGCCTTTGAGCTTGCACAAGCACTGCTCGCGTCTTTGAGCATTCCACTTACCCCTTCTTTTGGTTACTCTAGTGCGCTTAGCGGCGTAAAATACGCCACAATTAACTTTCTGGGATGCTGAATGTCTGTACTACCCTTACCTGAACAATATGTACTTATCAGTGCCATGGGACGCGATCCTCTTGAATTGACTAACGTCATTTGCCGATCCTGCCAAGAAAACCGTTGCTCGGTGGTCAGCAGTCGCTTAACTCGTCACGGCAAATACAGTGTATTAACTGTACAAGCTGGCGGCACCTGGGACGCTCTAGCGCGCCTAGAAAGCTCGTTACCCTTGCTGGCTAAGCGTCATGATTTACAGTTGACCCACACACGCAGTGAGGATGAGCAGACTCGTCCACAAGCCCTACCTTATATTGTCTATGTCAGTGCTTTGTACCAGCCGGATATTTTGGCAGAGTTATGCCAGTTCTTTGCTGACAACCAGATTGGCCTTGAAAATATCACCTACGATACTTATCAAGCACCGCAAACTGATACCACCATGCTCAACGCCACTATTACTGTGACGCTACTGGCTTCAACGCAAATCAATTGGTTGCGTGATCAGTTTTTAGACTTTGCCGATGCCCTCAACTTAGATGCGCTAATCGAGCCATGGCGCCCACAAACACCTTAAGCCTGAGGATCTATAATGCTTAACCAACCGATCGATAACTTTACGGCTGCAGCGACCAGTGACACCACAGTGGAACTGGCAAAGCTAGCTGGACAGCAAGTGGTATTGTATTTTTACCCTAAAGACAATACCCCAGGCTGCACTACTGAAAGCCAAGATTTTCGTGACTTACACGAACAATTTAGCGCTGCCAACACTCTGATTCTTGGTGTGTCACGCGATACGCTACGCGTGCACGAAAACTTCAAAGCTAAGCACAGCTTCCCCTTTGAATTAATCAGCGACGGTGAAGAAGCACTGTGTAAACAGTTTGATGTGATTAAACTGAAAAAACTCTACGGCAAAGAGCACTTAGGCATTGAGCGCAGCACTTTCTTAATTGATAGCAGCGGTGTCTTACGCCACGAATGGCGCAAAGTTAAAGTCGCAGGCCACGCAGCAGAAGTTTTAGCCGCAGCACAAGCTCTGAACGCTGGTAACTAAGCCTGCGTTAGCACTCTTTACGTAACCAATAGGTATACACAGTCTGCTCAAGCGTTTCATGCAGCAGACTGTGCCCAGCAAGCTTAGCAAACGAGCGAAAATCACGTTGCGAGCCGGCGTCAGTGGCCAGCACCTTGAGTACACTACCAATAGGCAGCTCATTCAGAGCCAATTTAGCTTTTAATAATGGCATTGGACAAGCCAAGCCTCGGGCATCCACTTCAGCTGCATGCTGCATGTTTATGTCACTCATAAAAAACACCACCTTAATCTACGAACATTGCGCCAAACATTGTGTCTAAACGCCACGCACAGCTATTTCTACTGTTGGGCTTGCTCACTTATCGCGCGCATTGTAGCGTATACCCCTGCTTATCCTGCAAAGAGAGTGCTATGACCTTGTTACGCCCTGCTCTACTAGCGCTGGCTTGTCTGTTTACTCAGCCTGTTTTAGCCTTTGATTTGCCTTCATTAGGCGACTCAAGCTCTGCCATTATTTCTCCAGAACAAGAGCACCAGCTCGGACGCGCCTGGTTAAGTATTTTGCGCGGCCAAGTACGTCAACTCGAAGACCCACTGCTCAAGGATTATGTTGAGTCCAGCGTGTACCGCTTAGCTGAAACCAGCCAGCTTAACGATCGACGCCTTGAGTTTATTTTACTGGCCAGCCCGCAACTGAACGCCTTTGCTGCACCGGGTGGCATTGTCGGCGTCAACGGCGGTTTACTGCTACATGCGCACACCGAAGCAGAGTACGCCTCAGTCATGGCACACGAACTGGCGCACTTATCGCAACGTCACTTTGCTCGAGGCTTAGAAGCACAAAAGCGCCTGCAAGTACCCTTAATGGCGGCCATGTTGGCCGGTGTGATTGCTGCAGCGGCTGGCGGTGGTGATTTAGGCATAGCCGCTATTGCCTCAACCCAGGCCGCAGCAATTCAAGAGCAGCGACGTTTCTCTAGGCAAAACGAGCAAGAAGCCGACCGCATTGGCATCTTAAATTTATCTAAAGCGGGCTTTGATCCACGCGCCATGCCCAGTATGTTTGAGCGCCTGATGCGCCAATACCGTTACGACCGTATGCCACCAGAATTTTTGTTAACCCACCCCGTGTCCGAATCGCGTATTGCCGATACCCGCAACCGCGCCGAGCAATATGATGGCAAAGGCATTGTCGACAGCCTCTATTACCAACTGATCCGCGCACGTGTACAACTGACTTTTGAAGACACACCAGGCTTAGCTTTGAAGCGTTTTCGCAGTATGCTCACCGATGACCCTAGCCTTGATGCCGCGCGCTATGGTTTAGTTCTAGCCTTAATTCGCAGCAGTAAGCTCGATGAAGCGCAGAGCAACTTAGATGTCTTATTAGACAAAGTGCCCAATAGCATTATTTACAACTTAGCCGCGATTGATATCAACCTTAGCCGCAGTCAGTTTGCCCAAGCCAATAAACGCGTCGATGCATTACTGCAGCGCAACCCCAATAATTTTCCGTTGCGCAAGGCTAAATATGAAATACAGCTCAAGCAAAAAGATATTGCTGGCGCTGAAAAAACCATCAATCAGATCCTTAAGCAACGCCCTAACGATCCAGATATTTGGTTTGAAGTGGCTGAAGTACGTGGTTTAGCCAATGATATTATTGGTTTGCATGAGGCGCGCGCTGAGTTTTTCTCACGGGTGGGTGATTACACCCAGGCCATTGAGCAGCTCGATTACGCGAAGAAACGCGCGAACAATAACTTTCCACGCGCTGCACGTATTGATGCACGCCAGCAAGTGCTGATCAAGGAAGAACAGGCCATTAAGAAGATGCTCAACTAATCTTTTATAAGCGCTCTAAGCTGCGGCTCAGTTACTGAGACCTCAGCTTGCATTGATTCAGGATTGTATTGTGCAAACAGCAATTGACTGAGCAATACAGCATTAGAAAAGTCAGCGCCATGCTCGTCACTTAAATACTCAGGATCGTAACGCTGTAGGCAGCCCTCACCTAGCGTAGGTAAAGGCTGCGCAGTCGCGTGCTGCATTGATTGTAACTCGTCATCATCATGCATAAAGCACCAAAGCATGCTGCCCTATCAAACTAGAGTCTTAGTCAAAGACCACGGTTTTATTATCATGAATAATGACACGATCCTGCAGGTGATAGCGCAGGCCGCGCGCCAGTGCCATTTTCTCAACATCTTTACCGTTACGTACCATATCTTCCACGCTGTCACGATGACTGACACGCACCACGTCTTGCTCGATAATGGGCCCAGCATCTAAATCTTCAGTGACATAGTGACAGGTGGCACCAATCAGTTTTACGCCACGCAATGCGGCCTGATGATAAGGCTTAGCACCGATAAAAGAAGGCAAGAAACTGTGGTGAATATTAATCACCCGACCACGATACTTCTCACATAAATCCGGCGGCAAAATTTGCATATAACGCGCCAGTACCACGCAGTCCGCAGCATGCTCATCGATCAAGCGACTGACTTCAGCAAAGGCCACTTCTTTGTTCTTCGGGTCAACTGGCACATGGTAAAAAGGGATACCGTGCCACTCAACCATACTGCGCAAGTCATCATGGTTAGCAATCACACAAGGAATCTCACAGTCCAATTCATTACGATGCCAGCGGTGCAGTAAATCTGCCAAACAATGCGACTCGCGACTGGCCATCAGTACAACACGCTTTTTGACGTCGGAGTCATTCACACTCCAGGTCATTGAGAACTCGTTAGCAATCGGCGTAAATGCCTGTTTAAAACCTTCCAAATCAAAAGGTAATGATTCTGCGCGAATTTCATGACGCATAAAGAACCAACCACTGTGCACATCAGAGTGATGACTCGCCTGATGAATCCAACCATTATAGGTCGCAAGAAAGTTACTCACTTTAGCAACAATACCGACTCGGTCTGGACAAGCAATAATAAGGCGAAACGTGCGCATGCAAAACTCCACAAACAAAGAATCTTATGAATAATAATCTATACGCTCATTCTACCGCCATGTGGCAGCTGAGTCAGCAAACAATCCCCACGGCGCCAGACTAAACCAGATCCTCATCGCCAGCCATTTCCCACTGCATTCAAGTTCTGCACATTAGATGATCATCATTTATATAAAAAAACATAAAGCCTGTGATGTTAAATACAAACTTCATAAGTGCGAACCGAGCCAAGTAAAAAATTAAAAACCACTCTTTATTGAACTTTCCCACAACACTTAAACTTAACATCCATTTACAATTGATATTCTTTACATAATCGATGCATAGGTTTATGATCCATGACTATTAAGGGATCACAAATATAGTGTCTAGCTATTTTTGTGCATACTGGAGTTTTATAGAGTTTCACTGGCTTACTAGTGACTACGGACGTGCTCAACAATCCTTAATTTATAAATAAACACTCACTAATAGGATTTTCCAAATGTCATTGATTAATGAATTTCGCGAAACTAAAGAACGCATTAAAGAGCTTGAGAATCGTTTAGCTAGCTTGTCACAAGACAGCAAACTAAAAAAAGAACTTGAGTTTGAAGAAAAACTACGCGCTTTAATGGCTGAATATAATAAGTCTTTACGCGACATCACTGTCATTATTGATCCACAGTCAACACGTGATGGCGCTAACAAAGTGACTCGTACACGCAGCCCACGCAAAACCAAACGTTACAACAACCCACACAACGGCGAAGTGATTGAAACTAAAGGTGGCAATCACAAAACTCTAAAAGAGTGGAAAGCTAAATGGGGTGGTGACACTGTAGAATCTTGGGTTACTTTGCTTGACTGATATTGAGCTTTAAATCATTGAGCTCGTAATAGCACAATGACATCAACGCCCTACTCTAAGTAGGGCGTTTTTGTATCTCTTGAAAAGATCAGTCCAACTCTTAACTAAAGCTTAAATTTTTGTTGAACTTTGCGCACATGCTCATACCATGCTTGTACCGCAGGAAGTGCTTGTTGTTCTGCAGTTAACTGCGCATAGGCAACCAAGTAGTCGGCAATCAGTAATGGCGCTCCAAGCTGCTCACCACTTAATCGTTCACGACAAAACTGCTGCCATTGCACCCGCTCTTCTTCACTTAAAGTATCTGGGTAATTACGCGCACGATAACGAAAGAGTAAAGGCGCTAAACGCATATCATCAAAGGGCCAACGCTCGGGCTGTAAGTTGTCAGGCTCCGCACGACGTACTTGCTCACACAGCTTGCGATCTCGCGGACCTAAAAAGCTGCCATACAACTGCTGCTCTGGATCTTGCTCGGCAAACTCTCGTTCATCTTGATACACACTGCCAAGCTTATCTTGCCACTGCGCTTGTGTGTCTTTAAGCAACTGTGCGTTAGCCTGCCAAAGCTGATGATCAAAGTTTAAGCGCTGAGTATCTTCATCACGCAAGACGGCCATTGGCGCAATAACTGGGCTTTTATTAATATGAATCAACTTTAACGGCACAGCGAGCTCACCCTCAGCCAGCTCATCATGGCGAGTATACAAACGCGCTTTCAGTGTCTGCGCATCCAGCTCCAATAATGGCGCGACATTGGCATGCAAATCACAGACAATCAACGCATTAGGGTTGCTAGGATGCCAAGCCAAAGGCAAAACAGGCGCTAAGCAATGACGTTCAACGGGAAACATACCCGACACATGCAAGATAGGCTGCAGCAAACGAATACGCTCTTGCACCGCGCTTTTACGTCGTAAACCATATAAGTAGTTAAACAACTTAGGCTGACGCTCACGCAATAAACGCGCTACAGCAATGGTTGCACGCACATCAGCTAAAGCATCATGGGCTTGACCGTGATCAATCTGATTGGCTGCCGTAAAACTCTCCAGTTTAAAGCTGATCCTGCCTTCATGCTCAGGCCACTGAATACCTTCAGGACGCAACGCCCAGGTACAACGCAACACATCGATTAAATCCCAGCGACTGTTACCACCTTGCCACTCACGCGCATAAGGGTCGTAAAAATTACGATACAAAGTGGCACGGGTCATTTCATCATCAAAACGTAGATTGTTAAAGCCGGCAGTACAGGTCTGCGGCTGGATCATCTGCTGATGCAACTTATCAATAAACTCAACTTCAAATAGTCCTTGCTGCTCAAGCACTTCAGGAGCGATGCCTGTGACAACTGTCGCCATCGGATGCGGCAAGATATCGTCAGCTAATTTACAAAAAATATTAAGCGGCTCACCTATTTCTTCCAGCTCAGCATTGGTGCGAATACCAGCAACCTGCATGGGCCGATCACTGTGCGGCTGAATCCCTGTGGTTTCAAAGTCATACCAAAAAATACTGTCTGTCATTGTGTAAACTCCTCAACTACAGTGTCATTACAAAATAATGCTCTACACTTTATCTACTCAACCGCCTTAGCCAGCTCAGTATCAATACAATAAAGACGGCTCTTATGATCTGGCGCAAAGGGTACACAGCACACAACACAGTTGCACCTTTAAGCTCAATGGGTATTCACTATAGACTCTCAATTTAAATCTGCAGGACGCTAGGCTAGCGAACACCTCACCTATGTATATTTCAACTGTATTGAGTGTAACGGGCTTATTTTGATCAATTTTTTTTACCGATGCCTGAGCATTGCCCTGTGTTTATGCCTGACGACTCATATCCTGGCAGCCACGCCACAGCAAACAGTTTTAACCAACAGAGCGCAGACTGAATTGCCAGCGGATGCGCCGCGCCTACTTAAACAAATGCTCAACAGTGAGCAAGCACAGCACAGCATCAAAATTATTTTAGCTGAGCAGGCCAACGCACCAAAACACGACCACTCTCTGTCAAGCGCAGCGCAGAGTATGGCTGCTTTTTTACAGGCCCAAGAAATTAACGCAGTTATCCGCAAAGATATCAGCCAACTCGCGGCACCGAGCAGTGGCCTACACACCTTAGTTTTACTCAGTGATGACGCAGATTTTATTGCACAGCATCAACAAGAATTGCTGACTTGGGTCAGCGCCGGCGGGCATTTGATCGTCTCGGCGGCGCAACAACACCGCAACGGGTCTGCACCTTCTTTATTACAGGTCTTAAATATCAGTCGACAGCCGACAACTGCCCATCATGCCCAAGATAACAGCGCAACAACGCCAATCCCATTTTTGGCAACGGCAGACACACCCTCCCTGACACGCTTATATTTAGAAAACGAGCAATCACCTGCTTACTTAGCATTCAGCAACAACTACCACTTAGAAGATCATGGCAACCGTGCACATGCCTGGGCTAACAGTGACAAGGGCACTCATCTACTGCAGTTACTCCACGGTGCGGGCCTCATCACCTTACTGAGCGATCTACAATTGTGGCACACGCCAGCAATCAGCCAATACGATCATGCTTGGTTACTCTGGTATTTAAGCCAAGACACTGAGGTCACGCTACTCACCCCCCCAACAAGCCTCATACAGCAGAGTACTGGCTGGCCAAAACACACCGCACTCTACAGCTTACTAATACTGCTACTGGGCGCAGCCGAGTACCTCAGACGACGCGTTACAGCATCGCGCGCACCTCACTTGAGCACTCATTCGTTAAGCATAGCGCAAGTGCAGGCACTAAAAAAACTCAGCTCCAGTGGGCAGCGCAATCTGATATTGACATTACAAAAAGAGATTCAACAACGCGCACAGCAACACCAACCGGCATTTGCTGATGCGCTGGTCGCTGAGCAGTGGCGGCTGTTAGCTCAACTCAGCGGCTTACCACTCAGCTTTATCGCTCGCTGCATGCAGCCGCCCACAGCAGAAACCCTGCGTATCCAAGTGCTGGCACAACAGATTGCCCATTTGCGCCAGCTTATAAACACCCTGCAACGCCATACCTAAGAGTAGATCTGCGGCACCGCGAGCTATACATAAAATAAAAACAGGTTGATACTCCATCAGATCAATTTTAACCCTACACTAAGCAGCTATACTCTTAACATCAGTCAGCCTAAAACCTATTTGCAACACTGTGCTATCGTGCTTAAGTCTTGCGGTATATCTTGTTCACTAAGGAGTTTCACCATGAATTTGCAGCAGCTTTTAGTGGTCATTGACCCAACATCAAAAGATTCCCAACCCTCACTCGAGCGTGCTAGATGGATTGCTAACCGCTCAAAATCAGCCATTGAACTGCTGCTATGTGAATACAATTCAGCACTGGAAGGCGGCTATTTTTTTGATGGCGCAGCGCAAAATAAAGCCCGTGACGCCTTGCTGGAAAACCGCAGAGAATGGCTCGAGCAACTGGCCCAACCTTTACGTGATGAAGGGCTACAAGTGAGTGTTGAAGTGCGCTGGGGTAAACCTTTACACAGCATGATTTTACAGCGTATTGATGAGCTCAAACCTGATCTTGTGTTACGCAATGGCACCTCACATAATTTGCTACAGCGCTTATTTTTCAATAACACCTCTTGGCAATTGATTCGCCAATGCCCAGTACCTTTATGGTTAGTACGTGACGGCGAATGGGCCGGCAAACGTATTTGTGCAGCACTCGACCCCGTCCACAGCTCAGATAATAGCGCAGCACTGGATCACAGCTTAATACAAGCAACGACCTATTTAGCTCAGACTCTGGGCTTTGAAGCAGACTATCTACACAGTTATGCACCGCTGCCACGTACTATGGTTTTTGATGCTGAATTGGTCGCCGCGTATGACAAGTACGTCGCGCGTAGCGCCAAACAACACTTAGATGCCTTTGAAAAACTGATGGTCAACTACCCCGTTGAAAAAGCTAACCGCCACTTATTGGAAGGCTTCCCAGAAGACAGTATCCCTGAATTCATTAAAAGTCGCGGTATCGACGTTTTAGTGATGGGTGCAGTTTCACGCAGTAATTTAGAAAACGCTCTGATTGGTAATACTGCAGAGCGCGTTTTAGAGGCTGTGCAAACCGACTTATTAGTGATTAAGCCGCAGCCTCAAGCTCAGTAATTTAGAGCGCCCTGCCGTTGTTAGCGCAACGGCAAGTTCATCATCCATGTCATCAATCTCACCGCACAGGAAATCACCACATGTCTTTGCGTCGTACAAAAATTGTTGCCACCATCGGTCCAGCCAGCAGCTCAGCTGAAGTCATTGAGCAGTTAATTCTGGCCGGCATGGATGTGGCACGCCTTAACTTTTCGCATGGTAACGCCGATGAGCATCGAGCCCGCGCGTTACAAATTCGCGACATTGCCACTCGTTTAAACCGCCATGTGGCTCTACTGGGTGACTTACAAGGCCCAAAAATCCGTATCGCACGCTTTACCGATAAAAAAATCGAACTGCAGGCTGGCGATAGCTTTCGCTTCTCTATCACTCATCCACGTGATGCGGGCACCCACGAAGTTGTAGGTATTGACTATCCTGATCTGGTGACTGACTGCGGTATCGGTGACGAGTTGCTACTCGATGATGGCCGCGTAGTGATGCAAGTAACGGGTGTTTGTGCTGATGCACTGGATTGCCGCGTGACTATTGGCGGTCCACTTTCTGACAACAAAGGTATCAACCGTCGTGGCGGTGGCTTAACCGCACCGGCTTTAACCGAAAAAGATAAACACGACATTCGTTTAGCTGCCGAGTTGGACTTGGATTATTTAGCTGTATCCTTTCCACGCGATGCCGCAGATATGAATTTAGCCCGTCGTTTATGTGCTGAAGCCAACTGTAAGGCTTGGCTCGTAGCTAAAATTGAACGCGCTGAAGCCGTGATGAATGATGAAGCACTGGATGGCTTAATCAGCGCCAGCGATGCAGTCATGGTCGCGCGCGGTGATTTAGGTGTAGAAATTGGCGATGCTGAACTGGTCGGTATTCAAAAGAAAATCATTGCTGCTGCACGCAAGCAAAATAAAGCAGTGATTACGGCAACACAAATGATGGAGTCGATGATTCACAGCCCCATGCCCACTCGTGCAGAAGTGTCTGACGTGGCCAACGCCGCACTGGATTACACTGATGCAGTGATGCTTTCGGCAGAAACAGCAGCCGGTGAATACCCAGTACAAGCGGTCGCTGCCATGGCGCGCGTATGTTTAGGAGCAGAGAAAAATCCTATTATGCGCCGCTCGCACCACCGAATCGGCCAGCAGTTCGAGCGCTGGGATGAAAGTATTGCTTTGGCGGCGATGTATACGGCCAATCACTTTCCCGGCGTCAAAGCGATTATTGCGCTGACCGAAAGCGGTTACACACCTTTAGTGATGTCGCGAATTCGCTCGTCGATGCCCATTTATGCTTTTGCCCCCTCGCGTCAAACCCAAGCTCGTGTCGCGTTATTTAGAGGGGTGTACACCATTCCTTTCGATCCAAGCGCGACGTTTTCGACTTCAGTCAGCCAGGCTGCAGTGGACGAACTGGTCAAACGCGGTCTTGTGGAAAACGGTGACTGGGTCATTCTAACCAAAGGTGATAGTTATCATAATGTTGGTGGCACCAACACCATGAAATTGTTACACGTAGGTCATATCGTTTAAGTCATACAGCACACAAGATCCTCAAGCCATAGCCACGGCACTCGAGGATCTTGTTGCATCTTACACTGAGCTCTTAATACCTAAGGCACTTAACATCTGTTGCAGCTGTGCTTGCGGCTCACGCAGCTGTACTTGCAAGTCAGGTATCTCACGACGCACCGGATAGCTTTTACGCACTTGATCAAAAGCGCTACGACGCTGCTCGGCCCCCCCCTGCCAACTTAAACGAAATAACGCATCATCAGCACGCGGATCATAGACCGCACGGCAGACAACACGCATAGCCTCAGCCACGGGTGTGTGTGCCGCCAATTGCAGCCCCACTAAAGTTTGCGCTGGAAAACTCGCTGCAGCTTGCTCAGCGATGGCAAAGTGACGACAAAACGCTTGATAAATCTGCTCAGTACCACGGATTTTACCGTCCAAACTGTAACCAGCAATATGCGCGGTGGCGATATCGCAGCGCTGTGCTAATTCCACGTCCACTTGCGGCTCACCTTCCCAGACATCCAATACCGCACGCACATCAGTGCGCTGTGCTAAAAACGCTTTGAGTGCTTGATTATCAACTACGGCACCACGACTGGCATTGATTAACCAGCTGCCAGTTTTAAGCATCTGTAATTGCTCAGCTCCCAGTAAGTGATGGGTTGGCCACTCGCCAAGCTGGGTTAACGGGGTATGTAAACTGATCGCATCGCAACGTTGCAGTACGCTGGGCAAATCAACATAATCACCGCCTTCACGCTGCTGGCGCGGCGGATCACACACCAGTACCTGCCAACCTAAGCCGCGCAGCACCTTAACCAAGCGATCACCCACCTGCCCCGCACCCACCACACCAAAGCAGCGCTGCGCCAACTCCACGCCATCACGCTCGGCCAGCGCCAGTAAGGAGCCCAGTACATAATCCACGACACCTCGGGCATTACAACCTGGGGCACTAGACCAACCAATCCCTTGTTGATGTAAATAATCAATATCCAAATGATCAGTACCAATGGTGCAGGTACCCACAAATTTCACCTGCGAGCCTTGCAGTAACTCAGCATCCACCTGCGTCACCGAGCGCACTAATAACGCTTGTGCATCGCCCAGCACTTCGCGGTTTAAACTACGGCCCGCAACGCGGCGCACTGTGCCATGCGACTCAAAGACTTCCAGCATGGGGATATTTTCATCAGCCAGTATGCGCACAGATCGATCCTCTTTAAAATTGAGCTAAAACGGCAAGGTCTGTACAGCGATAAATCATAGCTACCTCACTCTAAGTGCAACATAGTAAACTATCTGTATTATAAGCGCGTGTACCTCGTACACCTCTTACATCGCTTCTTTCATTTTCCGCACTGCGCAGCATCTTTTGCTGTATAGACAAATTTTCAGGCTTTTCTATGTCCACCCTATCTCGTTACCAACGTGTTTTTATTGAATGGCGTGCGCTATTAAAATTAGCAGTACCCATTATTATTGGGCAATTGGCCAATACCGCTATGGGCTTTGTCGATACGGTCATGGCCGGACGTGTCAGCCCCAATGATTTAGCCGCTGTGGCTCTGGGGAACTCCATGTGGGTGCCGGTTTTTTTATTGATGAGCGGTATTTTGCTAGCGACCACAGCCAAGGTATCCCATGCTTTTGGTCGCGGTGCCGAGTTGGAAATGGGCTACCTAGTGCGCCAAGCCCTGTGGCTGGGTTTTGCACTGGGCTGTGCTTTAGGTGTTGCTTTATGGAACGCAGAACCCGTATTAGCCATGATGGGTGTTGACCCTGTACTTATTGAACCGGCGATGGGCTATTTACGCGCTGTAGCCTGCGGCTTTCCTTGTGTGGCTGTGTATTTAGTCTTTCGTTGCTATAGCGATGCTTTAGGCTTAACCCGCCCTAGCATGGTGGTTGGTATTTTAGGCCTACTGCTCAATATTCCGCTCAACTATATCTTTATCAACGGCCATCTGGGCTTACCTGCCATGGGTGGCGTGGGGTGTGGTTGGGCTACAGGTTTGGTGATGTTCTTTATGATGGGCGCGATGTTCTTTTGGATACGCTGGGCGCAGTATTATAAGTCCAGTCAAATCTTTGCCCGCTTTGAGTGGCCCCATCTAGCAGCACAAAAAAGCCTACTGGCACTGGGCGTGCCGATTGGCGTCTCAGTTTTTGCCGAAGCCAGTTTGTTTTCTGTGATCGCTCTACTAATTGGTGGCTTAGGTGCCAATGTCGTGGCCGGACACCAAATCGCACTGAACTTCAGTGGCATGGTGTTTATGATCCCCTACTCGCTGGCAATGGCTACCACAGTACGTGTCGGCCAAGCTCTAGGTGCCAATCGCCCACGCGAAGCACGCTTTTCAGCTGGCGTTTCCATGCGTACTGGACTGCTGTGTGGCTGCCTCTCAGCCAGCTTTATGTTTTTACTGCG
>RRZU011717117.1_pt1 | contig 18187 bp, 10 predicted proteins | sample 2165561 | NCBI WGS metagenome assembly RRZU01 (sample SAMN10456909, study PRJNA506462) | wastewater metagenome | isolation source: wastewater sludge | place: USA: Moscow, Idaho | reverse complement strand
TACAGCATCGTCGGTTCTGTATTGTTTACGCGCGACCAAACTACAGCTGGAGCAATCACTTTATGCCCGTTAATTTCACGATAGGAAATATCAGGCCACTGGGACAACAACTTCTTATATTTCAAAATCACAGTTGTATCAGCAGACTCCTTCTCCAGATAAGCTATCAAGCTTGAAGTCACCCTGCGCAAACCGGCACATGTAGAGCTGGGATTATAAGCCATCTTAAATGTCTCCGCCCCGGAGCCAGGATAAATGGCAATATGCCCCTCACTGTCCAACAATTTACAGCCCCGCAGACGAGCTAAATAGGAATAATGTTCATCAAAAAAATCAAGTGATGATTCTATCCACGGAATATACTTTGATATATTCATTCCTCCGGCATCCGATGCATCAAAAGCCATCTGGCAGAATTCCAGGACTGTGTCCCAGGTATATTCCAGCCATGCATTATACTGAAGACCAGGATCAAAACCAGCCGGACGCTTCTTGCCATACTCATCATACTCTGGAAGACCAAAATTTTCCAGTTGTTCTGTAAAAGCGGCCCCGTCATGTTTCCAATAAACATGACTGCGTAATTTCGCATTCGGAAAAATACGAAGATAAAAATCAAGCTGGGAACGGAGTGCATCATAATCTCCGCTTTTTATAAGTGGCCAATACAGCAGACGCTGATTCTGAGCTGTATACGTTCCTCCACCCCATCTGCGATAATCAGGTGTAAAAGTATAAGAAGTATCAACCAGGACAGGATCAAAACAAAATAATCCTCCGTTAAACTTAGTAGGCCAGTCACTCAAGGCATTGCAACCAAGCATATAACGAAACAAGGTATAGTTACGGCTCACAGAACTAAATTTTCCACCTGCCTCAATGAAACTCCGCTGCCACCACTGATGCCACCATAACCTAGTCTCTTTCCAATCTTCACCAGAATGAATATTTCCTATAGTCTTTTCCAGGACAACATTCCACTGCTTAAGAGATCCCTGATTGTTAGCAAGTACAATATCCAGATGATGATGTCTGGAAACATCTGAAAGATATTTCCATCCTTGAAAATCAGTATTACAATAAACGCCCTTATAAGTTCCCTGGTATCTCAAATTTTCTCCCGTCATCCTACCGCCAAAGATCAGATATGATAAAGGATTATACATTTGGTGCTTATAAGCTGACAAGTTTTGCTGATCCACAGTTGCATCAAAAACTGTACTATCAGGATTCTGATGCCAGAAAGTAAGACAATTATTCTTCACCTCAAAATGATCTTTTGCAGTAACGTCACCTGGAGGCACTCCAAATTTGTATGATGTCTGAAAACTTTCTCTTTTCCCTATTAACCGGTCACGATATCTCCAGCTTTCGTAACTATATTCCACCTCATTTTTCTGTTTGCTATTCAGATCAACATGAATGACAGGTTTGAAAACATCCACCCAGATATTAATCACACGGCTACCATCCCTAACCACCACATTGCCGTCACAAAGATGCAATATCTGAGAGAAATTATCGGAAAGACCTAAAGGTTTGTCAAAATGAAGACGGAAGCGTCCTGTCTTCAACAAAGTATTATTAGCATCAAAACAACCGCTTCGAGAAACATAAAAATATAAGTCACCCTTCTCTACCCATACATTCAAGCCGATACTGCCTCCCCCACAAGGCATTGACTCAGATGAATTTCTGCTAGGTGTATTCCATACATAATCTTCCGGGGCTGCACCTAAGGACAAAAAAGCAAAAACTGATATAAATAAAAAAAAGAATCGAACCATAACTTTATACTGTAGCAGCACGCAACTTAAGCATCCCACGATGAACTAAATTCCGGACAGAATGATGATTCAATTTCATAATATGGCAAATCTCCTCATATTTCTTTTCTTCAAGATAATACAATTGAAAAGCTTGCCGCTGTCTGGGGGTTAAGGACTGCATTAATGAAACGACCTTAACATGCTCTCTAAGGTCAGTTTCCTTATCTATAAAAGAACGTTCAAGATCTTCATTGGACAAACGCATCGTAAAGCTTTCGACTTCTGCATCTGATGTAAAATTATTCCGACGAAATTCGTCAAGCAGCCTATTACGAAGGGATATAATAAGATAAGAACCTAAATTATGAACATCTGGCATACGATTACGATCAAGAAGACGCAAAAAAACATCTTGTATGCAATCCTTCACCAACTCTCTGTCAGAGGTTAGACAACTTCCAAAACTAAGCATTTTCTGAATATACATATTATAAATAAATGTAAAAGCAGAATTATCTCCATTCTGATAATCAGTCAGCAATTGAAATGCATCCTTATTATCTTTAGTTGCACATGTATTCATAAATTCTTTAGGTCTTTTGTTATTTTGTGAAAGCAAAAGTAGAAAAAAGATAAAAAAAGCCTAAGTAAAAACTGACAAAGAAATGGTAAATACTGGTATTTTTCTGCATTTTATGCCCTATTTCAAACTAAAACAGTACATAAAATGCAAAAAAACGCTATAAACTATTTAATTTTCTGCAACCAGAAAACACCTTTATCCTTAACTTCAAATCCAGATTTGACAGTTATTTTCTTATCAAACTCTATGGTTCCAGTCTTATCATTGACTTTACTCAAACGATACAAACCTGCTGGGATATCAAACTTAGCAGACTTGCTTCCCTCATCCGTATAAATTAGAGCATCACCTTTGGTATTTCTTAATAAATAAACACCATTCTGATGGTTGGTTATCAGCATGGAAGCTGCATCTTTCAAAAACGTAATATCACGGACTGGAATCTCAGGGCAAGAACCTCCAGCCATTAAGACAGCCCAGGCCTCCTGTGAATAAGCCTTAGCATAATAGATTACCGCCTTATCCGGATAAGCTTCACGATATTCACTCACGGACTGATACACATTACGGAATGTGATTCTCCCCGTACGGACACTGCGCTCATACTGGCGTGGGGCTAAATTCATGCCCCCCGGGGGAGCAAAAAGTCCTTTGCTATGATAATACCACTGCTCAATATCAACAATATTGACTATCTTATTTAAAACTGGATCACGAGGTACTGAATCTTGTACATCTTTATTCACAGAAAGAGCAACAAGAACATTTTTACCGGTCTTCTGCTCCCACTCCTTGATAGTCTGAAGCCAGAACTTAACAAAATGGAACGGACCCGTAAATTCCTCACCTATCGATTGAATGACATTTGGATGATTAGACAACGCATCCAGTTCATTCATAATAAACTGTTTATGGAGTTTACCTCTTACAGAATCCGTTTCGTCATAGAAACGGTCAGCCATAAAAATACGTTTATCACCAGTAAAAGGAACCGGTTCAGGGAATCCAGTATGATTGATATTATTAGCTGAACGCCAAGGGCAATCTACCCAATGAGCACCTGCTTCCAGAATATTATGCTGAAAATACATTTCGTTAAAAAGCAATATTCCTTTTGGTGCGGCCTTTCCTGCAAATTCATTCAACCGGTAGAAATAATATGGATTTAAGCGAGTAAGATCATATTTGCTTAGCCCATCCCATGCTTTTCCCTGCCCGCTACGAGCAAAAGGCTGTTCATAAAAAGGTCCCCAGACATCGCCATCCTGCCGGCGGATACGCTCATGATCATCACGGCGACGGTCATACCACAATCCATAGTTTTGCGAAAGCATCAATACATGATTCTTTTCAAAATGAGAAATCACAGTATCAATACGATCAGTTGCTCCTTGGAATTCCATACCAGGAACAGTGCGGGTAATTGCTTCAGGAAGTTTTTGCATCGTACTATACTTCACTCTGCCATTCCACCATGGAGCATTATGTTTGCCACCTACAGCCAAAGCTTCATCAATAGTTAATTTACCGTTAACTATAGCATAATGTGGAAGCAGGGCTGAATCTTGATTCAGTGACCTTTTATATTTTATTGAAGCTATTGAACGATAATGGCGGCCACAATAATCATACGATTTTAACATAGCACTGTCAGCCCATTCTTTCATTGTCACTCTAGAATGATGAGCTTCAGCAACCATACGTTGGGCTAGATCAAGAGTAGGATTACTGCTAGCCTCAACATTACGGGATAGCGTTCTGGTTACTCCAGATACATCCCGGCCTAATCTTTTCTGAAGTTGGGCTCCAAAAAGGCTCCAAGGCTGTACGTGATTATTACTTTCATCATAGTTACCTGTACCACAAAACTGTCCCCAACAGCCATAAACATAATTATTACTTCCGTCTGGAAGACTATCAGCATAAATTGCACTAGCTGTAGATTGATAAACAGTAGAGTTTGTGGCATTCCATCCTGTCCCATACTTTTCAATACCAAGGTTACAAAATTTAATTGCATTGCCATCAATATTGACATCATCAAACAGAACACCGGAAGCAAAACTTCCTATTGAGCCACTGAATCCCAAAGACTCATGACTATCACATTGCGAAAACACATTAGGACCGGCTGCAAGGAAACCTGTAGCAAAATCATTGATGCCATTCTCACTGTATAAACGTTGGAAAAGGCATTTCTCACCAAAAGTAAGGAAGGTACGCCGACGATAACCACCGATTTCACCTACAGGAGTAAAAGAACGGCAATCCTGAACTGTGATTTGACTGCCACTACGCTGGATTATAACAGCAGAACCGCTCAAGTTCCGGAAATCAACGATACGAACCCAACAGTCCTTTGCATTGGCAATATAAACACCATCCCATGCATGATCTTCATCCTTGGGATATTTCACATTATAAGTTGATTCCAGAATTAAATTTTCAACTCCACTATCATGAATTCGTCCCGGCCACACATAATGCATGATCTGACAGTCTTTATCCAGTAAAACAGGAAGAGGTGCATCAAACTTTTTTTCAGGCGTTATTGTGCGAGTGAATTCGAGATCCATTTCACCAGGATGCCATCCCCAATAGCCAAGGTCCTGACCACCGCCAAAATTGGCACAACGCATCTTATTAATCCATTCAGCTGTGGAATGACGAAGGATTAAAACGTCATTATTACCTCTAGCAGAATAAATAAGATGAGTATTCATCTTTAATGTATCCTTAATCTGGCGATCATTCCTACCCTCTATATAGACAATTGCGCCACGTTCAACACCTGTCTTCTGAAGTATTGTAGCCTTATGACCACTACCTCTGAGAACAACTCCACTGGCAGCAATACGAATAGGACTGGAAATCAAAAATGTACCTTTTCCTAAAAGGACAGCCCCTCTCAAACCCGACTTCCTATCCGGACGAAGAGAAGAAACAAAATCAACAGCGTGCTGGATTTCTACACTCTGATCACCTCCATTACAAGGAACAAAAACGGAAACAGGCACATCCGGGACAGGAGCCTCCGACATTTTATATCCAACATAAGAGTAATCAAAAGAAAAAGATTGCACATAAACATGTGCAATCCATATAAACATGATTAATAATGATAATCTTTTACTCATTGTTATTCTTTTTAGCTTCGATACGTTGATTCCAACCTTTTCGCTCTTCGTCCAAATTATATCCTCGCTTAGAAAGCCAATTATTGATCCGACCTTTGTATTTACCAAACCAAGCATGTTTTTCATTTGAGTTTCCGGCATCCATTGCCAGTTCACGAGCTTCTTCAAGCCAGTTCAAGATTTGGAGCTTTTCATTATCCTTAAGAGTCGGTATCATTTCAAGGTAGGCCTTATAAGTCTTTGGAGTGACACCATAAGTAAGACCGTCCTTGACTTCTTCAATCTGTTTATCAGAGAGGTAATTAGCAAGATCAGCTGCAAATTCAAAATGGTGCTGGTAAAGCTGAGCCTGCAGAGCATTTTTATCCTTCTTATATTTATCGTCTATATCATTAAGTTTGAAATAACGATTTGCGATAATATTCAAAACATTCTTTCGGGCATAATCGTTTTTAAGGTTCAAACCTTTAACGATGCTTTCAGAACGATTGACAATTGTCTTTACATATGCAGGATTACGCCCCACACTGTCAAGTGCTATCTGTGCAGAGACCTTAATGCTGAAAACCAGCATCAAGGCCAAGATGATATAAATTGACTTTCTCATAACTTACATAACGCCACCATGCTCTTGAAGAGTATCGTGATTGTTGCGAAGGTCAGTCCAATCTACCTTCTTCTTTGTATCAATACCATTGATATATTTTTCAATGTTGGTATAACCATCACCGTTGATATCACCATTAGCATCAGAAGGATCATTAGGATTCAGCCCATTGGCAATTTCCCAATCATCCGGCATACCATCGCCATCGCTATCCTTGCGTGGTTTGCCTTTATACTTAGGCAGGCCGCCCATCTGTGAAGGATCTGTGATAATACCATACTTATAAGAATCATTATCAAGACGACGATACTTAAACAATCCTTCTGCATTTTGTGATTTTTGAGCTAGTCCCCATGTATCTCCATAAGGATGCTTCTTATCAAGTTTCTTGGCAACATATACATTACCTGTCTCTACTTCATTGATGACACGCTGGTCTATAATATCGCGCGTTGGGAATGTAGCACCAACATTATTCATGACATGATTAAAAGTTGAATCAGCAGGAAGAATGGTAAGGTGAGGCATTACAAAAGGCTCATTACTCTTCATCAAAGCTAATTCTGTAGAAGTCAGTTTTCCATCTTTTTCATCAGAAGTCTGAATTCCTCCGTCCCAATTATTTTTTGTAATATCAGGATAACCTTCTACTATATTCCCCGTAGCATATACACGGCCATATTGTTTAAACGGGAACAAATTATCACTTCGGCTTTCGCTCTTAATAATACGATAACCTACGGGTGAATCTTTTGGTGTCAAAGGTCCCGGTTTATAATAGTTATTAACGAAGTTATCCATCGTTGAATACTCGCCGCCATCAGCAGTACGATGTACCCAATTGTATACAACATTATTAATGAAGTTGAAAACTCCGCCCCATCCTATAGAAGGATTACGTCCGCTATTATCTGCCCAAAGATTACGCATGAAAGATGCATTTTCTCCTCCGATGGTTGAACCAAAAGCATGATTGTAAGTGTCAAGGGCTTTTGCTGATATAGTATTCTGGATGGTTACGTTTACAGTAGGCTCTTTGCGCTCACCGAATTTATCACCTAAGGTAAACATGTGACGATAGAAAGAAATATTTTCATCAAGTCCCCACTCACAAGAACAGTGGTCGATCATAATATTACCGACAGGATTGCCTCCAAAACTATCTTCGCGATACCAACTGTCAGTATTACCACGACGGAAACGCATATGGCGGACAATGATGTCATGAGTATTCACCTGGAAAGACTGGCCTGTTATACAGACACCATCCCCAGGAGCAGTCTGTCCTGCTATAGTAATATAAGGTGCACGGACAATGATTGGAGTTTTGAGGCGAATGACACCACTCACATTAAAGACGACAATACGCGCTCCACCTTGTTCACAAGCCCATCGGAAAGAACCTACCCCGTCATCATTCAAGTTAGTGACCACAAGGACTTTACCGCCTCGTCCGCCAAAAGTATACATACCGCCACCTTCTGCACCAGGGAATGCAGGAATCTTAGCCTGCCTCAAATCATATGGACGAAAAGCCCAAGGCACATAGGGGCGCCCCTGCTCCGCCTCTTTTACGACTACAGGAAAAGCGACTTTCCAAGCACTGTCTGAATGTTCTGTCCATTGTTTAGTCAAAGCATTTATCTTTGCCTGTGCTTCAGCAGTAATCACGGGATACTGAGCATGTGCCACTAATGGTGACAAAAAGGCTACAACAGCAGACATCATAAGAAATTTCTGTCTCATCATATATTTTATTTAGATATTTTCTTAAAGACGCAAAATATCCCCAAATGTAATCAATTTCTTTTATAGAGTAAAAAATATCTTTTAAACTGACGATTATTTTTTTATTATTCGTCTTTTCTTAAAGTACACATTATACAAATAATATATATGAAAAAATCTCTTCTTATCGTTACAATTCTTGCCAACACTATTGCCGTATCGGCTCAGAAAATAGACTTTGACATCAACGGTAGAAATACCAATGAAGTAACAGCTCCCGGATATTCTTCATGGATGGTAGCCCAACAGGCATCAGACGACAAAACATTTAATAATGTAAATATAAAAATCGAGACTTTAACAAAGGGTGAACAATTCCATGCTCAATGGAATAAAGAAGATGTTCGTTCACACCAACTGAAGCTGACAGGTGACGGCATAGCTACCACAGGGATACGCTTTATCATCTCCGGACTTTCTACCGGACAACATACCATTCTGGCTTATCACAATGGAGTCAATGGATTAAAAAAACTTATCCCTATTTCTATCTATGTGAATGCCCAAAAAGTAGTTGAAAGAGTACAACAATCAGAAAATGCACAATCCATAGACGATGCGGCACTTTCTTATATCACAGTAAATGCTCAAGAAGGTAAAAATATCATATTGGAATACCGTACAGATCCGCTAAAAGGTATAATATACAACAGTAACCTGGTTTATATCAATTCTCTTTCTATAGATCAAAGCAATCCACAAAAACAGGCACGACAACCTTATCCGGATGATCAAGATTTTCATGCCAAAACGGAGGAAGGAAGTCTTACTCTGTCATGGGCACCTGCAAAGCATGCAGCCAAGCACCATCTTCTTATCGGCACCAGTAAAAATCAGATTTCTCCCGTAGCAACTATTACTGACTGCAATTATAATCTCAACCATCTGTCAAACCTTGATGCTTACTATTGGCAAGTCAATGAAGAAGATTCTGCAGGAAACATTACGGAAGGAAAAATATGGACTTTCCGTCCTCGGCATCTTGCTTTCCCTGGTGCTGAGGGCTATGGTAAATATGCTATCGGCGGAAGAGGCGGAAGTGTTTATCATGTTACAAACCTTGCTGACAATGGTGATGACAAGAATCCAATACCCGGAAGTTTCAGATACGGCATCAAAAAAGTATCCGGTCCACGTACTATCGTATTCGATGTCGCCGGTACTATAAACCTGAAAAACCGACTTACCTGCAGTGATCCTTACGTCACTATAGCAGGGCAAACAGCTCCCGGCAATGGTATTCTCTTAAAAACAAGTCCCTTTGGAATGGCAAGCGATGGCATTACTAGATTCATCCGCATGAGACTTGGCCATAAGAAGCTTGTCGACGGAGTCATCCCTGGCATTCGGAATAAAAAAAGTTATGGCAACGAAGCCGGCACCTCAGACAAGACAACTCTCAACGGAGAAGATGGAATGGGTATGGCAGGTAACGACAATGCTATCATGGACCACTGCTCCATCAGTTGGACTATCGATGAAGCTTTTTCAAGTAGAAGTGCACAAAGTATGACACTACAGCATACTTTGATATCAGAAGCCCTTAATGTAGCCGGTCATCCTAACTATGAAGCAGGTAAAATGCACGGATATGCAGCTACCATCGGTGGTGGTGAAAACAGTAATACACTCAAAGTAGGAAGTTATCATCATAATCTACTGGCCAATTGTGAGGGACGTAACTGGAGTGTCAGTGGCGGTCTGGATGGAACAGGAGCTTACGATGGGCACCATGATATTTATAATAATGTAGTCTATAACTGGGGAACTCGCGGTACTGATGGCGGAAGCCACGAAATAAATTTTGTAAACAACTTCTACAAGATGGGGCCGGCTACTATCCAAACTCATATTTTTCGTCTACAACTAGAAGGTACTGGTACCGGAAGTCAGAGTGCTTATGTAAGCGGAAATATCCGGCAGAAAAAAAACAATGGGAAATTGACTACCGACCAGGAAGGAGATACATACCGTTACGAGCTCACTCATGGACAGAAACTGACATGGATGCCATTCGTAAGTAAACCTTTCTTTCCTAGCGAGGGGACTATCGAAACGGCACAAGCTGCCTATAAAAATGTCTTGAGTGACGTAGGTTGCAATGAACCGGTACTTGATGTCCATGACAAAAGGATGATTGAAGAGACTCTTAGTGATACCTATCATGTCACAGGAAGCCGTAGTGGAATGAAAGGACTTCCTGATTCGGAAAATGACAAAGGATGTGAAGGATATTCCAGACTACAAATGACAGAAGTACACCGGCCTGCAAACTGGGATACCGATGGTGACGGAATGCCAGACTGGTGGGAACAAGCCAAAGGGCTGGATCCACAAAAAGCAGACAACAATACCGATCCCGACCATAATGGCTATACCAGCCTTGAAGAATATCTTAATTACATGGCTCTACCTCATTTTGAAGGTAAGATAAAAAAAATAGACCTGAAAACTTTCTTTGCCGGATACAACTATCGTCCCTCTTTCGAAATTGTTAACAGAAAAGGTAATATCGAGGCTTCTATCAAAAAGGATATCCTTAAAATAAAATCTGAAAAAGGATTATCCTCTATCACGATTAAAGTGACAGATCAAGACAACTGGGGGACACTCGTACGAACCTTTAATTTTTATAAAGAATAATAACTATAAAACACTTTAATTAATATTTTAATCTATGAAAAAATCTCTAATTCTGCTGACCATACTGGCCAACAGCATTGTTGCATCAGCACAAAAAATTGATTTTGACATGTCTAATCGCAACACTTCTGAAGTAACAGCAAACGGATATACATCCTGGATGGTACCGCAAGCTGCTGATGACAGCAAAACTATTAACAATGTAACCATCAAAGTAGAAGCATCCAGAAGTGCGAATATCCTTCGCTCACAATGGAGCAAGGCTGATGTGAAATCACAGGGACTTATGCTTACTGGCGACGGATTCGCTTCGTATATTCTGGACAATAACAACACACCAAACCAAACTAATCAGGTAATGGGCATTAAATTTACCATTACTGGTCTTTCTGCAGGAAAACATACCATCCAAGCCTATCATAATGGCGTAAACGGTTATACCAACCTTGCGCCTATTGATGTTTATGTCAATGGAACAAAGGTAGTGGATGATCTTGCACAAAGTGCAAATGCACAGAGCGTATCTGCTGCAGCCCTCTCCTATCTCACAATTGATGCCAAAGAAGGCGAGGATGTAGTCATTGAATATGTCAGTGATCCTAAAAATGGAATTACTTATGGCAGCAGCCTGGTCTATGTCAATGCGCTAATCATGAACCAAATCAATACACAGACACAGGCACAGGACCCTAATCCGGCCAATAAAGACTACCATGCCAATGCTGACAAGGGCAATATCACTCTGAGCTGGAGACCCTCTAAAGAATCTGTTAAACAACAAGTATACTTCGGTACTTCTGCTGACAACATGGCTCCTGTTTCTACTCAAACAGATACCACCTACACTGTATCTAGTCTGAATGACCTTACTACCTATTATTGGAGAGTAGACGAAATAGATAATAAAGGGCAGACAATTACAAGCCCGACATGGAGTTTCAGACCACGCCATCTCGCCTTTCCTGGGGCTGAGGGCTATGGTAAATATGCTATTGGTGGCCGTGGCGGAAGTGTCTATCATGTCACTACTCTTGCTGACAATGGTGATGATGACAACCCTATAGAAGGCAGTCTGAGATATGGAATAAAAAAGATAAATGGACCACGGACTATTGTTTTCGATGTGTCAGGAACGATTGACCTGAAAAACCGACTGACCTGTTCTGACTCTTGTGTAACTATTGCCGGACAGACTGCTCCAGGTCATGGCATTATGCTTCGTACTTGTCCTTTCGGTACAGCTAATGACGGTATCATCCGGTTCATCCGCATGCGACTGGGACATAAAAAACTTCTTTCTGACGGAATAATTCCACACAACGTTTCTGATTACGGCGATGATACAGACAAAACAGATTCCACGACAATGCATGGTCTTGACGGAATGGGTATGGCAGGTAATGACAATTCCATCATGGATCACTGCTCTATTAGCTGGACTATTGACGAAGCTTTCTCATGCAGAAATGCCAAAAACATCACCTTACAGCACACTCTGATCTCCGAAGCACTCAACGATGCTGGACATCCTAATTATGCTAAAGGAACTGAACATGGCTACGCAGCCACAATAGGTGGTGGTGAAATGAGTTCCAATCTAAAAGTTGGTAGTTTCCATCATAATCTTCTGGCAGACTGTGAAGGCCGTAACTGGAGCATTAGTGGTGGTCTTGATGGTACCGGTGCATATGACGGTCATCATGACATTTTTAATAATGTTGTATATAACTGGGGAAGCCGCGCTTCTGACGGTGGAAGTCATGAGATCAATTTTGTGAACAACTTCTACAAAATAGGACCTGCCACAACCCAGAGTAAACTTTTACGTCTCCAGCTGGAAGGAACAGGAAATGGTACTCAAAGCGCTTATGTAAGTGGAAATATCCGTCAAGAAAAGGATAATGGAAATTTTACCAATGATGAAGAAGGTAATACCTATCAATATGAAACAACCAACGGACAAGAAATTGGCTGGATTCCATTTGTTGACAAACCTTTCTTCGAAAGTCTTGCTACCATTGAAACAGCAAAAGCTGCCTATAAGAATGTATTGAGTGACGTAGGCTGCAACGACCCATTCTTCGATCCACATGATCAGCGTATGGTCAGCGAAACTCTTCAAGGTACCTATACTGTTGTCGGCAGTCGTACCGGCAAGAAGGGACTTCCTGATTCTGAAAATGATATTAACTGCGAAGGATTCGATAAATTGCAAATGACAGAGGAGAGCCGCCCTTCAGACTTCGATACAGATGGCGATGGAATGCCTGATTGGTGGGAAAATGCCACAGGCATGACTAACAGTAATGCTGACGACAACAATGATGGATACACTAATCTAGAAGAATACCTCGACTGGATGGCACAACCTCATTTTTATACTTTAGATAATATTGATCTGAAAGCTTATTTTGCCGGTTATAACAATAATCCATCCTTTACTGTATCCAATGCTACAGGAAACATCAAAGCAACAATCAGTGGCAGTACGTTACAAGTAACAACCGACAATAACAGTACTGATAATTTAGGATCAGTCACCGTCAAAGCAACTGATAATGATGGCTGGGGCAGTCTTGAACGTACTTTTAATTTTGCTGTAAGTAATGCTACCGGTATTAGTTCAATTCAAAAAGAAAGTCAGAGAGACAATCGCCATGAAAACATATATGACCTTTCTGGCAGGATTATCGGATATGGAAATCCTCTAAATAAAAATATTCCACAAGGGATTTATATTTATCAAGGAAAGAAATATGTCAAAAGTAAATAGAAAAATAAAACCGGTTACTTTTCTGTAACCGGTTTAAAAGTGGTACCTCTTGGAGTTGAACCAAGGACACATGGATTTTCAGTCCAATGCTCTACCACCTGAGCTAAGGCACCATTTGTAAATTGCGAATGCAAAGATAGGTAAATTCTCCCACCCCGACAAATTTTAGGCTACTTTTCTTTCTGAAAATGTTGGTATTTCAATTTTTTACTGTATCTTTGCATCTGCAAATCGGGATTTAGCGCAGTTGGTAGCGCACTACGTTCGGGACGTAGGGGTCGGGCGTTCGAGTCGCCTAATCCCGACCTGTTTAGCCGTAAGTTTGTATATATCATACACTTACGGCTTTTTTTAGCTCTAATAGGCCGGTAAAAATCGGTGATAAGACTGTCAATGAAAACGTTTTTGATGGCAGTTTACATAGCGATTCGAATCGCTATATAAATGATGCCCTTATACATTCTATTTAACAATCGAATAGCAAGCGATTCGAATCGAATCACTTGCTATCTATAATATAGCCGTAAAGCTATATGCTGCTCACTCTGATCCTTTAACAAGTAATACCTTTAAGCAATCATGGCTTCTCCACAGTTCTGACACTTATACGTAATAAATTCAAAACCTAACGTAAGGAGCAAGACGCTGAATCTCTTCCGGAGAGAAATCTTTGAAAAGATGTAGATCAGCAAGACTGTGCAAGGGACCTTTCAATCTGCGATAATCACATATTTCCCTGGCCTGATAAAAGTTAATGTACGGGTGGCGTCGCATCTGATTTAAAGTCAATTTATTTAAATTTAATTTATTTACATTTAAAGGATTAACTTTAAAGTAATGCAAAGCCTCCTCGGGGAAACCATCTATTTCCAATAGCTGTTGAATATGTACATATCCTCCTAAGCGATTACGATAGCTGACAATCATTTTTGCATAACCACTTCCTATTCCCGGGACTTTCTTCAATGCAGAAGTATCAGCAGTATTCAATTGTACATATTGTCCTAAGCGTAACTTTAAAGGATATAGAATAGTATCTCTCTCAGCATTTTTCCCTGACATCTCTGAAGTTTTGGGATTTTTAGTATAGAAATCAGAGGCAGGCTGATAACCCTGCCCTATATGGATATATGGAGCCAGCTGTTTATATTGTTTTAGAGTAAGCCCATATAAACGCGCAAAATCTTCAGGTTGACGATATATTCCACCTTTTGCTCTATAACGATATATACTTCTTACCTGCCACGGTTGGAGCCCTAAAGCTAACAACTGAGTGCTATCAGCTGTATTTGGATCAAATGGGAAAAGGGAAGCTTGCCGCCCGTTCACTTGATAATATTTTTCCCCATTTTTCGAGTATAAAGGACGGACGCTACCATTATGTCCATAAAATCGGAGAGAATCGTCTTTTGACATATCAGCACGTTTATAGCGTGAACCTGTGTAAAAAACGAGTAAAAAGGCGATGATAATTACAGCCAGCAATACAAGTAAAGCTTTCCTGTCATTTTTCTGTAAATAAAAAATTTGTTTCCAAATATTATGCATCTTTATTGTGGTTACTTATCTGAGTTATTCGCTCAATAAAGAAACGCACTCCATCAAATCTTTATTATGCCGATCTGCCGCAAAAATATAAAGAAAATACAAAGAGGACTAATAAAACGCACAGCAAAAAGCCACACACTATACATTGTCCCCTTAACAGTACCCCAATTAGTAAATTCATCGCGGGATATTTTTTTAGGGACAAACCAACCTAAGAATATACAAGTCAGGAAAGAGCCTAATGGCAACAGCACATTGGAAGTAATAAAATCACAACAATCGAGAAAAGACTTGTTACCTGCAAAATGGGACAAGAAGTCACTTCCCCCACATGATAATGAACAGAGAATACCAATAAGAACACAGACAACAGTTTCAATCCAAGCCCCTTTTTTTCGAGTAATATGCATCTCTTCATAAAAAAAAGCAGTTCCAATTTCATGCATGGAAATAGTAGAAGTCAACGCAGCCAAAGCCAACAAAGCATAAAAAAGAAGTGAAATAATATAACCCAATATAGGCATCCCCGAAAAAACTTGTGAAAACACATTCGGTAAAGTAATGAAAATCAAAGACGGGCCACTGTCTGGCTTGACACCAACAGAAAAGGCTGCGGGGAATATCATCAATCCTGCCAATATTGCAACAAGAGTATCTATCAAAGCTATCTGTCCTGCCGATTTCAGCAAATTAGTCTGTCTGCTGAAATAAGAAGCATAAGTACAGAGGCACGCTGAACCCAAACTTAACGAAAAAAAGGACTGTCCCAAAGCATCAAAAATAACAGTTGAGTTTAACTTTGAAAAATCCGGCTTATACAAAAATTCAATACCTTTGTACGCATTTGGCAATGTACAGGAGGCAATGACAATAACAATTAGGAGGATAAACAAGGTAGGCATCATAATATTAGACGCCTTTTCAATGCCATTGCGTACTCCCTTAACCACAACGAAATGAGTAAGCAAAATAAAAATGATAGTCCATAGCAAAGGTTTGATAGGATCAGAAGAAAAATCTTTGAAATAAGTCTGCGCATAAGTGACATCTCCGTTAAGATGTCCACATATAGAGGCAAAAAGATATTGTAGACACCAGCCAGCTATCACCGCATAAAAACCAAGAATAATTATGGACGTGAACACACCCATATAACCAATAACCCCCCAAGGGCCTTTTCGGGAAAGGCTACAATAAGCACGTGCGGCATTAGCAGCAGAATGGCGGCCAATAATAAATTCAGCTACCATCCCAGGAATTCCTAACACCAAAACACAGCCAATATAGACAATAACAAATGCGGCACCACCATCCTGACCGGTAAGATAAGGAAAACGCCAGATATTTCCCAAACCTACCGCAGATCCTGCCGTTGCGAGAATTACACCTATTTTTGTACCAAAATTGCCTCTTGCTTCCATAATCTTATTCTACTTATCTTTACTCTCTTCTATATTTAAATTACATGAAACTGATGAAGGAAAATCGCCAGGATACACAACGGGCAAATAAATCTGACCATAAAAAAATAAACACCAAAAAATGTTGATTTCAACGTCCCCCAGTTGGAAAACTCATCTTTCACAATATGTTTAGGAACGAACCAACCTAGAAATATACAAGTCAGAAAGCCGCCTATAGGCAGGAATATTTGTCCCGTGATAAAATCGAACATCTCGAAGAGTGACTTCCCCCCAATACACAATCCTCTCCAATCACCTAAAGACAAAGAACAGATAGAGCCAATAATGATTGTAGATATTGTGACCAGCATCGCACCCTTTTTCCTGCTAATATGCAGTTCCTCATAAAAAAAAGCTGTGCTCACCTCATGAAGAGATATCAGCGATGTCAATGCAGCCAGAGAAAGCAAAGCATAAAACATCACAGAAACAATAACACCCACAATAGGCCAACCACTAAAAGCTTGCTGAAATACATTCGGAAGAGTAATAAAGACTAAAGATGGACCACTGTCGGGTTTTACTCCAACAGAAAATGCAGCGGGAAAAATAATCAAACCCGCTAATATTGCGACCAATGTATCTATAGAACATATCTGAACTGCAGATACTGTCAAGTTAGTTTGACGTGTAAAATAAGAAGCAAAAGTACAAATGCATCCCATAGCAATACTCAAAGAATAGAAAGACTGTCCTAAAGCCCCAAGGAAAACGTCTGCGGTAACTTTATGCCAGTTAGGTAAAAACAAAAAGGCAACACCTTTTCCTGCATTCGGCAACATGCAAGCAGCTACGACCATTATTATCAGAAGAATAAACAATGTTGGCATCAGCATCTTTGAAACGCGCTCTATACCTGCCCGTACACCATGAATAATGACAAGATGAGTAATGACAAGAATTACAATCGTCCAAAATACCGGTTTTATCGGATTCTGAGAAAAAGAAGCAAAATATTCCTGAAAATATTGAGGATCACCTTTTAGGTGCCCTGCCAAAGTAGCAAAAATATATTGAAAGCACCATCCTGATACTACAGCATAATACCCCGTAATAAGAAAACCTGTGATAACACCAAGAAGTCCTACAAACTTCCAAGGTTTGTTTTCAGACAGAACACTATAAGCACGATAAGTATTAGATGCACCATGACGGCCAATAATAAACTCATTAAGCATACAAGGAATACCCAGCAATAATACACATCCTAAATAAATGAGAATGAAAGCAGCCCCGCCATTATCACCAGCCATATAAGGGAAACGCCATACATTACCCAAGCCGACAGCAGAACCGGCCGTTGCAAGAATGGCTCCCATCTTACTTCCAAAATTTCCTCTCTCTTCTTTTGACATATTATTTTATATCTTATATTTACTAAAACAGTGCAAAATAATAAAAAATATGCGTCAAAGAAGACAAAATAGAAATAAAATATGACTCTTTTGTTCTTCTTTCTAAGAATAGAGCCTACTTATATTACAATTCATCGATATTCTTCAGGAATAGTATTTTTCCATATAGAGAAAGGACAAACCAAAAGATGAGAATTATAAAACCTTCTGTCACCAGTTACTTCTTTCCCTATAAAAGCAGGTTTTTCATAGGATTCATCGGATGCAGAAAGCTCTACCTCTGCCATAACAAGCCCTTCATTGTCACCATAAAACTCATCTATCTCAAAAGTGTGCTTTCCACTGTTTACCAGATAACGGCACTTATCAATAATTCCACCCTTACAAAGGTTCATGAGATGTCGCGCCTCATCAAGAGAGACCTCTTTTTCAAACTCATAGCGAGAGATGCCATCAAGCGAAGGACCCTTTATTGTAAGATAAGCCTTGTCATCACGAATGCGTATACGAACAGTGGCTCC
>RRZU012379629.1_pt1 | contig 18191 bp, 15 predicted proteins | sample 2165561 | NCBI WGS metagenome assembly RRZU01 (sample SAMN10456909, study PRJNA506462) | wastewater metagenome | isolation source: wastewater sludge | place: USA: Moscow, Idaho | reverse complement strand
GGCGAGGGCCGGTTCAATCGTAAGAACGTATTTGGCAAAGCCGCCGTCGGCGCCCGCTTGTTCGGCACGGGTAACAAGACCGGTGAGCAGGCGCTCTCCGCCATCGGGGAGGAGGATGGCGACTTCGACGGGCTGACCTAATAACTCTTTGAGTTCGAGATGGGTGTCGACACTCAAACAGTCGAGGGTGTAGCGGTAGAGTTGGGAGAGGGATTCTTCGCCAACAATGCGGTGCGGTAATAGGGTGTCTTCGGGGATGCCGCTTTGTTCGCTGAAGCGTCACTTCAGAATGCGCGCCCCTTGGCCGAAGAGGGAAATGCCACTCGACAACATGTCTTCGAGCGGATTACTGGTCAGTCCGGTCATAACGTGATCGTCGGCAAGGGGGCGAGTGTTTCGGGCCTATTCGAAGCGAATTTCAGCGGCGTGCTTTTTAGCCACCGAGGTATCGAACTTGACCAGGATTTTGGCATGGGGAATGCCAAGAAGGATGTATTCGTCACGCACGGCGATGGCGCGTGCGACAGCAGCTTCACCGGGATTACCGATCTGTTTGCGATCGCAGAAGCCGGTAACGGTGATCTTGCTCGACAGTCTAGCCCTCTCACTCGATTGGGCGATAACGACAGTTGCCTTGTCATCCAGATTGGTCGACATTTTTTCAAACTGCACAACGGACGGATTTGGAACGACCGCCGGAGGCAGAGCCAACTGGCGCGCTTGGGCAATCTTGGCTGCTTTTATCGAAGCCGCAGAATTCGTTGCGGTACCCTGCCCATCCGTTCCATCACCTGGTTTTGCCTGATTCTCGGCACAGCCAGCGAGCAATGACAAGCTCAAAGCCAGCGTTGCAACAGTAATACAATTTCTAAAAACCATTTCTCTTCCTCTTTCAGGGGTGCGGCGAGTTCGTGGCTTAAACACGGATTCGTGGAGAATAAAGACGCACCGGGAGCAAAAAATCGATGCCGCGACGGTCATCCATCGCGGCCGATGCCGTTCCTCTAAAAAAAAACGGCGTTCTGTCAGGCAGTTGCCTTGTTGGCCGTCAGATCCCAACCGGCACTGACATTGCCGCCTGCCGAACCATCCTCACGTTTCTGCTGCGTGTAGGTCCACTTGATCTTGCCGTAGGACAGCGCGACTTTTTCGGTCGGATAACCTTGTTCGTTATCGGCCGCGCCGAGCTCTTCAACCTTGGAGATCAACACTTGTTCGAGCTTGACTTCCATGTACTTGACCTTGTCGCCACCGGCGCGACAGAACTCGACGGTAATTTCCTTGATGTGCTTGCCGGTACAGCAAGCTTCAAGAAGCTTGGGCGTTGCCTTATCCAGTTGATGAACGAAGTTGAAGGTGCCGTGATTGACACGTTCTGCCGTCGCACCGCCCACCGAACTGGCCGTGCTGGAGGCCGGCTGTTCGATCTTGTGGTCGTAATGGATAACTTCAATCCACTCTTTATGCTTCTCGTCGGTCGATTCTCCGGGGATACCGTCGATCTTGATAAATGCATCAAATGCCATGTTGTTTCTCCATGTTGTGGTTACTACGGTTGGTGAATGAAATGAAACGCTTTGTCATCGGACTGCCTTGGGCAGCTCGGAAACCAGACGCAACGAAATGGTCAACTCATCGAGCTGGAAGTGCGGCCTGAGGAACGCAGCGGCACGATAGACGCCCGGCTTGCCCGGGACTTCTACAACATCAACCCGGGCCTCACGCAGCGGATACTTGGCCTTGGCTTCCTGAGAGGCCGAGTCATCAAGCAGCACGTATTGCGCAAGCCAGGTATTGAGAAAGTCCTCGACGTTTTCACGCGAGGCAAAGCTGCCGATCTTGTCGCGCATGATCGCCTTCATGTAGTGAGCGATACGCGAAGCCGAGAAGATGTACGGTAACTGCGTAGAGAGCCGGGCATTGGCATTGGCCGAGTCGGTGTTATAGCTCTTGGCCTTCTGCGTCGATTGCCCACCAAAAAATGCGGCGTAGTCAGTATTCTTGCAATGCACCAGCGCTAAAAAGCCGAGGTCTGAAAGCAGCTTTTCGTTGCGATCGGTAATCGCCACTTCGGTCGGGCATTTGAGGGCAATTTCGCCGTCATCCGTCTTGAAGGTATGGGTCGGCAGACCTTCGACCAGGCCCCCGCCTTCGACACCTCGAATCGCCGCGAGCCAACCAAACTTGGCAAAGGCGTCGGTCAACCGGGCGCCCATGGCGTAGGCGGCATTGCACCAGAGATACTTGGCGTGATCGGAGCCATCCACATCTTCTTCAAAATTGAACTCTTCAAGCGGAACCGTTTCGCGCCCATAAGGCAGGCGACCCAGCGTATGCGGCAACACCAGGGCCACGTAGCGCGAATCATCAGACTCACGAAAGGACTTCCACTTGGCGTATTCGACGGTATCGAAAATCTTGGACAAATCGCGTGGCTTACCGATGTCGGTGAAGCTCTCAAGGCCGAACAGCGCCGGGGCCGCAGCCGTGATCAACGGCGCGTGCGCCGAGCTAGCCACATGCGAGAGTTCGTCAAGCAGGTAAAAATCTTCGGGATGCCTTGAAAATTCGTAATCGCCGATCATGCCTGCGTATGGTGCGCCACCGAAGGTGCCGTACTCTTCTTCATAGACTTTCTTGAAAAGCGCACTCTGGTCAAATTCCGGCGATGATTTGAAGTCTTTGATCAGATCCTTCTTGCTGGCGTTAAGGACCTTGACCTTAAGCGAAGGGCTGGTCTCGGACTGCATGACGAGGTACTTGAGCCCGCGCCACGAAGCCTCCAGTTTCTGAAAATCCGGATGGTGCATGATGGCATTGAGCTGGTCCGACAGAAGCTCGTCGAGCTGGGCAATACGCATGTCGATGCTGGCCGCAAGATCCATCGAAATCGTGACCGTTCCGGCGAGAACCTCTTCCACCAGTTCGGCAATCTGATCACGTGCGCTGAGTTTCTCGGTGTCGGTCACCGCCACCTTGCTCTGCATCACGATCTGGTCAAGCAACCCTAAACCTTCCGCCGCCTCGGGAGCTTCAACAACTCCTGCTTGCATTTCTGTCGTCATGATTTAGGCCTCCTTATTTTGACGAGCGGAACCGATTTTTCTAAGTTTTTCGGTATCGCGCATGATTTCATCCAGCAACTCTTCGAACTTGCCGTTGCCGTTGATCTTGTTGCGCAAGTCGGACAGACGGGTGCGCACTTCAAGAAGCTTCTTCAAAGGCTCGACCTGCTTGACCACGTTTTGCGGCTCAAAGTCGTCGAGCTTTTCGAAGTTAAATTCCATGCCAATCTGGGTGCCATCCTTCTTGAGGCGGTTGTCCACTCGAACATTCAGTCGCGGCGCCATGCCTTTGAGCACATCGTCAAAGTTGTCGCGGTCAACATCGACGAATTTGCGTTCCTTGAGTTTTGGCAAAGGCGTCTTTGGCTGACCGCTGTAGTCGCCAAGCACGCCCAACACAAACGGCAGCTCCTTGGTTTCTATGGCATCACCGATCTCCACGTCATAGGTGATCTGAACGCGCGGCGGGCGCACTCTCGACAATTTCTTCTGCGTACTTTCCTTGGCCATTTTTCGATCCTTTCATTAACACTTGCGATAACTTCCAAATTTTTTAAACAGGTAAGCTAAATATTTCTCTCCAACTCGCGGCTCACATCGCCCAAGAAAGTGCAGAGCTCTGCAAGACGGCATTCCGGATCAGCAAGAATTCGCCCCAGCGCATAGGACGCTTCGGCATACATCCGATGACTCATCCAGGCTTCGTTTTCCGCCCCGAGTTCAAGCACCATGGGAGCGGTAACATCGCCCCCGAGCATCACTTTGCTGAAACTGGCCGGTGTTTTTCCAATACTGGCAACCAGCTGAGCGCCTTCATCGGAACGACGCAGAAAGAGGTAGCTTCCCCGCCATGAATGACCTGACTCCGTTTCCCACCACAAAGCCGACAAGATCGTGAGCCAGGCACTGGCGATCAGGCATTGCTCGCCTTTGTTACCCGACAAGGGCAGAAGAAACAGTTGGTTGGTCGCGCGGTTGTCGAAACGACGAAGGTGCGCCTGATAAAAGGCAATATTCAGTAGCGTTTGCTGCAACGACGCTTGAAACGGAGCCTCGCGCAAGAGTTTCCCGACGCGGCTGACCGGTTGCATGGACATAAAGCGATCGACCACACTTTGCGCCAACTCCAGGTCGTCCTCGGCCGTTTCGTAGGTATGCAGATTGCTCTCCAGAAACAGTCGGCAAGAGAGCGCTTCAACGGAGTTTTCGACGGCATTGGCCACCTGGTCGCGCAAGCCATCAAAAAACACTTCATAGGCAATCGGTGCGACCGGCAAATACCCTTCAATCGAGTCGTACGGCAGAATAACCGCCGCGACAAGCGGATATCGACGCCCTGCCTGATCCTGACTAGGCATCAATACGCCAAGCATGATCTGGCGCTGATCCTTCGAGACGTAGAAAAAATCGACCGTACCGCTCGTTTCAGCGCCATCAAGCACGCCGGCCTCGCCAGCCATTTGTTCCAAAGCACTTTGAATCAGTTCGTCAAATTCAAGAGCCACCGGATGATTTGCGTCAACCCGGACAAAATCGGCGCGATTGGGCAGCTTTCCAAACAGCGTATAAGTCGCGGCTGTTTGTGTTTCCGTCCGGTTAAATGGAAGCACCCGCATTCACCCTCCTATATTGACAATGTTGTCCGGAAGGCCTAGACGACGCAGCCCGGATAACGACAATGGATTTGCTCCGCTAACAACACGGAAATTGAAGCGAACAACACCGTTCTCGGACTCACCTACGGCAGTACGCTCAAACGGCAGGTTATCCGCCTTGAAGCGCCATTCCAGCTGAGCACTATCGCCGCCGTGCTCACTCTTACGTGCTTGGCTCAACAAGCGCATCAACCCGAGTCGGCCATTGAAATTGGCCACCGAGGTTGCAACCCCGGAGAAAGAAACCACCTGCAAGCGGGCGCCCTGAGCGTTACGCTCCGGCGCATTCGGCCAGGTGAAACTGGTCCATGGCTGCGGCCCGTTGCGATAACGCAGCACCTGCCCATCAATTTCGATCAGAATTTCGCTCAAGCCAGGCGTCGGTACAGGCTGCAACTCAAACTTGGTACCGTCTCCGTCTTGCAATACCGCGGTACCTGCGGCAGTCAACCGCGCCACACCCGACAGGAAAGCAGGATTAAAGGAAATGCCAAGATTTGCCCACGTTAGCGGAACCAGTTGATCACCACGCTTAGTCACCAGACCATTCAAATTCTTGTCGAGAAAACGTGGCAGCACACCCTCGCCCGGCTTCAAGAACTTGGCGATTTCGGCCATGGACGCTTCATTGGCTGAGTCAGCAAATGGATACTTGCTGGCTAAGCCTTTCCATGAATTCATAACCTCGGCTTGCCAAAGCCGATTGATATCCTGTTCAACAGGTGGAATGAGCGTGGCATAAGCCTGTATCAACGGCCGAACCAGCAGAGGACGGATGATTTCCTTGGCCTCTTCCGGGGCGTTGTTCAGCAGCACCCCATCAACCAAAGCCAGCGCCTCGGCAAACTCAGAACCGCTAGCACTCAAAGTCGCCTGCATGAGCTGCCGAGCGGGACCACCCGGCTCTGGATTGGCGGCAATCTGAGCCATCTTGCCCTTAAGCTTGGCCAGAATATCAAGGTAAGCGGAGAGAGGCATGCGCCCACCCTCGGCCGTTGCCGTAAGTGTCGAAAGCACGGCAAACTTTCCACCGACCTCACCAAACTGTGTAGGCAAACCGGCAACCGGCGGCGGGCTGCTGTTCCCGAGAACCAGCTTTTCTGTCCGCTCAATTACAGAGTTTTTTGCAGTTTGCAGCGACTTGCTGATCTGTGAAGGATTATCCCAAGAGGTTTCGTAAGCCGCCTTGACCAGAATTATCTTCAACGCCGAGTTTTGCGTATCCGACAACTTGCCGAGCGACTGTGCCGCTCTCTCCAAAGAAGCGAAGTCCTGAATGGCAATGCCCTGCAGGAATTTTTTCCACTCACGAGCATATTCAGCCTTGTAGAGTGCCTCAAGCTCCTGACGATTACGCTCGAAATTTCCGTCCTTGCTCAGGTTTTCCAGCGACGTCGTCGCCAGTACCCAGTCATCGCCCTTGATCTCGCCCTTGCTCGCTTCGGCAATTGCCAAGCGGAAATACTTATCCCAGGCTTCACGCGTGAAGGCGCCAGGCAAAGCGGAGCTGCCGATCACCAGATCCAGATCGCGGCTGTTCAACATTCGACCAACGGTCATCGGAGCAAATTGTGTATTGGCACGAGCCTTCAGTTCGTTATAAACACGCTCGGATGCCGAAAGCCGACGGAAAGCACCACGCAAAATTTCCCGACTTTGCGCAACCAGATCTTCCCTGTTGTCAATCAGCGGCAGATCATCCTCATCGATTTGCGACACATAGAAGGCCACGATGCGCTCCGCCAGACGATTTATCTCGTCCTGATTTCCCTTGCCCTTGTTGGCCGCAAGCCACGGCAACCAGTATTTCGGAAGCTGATCGGAAAGATGCGAAACCTCCATGCGATCTTTTTGCTTGAGCATGAGATAGGTTTTCAACGCGTTATAGCTATCTTCTAGAGCGCTGGCCTTTTCCGGCGTTCCTGCGGCAGAGGGTTGAGCCGCCAAAGCAAGTGCGGTTGCCAGCGACTGCCGAACCACCGCTTTGCCAGCGTTGCCCGCCAAGCCCGTGCTTTGCGTACGCATGGCGACAAAAGGCATCGAACCATCCGGCCGATAAACGGCGTCCTGTAAAAAAAGCACCCGGCGTTGCGCGCTTGAAGGCGAATAGCCGATCGGAATAATCGGCAGCGGCCCGCTCTTGGGGGCGGCCTTTGACGCTGGTTTCTCCGGCTCGACCGCAGGCTTGGGGGGAGCCACCGGGGCTGAAACCGGTTGCGTATTGCCTTCACGCAAACCAGCCAATGTCTGTTCAAGAGAGGCCTTTACCGGAACCAGCATCACGTTTCCAACCCCAGCGAAGTACTCTTTGCGCAAGGTGCGTTCGACCGGTTCTCCTTGGTATAGTCCCATGCCAATAGGGAATGGATGCCCTTCATGACGGTATCTGGCCAGCTGTTCTATACGCAGCTGTAACACCTGCAAACCTTTTAGCTGGTCGCTCAGCTCACCGCTTTCAGCAAGTTTACGCGCCACAACCAGTTCTTCATTCGCACTGGCGATCAGCTTTTGATTACCGATGAACGACCAGGTTACGCCGCCGGCGAGCAATGCGAGACAGCACAACCCGGCGACCATTCCAGCGAGGCGAAAACGACTTCCTGTCGGCTTGACCTGCTGGGTAATCAAATGCCGGTCAGGGAAGATCACATCTTTGAACAAGGTTCGCAGAAAGAACCCATTGGACGCTGGCGGTTGCGCGGCATCAAAACCGCGCTGAGACAGATCAAAAATACTGGAAACGCGATTACCAGCAGCCATTCGCGGGCTGCCTTCCTGCAATGCGCTGGTGAAATAGAAACCGCGCAAGAGAGGCTTGCTGTGGTAAGGGTCATCCTGAAACAGGAGCTCAACGAATTTGCACAAGGCTTCGCGCATGCCGTTAAACTCAATTGGGAAGGCAAAAAGCGCGGGGCGTCGAACATTGCCGCGATTGTTCGCCAGCTTGTCATAGCCCATTTGCACCAGACCGCGATACAAAACATCGAACTGCTGACCGACCACACGAACCGCATCAAACGCCGCACCCTGATCATGGGAAAGCGTGGCCCCCCAGACGGTTTGCCGCTCCTCGTCCGAAAAATCCTCAAAGAACTGGGAGAAGCCGCCGAGCAGATCGATCTTGGTAAAAACAAGATAAATCGGAACCTTGATGCCGAAAGCGTCGTCAATCTCGTTGATGCGCTCCCTAACCTGCCGCGCATAGACCGTAAACTGCTCGCTCTTATGCTGCACCAGCTCGGGAAAACTGACCGCCACCAGAATTCCATTGGCCGGCGCCTTGGCACGATACTTTTTCAGGAGTTTGAGAAACTCCAGCCACTCCGGTCGATCCTCACGCTGCGTGGAATAACGCCCGGCGGTATCGAGCAGAACGCCTTCCGTTGTAAAAAACCAATCGCAATTTCGCGTACCACCAACGCCCTGTATGGCCTGCTTGTCGCCAAACGGAAAATCCAGACCGGAATGAAGAATTGCGCTGCTTTTTCCGGCGGCTGGGTGACCTATGACCATGTACCAGGGCAACTCATAGAGCGCCGCCTTGCCACTGGTCTTACCCAATTGCGAGCTTTTCAACGTATCAATGGCACCGAGCAGTCGCTGCCTGAGTTGGGCCACGTCACGACGCTGTTCAGCACTGGCCCCGATCACCGCGTCGTCAGTCTGCCGTCGCAAGACTTTCTCGAGAAGTCGGCTGGCACGTTCACTGATCACTCGCCCGACAAGCAGAGCAAGCACCCAGACAACCATGACGCAGACTATCCAGAACAAGCGCGCATCCTGCGAAACAAGTCCAACAAATGGCCCAATCAGCCAAATCAGCACAATCAGGATCAAGAACCCGAGAGCAGACGCCAATTTGGTATTACGCAACAACTTCCACATCACTTATTCCTCAAACTCGAACATAAGGTATTCAGACAAAACGCTCTTACTGGCGCGATCCGGCGATCGCCTTGATCGACTCGGCTATTTCGACATGGCCATAATCCTTGAACCACCAGCGCCCGCCCCAAATCAATCCGGCCTTCTCAGCCTCTTCACCCAGCGCCAGATAAGCCTCCATAGCCCACGGATCACGCTCAGAAATAATTAGCCTGCCATCACGAAGCGGCGCCAAATCAACCGCCATCCCAAACTGGTGCTTGCTTTGAAAAGCTCTGGCACTGGTGACATGACTGCCCATGTCGGCCAGCTTCTCCTGACGCTCAGGACTGCGATACCCCTCAAGCAAGGCAAACGGATACCCACGCTCCTGAAGACGCAACAGAACTTGCAGAACGGGCTGCGTAAAACGCGGATTGAGCTTCTCCCAGTCACGGTCGGCCGTCTCCAGCGCAGGTCGTTCACTACCCACAAACAGGGATGGCGGAAGCGCAGGCGGCGGAACAAGTCGCTCCGGATTCAACGCCACCTGAATGTGCGCCTGACGATTCATTTCCATAGCAGCCAGGGGATCAGGGGAAATCCAATCGGAGAGCAAAAAAACGCCACCAACAACAATGCAGCCGACCAGAACGACTCCGCACAATGCCCAATAAAGCCTGCGCGGCACACTGGCAAACCAAGAAGGCTGAGCTGGCGCACAAACCATCATGGCTGGCGCCACAGGAGAATCAACAACCTCGGCTGGTGCTAAAAAATACCTCCAGCCGATCCAGCTCATCAGAAGAAAAAGCCCACCCAAACATCCCAGCAGGCCCACAAAGGCAACACCACTAATCACTCTTAATCCCCCGGGCCACACAAACCCGAACAACGGCCCGTCTCTGGATCATCAAAGAACAACCGACATTGCTAAGTAACAAACGATATAAACCTCAATCAAGCACCAAGGGCGCCAACACAGACGCCACCGGGACTCAGAAAGGCAAAAAGTCACCAGACCAAATAAGTCAAACAAAGCATCAATATGGATAGTATAATACATAAACGCACAACAATTGTTCACCTTTGCTTAACAACAAGCCATTTTTGCTGCGGCCTATTACTTTAGCTATACAGAGACTGTTATGTTTACTCGCATTAAAACAGTGCATTTCACAACACTGGCACTATCCCTCATCACACTCATCACTGCTTGCTCATCAATCCCAAAAACATTTGGTATTCGTGGCGAAGGCGACCCGGTTCTCAACCGCGACATCAACGGAAAATCACTTTCTGTCGTGGTTAGCGTGTACCAACTGAAGGATGCACGGGAATTCTCCAAGCTAACCTTCGACTCTCTGGCTAGCGGCCGTCCGGAATCCGAATTGCTCGGCCCGGCTCTACTCGAAAAATCGGATACAGTGGTCGTACCAGGGGGAATCTATACCGGCTCGGAAAAACTGCTCGAGAACGCCAAATACGTAGGCATCGTCGCCTTTTTCCGCCGACCCGACCCGTACTACTGGCGGCAACTGGTAGACGCAGACACGGTTCGCAACGAGGGGCTCAACTTCCGAGTTCAGGACTGTTACGTGGTAATCAATGGAACAAAAGCTATCGCGCTTCCCGGCCAACCGCTCAACGGCCGACCGGAATGCGGGACGAGTAACGCACCAAGCATGCGCCAGGCCAGCAGAAGCAGCGCTCAACAAGCCCCAGCACCGGTTGATCAAGTATCCAAACGCAACGGAACCACACAGCAGCTTCCAACTATAAATATCGGAACGCCTACGCCAGCCACTTCAAACAACAGCGGCTTCAATGCCGCCAACAGTTCCCAGCCCGCTGCAGCAAACACCTCAACTTTTCAGCCTTTCTGGCGCTAGGATTTCCATGCTAAGTTCCAAGCGAGTTCTTTGGGGCGAAGGCCTGTTCCTGCGCCCTCAGCACTTCCAGCAACAAGCCCTTTTCGTTGAATCCACCATCGCACAGTGCTTGCGTCAAGCACACGGGAACCCATGGGGTATCCGGCAAATAAGCATTGATGCAGATGCTTTGCGCGGCGGCATGCTTCGTCTGAACACGCTTGAGATGGTGTTTCAAGACGGCACACGAGTTGTCGCCCCGTCCGGCAACCCTCTACCCCTGGCCAGAAACCTGGCTGAAATTCCGCAGGTCGGAACGCAAACCATTTTGTATGCCTGCCTACCAGCACTCAATGCTTTTGGCGGAAACTGCGCAGAAGCTGATGGCACCACCGCCCACCCGGCACGCTACCTGATCACCCGCACCCCGACCCCGGACCTCTATACCAACGCCCTGGAGGCCGAAGTAACATGCCTCCACGCCAATGTTCGGCTGATGCTTGAGGAAGAAAACAGGGACGGCCACTATTGCGTCGCCATCGGACGGATCAATAAAAACGCCAATGGTATTTGGGATATTGACCATAGTTTTATCCCACCTCTTCTCGAAATCGGCGGCAGTCTGCATCTGGGAATGCTTACCCGACGCCTTCTGGACATTCTGCTCGTCAAGAGTCAGGCACTGGCGGCACGACATCGCGAAAGGGTCAAAAGCATTGTCGAATACGGAACCTCCGATATCGCCTCGTTCTGGCTGCTGCACACCGTCAACCGGAATTTCCCGCTCCTTAACCACTTCTCGACCATGCCCACCCACCCGGAGGCCTTGTATGAACTAATGGCCCAGTTGTGCGGTGAATTGCTGACCTTCTCATCCGAATTCACGCTGGCGGACATACCCGCCTACAAGCACGATAATCTGACCGTCGTTTTCGACCGTCTCGACACGCTCATTCGCGAGCTGCTGGAAACAGTCATCTCAAGCCGCTATGCCATCATCCCTCTGGACAACACCAAGCAGTCCTTCTTTGTTGGCCGCCTGGACAGCGAGCGCCTCGTCGACAATGTCGACTACTACCTCTCGGTGTCGAGCGAATTGCCGACAACCGAAATCTTGGACATGGTGCCGTTGAAACTAAAGGCAGGATCGCCCGACGACGTAGAGAAAATCCTCAACTCGGCACTACCTGGCGTACGCCTGGTGCATGCGACACAAACCCCGGTCTCCCTGCCCGTCAGGGTCGGCAACCACTATTTCATCCTTGAACCGCAAGGGCAGATTTTCGATCGTATGCGCAAAGCACGAAGTATTTGCATCTACGTCCCGCACGCCCTTCTTAACCTCAAACTGGAACTCTTTGCCGTGTTCCACTGATCAGAAACTGACACATGACAGCCATTGCACTTTCCCCGGCAACCGACAACGTCGCGCCGATTACCAGCCCATTCAGCAAATATTTGCAGGAGCTCCTGGAAGACGGAATTTATTTGCTATTTCTCCTGCGCAACAGCAACGCACCCAACTCACTGGCCGAATTCAACAAACGCATCGATCTATTCCTCGACCAGTTCGAAACAAATGCTCGCAACCTCGGCAAGCCACCTGCGGCAGTAAGCGATGCCAAGTACGCCTTTTGCGCCCTGATGGACGAGATCATCCTCTCGTCCGAATTCGCGATCCGGGAAGACTGGGAACGAGCACCGCTACAACTGCGGCTGTTTGGCGAGCACCTGGCCGGCGAACGCTTCTTCGACAAACTGGACAATCTGCGCATCGACCCAGTGGCCAACGTGGAAGTCCTGGAGGTGTTTTACACCTGTCTGCTTTTGGGATTTCAGGGCAAATACCTGCTTGAAGGCAGCGAAAAACTGAACTACCTGATCAGCCGAGTCGGCCAGGAAATTACCCACGCGAGAGGGGGAAGAAACGAGTTTGCGCCAAATTGGAAGCTGCCTCAGCGTTTTGCTCAGTACGTCCGCAACGAACTGCCCTTGTGGCTCTTCTTTGCCCTATTGGCTGTGGTGGGAACATCCATCTTCTTGCTTTATCAATGGTTTCTACAAAGCGACGTTGAACAGCTGGCGCAAACACAAGTCCGCCCCGCACTTAGCGCACCAGCAATCAAGCATGGCACGGAAGCCCCCGGCGCAAAGACCAAGACGTCAACTTGAAGCAACAAAAGGCAATTTATGCGCACGGAGCGCCAAAGAACTCAAATCACTCCATCGGTTTTTGATCGCCTGCTGGATGACAACCCAAAAATTCAGACTGAAAGCCAGGGACCCTTCCACTTTGACATTGTCCGCCTGAAGCAGGCCATAGCACGAGACATGGAAGCACTACTCAATTCCCGAAGCATTGATCTGGACAATGACATCGAGCGTTATCCGCAGGCCCGAAATTCGATGATTGACTATGGCATCACCGACCTTTCGAGTCTGAGCCTCCTCGACCCCGGTGACCGTGCCTACCTGCGGGACAAAATCCGCATCACGGTGGAGCGGCACGAACCAAGATTGGGAAAGATCCGCGTTAGCCTCGATGAGCCAGGTGGCATAGAGCGTCTGCTACGTTTTCGGGTTGATGCCATTCTCAAAGTCCATCCCAACCGCCCGCCGGTACACTTTGATGCCACCTTGCAACTCTCATCCAACTCCTGCCAAATCAGGGGGAATTAATGCTGAAAGAACTACTGCCCTATTATGAACGGGAGCTCAGCCACCTTCGCGAACTCTCGGGGGAATTTGCCCAACGCTACCCCAAAATTGCCCGGCGCCTCTTGCTCGACGGTGACCAAAGCGAAGACCCGCACGTTGAGCGCATCATCGAAGGATTCGCCTTTTTAACAGCACGCATCCACCGAAAACTAGATGATGAATTTCCGGAAATCACGGAAGCATTTTTACAGGTCCTTTACCCGCACTACACGCAACCGTTCCCCTCATGCACCATCCTGCAGATGGAACTGGATTCGAATACTCCCGAAACCAATGGAAAGACGGTTGTTCCCCGCCACCACCCGGCGATTTCTCCGGCAGCAGGTGGAATACCATGCCAGTTTCGCACCTGTTACGAAGTTGATCTGTGGCCGCTGAGCTTGTCTTCAGCCCGCATTCAGCTAAACCAAAACTCCGCGCACCTACGCCGCCTATGCCCGCAGGCAACCGCATCCATCACGCTTGAGCTGGAGACTCATGGCGGACTACCCGTTGGCTCAATCGGATTGGACAAACTGCGCTTTTTTCTCGATGGCGACCCCGGCCTTATGGCCCTGGCCTACGAACTCCTGCTGATGAATACCTTGCAAGTTCGTGTTTCCGATGGATCGGACAATCCGGCGCATGTTGCCATCCTGCCGCCTAGTTGCCTCTCCCCCGTCGGTTTTGCAAAAAACGAAGGACTGCTTGATTACGACAACCGGTCTTTCATTGGCTATCGCCTGCTTAGCGAGTATTTTGCCTTTCCCGACAAATTCCTGTTTATTGATATCAACGGACTCGATCATGCGGCGCTACGCCACCCGGGCAAAAAGCTCTGCATTCACATTTTCTTGCGCCAGTTCCCTGATACGGAACGGCACAGCCGACTGCTCCAAACACTTGGCAAGACGAACTTCAAACTCGGTTGCACGCCGGCGATCAACCTGTTCAAGCACGCGGCCGACCCAATCCGGATCAGCCACCAAAAAACCGCTTACCCCGTACTGGCTGACGGTCGCCGACAGCGAGCCTATGAAGTCATTTCCATCGATTCCGTGGTCCGGGTGGAAAAAAATGGCGATGGAGAAACGGCCCGGAACATCCCTCCGTTTTACTCCATCCAGCACCATGCCAAGAGCGAGGATCAGGTTTTCTACTGGTACGCAACCCGGGAACCTGCGGTGCTTGAAAACGATAACGGCACCGACATGGAAATCGCCTTTGTCGACAGTCAATTCACACCTCACCGCCCGGAACTTGAAGTCCTGTCACTGAACCTGACCTGCAGCAATCGCGACCTGCCTGAACAACTCCCCTTTGGTGGCAGCAACAACGCGACCCATGCTGATTTTGTGCTCCCCCAGTTTGCCATCGTCAAACGCGTCCGGCCGCTACGCAAACCGACTGCCAGCCTGCGCGCCCCGAACAAGCCGGGATTGCACTGGCGCCTGATCTCGCATCTGTCGCTGAACCATCTATCCATCGTCAACGATGGAAAGGATGCGCTTCAGGAGATGCTGTCCCTCTACAACCACACCCAGTCATCGACGGTATCGCGCCAGATTCACGGAATCGTCGCCATCGAAAGCCAAGCGGCAACCACTCTGGTCAACAGCCGGCACTTCTCCGGATTCGTTCGAGGAATCGACATCACGCTGACGCTTGACGAAAACGCCTTCGTCGGCAGCGGCATGGTGCTCTTCGGCGCCGTACTCGAACGTTTCTTTGCCCTCTATTGCGGCCCCAACAACTTCACCCGATTAAAACTGCGCAGCAAGCAGCAAGAACAGGATATTGCCCAATGGCCCGCACGAGCAGGCGAAGCGCTCGTCATCTAATCGACGAAATACAAGCAAATGGTCCAGGTTTTCGCTTCTTTCAGGCGGTGCGCCTGCTCGCCCTAAGTTCCAACGCCACAGCCAATGACAAGACAGCCATTCCCGCAGGCCTACGCTTCGGATCTGCCCTGTCACTAGCCTTCCAGCCAAGCGAGATCACCGCCGTCGCGAAACGTTGCCTAAAAACCCGAGAAGCGGATGAAAACCTCTCTGCCGAACAGCCGGACTCGCTCCCGAAACCTTCAGACAACACAGCATTGGACATGACCGTCAGCTTCATGGGACTGACTGGCCCATCCGGCGTATTGCCAACCCCCTATACCGAATTACTCATCGACCGCCGCACCCAGTTCCACGACAACGCCGGACACCAGTTTCTTGACCTTTTCAGCCACCGTACTGTTTCCCTGTTTTATCAAAGCTGGCGCAAGTATCGCTTCTACCTGCCATACGAAGCGGGAGACGCCGATGGCTTTTCACGCAACCTACTGGATATCGTCGGTATCGGACTACGACATCTCCAAGAACGCTTGCTTGCCAACGGAAAAGGAATTCATGATCGATTTCTCATACACTACGCCGGACTGCTCTCACAAAAACCCATTTCCGCAGTCAACATTGCCGCGCTTGTACGCGGCTATTTCGACGTTGATGCCGAGATGGAACAATTCGTCGGCCAGTGGATGCCACTCCCCACGCAAGAACAAAGCGCTCTTGATGGCCGCCCTTGCCGCCTCGGACAAAACACCTTTATCGGAGAACGGCTTTGGGATCGACAAACCAAGATACGTATCAAACTTGGGCCGCTCAATCGAAACCAGTTTGAGCAATTCATGCCCGGCCAGCCCGGCTTGATGGCCTTACGTGAACTGGTCCAGTTCTGCATTGGCTTTACCCTCGACTGCGATGTGTCGCTAATCCTAAAACGTCAAGACATTCCGCCCCCGGCTCTAGAAAGCACCGCGACGCCGGCGGCCCGGCTCGGCTACAACCTGTGGATGAATTCATTGCCGCCGTTCCGGGATGCTGAGGACGTTCGTTTCGCCCTGCACGGTGCTAAGTCGTCGGCGTAACAATATGAAGCAAAGAAAGCAAGTTGCCTGGCGATCAAGCCAATCAATGGCGGCCAAAATGGCGTAGGCTGAAAATAAAAGAGTCCACCGTTTTCTAGAATTTGCCAAACGGAGGAAACAAATGGGACGCATCCCGAACGGGGTATACACGGCGGAGTTTCGATCAGAAGCCGTCATGTAGACGCGCGACGAAAATTGACCATTTGAACGGAGTTATGCGCGTTCAAAATTGACCAGGGTGATTAACCTCACTGCTCGTTTTTTGAGCAGGATATTGGGAGATGATCACCATGAAAGATTTAGGAAGAGTTCGTCGTTTGTTTTACTGGGACGGCGAATCGCTGTCCGAGATATCAAAGAAGACCGGTTATAGCCGGAACACAGTAAAGCGGTGGCTATAGACGCCGGAAGGTGTAGAGCCGAAATATCGGCGTCAGCGTCACGACACCAAGATTGCACCGTACGCCGCGCAACTTATCAAAGCCCTGGAAACCGATGCACACCGCCCGAAACGGGATCGGCGCAGCGCACTGAAACTGTTTGAAGAAATCCAGGCGGCAGGCTTTACCGGCGACTACAGCCGCGTCACCGAATTCGTTCGGCGCTGGCGAGTCGAAGGCGGAACCGCAGTAGTCAACGCCTACGTACCGCTCAAGTTCGAGTTGGGAGAAGCCTTTCAGTTCGACTGGAGCGAAGAGCATCTGCTGATTGGCGGTGTCTGGCGCAAGATACTGGCGTCCCACCTCAAACTTTGCGCCAGTCGAGCCTTCGTGTTGTCAGCGTACCCAACGCAGAGCCATGAAATGCTCTTCGACGCGCACACGAGAGCCTTCACGGCCTTGGGCGGCATTCCCCGTCGAGGGATTTACGACAATACCTCGGTCCCCCCTTGAGGGGGATGAAGACGGCCGTCGACAAGGTACAAAAAGGCAAGAGTCGCATCGTCAATACGCGCTTCTCGGCAATGGCCTCGCATTACCTGTTCGATCCGGACTTCTGCGATGTCGCCTCCGGCTGGGAGAAAGGCGTTGTCGAGAAGAACGTTCAGGATAGCCGGCGGCGAGTCTGGCAAGACGCGGGCAAAGAACGCTTTGGCTCGTTCACCGAACTCAATGTCTGGCTGCTGGAACGCTGCCGAGCGTTGTGGCAGAGGCTGTTTTAAACCGAGATTTCCCATTAGAGGATTTTCAAGGGGGATAGATAGGCGAGAATTTGGCGGGCAAGTCGAAGGTATTGGTTGCCTCCCAAAGGCCTTTCATCCAGACGCGCTGTTGCATGGCCACGGCGAGATTGAAAATCGGCTTTCGTGCTTCAGTCGTGATATAGGCGGCCTTGGCGAACAACTTGTAGCGCAGGGTTTGCAGCGTATGCTGCACGGGGCCGGAAGATGACCTCACGAGGCTGGTTTTGAGCAGGACCTGGCGAAACAGACTCATCAGATTGTAGGCCAGCATCACCACATTGAGCGCGGCCTCGGTTGCCCAGAAGTCCTTCATGTTGAAACTGTCGGCAGCGAAATCATACTTGAGCTCCTTAATCCGATTCTCGCAATCGGCACGCCCCCGATACATGCGCCAGACGGTCTCAGCGGAGAGGTCCAGATCGGTCGTCAAGGCCGAGAACCGCCACGAACCGATCACGGGATCATCCGCACACAGATTCAGCGTCTTTCCCGTGGGGTCAGCCCGTAGGGCGGTATGCTGACGGATGCCGACCACCCAGCGCGGCACAGACCACGCGTCTGGTTGATACGCAAAACGCGTCAGCTCGATTCCCGGTACCGGACGGCCGTCCTCGTCGATCAAGGACCACCAGTTATCGGCATTGACCAGGGCGCGTTGCAAGGGCTGGTTCTGCCGCAAGGCGATGAGGTAATGCATTGGCTGGGTATCGAGATGATCGAGAAAGGCGCTGTCGGAGAAACCGCTGTACGCACGTAACAGGCACACTCGCTTGTCGCCCAGACGATGCAGGGTATTGGCCAGGAAGGCTTGCACATTGTTCGCTGAACTGCTGTTGCCCGGTCGCAGCCAGCAGTTGGCGATCATGCGCAGGTCGGCCACAAAAGCCATCAGCGGATGGTGGCTCGCGCGACCGCGTTTGGCCGGGTTGTAGCCGCGCATAG
>RRZU011721848.1_pt1 | contig 18193 bp, 17 predicted proteins | sample 2165561 | NCBI WGS metagenome assembly RRZU01 (sample SAMN10456909, study PRJNA506462) | wastewater metagenome | isolation source: wastewater sludge | place: USA: Moscow, Idaho | reverse complement strand
GTCCTTCCAGAGGGTGCGGAACTGGTCCATCGCGGCAAAGCCCATGGCCTCCCAGACGGGGCCACAGCCCATGGAGGCGTCGCCGATGTTGGCGATCACGATGCCGTCCTGGCGGTTGATCCGCTTGAACAGGGCGGAGCCGAGCGCGATGTCAGCGGAGCCGCCGACGATGGCGTTGTTGGGCATGGAGCCGAACGGCGCGAAGAAGGCGTGCATCGAGCCGCCGAGGCCGCGGTTGAAGCCCGCCTTGCGGGCGAAGGTCTCGGCGACGGTGCCGTAGAGGATGAAGTTCTCGGCGAGCTCGGTGAGGTTGTCGTAGCCGACCTGCTCTGCGAACCCGAGGGTCTCGCCGTCGAGGAAGGGCTTCATGATCTCCTCGAGCTGCGCCTTGTCGAGCTTGCGCGAGGCCGAGTAGCACTTGGCGAGGATCTCGCCGTGGCTGCGGTGCGAGCCGAACAGGAAGTCGTCGGGGGCCAACTGCGAGGCCTGGCCGACGACGGCCGACTCCTGCCCGATCGACAGGTGGGCGGGGCCGCGGTGGTTGTACTCGACCCCGTTCCAGGCGCCCGTGGTCTTGATGGAGTTGAGCATCGTCTCGAACTGCCGCACGGCGATCATGTCGTGCAGGATGTCGATGAGCCCCTCCTTGCCGTAGCTCTCGAGCTCGCGCTCGAAGTTCGGCTCGTAGGCGTTGACAGGAATCTCGGGTGCCGTGATGACCGAACGGGAGCGGACGTTGCTCGGGTCGACGATGAGATTGCGTGGCATTTCTGTGATTCTCCTAGTGCTTGGCTGCTCAGGCGTTGACGGCCCAGGCGGCCTCTCGGATGAGTTCGCTGACGGTGGGGTGTGGGAAGACGATCTGGCGCAGATCGTTGACGCTGAGTTCGGTCTCGAGGACGACGGAGGCGCCCCAGATCATCTCGGAGGCGTAGCTGCCGAGGACGATCAGGCCGAGCACCTGCAGGCTGTCCGCGTCGTAGACGAGCTTCGCGGCTCCCGGCGCCTTGACGCCGTTCTCGGCGACGAAGCGGCCGGACATGTAGCCCGGGACGGTGACCGACTTGGCATTGAGGCCGGCGGCCTTCGCGCTCGCCTCGGTGTGCCCGATGCCCGCCGACTCGGGGTTGGCGTAGACGGCCCACGGGATGGCGTTCCAGCGCATGAGCTCGCCCCGCCGGAAGGCCTGGTCGTCGAGGATGTTGGCCACCGCGATCTCCCCCATGCGGTAGGCGGCGTGCGCGAGCAGCGAACGGCCGGTGACGTCACCGACAGCCCAGACGTTGGGCAGGTTGGTGCGCATCCGGTCGTCGACGACAATGCCCTTGCCCGAGAACTCGAGGCCGCTCGACTCGGCGCCCCAGCCCTGGACGGCGGGACGACGCCCGACAGCCATCAGCACGACGTCGGAGTCGACCGACTGCTCCGACCCGTCGGCGGCCGTGAACTTGACGGTGCCGCCGTCGATCGCGGTGACTTTGGAGTTCAGGTGGAACGTGACGCCGTCGAGCGCCTTGCGGAGCTGGGCCGCGATGTCGGCGTCCATGAACGGGGCGATCTCGGGCAGCATCTCTATGACGGTGACCTCGGAGCCGAGCATCGCGAAGAGGCTTGCGAACTCCAGGCCGATCACGCCGCCCCCGATGACGGTGAGCCTCCCGGGGATCTCGGCGACCGACAGCATGCCCGTCGAGTCGACGACGGCCGGGTTGTTCTCGGTGCCCGGGATGGGCGGCATGACCGGCACGGAGCCGGTGGCGAGGATCACGTGATCGGCGGTGTAGCTCGTACCGTCGACAGTGACCCTCCCCGGTCCATCGAAGGTGCCGTAGCCGTTGATGACGGTGACGCCCGCCTTCTTCTCGGCCGCGCCGACACCTCCCACGAGGGTGGAGACCGTCTGGGCCTTCCACTTCTGCATCTGCGCCCAGTCGACGGACACGTCGAGAGCGTTGACGCCGAGCTGTTTGCCGTGGATGGCGTGTTCGTAGGTCTTTGCCGCGTTGAGCAGGGCCTTCGTCGGGATGCACCCGACGTTGAGGCAGGTGCCGCCGAGCGAGCCGGCTTCGATCAGCAGCACGTTCTTCTTCGCGTGGCCAAGGCGCTCGGCGGCGATGTAGCCGCCCGGACCGCCGCCGAGCACGATGACGTCGTAGTGGCTCATGTCCAGTTCCTCTCTCAGCCCAGGACGGTGACGTCGATGTTCTCGACGTACCTGACGAGGTCCTGCAGGAAGCGGGCCGCGTCGGCGCCGTCGATCACCCGGTGGTCGGCCGTGAGCGAGAAGCCGATCCGCTGTTCCACCCGGAAGGAGCCGTCCGCGTTGACCGTCGCGCGCGGGAAGATCGCGTCGACGCCGAGGATCGCCACCTGGGGAACGTTGAGCAGCGGGGTGAACGACTCGATCCCGAAGCCGCCGAGGTTCGAGACGGTGAACGTCGCCCCCGAAAGCAGATCGGGGCTGATGTTGCCCGCGATGGCCTGCTGGGCGAGGTCCTTGCTGACGGCCGAGAACTCGCGCAGGCTCATCTGGGAGGCGTTGCGCACGGTCGGGACGAGCAGTCCGCGCGGGGTGTCGCAGGCGAAGCCCATGTGCACCTGCTCGAAGGTGGTGAGCACCCCGTCGCTCAGGTGGGCGTTGTGGTTGGTGTGCTTGGCCGCGGTCTTGACCGCCGCGAAGCCGACGAGGTCGCCGATGGTGACGCCGCTCAGGCCGAGTTCCTCGGGCGAGCCCTTGAGCTTCTTGCGCAGCGCGAGCAGGCCAGCGGCGTTCGCCGTCGAGGTGTAGGTGAGCTGGGCGGAGCTTGCGAGCGAGTGCATCATCCGCTCGGCGATCACCTTGCGCACGCCCTTGAGCGGCGTCTCGGTGCTCGCCCCGGGGAACTCGCGCTCGCCCGAGGTGACGAAGGCCGGTGTCGCGGCCTGCGGGGCCCCACCTTCGGTGGGAGCGGAGAGGTCGCCGGTGGTCACGCGACCACCGAGGCCGGTCCCCTCGACTCCCGCGCCGTGGGCCCCTGCCCGCGCGGCGCCGCGGGTGGCGTCGGCGAGCGTGGCCTTCACATCGCGCTCGATGACGCGGCCACCCGGGCCGGAGCCCTGCGCGACCTCGGAGATGTCGAGCGAGTTGGCGGCGGCGAGGTTGCGGGCGCGGGGGCTGGAGGCTCCGGTTGCCCCGGTGCGCTCCGGCTGCGTCGCCGCCTCGACGGTCGGCTCCTCGGCCGCGCGGACGGGCGTCGCCTCCGTCTGCGTGACCTCCTCGCCGTCCTTGCCCTTCCAGCCTGCGGCGTCGAGCGCCGGCTGCGGGTCCTCACCCGCTGCGCCGACGACGAGCAGCGGCTCCTTGACGGGGACGTCGTCACCCTCGTCCCAGAGGATCGCGAGCACGGTGCCCGCGGCGCTCGAGGGGACCTCCATGGATGCCTTGTCTGTCTCGACCTCGCACACGATCGCGTTCTCCGCGATCTCGTCGCCGACGGCGACCTGCCAGGACACGATCAGGCAGGACTCGACCGAGTTGCCGAGCTGCGGCATGACTACGACGGTTGCCATCGTTGTGGACCTTCCTTGGTTAGACGATGCACACGCGGGTGTGCTCTTGCAGTGCCTCGACTGCCTCTGTCGACAGGCCGGAGTCGGTGATGATCCCGGTGATCTTGTCGATGGGCAGAAAACTGACGAATCCCGCCTGGCCGAACTTGGAGGAGTCGGCCACGAGCCAGGTCTCCTCGGCTCGCTCGCTCATCAGCGAGGCGACCTGGGCGCCCTCGACGAAGCGGGTGGTGAGCCCGCGCTCCGGGGAGAAGCCGTCGGTGCCGAGGAAGGCGATCCGGGTGTTGAAGTCGGCGATCGAACGCTCCGCCGTCGGGCCGACGAACGACTCGGACTCGCGGCGGAAGACGCCACCGGTGAGGATGACGTTGAGGGCGGGGTTGGCGCGCGCGGTGTTGAACACGAGCGCCGAGTTGGTGACGATCTGCACGCCGCGGCGCGCGGTCAGGTAGCGGGCGATCATGGCCGTCGTGGTGCCGGCCTCCATCATCACGGTGTCCTCGTCGCGCACCATGGTCGCCGCCTGCTGGGCGATCCGCTGCTTGACCTCGACGTTGATCTTCTCGCGCTGCAGGATGTGCTTCCACGTGGTCGGCCGGGCGCCGCCACGGGTGCGCACGAGCATCCCCTGCTGCTCGAGGGAGCGCAGGTCGCCGCGGATCGTGACCTCGGAGACGCCGAGTTCCGTGGCGAGCGTTGAGACCGTGAGCGCGCCGTCATCGCTGAGGCGCGACATGATCTCGTTTTCGCGTGCGACTGACATTGTCGGGCTGAGCTGCTTTCGATTGCTTTGCGAAGTGCTTTCGTTTGAAAAGATTACAGCCTTCGAAACCCCTTCGCCAGAGCGGGGTGGGGTTTGATCCGAAACCTGGGCAGATGCCCAGATGGCACGCCCGCTCCCGATGCAGCGCGTCGGAACACCGTCACGAGCACACGAGACATACGTGCAGAAACTGCCTGTGTGCAACTATTGCGCATGCGCAGTTTCCGAGCAATACTGGAGACATGTCCAAGTCCGAGGAACTGGCCGTCGCCGCGAGCGAGGCGCTCGCGGCAGCCCAGCACGAACACGAACCCATGGCACGGGTGACGGCGCTGGCCGCGGCCCGTGAGCGACTCGACGAGGCCTACAACGAGGCCCTCGCGGAGGCGGTCGTGTCCGGCTACTCGTTCCGGGAGGTGGCCCAGGCGGCCGGGGTCGCACCCAACAGCGTGAGCCCCCGGCTGGCGAGGAGCGCGCTGCTCGCCCCGTACGCCTCGGATGAGGGCCGGGTGGGCGCGCAGGACGTGACCATCGCGCAGCACGAACTGCACCAGAAGGATCCAGCCGCGGCACCCATGCGCTTCGTCCCACGCAGGCGGGGAAGGGGCGCCCCTCGCGACTGACCCCCAGCATCCGCACGAACCGACAGAGGAGCACGACCATGACCGACCCGAACCGCACGCATCTCGCCTTCCTGCTCGACCGCTCAGGCTCGATGCAGTCCATCAAGACCGACACCGAGGGCGGCTTCGACGCGTTCATCGCGGAGCAGCGCGAACAGCCCGGCGAGTGCACCGTCACCCTCGCCCAGTTCGACACCGACTACGAGGTCACCTACGAGAACCTGCCGATCGCCGACGTGCCGAAGCTCGACCTGCAGCCGCGCGGGATGACCGCGCTGCTCGACTCGATCGCCCGGCTGATCACCGACACCGGCGCCCGGCTCGCGGCCCTCCCCGAGCACGAACGGCCCGGCACCGTCATCGTCGGCATCATGACCGACGGCATGGAGAACTCGTCGAAGGAGTGGACCCACGCCGCGATCAAGGCCCTCATCGAGCAGCAGGAGAACGTCTACGACTGGAGCTTCTCCTACCTCGGCGCCAACCAGGACGCCATCGAGGTGGGCGCCTCCATCGGCATCCGTCGCGAGCACTCGATGACCTACGACGTCGCCCGCGCCGCGCCCGCGATGAGCGCCTACACCGCGAGCGTCTCGCGGATGCGTTCGGCCCGCGCGGCGGGCGCCTCGATGGACGACGCCCGGCAGGCGGCCGCCTACACCGAGGAACAGCGCCGCGACGTCGGCCCGGCCGACAAGGAGCCCACTGCCCAGCGACGCCCGCGGATCGGCGGGAACCGCAGGGGCAGAGGGACGACCCACGACGCCTGAGACGGGCGGTCCCTCACCGGGCGACGCTCGGCGAAGGTCGCAAGATGAGCACTTTTCCGGACTCGATGCGCCTACGGCGCCCCGCAACCCTTTTCGGGATCAACGAACCCGGAAAAGTGCTCATCGCATCCCGTCAGTCGAAGCGGGCGATCAGGTCGCGATCGGCGTTGGCCTCCGCGAGCAGCCGGAGTTGCTGCGGCAGCACGCGGCCCTCGGAAAGGGCAGGGAGGTCGTCGAGGTCGAACCAGCCGACGGCGAGGGTCTCGCTCTCCTGCGGGGCGGTCGGCTCGGAGCCGTCGTGTTCACACAGGAAGAACAGCTTGTAGATCGACACCGGCATGGGCGGGACGTGGCCCTGCCGGTCGCGGTCGAAGGCGGCGACCAGCCTGACGGCCCGGACCCCGAACCCGCTCTCCTCGCGCATCTCGCGCTCGACCGACTCGGCAGGGGTGTCACCGACGTCGGCCCAACCGCCCGGGAGGGTCCAGAGCCCGTCCGAGGCCTCCTGCACGAGCAGGACCCGGCCGTCCTCGTCGAAGAGCGCGCCGCGGACGTCGACCTTCGGGGTCGCGTAGCCGACATCGGGGGCGACGTGACGGTGCAGGGCCTCAATCGGCGCCGTCGTGACCAGCTCGATCAGTTCGGCCCCGAGCTCGCCGGTCTCGACGTAGCGCTCCCTGTCGAAGGGGTCGCGCACGTACTCGAGCCCGGTCTGGGACAGCGCCAACAGCCGCATCGCGATGCGGCGGATCGTCTCTTCCTGGCGCTCACTCATGGGCCCACCCTGGACGGCGAGCCTTCGGGTCCGTCGGCTAGCGTCGGTCCGCGCCGGCGGCGATGCTGACCGCGCCTGCGACGGCGATCAGCGCACCGACCAGCAGCATCGACGGCACCCCGGCGGCGTCGAGCACGATGCCTCCGACGACCGAGCCGACCACGCTTCCCGCCGTCGCGGTCATCGTCATGTACGCCTGCCCCGTCGTGCGCTGCCCGGGCGGGAAGTGGCGGTCGATGTAGTACACAGATGCGGGGATGATCAGACCGAACGCCGCGAACTGGAGCGCCTGGGCCAGGTAGATGGCGGCAAGGTTCGGCGCGAGCCAGGTGGCGATGCTCTTCACGGCGAACATCACGCCGGCGACGATCATCAGGACACCCGGACTCCAGCGGCGCTGCAGCAGGTTCCAGCCGATCATGGTCGGCAGCTCGGTCAGCGCGGCGATCATGATCGCGAGGCCCATGTCCGCGGCCGTTCCTCCGTGGAACGTGACCACCTGGAACATGAACCCGTTGACCAGGTTGTGGCTCGACATGGCGAGGGTGAAGCCGAGCAGCAGCAGCGCGAACCGGAGCCATGCGCGCCGGTCGAGCGGGGCCGGATGGTTCGCTTCCAGGCCCGCCTCAACCAGGCCCTCTCCCCCCTCCGCCCTTCGGAAGACGAAGGTGGCAGCCGCCACGACGAAGACCAGCTGCACGAGCAGCAGCATGAGCGGGAGGCTCGCCTCCGACGTCGCCTCCACGATCCGGCCGGCCGCGAGCGAGAGCAGGGCGAAGGCGAGCGAGGCCGAGGCCCTCGCCACGCCGAAGTTCACCTTCACGCCGAGGTTGATCACGGCCATCCCGACCGAGTTGACCAGCGGCTGCAGGAGCTGGATCGAGCCGATCAGCAGGCCGTAGTTGACGGCGACGAGCAGGCCCCGCTCCCCCGGCAGCAGCAGCGCGAGCCCGACGATCGCGATCGCCAACCCACCCGCGACGAGCCACAGCCTCAGCGGCCACCGCGACCGGTCGGCGACCCCGGCCACGAGCGGCTGGGCGACGGTCGACAGCGCGCTGGCCACGGCGATGACCATGCCGATCTCGGCGTTGCTCAACCCCTGCGCGAGCAGGTAGACACTCGCGAAGTTCACGATGAGGCAGAAACCGCTCCAGTACGACGACTGGAGCAGGGCATAGCGGGCCGTCGGCACGCACGAAGTCTTTCACGCTTCGCGACCTCCGATCGCACCGGTGCCGCCTCCCAGAACGCACAATGCGACTGCGCAGATGTCAGACATCTGATGCCTGAACGCTCATCATCGGCTTAGGCTCACCCCACAGCCGCTTCAACGAGGAGGAGACGTGTCGCGTCACACCCCATGAGGGCGTTGCTCGCCGGCCTGATCGCAGTGTGCGTCGGCCTGACCACCGCCCTGATCAGCCCCACAGCAAAGGCTGCCGACCCCTACCTGACCGTATCGATGACCCGCACCGACACCTACGGCGCACCGGTCCGCGCCGGTGAGGTGCTGACGTTCTCGATCAGCTACACCAACGTCTCGACCCGCGTCGTGACCGCATTTCCCACCTCGTCGAACCTCGCCGAGACACTTCCGCCCACGGCTCCCAACTGCCGCTACGCCGACCTCGCGGCCGGGGCCACCGCCGGCTGCTCGACCGCGAAGCACATCGTGACCGCGGCCGACGTCGCAGCAGGCAGCTTCACCCCGACGGTCACCTTCGACGCGACCACGACCCGCGACGGCAGCACCGTCCTGCAGTCCGGCATCACCGTCACCCTTCCCGCGATCGCCACCGAGGCCGGCGACCCGCGCGACCCGCAGGATCCCGCGACGGTGCCGACCGAGCGTGAGGACGGCGAGTACGTCACCCTCGGCACCGCCAACTACATGGGCTTCACCTGCCACCGCATCCCCGCGCTGACCCAGGCCAACAACGGCTGGATCCTCGCCGCCTGGGACGGCCGCCCCGGCGGCTGCGGCGACTCACCCAACCCCAACTCCATCGTCCAGCGCATCTCCAAGGACGGCGGCAAGTCCTGGACGCCCGGACAGGTGATCGCGCAGGGGAAGACCGGAGCGGACAAGTACGGCTACTCCGACCCCTCCTACGTCGTCGACCGTGAGACGGGCAAGATCTTCGCGTTCTTCGTGAACTCGCTCGACCAGGGCTTCTTCGGCTCCGCCACCGGCGTCGACCCGAGCAACCGCAATGTCACCCACGCCGCCGTCATCGAGTCGAGCGACAACGGCCTCACCTGGTCGGCGCCGAAGCGGATCACCGACCAGATCACCGATGTGGCCCAGTTCAAGTCCCGCTTCGCCGCCTCCGGCGAGGGCATCCAGCTGCGCTACGGCGAGCACACGGGCCGCCTCGTCCAGCAGTTCACCTTCCTCACCCTCTCCGGCGCGATGCAGGCCGTCAGCGTCTACTCCGACGACCATGGCGCCACCTGGCAGGCGGGCACTGCCTTCGGCACCGGCATGGACGAGAACAAGGTGGTCGAGCTCAGCAACGGCGACCTGATGGTCAACTCCCGCGCCTCCGATGGCACGAAGGCCCGCAAGATCGCCATCTCCAGCGACGGCGGTGAGACCTACGGCCCCGTCCGCGTCGACTCGAGCCTGATCGACCCGAACAACAACGCGGCCATCACCCGCGCCTACCCCGACGCCCCCGAGGGCTCGGCGCAGGCGAAGATGCTGCTGTTCACCAACGCGGCCAACACCGGCGGCCGTTCCAACGGCACCGTGAAGCTCAGCTACGACGACGGCGCCACCTGGTCGACCGCGAAGGTCTTCGAGCCCGGCTCGATGTCGTACTCCACGATCACGCCACTCGACGAGCCCGGCACCTACGGCATCCTCTTCGAAGGAACCTCGTCGACCATCCGCTACATGCGGGTCAGCCTCGACTGGCTCGGCGGCCTCCCCGTCTCCGTGACGGCAGAGCCGCAGAACGTCTCCCGCGGCGCGAACACCGTCCGCTACGACATCACCAACCTCTCCGACGAGGCCGTTACCCTCGCCGTCTCACCCAAGGCGCCCACCGGCTGGACGGCCTCCGCCGACCCGGTCACCCTCGCCGCTGGAGAGACGGTCGAGGTCGAGGTGAGCGTCACCGTCCCCGACTGGGCCGACGAGGGCAGCTTCACCCTTCCGCTCACCGTCTCGGCCGGAGACGACTCGAGCACCGGCGCGGCAACGCTGAACGTCGAGCTCAATCCCGTGCAGAACCCGTCGCTCGCCGTCCCGGTGGCTGTCCAGGGCACCCTGCCCGCACAGAGCGGGGAGGGCCAGGCCAACATGTTCGACGGTGACCCCTCCACCCTGTGGCACACCCCGTGGAACACCACGGTGACCCTCCCGTTGAACATCGACCTCAGCGTCGGCGAGGTCGCACAGGAACTGGCCTTCGTGTCCGTCACGCCGCGCCAGTCCGGCTCCAACGGTCGCATCGCCGGCTACGAGCTGTACGCGGGTGACGCGCTCGACGCGCTCACGAAGATCTCCTCGGGAACCCTTCCCAACACGGCCTCCGCTGCCGTGCTCCCGCTCGATGTGACCGCGAAGTTCGTCCGGCTCCGGGTGCTCAGCACCTACGGCGACACCGTCGACAAGTTCGTCTCGATCGCAGAACTGTCGGTGCGTGCAGCGCAGGCGGACGACCCCGCCCCGACCCTTGCCCCCATCTCCGCGGTCGACGCGAAGGTGGGCTCGGGCCTCGAGGTCACCCTGCAGGCGACGGGCACCGGACCGCTCCGGTTCGCGGCCGAGGGCCTTCCCGCCGGTCTCATGATCGATGAGGAGACCGGCGAGATCACCGGTGCGCCCACCACGGCAGGCACCTTCGAGGTGCTGGTCACGGTGACCGACCCTGGTGAGCGGACGGCCGAGCAGGGCTTCATCATCGAGGTGGAGGCGGCCCCGTCGCCGACCCCCTCCCCGACCCCTTCGGCCTCCCCCACCGCGAAGCCCACCCCGACGGCGAAGCCCACCCCGACCGTGAAGCCGACGGTCAAGCCCACGACGCCGACGTGGGCGCCGTCGGTGCCCTACACGGTGCCGGGCCACCACGTGTTCAACGGCCGCCAGTGGAACACGACCTGCGAGAAGTACTCGCAGACCACCCGCTGCCGCACGGACATCTGGGCGACCACCGTCACCCGCGATGCCTCCGGCGGGTTCGGCCTCCGTCAAGGATGGGCCTTCAACAACCTGACCTACCTGCCGCACATGACCCGCGCCCTGTGGAAGGGCAACCCGCTCGGCCAGGCGGGCACATGGAAGGCGGCCGACGGACGCGACTGGCAGACGGTGTGCGACACCGCTGCCACCGGTCGTGGCGCCTGCCGCAGCTACACGCGGGCGACCGTGTTCAGCGCCATCCCGAAGCAGGGCGGCTACAACTTCACCCAGTCCACCCAGTGGGTGTTCAACAACCTGGTCCTGTTCAGGCAGTGACCCCCTGACCCTCGGCCGGGCCTCCCCCCAACGCCCGGCCGGCACGAACTCGGCCCCCGGCGAGCTGCTCCATCAGCTCACCGGGGGTCGACCTCTTCGGCGGGTCAGCGAAGCCGGCTGCACACGTCGTGATCCATGACGGCGAGGCCACGAGGCGAGGCCCCGGCTACCTCCCTCCCCGCCGCTCAACCCTGCCCGACGTGCACACGGACGGGCCGCCAGGTGGTGCAATGGTGTGGCTCAATGAAAGGCTCACCCCATGGACATCCTGTTCGACACGGCCAACCTCGACGACATCGAGCGGTTGACCCCCATCTACCCGGTGACCGGCGTCACGACCAACCCGTCGATCCTGAAGAAGGAGGGAAAGGTCGACTTCTATCCGCACTTCCGCCGGATCCGAGAGATCATCGGCAAGGAGCGGACGCTGCACGTGCAGGTCCTCGCGAAGGACGCACAGGGGATGATCGACGACGCCCACCGCCTCCTGGACAAGATCGACGATCAGGTCTACCCGAAGATCCCCACCACCGAGGCTGGCATCGCCGCCATGCGCCACCTGAAGGAGGAGGGCGTCAACGTCACGGCGACGGCGATCTACTCCAAGACCCAGGGCTTCCTCGCCATCGCCACCGGCGTCGACTACCTCGCGCCGTACTACAACCGCATGCAGGCCCTCGACATCGACACGAAGGGCACGCTCACCGCGCTGGCCGGGTTCATCAAGCGCTTCGACGCGCCGAGCAAGATCATGGCCGCGAGCTTCAAGAACATCGTGCAGGTCTCACACGCCCTCGAGGCCGGAGCCGACGCCGTCACGCTGTCACCGAAGCTGCTGCGCCAGGCGCTGTCCGTGCCTGACATCACGCACGCCGTCGACGTCTTCATCGAGGACTGGGAGTCGGTCTACGGCACGAGGACCCTTCCCGAGGACTGATCCCCGCCGTTCACTCGGCGGTCGGATCAGCGATCGCGGCGAGGAACAGGGGCCAGTGCGTCCTGGTGTCGGAGACCCGGAAGACGTAGGGGTGGTCGACCGTGAACTCGATCGGCGCCTGCTCGACGGGGGCCGACCCCGCCTCCGCGAACTCCGTGACGGCTGCACCGACGGTGCCGCGCGCCCCGACCTGGAGCCGCACCTGCTGGGTCCACTGCTCCGCCGTCCCCCCGGGTGTGATGCCGGACAGATCGCTCAGGGCCAACCCCGGGAGCGCGGCGAGCAGGTCAGTGGTGCCGCTGAGATCGAAGCTCGGCATCGTGACCACCACGTCCACCCGCTCCGCGGTGTCGAGGCTGTCCGACACGGCCTCCAGGTCGGCGATCGTCGGCGAATCGGCGATGATGACGTCGGCAGCGAGCGCATCGTCGTACGGCAGCCGGACGGCCCGCCACCGACCCTCGGGGTCCTCCGCGTAGCTGACCCGGACGGTTGCGGAGATCGCGTCGACCCGCTGTGTGCCAGCCGGGGTGGCGAACTCGAGGCTGGTCTCGTCCATCTCCCCGTTACCCCAGGCGGCCGCGAACAGCACAGCGTCCTGCACGACGACCGAGGTGGCCTCGGTCACCCTGATCCCGGAGCGCTCGATCAGGCCCGCCGTGTTCCTGCGTACCCAGCCGTCCAGCGCCTTCTGTGCCTGTCCGCGGTCGGCGACGGTCGCGGGCGTGTCGTAGTAGCGGGCGAGGGCGTCCAGGAAGTCCGCCTCGGGCGTCGCCTCGATCGACAGCACCTGGCCGGCGAGGTGCACGATGGGCGTCTCCGGCGGGTCGTCGACGCTGACCTTCTCCGGGAGGCTCTCGTAGCCTGCGAGGGACTGGCGCAGCGCGCCGAAGGCCCTCCCCCTCTCCTCGCCAGCGAGACCGAGTTCCGCATCGATGCTCGCGGTCGAGTCGCCGCGTGCGCCCTCGGCGACCATGGCAAGACTCATCGCCAACGAGCTGGGCGAGGTCAGCCGGTTCGGCCCGTCCGTCGCCTCGATCACCTTCCAGGCGAGGCGCTGGCTCGCCTGAGCCGCCGCTTCCACCTTCGGCGTCGAGTCGTAGGCGAGGTCGAGCACGGCGTCCCGGCCCCGCACCTCGTCCCCTGCGGAGGCGGAACAGCCGACGAGCAGCGTGGCCGCGAGGAGTGGCGCGGCGAGGGCCCGCAGAGAGATCATCGTGGCCGCCTCAGTTAGCTGCCGGGTCGGTGACGGAGGCGAGGAACAGCGGCCAGTCGGTCTCGGTGTCGGCGACCCGGAACACGTAGCCGCGGTCGACGACGACGCGGCGGTCGCTCTGCGCAAGTGCTTGTTCCACCGCGGCCTCGGTCACCGCCGCGCCGACGGTGCCCTTCGCCGAGACCTGCAGCACGGACTGCTGCACCCACTGCTCGATCGTCCCGTCCGGGATGATGCCGCTGAGGTCGGTGAGGTCGACCGCGGGAAGGGCCTTGATCAGGTCGCTCTTGGCCGCCAGATCCAGCTCGGGCATGGTGACGTCGATCTCCTCCTCGGGGGCCGCGTCGAGCGCCCGATCCGCGGCGACGAGGTCGTCGGCGGTGAGTTCGGTCGGCGCCATGCCTTCGGCGGGCAGGATCACGTCGGCGGCGAGTCGAGCGTCGTAGGGCAGCCTGACGGCGGTCCACCGCTCCGACTCGGCGTAGCGGGCCGTGACGATGCCCTGGACCGCCTCGACGGTGCCTGCGTCGTCGAAGTCGAGCGGCAGGTCGTCGAACTCGAAGGGCGTCTGCCAGGCGGCCGCGAACAGCAGCGAGTCCTGGATGACGACCTTCGTATCCGGTGTCACCTCGATGCCCGACTTCTCGATCAGGCCCGCAGTGTGCTCGTTCACCCACGCGTCCAGCAGGCCTTGCGCCGAGGCGCGGTCGGTGGAGACGAGGGGCACGTCGTAGACGCTCTCCAGCCGGGAGACGAACTCCGGAAGGGCCTCGGTGTCGATGGTGACGAGCCGGTTCGCGAGGTGGATCGCGGGCTGGGCCGGCGGCTCCTCGAGATCGATGTCTCCTGGCGCGGTGGCGTAGCCGGAAAGCGAACCGCGCAGCGCCGAGAACGCTGCCGCCCGCTCCGCGCCTGCGAGGCCGAGGGTCTCGTCGATGCTTGCGAGGGAGTCTCCGCGCGCGCCTTCGGCCAGCATGGCGAGCGAGAGCGACAACGAGCTGGGTGAGACCACCCGGTTGGCGTCCTCGCCCTGCACGACGACGTCCCACCCGAGTCGCTGGGCGGCGAGCGCCGCGGCCTCGGCCGACGGGTTCGTCGCGGCGCTCGGTTCATTCGCGGGGGCGGCGAGGGACGACGTGTCCTGGAGTTGTGACGCCGCCGTCGCGGCGGGTGCCGGCTCCTGGGCGGCGTTGTCGGCCACCATGGTGGGCCTCAGCATGGCAGGAAGAGCGATCCCGACGGCCAGTGCGGCCGCGCCGAGGCCGCCGACGGTTCCCGCGAGGGCGCGGGTGCGGGCCCGCTTGCGCCGTGCCCCCGCGAGCAGGCTGTCGGGTACGGCGGGGTCGGGGGCAACGGTGCGCAGCGCCTCTGCGACGTCCCGGTCGTCTTCGTGGATCATGGCTCAAACCTCCTGCAGGAGCGCCGACTCGCGGAGAGCGGCGCAGCCACGGTGTGCGTACTTCTTGACGGTGCCCTCGCTGATGCCGAGTGCCTCGGCGACCTCCGCGACGGGACGGTCCTCGACGTAGCGCATGGTCATCACCGCGCGTTGCATGCGCGGAAGGGTGGCGAGCGCCTTCATCACATCGAGCCGGAGCTCCACCGTCTGCTCCGCCTCTTTCACCTCTGGCAGATATGCGGACGGGGTTTCGGAGCGCCAGCTGCGGCGGCGCCACCACGAGATGTAGGTGCGGTACATCGTGGTGCGCAGGTACGCCTCGAACTTGTGGTCGTTGGCGAGCCTGGGATAGGCGCCGAGAGATTTCGCGAGCGCCGTCTGGAGAAGGTCCTCGGCATGATGGGCATCGCCCGTCAGCATCCACGCGGCCCGCAACAGGTCGCGTCCGCGGTCCGCGATGAACGATTCGATGTCAGCCATGCCTCACCTCCGACCACACGACGCACCGACCTGCAGGTCAGGTTGTCACGGAGGCTACATTTCACCTCGGCAGCGCGTCCAGCTCCGCACGGAGCCGACCAGCTGCGCGCTCTCCGATCCGACCCGGCTGGCCGTGCTGCCGCGAAGTCGGCCGACGGCTGCCAGACAGCAGCGAATCCCCTTGCCTGAAGGCATAGCCGTCCTCGACGGAGCCGAGCACGAGGCTCCGGGGCGAGGTCTCCAGCACGATCCACTCCGGCCCGACGGCCTGCTCGCTGCCCCTGTCCACCTGCAGGAGGGCGGCGTCACCGATCTGGGTCGCCAGCGCGTCACGCACCTCGACCCGGTGCGAGCCGTCGCAGAAGCCCCCCGGGAGCTCCATCTGCGCGCTCTCCCCGACACACTCGTCCGGCCGCTCGTTTCGCCAACTGCGGCGACGCCACCAGGACACGAACGTCCGGTAGATCGTGGTGCGGACGTAGGCCTCGAACGCGTCCGTGCTCACGCTGGCATCCTGCCAGACGAACGGGCCGCTCAGGCAGGTGCCGCGCACCGTCACCGCCGCTTCCATGATCCTCCTTCCTCGCCTATCACTCCCGGGGCACCCGGCATGGTCCACACGGTGGGGCGGCCACTTCCAAGAGGCCGCTACGCTCTGAGGCATGCGAGGAGAGTTCAAGGTTCCAGGCGGCAAGCTGGTCGCGGTCGATGTCGAGACCCAGGACGGCACGATCATCGAGGCGTTCGTCTCGGGTGACTTCTTCCTGGAGCCCGCTGAGGCGCTCGAGGTGATCAACGCGGCGCTCGTCGGCCAGCCGTCGACGGCGTCGGTCGCGGACCTCGCCGAGGCGATCAACGCCCGCCTCTCCCCCGAGGTGCGGATGATCGGCTTCACCCCGGAGTCGGTCGGCATCGCGGTGCGGCGGGCGTTGGGGCATACCACCGACTGGTCGGATCACACCTTCGATGTGATCGGCCCGGTGACGATGGACCCGCGTATGCACGTCGCGCTCGACGAGGTGATCGCCGGTGAGCTCGCGCGCGGCGAGGTCAACCCCAGCCTGCGGATCTGGGACTGGGACCAACCGCTCGTCGTGATCGGCTCGTTCCAGTCGTACCGCAACGAGATCGACGACGAGGGCCGCGAGAAGCACGGCATCAACGTCGTGCGCAGGATCACCGGCGGCGGTGCCATGTTCATGGAGCCCGGCAACTGCATCACGTATTCGCTCGTGGTCCCCGTATCACTCGTGGAGGGCCTCAGCTTCGAGCGCAGCTACGAATTCCTCGACCAGTGGGTCATGGGAGCGCTCGCGAAGGTGGGCATCAACGCCCGCTATGTCCCGCTCAACGACATCGCCTCCGACAAGGGCAAGATCGCGGGCGCGGCTCAGCGCCGCGTGACCGGTGGCGTCGTCGTCCACCACGTGACCATGGCCTATGACATCGACGCGGACAAGATGCTCGAGGTGCTGCGGATCGGGCGCGAGAAGCTCTCCGACAAGGGGACCAAGTCGGCAAACAAGCGGGTCGACCCGCTCCGTTCCCAGACCCAGCTCCCCCGCGACGAGATCATCGCCACGTTCCTCGAGCACTTCACCTCGATGTACGAGACCGCCCGGCGCGACTACACCCCGCAGGAACTGGAAGCGGCGGAGAAGCTGGTCGAGACGAAGTTCTCCTCGGAGGCCTGGACGAAGCGCATCCCGTGAGCAGACACGACCCTGGCCCCGTCTCTCGACGGGGCCACGATCGTCTTCGCGGGCGCGGGGTCAGGGAATGGGGATCCCCTGGCCCGCGGAGGCTGCGGCGCAATGGTCGCGCGTGCTGGTCGGTCCCCCAAGGCCCCACCAGGTGAGCGCCCAGAGCCCGACGATCAGGAGCGCGCCGACGAGCACGATCCGCAGGACGCGACGCGTGGCGCGGTGCTGTTGGGTCGTCATCGGCACAACCTCCTATCCTCTAGACGCTCTGAGGCACCGATCTGGTTGCATCGACCTCGAGATCAGTCCAGCCCGATCGCCTTCGCCAGCTCGGGGCTGGGCTTCCACGCCTTGTCGTTGCCCTTGCCGTCCATGAACGTGTAGCGGCCGTCGGCGAGTTCGGTGAGGGTGAAGATGCCCCCGAAGCGGTCGACCAGCTCGATCCGGCGCTCCGGCGTGCGGAACTCCCACGTGTCGCCGACCTCGGTGACATCCTGCTCGACGGAGTCGACGATCTGCCGAGCCAACTCCTCGTCGGCGCCGAGACCGGCGGTGTCCCACGCCTCCCCGTTGCGGGTGCAGACCTGGGCCGCGACCAGCTGGGTGAGATCGACCGGGATGATCGGCTGCCTCGCCTCGGCGCAGGCGGTCATCGTGTCGTTGATGAAGTCGCTCGACGCGCGCTGTTTCGTCCAGAGCCCCTTGACCGTGTCGAGGAACTCCTGTCCGCCCTCGCGCTGCGTCGCCCCGTCGCTGGTGGTGCGGCAGCCGTGCAGTTCACCTGTGACCGGGATGATGGTGGAGTCGGGGTACTCGAACACGACCGTGTAGGTCATCGTGTACTCCATGGTGCACGCCCGGTCCTGCGGAGCCTCCGGCTGGCTGAGGAAGGCCCTCACCGCGTCGTCGACCCCCTCGGTCAGCGGGTCGAGCGGGCCCTGGTAGACGCCGTCTCCGCAGAGCCACGCCGTGGTCGCGCCCTCCCTTACCGGCTGCGGCGACGCCTCGGCGAGCCGCTTGGCCATCTCGTCGGCCCCCGACTGACAGATGGATGCCCCATCGGCGGGTCGACCGGATCCGACGGATCGGGGCCGGCGCTCTCTTCGAGGTCGCTGGGCGCGACGCTCGGTGGCTGAGTGGCCGGCGAGGCGACGGGCGTGCCGCCGGAACGGTTCACAAGGGTCACCCCCACCGGGACCGCGAGGCCGACCGCGAGTACGCCGGCGGCGACGCCGGTCAGCACGCGGTTGCGGCGATGCCTCGTGCGGACCTCCTCCGCCCAGCCATTCGTGGTGGGGTCGGCGGTGTCGTTGTCGTGGAACAGGTCATGGATGTCGCTCATGATGCCTCCTCGGTCAGATGCGTTGAACGGCGCAGGTTCGCGCAGCCACGGGAGGAGTGCGTCTTGACCGAGCCCTCCGAGATGCCGAGCAGTTCGGCCACCTCGGCCACCGCGCGGTCCTCGTAGAAGCGAAGCACCAGCACGGCGCGCTGCATCTTCGGCAGCTCC
>RRZU010706027.1_pt1 | contig 18200 bp, 18 predicted proteins | sample 2165561 | NCBI WGS metagenome assembly RRZU01 (sample SAMN10456909, study PRJNA506462) | wastewater metagenome | isolation source: wastewater sludge | place: USA: Moscow, Idaho | reverse complement strand
TCGGCCAGGACGCTTTTCAGGAGTGCGATACTGTCGGGATCACCCGGCCTTGCGTCAAGCACAACTTCCTGGTGAATGACGTACACCAGCTGGCAGTAACGATGAAGAAGGCCTTCTACATTGCCAACAGCGGCCGTCCGGGTCCGGTGGTCGTGGATATTCCGAAGGACGTTACCGCGGCCAAGTGCAAGTTCGAGTATCCGGAGACGATCCAGATGCGGTCGTACAACCCGGTCATCAAGGGGCATCTGGGCCAGATCAGGAAAGCGGTTCACCTGTTGCTTGAAGCCAAGCGGCCGATGATCTACTCCGGTGGAGGCGCCATTCTCTCCAATGGCGCCGAGCAATTGACCCGGCTCACCCGCCGCCTGGGCTTTCCGATCACCAATACCCTGATGGGCCTCGGTGCTTATCCGGGAACCGACCGACAGTTTCTTGGCATGCCTGGCATGCATGGCACCGTCGAGGCCAACCTGGCGATGCAGCACTGCGACGTGTTACTGGCCATCGGCGCCCGTTTTGACGACCGGGTGATCGGCAATCCGGACAACTTCTCTTCTCTACCGCGCAAGATCATTCACGTCGATATCGATCCCTCGTCGATCTCCAAACGCGTCAAGGTCGATGTGCCAATCGTCGGCAATGTCCCGGATGTCCTCGAGGAAATGCTGAGGTTGTTGGATGCCGGGAATGCCAGCCCGGATCCCGAGGTGCTGGCGGCGTGGTGGCATGAGATCGAGGAGTGGCGCGCCAAGCAGTGCATGAAATACCGGATGAAGAAGAGCATCATCATGCCGCAGTACGTCATGGAGAAACTGTATGAAGTGACTGGAGGCAAGGCGATCGTGACTTCCGATGTCGGTCAGCATCAGATGTGGGCAGCGCAATACTACAAGTTCGACGAACCTCGTCGTTGGCTCAATTCGGGCGGCCTGGGCACCATGGGGGTCGGTCTGCCTTACGCCATGGGGGCGGCTCTGCAGCATCCGGAGATGCAGGTTGCCTGTGTCACTGGCGAAGGCTCGATCCAGATGTGTATCCAGGAGCTTTCGACCGCCAAGCAGTTTCGTTTGCCGATCAAGATCATCAACCTCAACAACCGTTACCTGGGAATGGTTCGGCAGTGGCAGGAGATGTTCTACGGGAGTCGTTATTCGGAGTCGTACATGGATTCCTTGCCCGACTTCGTCAAGCTGGCTGAAGCTTATGGGCATGTCGGCATGCGCATCGAAAAGCCGGAGGACGTCGAGCCAGCGCTGCGCAAGGCATTTATCGAACACAAGGACGATCTCGTATTCATGGATTTCATCACCGATCAGAAGGCAAATGTCTTTCCGATGGTGGCCGCCGGCAAAGGTCTGGCCGACATGATCCTGACTGAAGACCTGTAAGGGAAAGGCAAGATGCGACACATTATTTCAGTCCTGCTGGAGAACGAAGCTGGTGCGCTGTCGCGGGTGGCGGGCCTGTTCTCGGCGCGCGCTTACAACATCGAGACCTTGACGGTCGCGCCAACCGAGGACGTCTCGCTTTCACGTCTGACCATCGTCACCTCGGGTACCGATGCGGTGATCGAGCAGATCACCAAGCAACTGAACAAACTGATCGACGTCATCAAGGTCGTCGATCTCTCTGAAGCCGCCCATATCGAGCGGGAGTTGATGCTGATCAAGGTGCGTGCCACGGGCAAGGACCGCGAGGAACTGAAGCGTCTGGCCGACATCTTTCGTGGTCACATCATCGACGTGACCGAATCGACCTATGTGGTCGAGCTGACTGCCAGCGGCGCGAAACTCGACTCGTTCATCCAGGCGATCGATGCCGGATTGATTCTCGAGACGGTGCGTACCGGCGTCTGCGGCATCGGTCGTGGCGAACGTATTCTAAAAGTCTAATCAGAGCAAACTGCAGGACAGTGAAGGAAATTCCATGAAAGTATATTACGACAAGGACGCCGACCTCTCCCTGATCAAGGGCAAGAAAGTCACCATCGTTGGCTACGGATCCCAGGGGCATGCGCATGCACAGAATCTGAGCGATTCCGGTGTCAAGGTGACGGTCGGTTTGCGCAAGGAGGGTTCTTCCTGGAGCAAGGCCGAGAATGCCGGCCTGAAGGTGGAAGAAGTGGCCAGGGCCGTCAGGGGTGCCGATGTGGTGATGATGCTGCTTCCGGATGAGACCATTCCGCAGGTATACAACGCGGAAGTGGCACCGAACATGAAGAAAGGTGCAGCCCTGGCATTTGCACACGGCTTCAATGTGCATTACAACCAGGTGGTGCCGCGTGACGATGTGGACGTCATCATGGTTGCACCTAAGGGTCCAGGGCATACGGTACGTTCGGAGTACCTCAAGGGTGGCGGTGTGCCGTCGCTGATCGCCGTGCACCAGGACCACTCCGGTAAAGCCAAGGACATCGCGCTTTCCTACGCGGCAGCGAATGGCGGGACCAAGGGCGGGGTGATCGAGACCAACTTTCGTGAGGAGACGGAAACAGACCTATTTGGAGAGCAGACCGTGCTCTGCGGTGGTGTCGTAGAACTGGCCAAGATGGGCTTCGAGACGCTGGTCGAGGCGGGATATGCACCCGAGATGGCGTACTTCGAGTGCCTGCATGAACTCAAGCTGATCGTTGGCCTGATGTACGAAGGCGGCATCGCCAACCTGAACTACTCGATTTCGAACAATGCCGAATATGGCGAGTACGTGACCGGGCCGGAAGTGATCAACGAGAGCTCGCGTGCCGCCATGCGTGCGGCGCTCAAAAGGATTCAGAACGGTGATTACGCGAAGATGTTCATCCTCGAAGGGCGAACCAACTACCCGGCAATGACTGCGCGTCGCCGTCTGATGGCGCAGCATGAGATCGAGACCGTTGGTGCCAAACTGCGCGACATGATGCCCTGGATCAAGAAGAACCGGCTGGTGGATCAGAGCAAGAACTGATCGATTCCATGGCTTGCCGGGCGGAAGGTAGTCGCGCTGCCTTCCGCATTCCTGGTTCTTGCCCGTTTTCACCCCATAGCGCAATGCCCGAAATCAAGCCTCGCAAAACCTTGTTCAACCCCGAGTTGCGGCGCCGAGGCATCTATGTTCTGCCGAATCTGTTCACTACGGCGGCATTGTTCGGCGGCTTCTTCGCCATCGTGCAGGCGATGAAGGGCAGCTTCGAACAGGCGGCAGTGGGCATTTTCGTGGCCATGGTGCTTGATGGCCTCGATGGGCGGGTGGCGCGCATGACGCGCACGCAAAGCGCGTTCGGGGCGGAGTACGATTCGCTGTCCGACATGGTCTCGTTCGGAGTCGCCCCGGCGCTGGTCACCTACGCGTGGGCGCTCAAGGACATGGGGAGGCTCGGCTGGATTGCCGCCTTCATCTACTGCGTCGGCGCAGCGCTCAGGCTGGCGCGCTTCAATACGACGCTGGAAGTGATTGACCGGCGCTATTTCCAGGGCTTGCCGAGCCCGGCTGCGGCTGCTTTGGTGACCGGTTTCTTCTGGGTGATGATCGAAAAGAACATTGCTGCTGCCGAGGTGCGCTGGCTGACCTGTGGGCTGGTGATCTTTGCCGGCATCTCGATGGTGTCCAATGTCCGCTTCTACAGTTTCAAGGACGTCAACCTGCGGCGCAGCGTACCGTTCATCTTCGTTGTCGCCATCGCGCTCGGCTTCGCCGTGGTTTCCTACGACACGCCGGTTGCCCTGTTTGGTCTTTTCGTTGCGTATGGTCTCTCGGGCTACGTCCTGGCGCTGATGCAGTGGCTCCGGCGCAAGCCATCACCGCCGCCGGTGGCTTAGTTCCGTGTCGCTCATCTTGCGGCACCAAGCTTCGCGCATCGTCGGTCGGTGACCCAGCCAGGGTAGCCGTTGCAGGGTAGTCCATCCTTATCTCCGGAGTCAGTACATGAAAGAGCACTTGGTAATTTTTGATACGACCTTGCGCGACGGCGAACAGAGCCCGGGCGCTTCGATGACCAGGGAAGAGAAGCTGCGCGTCGCGCGCCAGCTTGAACGCATGCAGGTTGACGTGATCGAGGCGGGTTTTGCGGCGGCGTCACCCGGTGACTTCGAGGCCATTCAGTCGATTGCCAGAATCATCAAAGGGTCGACGGTCTGCTCGCTCGCTCGTTCCAACGAGAATGACATTCGTCGTGCCGGTGAGGCGATTGCGCCGGCAGCGCGGGGGCGTATTCATACGTTCATCGCCACCAGCCCGATCCACATGGAGAAGAAGTTGCGCATGACGCCCGATCAGGTGGTCGATGCGGCCGTGCGTGCCGTGCACTGGGCACGCGAATACACCGACGATGTCGAGTTCTCGGCCGAGGATGCGGTGCGCTCTGAGGTCGATTTTCTCTGTCGCGTTTTCACTGCGGCCATCGATGCGGGAGCCACCACCATCAATGTTCCTGATACCGTCGGCTACAGTGTCCCCTCGGTGTGGGGCGATCTGATGCGCACCCTGATCGAGCGCGTGCCAGGGGCAAGCCGGGTGGTGTGGTCCACCCATTGCCACAACGATCTGGGCATGGCGGTCGCGAATTCGCTGTCGGCAGTGCTGGCCGGCGCCCGCCAGGTCGAATGTACGATCAATGGCCTGGGGGAGCGGGCAGGCAACGCCTCGCTCGAAGAAGTAGTGATGGCGGTACGCACTCGCAGTGACCTTTTTCCCGTGCAGACGCGCATCGATACGACGCAAATCGTTCCTGCGTCGAAGCTGGTTTCCCAGATTACCGGCTACCCGGTGCAGCCCAACAAGGCCGTCGTCGGTGCCAATGCGTTTGCGCACGAATCCGGGATTCACCAGGACGGTGTGCTCAAACATCGCGAAACCTACGAGATCATGCGTGCCGAGGATGTTGGCTGGGCACAGAACAAACTGGTGCTCGGCAAGCACTCGGGACGCAATGCCTTCAAGTCGCGCCTGTTGGCGCTGGGTATCGTTCTCGACGGAGAGGAGGCACTGAATGCTGCGTTTGCCCGGTTCAAGGAACTGGCCGACAAGAAGCACGAAATCTTTGACGAGGATCTGCAGGCACTGGTTTCGGATGAAGACCTGACGCCCGATGGCGAGTACTTCAAGCTGGTCTATTCAAGGGTTTGTTCGGAAACCGGCGAAACGCCGGCAGCAGATGTCACACTGACGGTTGGTGGTGTCGAGAAGAAGGCATCGGGGATTGGTAGCGGTCCGGTCGACGCAGCATTCAAGGCGATCGAATCGATCGCTGCCAGCGGTGCCGAATTGCTGCTCTACTTGGTCAACGCGATTACCACGGGTACCGACGCCCAGGGCGAGGTAACCGTTCGTCTGGCAAAGGCCGGCCGCATCGTCAATGGCAATGGTGCCGATACCGACATCGTCATTGCTTCGGCGAAGGCCTACCTCAATGCCTTGAACAAACTGCAGTTTCCCGATCGGCTGGATCCGCAGGGCGATGTCTGACGGCCAGCGCGAGGCGGGCGTGGGCGTGATTCAGCGTGCCGAGGGGCGGGTCAGTCTGGCGTAGGCGACGCTGGCGCCAAAAAAGATCAGCGCCAGGATGGTTTCGGCGATCGCCAGCCACTGCCCGGTGCCCCTTTCTGTGGTGGCACGGACGATGCCTTCCGTGAAATACAGCAGGATCAGCATCGATGCCCACTGGTACGAGTAGCGGCGACCATGCAGGATTCCGAATAGCGGCGCCAGCAGCGGCAGGCACTTCAGGGCCAGCCAGGAGCCGCCCGGATGGACCGGGGCGAGGCGCAACTCCCAGGCGAGACACAGAAAAATCAGCGCAATCAGGCTGCTGCAGGCCGCCAGGTAGAGACTGCGGATCATCAAGTGTCGATTTTTTCAGGCATGCAGCTATTATATCCACCTTATGTCTCCCGCACATTTTCCTTGGCGTCGTTTTGCGGCGCGCGTCCGACGTCGCTTTGTCGAGGAGAACTTCGATCAGATCAGCGCCAGCCTCGCTTTTACCACTCTGCTGTCATTGGTACCACTGGTCGCCGTTGTTCTGAGCATTGTCGCGCTCGTTCCCTTTTTCCCGAGCATTGTTGAGCAGTTGGAGCTTTCTCTGGCCCGCAGTCTGCTGCCGGAGCGTGGCGCCGGGATGATCATCGCGTACGTCCTCGAGTTTTCCCAGAAGGCGGCGAATGTCACTGCGGTCGGTTCGCTGGCTTTGGTGGCGACTGTCCTGATGCTGTTGCTGACCATTGAGCGTGCCTTCAATCACGTCTGGTCGGTGCGCGAGACGCGTCCCTGGTGGCGGCGCCTGCGTTTGTTTGCCGCCCTGCTTGTCTTGTGGCCAGTGGTGATTGGTAGCGTGCTGCTGGCCAGTTCGTATGCCGTCACCACTTCGCTGGGCGTTCTGGACGAGTTGCCGTGGGTCAGGCGAATCCTGTTCAAGGCACTCGGGCTGGTGATTGCAAGCCTGTTTCTTGGCGGGCTGTACCATGTGCTCCCCAATACCCGGGTGGCGTCACGCGACTCGGCATGGGCAGGGCTGTTTGCCGCCCTGGGATTCCTGCTGCTACAAAAGGGATTCGAGTTCTACCTGTCGAATTTCCCAACGTATACAGTAGTCTATGGCACGTTCGCAACGTTGCCGATATTTCTCTTGTGGCTCTACCTGTCGTGGGCGGTGGTGCTGCTGGGTGCACTGGTGGCGGCGACCCTGCCCGAGTTCAGAGGTCCTGGAAACAGCGCCGGAAACGGCACCCCTGAACGGTCATGACTGTTCTTGCACATCAAAACGGGTTCTGGTCAGGTTCGATCGACAGGATCTCGACGCTGCTGGTCTGTTCGTCAATGCTGGTGCGGTGGACTTCGCGCACGCTGATGTTATCGCCCTCGATGAGCAGCAGCAGTTTCTTGCGCTCTTTCGGCAACGCCCCGGTGGCGACCACCAGTGTTTGACCGGAACGTAGCTTCGGGATCGCCGGCAGAATGAGCACTCGCAGATGCTCGGTCCCTGTGCCATGGGATGGCTGCGCGAGAATGGCCGGCACAGCCTTGGGCGCGAGTATTTGCAAACCGAGTTCCAGATGCTCGGGGTTTTCAGACAAAGCCCAGCGGACCAGGCAAATCTGCCAGTTCTGGTCAGAGTCCGTGCGGATGGCGACCACGTTTCCAACCGACAGTGCCCCGGTGTTGCCGGCAACATGCATGACGGCATAGCCCTCGGGGCTTTCGTTGGTCACCATCCAGGTCGATACGTTGACATTGGCTGCTTCTCCTGTCTTGCTAAGTTGCCACAGTCCGTCGATGCCGGTACCGAGGAGCGTCCGGTGGTTCTGTCTGCGGCGCAGAAAGCGGCGCTTTCCCGAATCGCCCCAGCGAGCCGCGAGGCGGACCAGGACGCCGCGTCCGGCCGGCGTGCCTGCGAAGTCCGGCAGGTTCAGCTCTTGCGCGGGGATGCCTGCATCGAGTTGGGCGATCTGGTCCTTGAGCAGCAAGCACAGGCGAAGGCAAGAAAAACAATCCGGCAGGTCTGTTGGTCGAGAAATCTTGCGTAAGGACGATAAGGCGGCTACGTCGCGTGCCGGGTCGATCCAGAAAGTTCCCGGGGTTATGGGCAGCGCTGCGGAGAGTACTTCCACCTGGTCGGCAAAGCGTTCAAAGTAGGCCGCGAGGAACAGGACTTCCAGTGGCGTCAATGACGCAGGCTGAGCACAGCCGAGCAGGACTGCCGAATAGTAGACATCCTGCAGGCTGCGCGAAGTGCCCTTCGGGACCGCAGTATTCACTTGCAGACGTCGCGCCGTGGCATAGGTCTGATGCAGCTGTTGCCAGCAGCCGGTAGGGGTTGGACAGGCAATCAAGTGACTGATCATCAGCTGTTGTGCGAGCGCCTGCAGGCTTCGCCACAGAGCCAGTTCCGGCGGAGGGGCCGGCCGCGGGACTCCCTCCTGCAGTGCAAGCGTATCATCAGCGAGCATTTGCAGCAGATCCAGAACACTGTTGACGATGCGGCGCGTCTTGCGTGGCACGGGTAGCACCAGCTCGCTGGTCACCGACGGGAGCAGACACGCAATGACCGTCATGCCACGCTTGTACAGACGGTCAAGGGCATGCGCGCGTTGCAGCGGTGTCGCCTGGACGTCGTGCAGATCCTTCAGGTGCAAGCGCAACAGAGGAAGTTCGTCTAAAGACCGCGGCGCCAGTGGCGACGCGAGCCACTGAAGAATATCTCGCAGTTCCCGCGGACGCGCAGCGTTGCGATCTGTGTCAGCAGCATTGGAAGCGATTTCGGTCATCAGCAACCTGCCAAAGGGGTTTGCGTCGTGATGTTGTCAGCCTCGTTGGTAACTGGCTTGTGGTGGCACATGGCAGCTACCGCGGAGTCCAAAGGCATGCCTTTAAATCCAAGCGTTGTGTTAGCACTGCGGTTGCGCCGATTATACCTGCGAGGCCAGATGGAAGGGAGTGTGAAGTTTCCGTTGCCATGGCTTTTGGCCTCTGGCGGAGATCTTTTGCACGGATCGTGGGGTCGTCGCGCATGTGCATCTTTTCTTGTGCTTTCTTGCTATAATTCCACCCTTTTCCTGGATTTGGAAGAGACTGACATGGTTGTTATTCGTCTGGCCCGTGGTGGCGCCAAGAAGCGCCCCTTCTACAATATGGTGGTCGCTGATTCACGCGCTCGCCGTGATGGCCGCTTCATCGAGCGCATCGGCTTCTACAACCCGCAGGCTTCTGGCAATGAGCGGGGGCTGCACATTGCGACTGACCGTCTCAGTTACTGGCAGCAGCAGGGCGCCCAGACTTCGCCAACGGTGGCTCGCCTGCTCAAGCAGTCCACCAAGGTGGTAGCGGCGGCCTGAACCTTGTCCGTCGTTGGCGTGCCTGACACCACTGCGGCGCTTGCCCCGGAATCTCCGCCTGCTGATATCGTGGTCCTCGGCAAGATTGTCGCTGCCTGCGGTCTGCAGGGCGAGGTGCGCGTACATCCGTTTGCCGACGATCCATTGGCCTGGTCGCGACTGACGCACTGGTGGGTCGGTAGGGAAGGCGATGCTCCCGGCCTGTGGCGTCAGATGAAACTGCTCAGGTGCCAGCTCCATAACGATCTGCTGCTTGCCCGGCTCGCATGCGTGGCCGATCGTACCGCTGCTGAAGCCATCCGGGGTGCTCTGGTTGGCGTTCCGCGCGCAGCCTTGCCGCCGACGGCGACCGATGAATACTACTGGGCAGACCTCCTTGGTCTGGAAGTGCGCAATACCCGCGAGCAATCACTGGGTCGGATTCTCGGTTTGATCGAAACGCCGGCCAACGCCGTGCTGCGGGTTGGCGATGGCGAGAGTGGCGAAAGACTGTTGCCTTTCGTGGCGGCGGTAGTGCTGGATGTCGACCTTGCCGAGCGGCGGGTTCGCGTTGAGTGGGAAACGGATTGGTGAATGCGTCAGAGGCGGGGCCGTTTGTCGCCGATGTCGTGACCTTGTTTCCTGAAATGTTTGCCGCACTCACGCAGTCGGGGGTGACGCGCAGGGCTCTCGAATCCGGGCGCTGGAGCCTGCAATTGTGGAACCCGCGTGATTTCACGCACGACCGGCACCGTAGCGTCGATGATCGTCCATACGGCGGTGGACCGGGAATGGTGATGATGCCGGCGCCACTGGAAGCGGCAATCGAGGCGGCGCGAGCGCGGCAACAGGCACTGGGTGTGTCCGCCAGCCGCGTCATCTGTCTGTCGCCGCAGGGCCCGCTGCTGACGCATGCGCGGGTACTGCGCCTGGCCCAGGCCGGTGAAGCACTGCTGCTGGTTTGCGGGCGCTATGAAGGAATCGATGAGCGGTTCATCGCACGCTGTGTCGATGAGGAGATTTCCATCGGAGATTTCGTCCTTTCGGGGGGTGAAATCCCGGCGATGGCACTGCTGGACGCGGTTGTCAGGCAGTTGCCGGGGGTGCTGAACGATGCCGAGTCGGCACAACAGGATTCGTTTGTGGCGGGCTTGCTGGATTGCCCGCACTATACCCGGCCCGAGGAATACGCAGGGCTGCGGGTGCCGGAGGTGCTGCTCTCCGGTCACCACGAGGAGATACGACGCTGGCGCCTGCAACAGGCACTGGGTCGAACGTGGCAGCGACGTCCCGAGTTGTTGGCGGGACGCGCGTTGTCAAAATCGGAAACGCAACTCCTGGTGAAGTTTCAGGAGCAATGCGGTCAGGACAATAAAGCGTAATTCGCTTGCATGGAGTTCTAAAATGAATCTGATCGAGCAACTTGAGCAGGAAGAAATCGCCCGTCTGGGCAAGGTCATACCGCCGTTTGCACCGGGCGACACGGTCGTCGTCCAGGTCAAGGTGAAAGAAGGCGCACGCGAGCGCCTGCAGGCGTACGAAGGCGTGGTGATCGCCAAGCGCAACCGCGGCCTCAACTCCAGTTTCATCGTCCGCAAGGTTTCATCCGGCGAGGGCGTCGAGCGCACTTTTCAGACCTACTCGCCGCTGGTGGCCGCGATTGAAGTCAAGCGTCGTGGCGACGTACGGCGTGCCAAGCTCTACTATCTGCGCGAGCGCTCCGGCAAGTCGGCGCGGATCAAGGAAACGCTGGTCCGCCGGCAGCGCTGAAAACGCGCGTTCCTGCGTGTTCTGTGGTGACGCGGCGAAGTCGGGAGAGCGGGCGACTGCGCCGCGTTTCCGGGGAGACTCAAGCGGGAGCTGAAACCCGCTTGTCGTTTTCGATCAGCGCATAAGCCGAGTGGTTGTGGATCGACTCGAAGTTTTCGGACTCGATCACATAGGCATCGATACGACGCTCGGCATTGAGACGTGCCGCCACGTCGCGCACCATGTCCTCGACGAACTTCGGGTTGTCGTAAGCCCGCTCGGTGACGTATTTCTCGTCAGGACGCTTGAGCAGGCCGTACAACTCGCAGGAGGCCTCGGTTTCGACGAAACGAACCAGTTCTTCGATCCACAGGTGATCGTTGATCTGGACAGTAACGGTGACATGGGAGCGCTGGTTGTGCGCCCCGCGCTCGGAAATCTGCTTGGAACACGGGCAGAGGCTGGCGACCGGAACAGTGACCTTGATCGTCGACTCGATACGGCCGTGACAGATCTCGCCAATCAGTGTCACGTCGTAATCCATCAGGCTTTGCACTCCCGACACTGGCGCCGTCTTGTTGATGAAATACGGAAAGCTCATTTCGATATGACCGGTTTCGGCTTCCAGCCGGTCTACCATTTCACGCAGCATGGCCGGGAAATTCTCGACCGAAATTTCGCGTTCGTGGCTGTTGAGAATCTCCACGAATCGTGACATGTGGGTGCCCTTGAAGTTGTGCGGCAGGCCGACATACATGTTGAAGATGGCGATCGTATGCTGGATGCCACCAGACTTGTCGAGCACCTTGACCGGGTGACGGATGGCCTTGATCCCCACTTTGTTGATGGCGATCTGTCGGGTATCGGCCGAGCCCTGGACGTCCGCCATGACTGCGGGGTTGCGTGGGGTTTCGGGTGCGTTCATTGCTGCTCCAGGTAGTATTATTGGGACGCTCGCATCGACTCGCCCGAATCCGCCGTGCTGCCTTGGCGTGCGCGTACTGCACGGATGATTCCTTCGGGATCCAGGCCGATTTCCGCCAGCAGCAGTGCTTGATCTCCGTGTTCGATGAAGTGGTCGGGAATTCCCAGCCGCAACAGGCGAGTCGGACTGGTGATTTCTTCGAGGACACGTTCGACCTCGGAACCTGCACCACCAATCACGGCATTTTCTTCGACGCTGACCAGCAGAGAATGTTCCGCAGCCAGCGCAATGATCAGGTCGCGGTCGATCGGTTTGACAAAGCGCATGTTGGCGACGCTGGCATCGAGTTCTTCGGCGGCAGCGAGAGCGGGCGTCAGCATGCTGCCAAAGGCGAGCAGCGCAACGCCGCTACCGCGACGGCGGATTTCACCCTTGCCCACCGGTAGTCCGACGAGTTCCTTGTCAATGGCCAGGCCGGCACCGCTGCCGCGCGGGTAGCGAACCGCACTGGGACCGTCGAGGCGGTAAGCGGTGGTCAGCATCTTGCGACACTCGTCCTCGTCGGACGGAGTCATCACTACCATATTGGGAATGCAGCTCAGGAACGAGAGGTCGAAAGCGCCATGGTGGGTGGGACCATCGGCACCGACCAGGCCGCCGCGGTCCAGTGCGAAGACCACTGGCAGATTCTGCAGCGCGACATCATGCACCAGTTGATCGTAGCCGCGCTGCAGGAAGGTCGAATAGATCGCCAGCACCGGCCGCAGCCCCTCGCAAGCCAGGCCAGCGGCAAAGGTGACGGCATGCTGCTCGGCAATACCGACATCGTAATAGCGGTCCGGGTAGCGTTGGCTGAAGCGCAGCAGGCCGGATCCTTCGCGCATGGCCGGGGTGATGCCGACGAGTTTCGGGTCGGCCGCCGCCATGTCGCAGAGCCAGTCGCCAAAAATCTGCGTGTAACTGGGCTTGACCCCGCTCGGACTACCAGCGATGCCGACCTCGGGCTGAAACTTCGAGACTCCGTGGTAGAGAATCGGATCAACCTCTGCCAGCTTGTAACCCTGCCCCTTCTTGGTGATCACATGCAGGAACTGCGGCCCCTTCAGATTTTTCAGATTCTGCAGGGTGGGGATCAGCGATTCGAGGTCGTGGCCGTCGATCGGGCCGATATAGTTGAATCCCATTTCCTCGAACAGGGTGCCAGGCGTCAGCATGCCCTTGACGTGCTCCTCGGCACGTTTGGCGAATTCCCGCAGCGATGGCGAAAAGTCGAGAATCTTCTCGCCTGCCTTGCGCGCGGCATTGAAGCTGCCGCCGGAGAAGAGCCGTGCCAGGTAGCGGTTGAGGGCACCCACTGCGGGTGAGATCGACATGTCGTTATCGTTGAGCACGACGAGCATGTCGGCATCCGCCACGCCGGCATTGTTCAATGCTTCAAAAGCCTGGCCAGCGGACATTGCACCATCGCCGATGATCGCCACGACCTTGCGCGGCTCGCCCTTGATCTTGGCAGCCAGCGCCATGCCGAGTGCAGCCGAGATCGAGGTGGATGAATGACCGACGCCGAAAGTGTCGTACTTGCTCTCGCTACGTTTCGGAAAACCTGAAATGCCGCCGTGCATCCGCAGCCTGGCCATGCCGGAACGGCGACCGGTGAGCACCTTGTGCGGATACGTCTGGTGGCCGACGTCCCACACCAGGCGATCGTGTGGGGTGTCGAATACGTGGTGCAGGGCGACCGTGAGTTCGATCGTGCCGAGGTTCGAAGAAAGATGTCCGCCGGTTCTGGCTACCGATTCCACCAGGAAGCTGCGCAACTCGTCGGCGAGTTGCGGCAGTTGCTTGCGCTCAAGTTTGCGTACCTGCGCTGGATCGCTGATGGTGTCGAGTAGAGGGTAACGAGTCATGGATAGTCCTGCTGAAGCGCCCGGTGGCAGCCAGAAATGGTTCTTAGAACTTGCGCTGAGTAATGAAATGGGTCAGTTCGACCAGCCGCTGCGCACGCACATCGAAAATGGCGAGGGCTTCGAGTGCCTGTACCCTGAGATCGGCAGCAAATTCACGTGCGCGGTCAAGCCCCACCAGGGTGACGTAGGTCGGTTTTTCAGCATCGGCATCCTTGCCTGCCGTCTTGCCCAGCGTCGCCGTGCTGGCCGTGCAGTCGAGGATGTCGTCGACGACCTGGAACAGCAAGCCGACGCGCTTGGCAAAGCGATCCAGCGATGTACGTTCCGCAACCGTCAGTGTCTTGCCACACAGTCCACCGAGCAGCACGGCGGCACGGATCAGGGCGCCGGTCTTGAGGGTATGCATCAATTCGAGTTCGGGTTGATCGAGGCTTTTGCCGACGGCTTCCAGGTCGATCGATTGCCCACCAGCCATGCCACAGGAACCGCTGGCGCGCGCCAGGAGGTGCAGCATTTCCAGTTGCCGGCAGGGGTCACCGAAATCCTCGCGCGCCAGCAGCTCGAAAGCCAGCGACTGCAGGCTGTCGCCAACCAGCAGGGCGGTCGCCTGATCGTACTCGACATGGCAGGTCGGCCGGCCGCGTCGCAGCACGTCATTGTCCATGCACGGCAGGTCGTCATGCACCAGCGAGTAGCTATGGATCAGCTCGACGGCGCTGGCGGCGATGTCCAGTCGCTCTGCTGCAGCATCGGTCAATTCGCCGGCAGCGAACACCAGCAATGGGCGTACCCGCTTGCCGCCATTCAGGGTGGCGTAGCGCATGGCTTCATGCAGACGGCCTGGAATGGCTTCGCCGGGCGGCAGACAGCGGGCAAGCGTCGCTTCCAGTCGTGCCTGGACAGCGAACATCCAGTCCGCAAAGGACAGCCGGTGGGGATTGGCGGGCTGCAAGGAAGGCGTGCTCATCGCGCCACTCCGCCATCCGGCTCGAAATCGCGCAGCGTGCCATTCTCGAGAATCTGGATCTGGCGTTCGGCATCGCCGAGTTGCTGCTGGCAGTGCTGGAGCAGTTCGCTGCCGCGTCGGTACGCAGCCAGCGATTCTTCGAGCGGCAGACGGCCGCCCTCCATGTTCTGAACGATCTGTTCGAGTTCGGCGAGAGCTGCTTCGAATTTCAGCTCGCCAACGGCTACTCCTGCCTTGCCGGAGAGGGCAGTGTCGGCAGGATGCTCGGATTTTGGTCGTGGCATCGGAAAGGCTCGGCTCAAACTGGCGAAAATAGCCTATTAGTGGGCTTCCGGTCAAATGAAAACATGCCGCGCCTGCGAGCTGCAGACCTGCCTGGCGGGACTGATGCTACACTGGCGCATCGCAAAAGGGGGCCTGCCATGATTGTCATCGAACAACAGCCGAAGCGCGTCGAAGTCACGGTTTATGCGGAATTCACTCTTGCCGACTACAAGGAGTTCGAGAATGCCGTCAATTTCGCGATCCAGTTCGAGGGACCGGTCGACCTGTTTTTTGACCTGCGCGAAATGGCCGACTTCACCATCGACGTAGCCTGGGAAGATATCGTCTTTGCGCGCGCCCATGCCAATGATTTCAGCCGTATTGCCGTACTGACGCATAGCCAGTGGGTGGCCTGGAGCGCCTGGTTGTCGCAGATTTTTGTTCGCGCCGAAATGCGCATCTTCGACGAGGAAGTCGATGCGCGTTCCTGGCTGGCGGAAGGGGAGGGGCTGGCATGAGCTATGGAACCCTGGTCAGCAGCGCAGTCCTTGCCGATCATCTCTTCGATCCTGGCTGGCGTGTCTTCGACTGCCGTCATCAGCTGAACGATCCGGCAGCGGGCAGCCGGGCCTACGCGACCGCTCACCTGCCAGGCGCTTTTTTCCTGCATCTCGATCAGGATCTGTCGGGGCCGACGAATGGCCGCAACGGCCGCCATCCCTTGCCCGATCCATTGCTGCTTGCCGACAAACTGGGCGCGGCGGGCGTAGCCCTGGACACGCAGGTAATCGCCTATGACGACGCCGGCGGCGCCTTTGCCAGCCGTCTGTGGTGGTTGCTGCGCTGGCTCGGCCATGATCGCGTCGCGGTGCTCGACGGTGGCATCGATCGCTGGCTGGTGGAGGGACGGCCGCTGGCGACCGATTCACCGAGTTCCTCGCCGGCGACGCTGGAGGTCGATCTGCGTGCGGCGGTGACGAGCAGCGACGCGGTCCTCGCCAGTCTTGGGCAGAGCGGCTTCTGCCTGATCGACGCACGTGCCCCTGAGCGCTTCCGTGGTGAAAATGAAACCCTCGATCCGGTGGGCGGGCATATTCCCGGCGCGCGCAACCGCTTTTTCCGCGACAATCTCGACGTCGACGGCTGCTTTCGCCCGGCTGCAGAACTGCGCCGCGAGTTCCTGGCCCTGCTGGCCGGAAGTCCTCCGGAGCAGGCGGTGATGTCTTGCGGTTCGGGCGTCACTGCCTGCCACAACCTGCTGGCAATGGAAATCGCCGGATTGCCGGGGGCGCGCCTCTATGCGGGTTCGTGGAGCGAATGGTGCAGTGATCCGGCGCGGCCGGTGGTTTGCCAGGCACCCCCGGCTTGACCGCTCATGGCAAAAGTGCGAAATGAAGTTCATCGACGAGTTTCGTGACGGAGATCTGGCCAGAGGCCTGGCGGCGGCCATTCGGCAGGCGGCGCGGGCGGACCGCGAGTATCATTTCATGGAATTCTGTGGCGGGCACACGCACGCCATCTCGCGCTACGGGGTCACTGATCTGCTGCCGCCAAAGGTGCGCATGATCCACGGTCCGGGCTGTCCGGTCTGCGTGCTGCCGATCGGACGGATCGACATGGCGATCGCTCTTGCTCGTGACCTGGGGGTCATCTTGTGCAGCTACGGTGACCCGATGCGCGTTCCGGCATCGGGCGGGCTTTCGCTGCTCAAGGCGAAAGCAGGCCTGGGCAGGAATGCAGGCGACAAGGGCGAGCGTCGCGGCGAGATCCGGATGATTTATTCGGGTGCCGACGCGCTGGCCATCGCGCAGCAGAATCCCGATCGCGAGGTGGTCTTCTTCGCCATCGGTTTCGAAACCACGACGCCGCCGACGGCGGTGCTCATCAAGCAGGCACAGGCACTCGGTCTCGGGAATTTCTCGGTATTCTGCTGCCATGTGCTGACGCCATCGGCGATCGCCAGCATTCTCGAATCGCCGGAGGTCCGGCAATGGGGCAGCGTGCGGATCGACGGTTTCATCGGACCGGCGCACGTGTCGACGATCATCGGTACGCGGCCGTACGAGTTCTTCGCCGAGGAATATCGCAAGCCGGTGGTGATCGCCGGCTTCGAACCGCTCGACGTGATGCAGTCGATCCTGATGCTGATCAGGCAGGTCAACGCCGGTCGGGCCGTGGTCGAGAACGAGTGTTCGCGCGCCGTGACACGCGCGGGCAACCGCAAGGCGCAGCGTCTGGTGGCCGAAGTCTTCGAACTGCGTCGCTCTTTTGCCTGGCGCGGACTGGGCGAGCTTCCCTACAGCGCGCTCAGGATCCGCAAGGAATTCGCCGACTTCGACGCCGAGCGCCGCTTTGCGCTCCGCTACCAGGCGGTGGCCGACCATCCGGCCTGCGAGTGTGGGGCGATCCTGCGTGGCGTCAAGCGACCGCAGGAATGCCGGATTTTCGGCAGCGTATGCACCCCGGAAAACCCCATCGGCTCGTGCATGGTTTCGTCGGAAGGGGCGTGTGCGGCACACTATTCGTACGGGCGTTTTGCCGACCTGGCGGCGGTGTCATGAAGGACGTTCGCAAGGGCTACGTCCGTCCCCTCGATCTGCGGCAAGGCCGTGTCGACATGACGCATGGCAGCGGTGGGCGGGCGATGGCGCAACTGATCGAGGAACTGTTCGCAAGACGGCTCGGCAACGCCTACCTGGGGCAGGGCAACGATGCGGCCGTGCTGCCGATGCCGCCGGGCCGGCTGGTGATGTCCACCGATGCGCATGTCGTCTCGCCGCTGTTCTTCCCCGGCGGCGACAGCGGCTGCCTGGCGGTGCACGGAACGATCAACGACGTCGCGGTGATGGGTGCAAGGCCGCTGTATCTGGCGGCCAGCTTCATTCTCGAGGAGGGCTTCCCGCTCGGCGATCTGGCGCGCATCGTCGAATCGATGGCGCGCGCCGCCAGCGACGCCGGCGTGCCGGTGGCGACCGGCGACACCAAGGTGGTCGAACAGGGCAAGGGGGATGGCGTCTACATCACGACCACCGGCGCCGGCGTAGTCGCCGAGGGCGCCGACTACGCCGGCGACCGCGCCCGCGCCGGCGACCGGATCCTCGTTTCCGGCAACATCGCCGAGCATGGCATGGCGATCATGGCACGGCGCGAAAGCCTCGGTTTTGCCGCGAACATCGTTTCCGACACCGCCGCGCTGCATGGCCTGATCGCCGCCATGCGCGCGAGTGGGGCGGCCATTCGCGTGCTGCGCGATCCGACGCGTGGCGGGGTCGCGACGACGCTCAACGAGATCGCTCGCCAGTCGGGTGTCGGCATGATGCTGCAGGAGAGCGCGCTGCCGGTACAGCCCGAGGTGGCCGCCGCCTGCGAGTTCCTCGGTCTCGACCCGCTGTATGTCGCCAACGAGGGCAAATTGCTGGCGATCGTCGCGCCGCAGGACTGCGACGCGCTGCTCGCCGCGATGCAGGCACACCCGCTCGGCCGGCGTGCGGCGGTGATCGGCAGCGAGCATCAGGACGCGCAGCATTTCGTGCAGATGACCGCGACCTTTGGCGGCCGGCGTAGCGTCGGCGGGCTGGGCGGCGAACAATTGCCGCGCATCT
>RRZU012130466.1_pt1 | contig 18202 bp, 20 predicted proteins | sample 2165561 | NCBI WGS metagenome assembly RRZU01 (sample SAMN10456909, study PRJNA506462) | wastewater metagenome | isolation source: wastewater sludge | place: USA: Moscow, Idaho | reverse complement strand
GAAGGCGGCGATCATCCCGCGGGCGTCCTCGACGTCGGCCTCGCTCGGCGAGAAGACCTCGTTGCAGACGTCGACCTGGCCAGGGTGGATCAGCGTCTTGCCGTCGAAGCCCATCTGCCGACCCTGGACGCACTCGGCCCGGAAGCCCTCGGCGTCCTTGACGTCGTTGTAGACCCCGTCGATGATCGCGACCCCGGCTGCCCGGGCGGCCAGCATGGCCCAGGACAGCGCCGGCAGGACCGGCCCGCGACCGGGAACATGCAGCGCCCCGAGCTCCTTGACCAGGTCGTTGGTGCCCATGACGAGCACGCCGAGGCGGTCCGAGGCGGAGGCGAGCCGCTCCGCGCCGAGGATCGCCTCGGGGGTCTCGACCATCGCCCACAGCTTGGTCCGCTTCGGGGCCTTGAACCGCTCGAGGCAGCGCACCAGGTCGTGGACCATCTTCCGCGAGCCCACCTTGGGCACGACGATGCCGTCCGGGCCGGCCGCGCAGGCCGCCATGAGGTCCGGCCAGTGCCACTGTGTGCCGACCGCGTTGATCCTGATGGTCAGCTCCTTGCGGCCGTACTCCCCCGACCGCACCGCGGCGCAGGCCGCCTCACGGGCCGCGTCCTTGGCGTCCGGGGCGACCGCGTCCTCCAGGTCGAGGATGAGCGCGTCGCACGGGATCGTCTTCGCCTTCTCCAGGGCCCGCTCGTTGGAGGAGGGCATGTAGAGCACCGAACGGCGCGGACGGTATGACGGGTGGCGCATCGAGCGTCCTTTCTCGCAGGAGCTATCGGTCGAGGTCGGGCTCAGCCGGCCGCGGTGTCGGCATACGCCGCCGCCAGCGCCGGGTCGAGGGCCGCGAGCTGGTCGGCGAGGGCGAGGAGGACCTGGCACTGCTTGAGGCTTGCGTCGTCCTCCATCTTGCCGCCCAGCATGACCGCTCCGGTACCGTCCCCCATCGCCTCGACGACCCGACGGGCGTGGACGACGTCGGCGGGGTCCGGGCTGAAGACCTTCTTCGCGACGGTGATCTGGGCCGGGTGCAGCGACCAGGCACCCACGCACCCGAGCAGGTAGGCGTTGCGGAACTGGTCCTCGCACGCGACGACGTCCTTGATATCGCCGAACGGGCCGTAGAACGGGAGGATCCCGTTCATCGCGCAGGCATCGACCATCCGGGCGATGGTGTAGTGCCACAGATCCTGCTGGTATGTCGCCCGCTGGCCGTCGATGCCGGCCGGGTCAGCCGGGTCCGGGTCCTGACGCACGAGGTACCCGGGGTGCCCGCCCCCGACCCGGGTGGTCTTCATCCGGCGGGAGGCGGCCAGGTCGGCCGGGCCGAGCGAGAGGCCCTGCATCCGCGGCGAGGCGGCACAGATCTCCTCGACATTGGCCATGCCGCGGGCGGTCTCGAGGATGGCGTGGACCATGACCGGCCGGGTCAGACCGGCCTTCGCCTCGAGCTGGGCGAGCAGCCGGTCGACATAGTGGATGTCCTCGGCGCCCTCGACCTTGGGGATCATGACGACGTCGAGCTTGTCGCCGATGGCGGGGATCAGCGCGGTGACATCGTCGAGGAACCACGGCGAGTCCAAGGCGTTGAGCCGGGTCCAGAACTGGGTGAAGCTGCCAAAGTCGACCGCGCGACCGATCCCGAGCAGACCCTCACGCGCGGCGATCTTGTTCTCGGCCTTCACCCCGTCCTCGAGGTTGCCGAGGAGGATGTCGACGGTGCCGACGAGGTCCGGCACCTTGGCGGCCATCTTCGCGTTGCTCGGGTCGAAGAAGTGGATGACCCGGCTGGGGCGCACCGGGATCTCCCGGAGCGGGGCGGGAGCCCCCATCGCCAGTGGTCGGAAGAAGTCCTTGGCGCTGCGCATGAGCCCACTCCCTGGGGGTCGGAACGGTCGTCGGAACAGCAGTCGGTGCCCTCTCGGCACGCTAGCAGCGGGGCGGCATACCGACCTATGACTCAAGCCCTATGACGGTGCTCACCCCGGGCCACTACCCTGACAGGGTGAGCGAACCCGCGGCTGCCACCCCGCCCCCCGCCGACAACCCCGCCGCCCTGCTCGGCGAGGCCATGACCAAGTCAGGGATCATGTGGATCGAGATCCCCGGCGACCGGGCCTGGCCCGCGTGGTACGCCTGGAACGGGGAGGCCGCCTACGTCCTCAACGGCCTCGGCGAGCAGCACCTGCCGTGGCTGCCGCCCGAGGTGACGATCATCCTGCGCTCCAAGGACACCTGGGCCCGCCTGCTGCGGGTCAAGGCCCGCGCCGAGGTGCTCAACCCCAAGCTCATCGAGTACGCCCCGGCGGTGGAGGCGCTGGCCGCCAAGCGGCTCAACGCCCGCCCAGACGCCGAGGCCGCCTGGCAAGCCGAGTGCACCGTGACCGCGCTGCGCCCCGACCCCCAGCCGCTCGAGGCCCCGGGCAGCTTCCCCGACACCGTCGACCTCGCGCCAGCACCGACCAGCGACGCGGCGACCTCGGGATGGCGGCCCTTCCACGTCCGCGGCCGCTCCGAGTCGATGCGAGCCCGCCGGATGCGCCGCCGCCGCGGCTGACCACCCCCCGGCTCACCGACCGGGCACCTGCCCGGGTGCCAGACCTGGTACCGGCGGCGCCGCCGCGCCGACATACCATGAGTGGTATGCCGCACCCCACCCGCGAGTCGTTGCTCGCTGCCCTGGCCACGGTCAACGACCCCGAGATCCGCAAGCCGATCACCGAGCTCGGCATGGTCGAGGACGTCCTCACGACCGAGGACGGCCAGGTCCTGGCGAAGATCCTCCTCACCGTCGCGAGCTGCCCGCTCAAGGAGCCGCTGACCAAGGACGTCACCTCGGCGCTGTCGCGGGTCGACGGAGTCACCGGCGTGCGGGTCGAGCTCGGCGTCATGACCGATGAGCAGCGGGCTGCTCTGAAGACCCAGCTGCGTGGTGGCGTCGCCGAGCGGGAGATTCCGTTTGCGAAACCGGGATCGCTGACCCGGGTCTATGCCATTGCGTCCGGCAAGGGCGGGGTGGGCAAGTCCTCGGTCACAGCAAACCTCGCCGCCGCGCTGGCGGTCCAGGGGCTACGGGTCGGGGTGCTCGACGCCGACGTCTACGGCTTCTCGATGCCGCGGATGCTCGGCGTGACCACCCCGCCGACGCAGGTCGACGACATGATCCTTCCGCCGGTCGCCCACGACGTGAAGGTCATCTCGATCGGCATGTTCGTCCCCGGCAAGCAGCCGGTCGTCTGGCGCGGCCCGATGCTGCACCGGGCGATGCAGCAGTTCCTCTCCGACGTCTTCTGGGGCGACCTCGACGTCCTGCTCCTCGACCTGCCGCCGGGCACCGGTGACATGGCGCTCTCCCTGGCTCAGCTGCTCCCCACCGCGGAGATCCTCGTCGTCACCACGCCGCAGGCGGCCGCCGCGGAGGTCGCCGAGCGCGCCGGTGCGATCGCCGTGCAGACCAGGCAGCGCGTCGTCGGCGTCGTGGAGAACATGTCCTGGCTCGAGCTGCCGGACGGCACCCGTCAGGAGATCTTCGGCAGCGGGGGCGGTCAGGCCGTCGCCGACTCGCTCACCCAGACCATCGGTGCCTCCGTGCCGCTGCTCGGCCAGATCCCGCTCGACACCCGGCTGCGGGAGGGCGGCGACAGCGGCGCGCCGGTCGTCCTGTCCGCGCCGACGTCCCCCGCGGCGGTGGCGCTACGCGCCGTCGCGAACGGTCTGGCCACCCGCGCCCGCGGGCTGTCCGGACGGTCCCTGGGGATCTCCCCGAGCGGCCGCTGACCCCTCTCGCCCCCGACGTCGACTCCGCTTTCCGGCCGGTCAGGTCGCTTCGGCGTCCCAGGGCGTCGGACGGGTGAGGTCGACGTCCGCGACCGGCGGTCGTACCGGCTGGTCAGCGGCGGCCGTGCTCGAGACCGACGCGGCTGCGGTGGCCGTCGCCTGGTCGGCCACCGGATCGGAGTCAGGGTTCGCCAGGGCCTCGCGGACGATCCGGCGCGGGTCGTACTGCCGCGGGTCATAGGCCCGCCAGTCCACCTCGTCGAACTCGTCACCGAGCTGGTCGCGCAGCTGGCTTCGTGCGCCATCGGCCATCCGCCGGACCCGTCGGACCAGCCGGGCCAGCTTGGCGGCATACTCCGGGAGACGCTCCGGCCCGAGGACGAAGACGGCGAGCACGGCGAGGAAGATGATCTCCCAGCCGTTGATGTCGATCGGTCCCACAGTCCCTCCTCTCCCGGGCAGGACGACCCTAGCCGCCAGCGGCCACCAAGGTCATCGTCACGGTGCGCGTCGTCCCGTCGCGGCGGATCTCCAGCGTCACCTGGTCGCCGACGTCCCTCGCGCGGACCGCGACGATCAGCTCGTCCGGGGTCGAGACGACCCTCCCCTGGAACCGGAGGATGACGTCGCCGGCGCGGACGCCGGCCAGGTCGGCCGGTCCGCCCGAGGTCACCGCGTCCTCCTTGGTGGACACCCGGACGCCCTCACCGTCATACGCCGTGTCGATCTTCACCCCGATCACGGGGTGGGTCGCCTTCCCGGTGGAGATGAGCTGGGCGGCGGTTGCGTGCGCCTTGTCACTGGGTATGGCGAAGCCGAGCCCGATACTGCCCGAGCTCGACGTGCTGCCGGGCAACCGGGCGATGGCCGAGTTGATTCCAATGACATGGCCCGCCATGTCGACCAGTGGACCACCGGAGTTGCCCGGGTTGATCGCGGCGTCGGTCTGGATGGCGCTGATATAGCTCTGCTCGGTGCCGTCACCCGCGGTGACGGGGCGCCCGAGTGCGCTGACGATGCCGGTGGTGACGGTCGCCTCAAGACCGAGCGGGGCCCCAACCGCGATGACCCCGTCGCCGACGACGACATCCGAGGACCGGCCGAACTGCAGCGGAGCCAGCGTGCCACCCGCGCTGATCCGGAGGACGGCGAGGTCGTAGGTGGTATCGCGGCCGACGATCTCGGCGTCCTGCTGGGTGCCGTCGGAGAGCTGCACCACGATGGTGCCGCCCGACGCCGCGGATGAGACCACATGGTTGTTGGTGAGGATGTGCCCGTTGGTGTCTATGACGAAGCCGGATCCCGTGCCGGAGCCTTGGGCATCCTTGACCCGGACCGTCACGACACTAGGGAGGGTCGCCGCGGCGATCTGAGCCACACTGCCCTGGGGCCGCGACGTCTGACCGGCAACCGGTGCGGGCAGGACCGCGGTCCCCGAGTCCGCTGCGACCTTCGCGCCGACCAGACCCCCGGCGGTGCCGGAGAGCAGGACGATGCCGAGCAGGGTGGCCACCCGACGCGTGACGCCGCGAGGCCGGAGCGGCTGGACGGGGTCGACGGCCGTTGGGAGCGGGGCAGGGAGCGGCACCGGGTGCGGGGCCGGAGGCGGCGGCAGGAGGACCGGGCCGGGGGCGGACGCAGCAACGCTGACCGCGCTGGTGTCATCGACCGGGAGCGCCATCGTGACCTCGGCACCGTCCCACCGCGTCGCCGCGGGCGGGGGCCCCTCCGCAGGGACTGGGGTGATCGGATCCTCGGGGCCAGGGATGGATCCCTCCGTCAGGGCGGGTCTGGCCAGCTCCGCCGCGACGGGAGCGGGCGCTTCCTGCGGGCCGTCCGGCGGAACGGGCGGCTCGACCTCGACTGTCATGGGCTCGATTCTGCCGCCACGCCGACCCGGAAGCGCATCGGGGCCTCGGGCACCCGGACCGTTACTGCGGTCAACGCACCGAAGGGGGCCAGCCGGGCGGCCGGCGAGGGGCTCGCGACAACGGCGGCGGGGAGCTGGGCCGGTCCCGGAGCAGAGGGGTGGACCGCCCCCAGTCCCCACGCCACGGCGGCTGCCGCCCCCGCGGCTGCGGTGGCCAGCGCAGCCGAACGGCGCGGGGAGTGATGCAGCGCCGGGCTCGCGGGAGCAACTGTCCGCAGCTGCACCGGGCTCGGAGCCGGGAGCATGACAGAAGGTGTCAGCGCGCTCGGCCTGTCCGCCAGGCTCATCAGCATCGCCTCGAGGCCGGCCGACACCGGTGGCGTCGGACCGCAGCGCAACGCAGCGAGCAGCTCACGCTCACGGCGCACCGCGTCATAACAGGTGACGCAGGCGACGAGGTGCCGGTCGTGACGCAACAGCGTCCCGGCGTCAAGGGCACCGTCGGCATACGCCCGGACATCGGCGCCAAGGTGAGAGGTGCGGGTCATCGCGAGCCGGGCACCACCCGTCCAGGGATCGGGAGCCGCACGGGGCGACGGCTTGCGGGCGGGCGGGTCGCGGTCTCGGGTGCGCGGTGAGCGAGCGACTCGCGCAGCTGGGCGCGGCCCCGGTGGATGCGAGATCGGACCGTGCCGAGCTTGATCCCCAGCGTGGCGGCGATCTCCTCGTAGGAGAGCCCCTCGATGTCGCAGAGAACGACTGCGGCGCGGAACTCCGGCGACAAGGCGTCGAGGGCGCGCTGGACGTCGTCGTCGAAGTGGGTCTGCTCGTAGGCCTGCTCGGGCCCAGGCTCGGCGCTACGTAGCCGGGCCTCGGCATCCTCACCGAGCGCGTCGATCCGGATCCGCTGCTTGCGGCGCACCCGGTCGAGGAAGACATTGGTCGTGATCCGGTGCAGCCAGCCCTCGAAGGACCCCGGGGTGTAGGTCTCCAGCGACCGGAAGACCCGCAGGAAGACGTCGTGGGTGAGGTCTTCGGCATCGTGCGGGTTGCCCGTGAGCCGGTACGCCAAGCGGTAGACCCGGGGCGAGTGCTCTCGCACGACCGACTCCCAGGTGGGCGGCGTCCAGGGCGATGCAGCGGCCTGCGACATGGCAGAGGTGGTCACGAGTTACCTTCCCATGAGGACATCGAGTCCGACGAACACGTCCCGTCGATCGTTCCCGCGTCCCCTGGAAGAACGCTGTGAGGCTGCCGTGGATTCCACTCGCGACCACGCGACCACGACGTCCGGGAGCACCCCGGAGGCAGGGCACGGCGAACCCCACGCCACGGCGGCCGACACGGCGGCCGCGCCGACCGGCGGTCGGCGTCGGGTCAGCGTAGGGTGACGACCATGACAGGTCAGCGGTTGGCGAGCTGGGTCTATGCGGAGGAGTTCGTCCCCGAGGACGACCGGCTCCTCGACGCTCGGGCCAGCGGCGAACGCCTCGGCGCGACACCGGTCGGCGCGAGCACCGGTGCGGCGCTGCGGGTGCTCGCCGCGACCTTGAGCGCGACCTCGGTGGTCGAGATCGGCACGGGAGCGGGCGTCTCCGGTCTGTGGCTGCTGCGCGGGATGCCCGCCGACGGCGTCCTCACGACCATCGACACCTCGGCCGAGCACCAGCGGTCCGCCAAGGCGAGCTTCGCCGCTGAGGGCATCCCCCACCAGCGCACCCGGGTCATCACCGGGCAGGCCCTCGAGGTCCTCCCCCGCCTCGCCGACGGTGCGTACGACCTCGTCGTCGTCGACGGGGACAAGCGCGAGTACCCCGCGTATGCCGAGCAGGCCGCTCGGCTGCTCCGCCGCGGCGGCGCGATGGCGCTGGACAACATGCTCTGGCATGACGCCGTCGCCGACCCGGCCGCCCGCGACGAGACCACCCGCACGCTGCGCGACCTCGGCAAGGCCCTCCGCGACGACGAGCGCTTCGTCACCACCCTCCTCCCGGTCGGCGACGGGCTCCTCGTCGCGGTCAAGCGCTGACCTCGGCCACGGCCGGACCCATCGAAAGGACCACTGTGTCGGCTCCATCAGGGGGCGTCGGGAGTGCGCCGGGCTTCACCGGGCTGTACCTGCGCCAGAAGGTCACCCTCATCGCGAACAAGTACTGGGTCCACGGCGTGTATCACGGGACGACCCAGGGCCCGGTCATCGCCTTCGCCGAGCAGAAGAAGATGAAGCTCCGTGAGGAGGTGACCTTCTTCGACAGCGAGGCCAAGGCGCAGGTGCTCTTCTCGTTCAAGTCCCGGCAGATCATCGACATGGCCGCGACGACGGACGTTTTCGACGGCGCCGGCGCCACGATCGGGGTCTTCCGCAAGGATGCGATGAAGTCGCTCATCAACTCCACCTGGCACCTGGAGGCCGCAGGCGTTGCCGCGACCGGTCACGAGCGGAGCCAGGGCGTGGCCGTCATCCGCCGGGTCGCGGGCTTCGTCCCCGGTATCGGTGAGCTGCTCGAGGCCATCCCGTGGCAGTTCCACTTCGACTTCTACGACGCGTCGGGGTCGCTGGTCATGTCGAGCGAGCGCCAGCGCAAGCTGCGCGACCAGTACCTCGTCAGCCTGCCGCCGATCGGGGCCGGCGCCCCGCTGGACTGGCGGGTGGCAGCGGCGGTCGGCGTCGCGCTGGACGCCTTCCAGGGCCGCTGAGGCCACCGCGTCGGCCATCGACACGGCCGGCCACCAGGCTCAGCGCAGGCCCTCCAGGTAGCGCAGCAAGAGGCGGGCGCCATACCCGGTCCCGCCCACCTGGTTCGTCCCCGAGTCGGTCTCGGAGCGCCCCGGGCCGGCGATATCGAGGTGCGCCCAAGCGCGCCCCCCGGTGAACTCCCGCAGGTACAGCGCAGCGACGATGGCTCCGGCCATCGGGGGCTTGCTCGACACGTGGCCGAGGTCGGCCACCGGTGAGTCGAGCCAGGGGCGGTAGTCATCGACGAGCGGGAAGGGCCACATCGGCTCCCCAGCGGCTCGCCCGGCGGCCAGCAGGGCCTCCTGGAGCAACTCGTCGGTGCTGAACAGCGGGCCGATGGACCGGCCCAGGGCGAGGGTCGCCGCACCGGTGAGGGTCGCCACGTCGATGAGAACGTCCGGGTCGAGCTGGCGGTCGGCATACGCGAGGGCGTCGGCGAGGACGATCCGGCCCTCGGCATCGGTGTTCCCGATCTCGACTGTCGTCCCGCCATACTGCGTGACGACATCGCCGGGACGGTAGGCCGAGCCGCTCACCGCGTTCTCGGCGAGCGGCAGCAGGCCGGTCACGCGCACGGGGATCTCGAGCCCCTGGCAGGCACCCAGGACAGCGAGGACGACGGCCGCACCGGTCATATCGGTCTTCATCGTCAGCATGCTCGCCGGCGGCTTGATGTCGAGCCCACCACTGTCGAAGGTGATGCCCTTCCCGACGAGGACGACATGATCGACCCGGCGTCGCCGGCCGGAGGCCGACGTCTGGCCAGGGCGTCCCTTGGGCACATAGTCGATCCGGACGAACCGGGGCGGCGTGGCGCTCGCGCCACCGACCGCGAGCAGCCCCCCGAAGCCGTCCGTGCGCAGCGCGGTCTCGGACCACACCGTCGCCGTGGCCCCGCCCGCCTTGGCGACCCGCTTGGCCTGGTCCGCCAGCCAGGCCGGGGACTTGATATTCGAGGGCACCGCGACAAGGGCCCGGGCCAGCGCCGTCGCGGCAGCATGGGCCCGACCGTCGGCCGCCGCCCGCGCGTCGTGTCCGACGAGGGAGACGACGCCGACCTGGCGATAACGCGGCTTCGCAGCCCAGGTCGGCCCGACGAATCCCCCGAGGACCGCCCCCTCGACGAGGGCGCGGGTGTGCTCTGCCGACTGCGCAGGTATGCCGACCAGCAGCTCGTCCCGGTCTCGGGCGGCCCGGCCGAGGGCCGCTCCTGCCGCGCGCGCGTCCTGCGGCCGGTTCTCCCCCAGGCCAACGACCGCGACCGCCCGGATGCCCTCGTGGGTCGCCGGCACCGGGATGAGGACGACCGCCCCGGACCGCGACTCGGGGGCGTAGGCGGCCCGCACGGTGTCCGGCTCCAGGCCGGCCAGGCCCACCTGCGCGAGATCGCTCTCGGCCACCGCGAGCAGCCGGTTCGGCGGCGCGCCCGCTCGAGCCGACGGCGAGCGGTCCGTTCCGGTCGCGGCGTCGGCCACCACCTGCACGACAGGCAGGTCCAGCGGCGGCAGGGCGGGGGGAACCATGGCACCCCGAGCCTAGTGCCGCGTGCGCTCTGCAAGCCCGAGAACGGGACGACGCGGGCCGGTCCCTGGCCCGGACATGACGATGCCCCGGCCGGTGCGGCCGGGGCATCGTGAGGTCAGCTCAGGCCGAAGGGACACCCTCGCAGCCGGCAATGGCGTCGCGCAGGGCCGCAGCCTCGTCCGGGGTCATCTCGACGACCAGCCGACCGCCGTCCTCGAGGGGCATCCGAAGAACGATCCCGCGACCCTCCTTGGTCACCTCGAGAGGACCGTCGCCTGTGCGGGGCTTCATTGCCGCCATGGATCTCCCCTTTCTGGAGTCCTCCCGCCACTGGAGCGGGAGCCCGCAGGAAATCACACCGTGCGGGAGTACGACCGCCATTATCCCCGGAATCGCCCCGGTTGTGAAAACGGCGACAGGCCAGGTGCCGCCCGCAGGCCCGTGGGCGCGGGAGGATGGGAGCGACCTCCGCCCGACCGGAGGTGTCGCCGACCCCGTGACGAGGAGATCTCATGAGCTCACCCACCGACCACCCCTTGTCCTCCGGGACCGAGGCGCCAGCACCCGTGCTGTGCGAACGCGACGGGGGTGTCGCCACGGTGACCTTCAACCGGCCGGACGCGATGAACGCGCTGGACACCCCGACCAAGACCGCCCTGCTCGCCATCCTCCAAGAGCTTGCGGCGGACCCGGGCGTGCGCTGTGTGGTGCTCACCGGCTCGGGCCGGGCGTTCTGCGTCGGCCAGGACCTGCGCGAGCACATCACCTTGCTCGGCGCGCGGGACGAGAGCCTGTGGCGGACGGTTCCGGAGCACTACAACCCGATCGTCGAGCTGCTGGCGACGATGAACAAGCCGGTCATCGCGGCGCTCAACGGCGTGGCCGCCGGCGCGGGCGCAGCCTTCGCCTTCGCCGCGGACCTGCGGATCGCGGCGGACACCGCCGGGGTCAACCTCGCCTTCGCCGCCATCGCGCTGTCCTGTGACTCGGGGTCGTCCTGGTCGTTGCCCCGGCTGGTCGGTGTGGCGCGGGCTAAGGAGCTGCTCCTCATGCCGCGGACGGTCGACGCCCAGGAGGCGCTGCAGCTCGGTCTGGTCACCCAGGTCGTCCCCGCCGCGGAGCTGGCTGCCGCCGTGGCGGCGCTGGCCGGCCGGCTCGCCGCTGGGCCGACCCTCGCCTACGGGTCGATCCGTAACGCGGTCGCCTTCGGCAGCGCCGCCCCGCTCAGCGACGCCCTGGCCCGGGAGGCCGAGTACATGGCCTTCACCGGGGCCACCGCGGACCACCAGGCCGCGGTCGCGGCCTTCCTCGCCAAGGAGAAGCCGACCTTCACCGGTCGGTGACCTTGCGACCCCCGGGGACGCGTCCCCGGGGCGGGCGCCCGGGTCACGGTGGCCAGTCGCTCGGCGGGACGAACCGCCACAGCTCGTCGGTCCACAGGTACTGCCCCGCAATCGACGCCGCCAGGACGACGACGGTGGCGACGAGCACGTGGCGCCGCGGGCCGCGCCACTCGTCCGGCCCCGGGGGTCCCCCCGGCATACCGCCGCGCCGCCCCGCGGTCAGGGTCGCCACTGCGGCGAGCGGCACGATGGGGACCAGGTAGCGGAAGAGGCTGGTCACGGGGTCGAGCACGACGAAGAGGTATGCCGGATAAGCGACGCCCCAGGTGCGCATCGCAGGTCCGAGGCCGCTCGCCCATGGGCCCAGGCTGGCGCCAAGGACGATGACGGCGTAGCCGAGCAGGACCCAGCCCCCGCGGTCCTCACCGAAGAAGTACCGAGCGTTGTCCAGCCAGGGACGCAGCGGGGTGATGGTCCCGCTGCCGCGCCAGGCCGACATTGTGTCGGTGTATGCCGTCGGTGAACCCGTCGCGAGGGCGGCGATGCCGGGCCAGATCAGGCCCGAGACGCCGCACGCGGCGACCAGCCCGACCAGCCCGAGACCCTCGGAGCGGCTGAGCCGGGCGCCCTCGGCGCGTAGCGACCGCCAGCGCAGGACCGCGGCGACCACGGCCACGACGGCCAGCGGGGCAGCGATGGGCCGAGCCACGCCGGTCAGCAGGGCCAGCGCCGCCGCGGTGGCCCAGCGCCGGGTCTCCACCGCCAGGAGGAAACCGGCGAGGAGGACCATGGCGAGAGACTCGGTGTAGGCGACCTGGAGGACCGGGCTGGCCGGCATACTCGCCCAGACGACGACGACGAGCAGCGCGCTGACCGGGCCGATCCGGCGACGAAGCAGCACCGCGAGCAGCACCGCGGCGATCGCGCCGAGGACCAGCGAGAGGGTCGAGGTGACGACCACCGGGTCCGCCGAGGTGAGCACGACCAACGCCTTGGCGAGGAAGGGGTAGAGCGGGTAGAAGGCCCAGGCATTCTGCTGCACAGTCCCCCCGGCATCGACCGGCAGGGTGCTCGGGTAGCCGGTATCCATGACCTGCCGGTACCACTGGGCGTCCCACTGCTGGGTGAACGACAGGTAGGTGACCTCGGGTCCGGTCCAGCCGGTCGGCTCCTGGTACGAGCCCACAGCGACGAGGATGGCGGCGCTGACGAGCCGGCAGGCGGCATACGCGAGCAGGACGATGGTGACGAACCCGGGACGCCACTTCACCCGGGCCTCCGATGGCACCCGACGATGTGGTCGTCGACCAGTCCACAGGCCTGCATCGCGGCGTAGGCGGTCGTCGGTCCGACGAAGACGAAGCCACGAGACTTCAGGGCCCGGGCTAGCGCTGTCGACTCCGGGGTCACCGCGGGGACCTCGGCGAGCGACCTGGGCGCGGGGCTCTTCGCCGGTCGGAAGCTCCAGACGAGGGCGTCGAGCCCACCGTCGGCGCGCAATGCCACGACGGCTCGGGCGTTGGTCACGGCAGCGGCGATCTTGGCTCGGTTGCGGACGATGGCCGGGTCAGCGAGCAGGCGCGCCTCGTCCGCAGGGGCGTACGCGGCGACGACGTCGGGGTCGAAGCCGGCGAAGGCGGCCCGGAAGCCGTCCCGCTTGCGCAGGATGGTCAGCCAGGACAGACCCGACTGGAAGGCCTCGAGGGTGATTCGTTCGAAGAGGGCCTGCTCACCGTGGACCGGCCGCCCCCACTCGTCGTCGTGGTAGGCGAGGTACTCCGGTGGGCTGCCGGCCCACCCGCAGCGGACGACGCCGTCCTCGCCGCGGCGCAGTCCAAGGCCCGGGTCTGGTCCCGGACCGTCCTCCACGGGGCTCACCGGGTCACCCCGGCCTCCGCGAGCGTCCCCAGGGAGCCGACGACCCGCCCGAAGAGCAGCGCGACGGCCGGGTCGACGACGGGTGCCAGCCGCGCCCCCAGCCAGCCGGGCTGGACGACGATCTCCTCGGTCCACCGGACGAGGGTGGCCGCCTCGCCCAGGCCCTCGACCCGGACGTCGGCATACCCGCGAAGGACCCGCCCAGTTTTCCGTATGACGAACCGGCCCTGGTCGACACCATCGCCCGGGGGCTCCCACAGCTCGACCACCATGTCGTCATCGAAGCCGAGCCGCCCGATCCCCGTCGTCGCGGTGAACCGCCAGCCGACCCCCATCGGGCCGGGGTCCACCCGCATCCGGGTCAGTGGCATGACAGCCCCATGACCGGCCATGTCGGTGAGGACCGCCCAGGTCCGCATCGTCGGCGCAGCGACGCGCCGCACCACCTGGACCGAGGCCATACTCAGATCCACTCGGGTCGGTGCGGGGCCGCCTCGTCCTGCTCGGAGGCCGCGCTGGCCGGCTCGGAGGCCGCGCTAGCCGGCTCGGTCTGCTCGGGCACGGCGGATGTCGGCTCGGTCTGCTCGGCAGGGAGCTCAGCCTCGACTGCGGCTGCGGCTGCGGGTGCGGCTCCGGGCTCGGGCGCGGTGAAGATCCCCTCCTCGTGGACGACCGACCACTCTGCGCCGGCCGCGGCGAGCTGGTCGCGCTCGGTGCGGAGCCGCTCGAGCTCGTCACGGAGCCGGTCGACGACATCGTCGACCTGGTCCATCCGATACCCACGGACCCCGACGTCGAAGCGCACCGCGGCGATATCGGCGTCGGTGAGCGGGCGGTCATCGGGCAGGGTCTGATGCGCCAGGGAGGAGGTCGCCTCCCCCATCGTCCCGTCGACGCGGCCGACGACGAGGGCGACCGCGGCCGCCGCGGCAACGGCAGCACAGAGGACGAAGAACCACATCACGCGGACGATGGTGCCACACCAGGCCGTGCGAACCGGCGTGACCTGCCCGGCCGGCCGTCAGCCCGCGTTGGGGTTCGGCGGCGTGCCGTGCCCGGTTGTGGCCAGGGCGACGGCTTCCTCCGGGTCGTCGGTCAACGAGAGCAGGTCGACGTCGCCGGGCGAGATCGTCCCCTCCGTGACCGCCGAGCGGCGCAGCCAGTCGAGCAGGCCGCCCCAGTAGTCCCGGCCGACCAGGACAATCGGGAACTCGGTCACCTTGCGGGTCTGGACCAGGACGAGCGCCTCGAAGAGCTCGTCGAAGGTGCCGAAGCCACCGGGGAGGACGACGAAGCCGTGGGCGTACTTGACGAACATCGTCTTGCGGGCGAAGAAGTACCGGAAGTGCACACCGAGGCTGAGGTAGACGTTCATCCCCTGCTCGAAGGGCAGCTCGATGCCCAGGCCCACCGACGTGCCTCCGACCTCGAAGGCGCCCTTGTTGACCGCCTCCATCGCGCCGGGACCGCCTCCGGTGATGACGGCGTAGCCCGCCCTCGCCAGACCGGCGCCGATCTGCTCCCCGATGGCGTAGAACGGGTCGTCCTTCGCGGTCCGCGCCGAGCCGAAGACCGAGACCGCCAGCCCCAGCTCGGCGAGTGCGCCGAACCCCTCGACGAACTCACTCTGGATCCGCATGACCCGCCAGGGGTCGGCGTGCAGCCAGTCGGCGGACTGCCAATGGTCCAGGAGCCGCTGGTCGGTGGTCTCGGCAGGGACATCCTTGCCGCGCAGGGTCACCGGCCCTTTGAGGTAGGTCCCGTGTGTGGTCCAGTTCACGCGGCCCAGGCTACGTCAGCCGCGGTGGCCTCCGGCGCACAACTGGCCGAACAGGGGTGGAGCGGCGGGCGTCGGACCTACGCCGAGCCGAACGGTATGCCGAGCCGAGTGGTATGCCGGTCCGCGCACGATCTCGGGGCCAGTGAGCAGGTCGTGGGCCGATCAGCCGAGCCAGCGGAGCAGCGCCGCCTCACACTTCTCGTACTGCCACACGGGGCACTGCTCGTCGTCCATGTGGGCCAGGTTCGGATCGCCCGGACCGAAGTTGACGGCCGGCACGCCCATCGCCGAGAAGCGAGCGACATCGGTCCAGCCCTGCTTGGCCACGACCTCCAGCCCGAGGGCGGCAACGAAGGCCTGCGCGGCCGGAAGGTGCAGACCGGGGCGTGCCCCGGCCGCATTGTCGACGACGGCAATGTCGAAGCCGTCGAAGACGCTGCGGACATGCGCCTCGGCCTCCTCCTCCGACACCGAGGGCGCGTACCGGTAGTTGACCGTGACGACGCACCGGTCGGGGATGACATTGGTCGCTGTGCCGCCCGAGATAAGCACGGCGTTGAGGGCCTCGCGGTACTCCAGGGCGTCGACGACCCGGGTCTGCGGCTGGTAGGCGGCGAGCCGGCGCAGCACCTCCGCCGCGTCATGGATGGCGTTGTGCCCCTTCCACGGGCGGGCGGAGTGAGCCGCGATGCCCTTGAGGGTCACCTCGGCGCGCAGTGTGCCCTTGCAGCCGCCCTCGACCTGCGCGTCGGTCGGCTCGAGGAGCACCGCGAAGGCGGCGTCGGCGATGAGCTCCGGTCGCTGCTGCTGCACGTGGAGCAGCCCGTTGAACCGGCTGTCGATCTCCTCCGCCTCGTAGCAGACGAAGGTGATATCCCGGGTCGGCTCGGGCAGAAGCCGGGCGACCCGCAGGAGGACCGCGACCCCACCCTTCATGTCGACCGTCCCGCGACCCCACAAGGTGTCGACGCCGCCGCTGGTCACCCGACGTGTGGGCAGGTTCGCCGGGTCGACGGTCAACGGGACGGTGTCGAGATGGCCGGCGAGGACGACCCGCTCAGGTCGTCCGAGCTCGGTCCGGGCCACGACGGTGTTGCCGAGGCGGGTGACGTGCAGGTGGGCCAGCCCGCTCAGGGCAGCCTCCACGGCGTCGGCGAGCGCCGCCTCCCCCAGGCTCACCGACTCGATATCGCAGATGGCAGCGGTGAGCGAGACCACATCCTGGCTCAGGTCGACCTTGGCGGGCATGGTCGTCACCCTACCGATCCGCGGTGGTCGCCTAGGCTGGCCCGTATGACGACCGAGCCGTCCGACACGACGACGACCCGATGGGCCCGTGGGCTCGGCCTGGTGACCCGGACCTTCGCCGGGCAGGTCCTCGACGCGTGGTTCCCCGAGCCGCAGCTGGGCGGCGACTATGACGACCAGGAACCCTTCCCCGCGCAGCTGCAGGCCCTGGAGGCTGTCGACGCCGCACGCGAGGTGCGCGTCCACTGCACCGGGATCGGCATCGACCTCGACGCCGCCCCCACGAGCACCGTCGATGCCTACCTGCGGCTGCACCTGCTGAGCCACCGGCTCGTCCAGCCGAACTCGGTCTCGCTCGAGGGCATCTTCGCCGTGCTCCCCAATGTCGTGTGGACCAACTACGGGCCGTGCGCGGTCGAAGGCTTCGAGCTGACCCGGGCGCGGCTGCGCGCCCGCGGGCCGGTCACCGTGTACGGCGTGGACAAGTTCCCCCGGATGGTCGACTATGTCGTCCCCACCGGGGTCCGGATCGCCGACGCCGACCGGGTCCGGCTCGGCGCCCATCTCGCCACGGGGACAACCGTCATGCACGAGGGCTTCGTCAACTTCAACGCCGGGACGCTCGGGGCCTCGATGGTCGAGGGCCGGATCAGCCAGGGCGTCGTCGTCGGCGACGGTTCGGACATCGGGGGCGGGGCGTCGACGATGGGTACCCTCTCCGGCGGAGGCACGCAGCGGGTGTCGATCGGCAAGCGCTGTCTGCTCGGCGCGGAGTCTGGCCTGGGCATTGCGCTCGGCGACGACTGTGTCGTCGAGGCGGGCCTGTACCTCACCGCCGGGACGAAGGTCAGCCTCCCGGACGGCACCGTGGCGAAGGCGCGTGAGCTGTCCGGTCAGTCCAACCTGCTCTTCATCCGCAACTCGGTGACCGGGGCGGTCGAGGCCCGGCCGCGCGACGGGCACGGGATCGTCCTCAACACCGCCCTGCACGCCAACGACTGAAGGACCCACGCTGAGCCCCGAGCCGCCCCGGCCCGCGTCGACCTCGCCCGTGCCCCGCTCCGTCTCGGACTCGGCCCGAGCGACAGTGCACCGGCGTCGCCGACGACTGCGCGCCGCCGGCGCCGTCGTCGCCTTGGCTGCGCTCTTCGCCGGCGCCTTTTTCGCCGTGACCACATGGCTTGGGGGCGTCGCCGCCACGAGCGAGTGCATCGCGACGGCCGCTGGCACGAGCTTCACTCTCGAGGTGGACCAGACCGGCAATGCCGCCCTCATCGCGGCGATCGCCCACAAGCGCGGGCTGCCGGCCCGAGCCGTGACGATCGCCCTCGCCACCGCGCTGCAGGAGTCGAAGCTGCGCAATATCGCCCACGGCGACCTCGACTCGGTGGGTCTGTTCCAGCAGCGCCCGAGCCAAGGCTGGGGCACCGAGGCGCAGATCCTCGACCCGGTGTACGCGACGAACGCCTTCTTCGACGCCCTGGTGAAGGTCAAGGGCTACGAGACGATGGATATCGCCGCCGCCGCTCAGCGCGTGCAGCGCAGCGGCTTCCCGACGGCATACGCGAAGCACGAAGGCATCGCCCGGGTGTTCGCCTCGGCTCTGACCGGGGAGACCCCACGCGGCGTCGTCTGCCGCCTCGGGGACCCGTCGGCCCCGTCCGCCCCCACCACCGCCGCGGCCGAGCTGACGCGGCTTTCCGGTGAGCGCGGCATCCTCCAGGACGGCGGCCTGGCCGTCTCGACCGACAGCGCCCGCACGGCCTGGGCGGTCGCCGGGTGGGCGGTAGGTCGGGCCGAGCTCAACGCAGTCACGTCGGTCCAGGTCGGTGACCGCGTCTGGACCCGCGGCAGCGATGACGCGGCGACCACCTGGGCCAGCGCCGACCAGCCGATCGGGGCGACCCAGGTGCGGGTCAGCTTCGCGCGCTGATCGGCACGTAGTCGCGGGTCGGCGGACCGACATACACCTGCCGCGGGCGGCCGATCTTGGTCTCCGGGTCGGAGATCATCTCGCGCCACTGGGCGATCCAGCCGGGGAGGCG
>RRZU012547005.1_pt1 | contig 18206 bp, 23 predicted proteins | sample 2165561 | NCBI WGS metagenome assembly RRZU01 (sample SAMN10456909, study PRJNA506462) | wastewater metagenome | isolation source: wastewater sludge | place: USA: Moscow, Idaho | reverse complement strand
GCGGGAGTCGCCACTCGGACACGGGAGCGACCCTGCCAAGCCCGATATCGCGTCCCAATGGCGACTGTCGACCCCCTCGCCCATCTCAACGGCATCACGCACCGCGCACTGCCACAGATCGAAAATTGCGAGCGCTTGGAATCAATCATCTAGGCTGGGGCAATGAACGAAGCGGCGCCCGGCGCGCAGGGACAAGAGCCCACCCCGGATCTCGGCAACTTGATGCACAGCGCGTGGAGGAGGCTTCGCCGCACGTGGTCTGGGCAGCTGGAACCCTGGAACCTCACGCCATTTCAATGGCGGGCACTGCACGCCATCCACTCCCGGGGAGGAAGCCTGCGCCCGGGGGAAATTGCCGAGCGGCTGCGCATCGCCCCGCGCTCGGCCACGGAGGTGATCGATCAGCTGGAGGCCGGGGGTTTCGTGGAAGGCACGCGCGAGCGGTAGGATCGGCGTGCCACGCAGGTCCGCCTGACACCCAGTGGCTTGGAGACAAACGCAAGCATCCTGGCCGATCGTCAAACTCATTCGGAGCAGTACTTCGCCGTGCTCTCGCCCACGGAACAGGAACAACTCGCCGAGCTGTTGCTCAAGCTTTCCGACGGCGCCGCGCCCCGCCCGTGACCCCCACATGAGCTCACTTCGGCGACATGTCGCTCATTGACGAGCTGGAACAGCAGGTGGTCCCTCCATTGCCCACGAATGAAGAGATGGGCGGGAGCGATTCCATACTGCTCAAATCCGCAGCGACGAAGAGTGGCTTGCGACGCATGATTGTCGAGCAATGTCTCGCCCTGAAGTTCGCTGGCGTGGTGTGACTCCGGGATCACCAGCGAAACGGACGGCTCGTCACTCGTCGTCATCATGAGGTACTTCCCCCTGCTGCGACTGGTGATCCTTTCGCAGATCCTCCGCAAGCATCACGAGGATGCCGCTCGGGCCACGGATGTAGGTGAGTTTGTAGAGATCCCCGTAGTTCGCCACCCCGCGAAGCGGAAGACAGCCGTGTGCGGCCGCCTTCTCCAGGGCATCGTCAATGCTGTCCACCTGAAACGCGATGCGATGCATCCCGATCTCGTGGGGGCGGGTGGGTTCCGATTCGATGGCCACGGGGTGGATGTATTCGAACAGCTCGATGCGGCCGTGGCCGTCGGGCGTCTGGAGCAGCGCGATCCTGGCGTGGTTGCCATCGAGGCCAACCGCCGTATCGGCCCATTCGCCGCTGACCGTGTCACGCCCGAGAACCGTGAGCCCGAGGTTGGTGAAGAACGCGATCGCCTCTTCGATGTCACGAACTGCCATGCCGATGTTCTCAAGTCTGATGCCCATGAGCGGATGCTACCAAAGCGGTTCGAGGACAAACTCGAGCCCGTGAATCCAGAAACACGTGATGGCCAGGCCACCCCACGCGAGGCACGACGTGGCGACGAAGAAGGAATCCAGGCCGGCATCCGGGCGCTCGCGGAGTATGAACGCGAACCAGATGCGGTGGAGAATTCGACGTCGGCCCTCACTGAATCGCTCTTCGGCAAGAACCCGCGGGTGTTCTGCCACGTCGTCGACATCAATGGTCGAATCGCCGGCATCGCCCTGTGGTTCGTGACCTACTCGACGTGGACGGGCAAGCACGGCGCGTGGCTGGAGGACCTCTACGTGTACGAGGAGTTCCGCGGCCGCGGGTACGGCAAGGCGCTCATCACGCACCTCGCGACCGAATGTGTCAAGCGCGGGCACTCCCGCCTGGAGTGGACGCCGGTGGACTCAAACCGAGTGAGTGGACGAGGATCGAGCGGTTGAGCTTGGCTTGGGAGCAGGCAAGGACGGTTACCGTCACGGAAGACGGTCTTCCTGTTTCTGCCGACCTCAATCTCGCGATCAACCCAGGGAGACGAGCTAGAACCCCGTTGACGCCCAGAGAAGTAGACGTAAATCGAAACGGCGACGAACGCGTCATCCACCCACAAGGCAGCCAATGAGCCGAGGAGATGACATAGCGAGAGTGCTCAAGCAGCGACGAATACCGTCCATCGTTCGAGTTGGTGAGTAACGTTGGGCGCGTCGCGGACAAGGGTCGTTTTCCAGGACAGCAGACCATCCTTTTGAAGCCTGCCAATCAAAGTGATTGGGTGCACGCCCAATGCGTCTGCGTGTGTCTGCACCCAGGTCACGCTTGGCCGTTCGGGAACGGCAGGGAGCGGGCCCGAAATAGCCAGTTCTCCAGCAAGCTGATCAGCGTCCGTTTCCTCGTCCTGGCTCTCCTCAGACAGGTCATCAACGATGGCTCCTCCATCCTCTGAGACGTGACCCAGCAGAATATGGGCTGTCTCATGGAGGATTGTGAAAAGCACCTTGTCCAGTCGCTTCCATCGGCCGGAGATGCCAATCACGGGGGTTTCATCGACGATCAGTGCGCACCCATCGAGCTTCCCTCTAGGAAACGCTTCAACGTAGATCAGCTTCACCCCGACTTCCGCGAACGCTGTTTGGAAGTCCGCGAACTCCTCCGGGTTGCGTGCCCGTTCTGAGAGTTGCTCGGCCAACCCTCGAAGTCGATCACGAGAGTATGACGCAACCTCCAGTTCACGCGCGCTGGCTTTGACGCACGCGACCCAGGCTTGCTGAAGCACTGTCACCGCCTCGTCCGGGTTGCTTCGCCTGGCGGCGAATCTGACTGCCGGCTTCTCGTCAAGGCTCTGCATCCCAAAGAGATGAAGGATCTCTTTCGATTGCCCGTCCGGATCGGACGCGGTGATGAAACCACGCTTCCTCAGCAAGGTGACCGGCGCTAACTCACGCAACCTGGCGCGGGTCTTCACGGCGTCAAGGCTCTCCCTAGTGCGCGAATCCTGTACTTGCTTCCAGAGGAGATAAGAGTCCTGAAGCTTGAGCCAGAACTCGGCGCTCGTACCGAGCGCGGCCGCGATCTGCGCAGCAGACTCACGAGTGATCTCCTTCTTGCCGGAGATGATCTCGGACACGAACTGAGCCGGTCGTCCTAGAACCTCCGCAAAGTCGGCCTGAGTCCAGCCGCGCGCGTCGAGTTCGTCAGCCAGGTGTTCCCCGGCCGGGAACACCTCGGCAGCCATCGGCGTACTCATGATCGTCACTCTCCTTCAGTGGTAATCAACCATCTCGATGACGATGACCATCCGGCCTTCGTCATCCGTCTCGAACTTAATGATGAGCCTGAACTGGTCATTCAGACGGATGGATGACGTTCCCGCTCGGTTGCCCTTCAGCTGCTCCAGCCGGAGGGAACGCATCGCATATAGGTCTCGTTCGTCAGTGGCCGCGCGCAGTACCTGGATCTTCTTTCGATATGCCTTGATGATGTCTGTACCCCAGCGTCGTGGCACATAGGACACATCTTCGGCCAGACGCCGAAGATCATCATCCTCGAAGACGATACGCAAGCGCTCCACCCCACCCAGAACAACATGATCAGGTCCACGCTATCGCATCCCCTATCTGATCTATTCGTCATGGGTTCATCACCCCTTGCATGAAACATGCTATCTTAGTAACATCGGTTCCGCAAGGCACCGAGCCCTGGACAACGAACGGGCCGCCTCGCTCCAACGAGACAGCCCTTCGCTAAGCCCCGAGAAAAGCTACTCAGAACCCGTACATGTTCGACAGTAGCGGAGAACCCTCCTCTCGGGCCTGAGAAACCCGAGAGGAGGTAGAGATCATGGCACGCAACTCGAAGCAGACCGGCAAGGCCGCCGCGAAGGCCGCCAGCAAGGTTCTTCGCGGCAACTACAGCGCCGCAGCAAAGAAGGCCGCCGGCAGCGCCCTGTCCCAGACCCCCAAACGGGGCAAATAGCACGATCGATCGGCGGCCTGAAGCGCCCACTACTCAGGCCGCCGATCACCCAATCGATTAAGGAGAAGGCAGCCTGATCATGGCAGGGCAGAACTTCATCAAGTACCACTGGAATCGACTGGAGAAAGGTGCGACCATCGTAGTCACCCTGAGTACCGGGGCCAACGTCCGCCTCATGGACAGCACCAACTTCAACGCGTACAAGAACGGGCGACGCCATCGTTATGTCGGAGGTCTAGTCAAGAAGTCGCCGTTCCGAGTTACCGTGCCCCGCGCCGGCAGTTGGTATCTAACGATCGACCTCATGGGGCTCAAGGCAACAAGCGTCCGCCACTCTGCAACGGTCGAGCCGCCGCCTCTCCCAACCGCGAAGTCTGCACCTCTGACGTCACTGAGCGGAATCCGGCATGAGCGCCCACCGATCATTCCTGATGACGACGGGGAGACCTGGGACGTGTTCATTTCGCATGCCAGCGAGGATAAGAAGGCAGTTGCAGAACCGCTTGCCGTTGTGCTTCGTAATCGTGGCCTCAAAGTATGGCTCGATAAGACGGAGCTACGAATCGGGGACAGCCTGCGTCGCAAGATTGATTTCGGCCTCGCTCACAGCACATTCGGTGTCGTCGTCCTCTCGAAATCATTCTTCGCCAAGGGATGGCCTCAGTACGAGTTGGACGGCATCATCGGGATGAGCGTCAACGGAGATCAACGGATGCTCCCAATCTGGCACGAAATCTCTCGGAATGAGATCGCCGAAAGATCACCCTCCCTAGTCGACAGGATCGCGCGCAACACCGCGATAAACACCATGGAAGAAATCGCCGAAGAGATCGCTGACGTCGTTCAGGACGCCAGCAAGTGATCCGAACCACCACACGTCTTTCAGAAGACGATCACTGGCGGATACTTACCTTTATGGAGATCATCGACTATCGCCCCTCGTTACGCTCATGACCATGGCTGATGACTCTCAGGTGAGCCCGTACGGCTCCGCGCGAGACTTGCCTTCGGTCCAAGAGATGGAACAGCAGCTCGCGGCGTTCAGGCTGCTCGACATCCTGCTACCCAAGGAGCAACGAAGGCAGGTCAAAGAGCTGGAACGCGAGCACAAGCGCATCACGGAGCTCGTTGACAAGTTCTACGCGCTTCTAGAGCCTGTCCTGTAGGTCATGGGAGCCAGAGGACGATGGCGGCGAGGGTGAGTTCGGCGGCATGGTAGGCGGCGCGTTTGGCGTACCGGGTGGCGAGGTCGCGCAACTGCTTGAGCCGAGCGAAGCATCGCTCGACAACGTTCCCGAGCCGGTACTCGCCCTCGTTGAACGCGGGTGTCCGCCCGCCAGCGGATCCTTTCGCTTTCCGGCGCGCGATCTGGTCAGACTTCTCAGGGCAGGTGAACCAGACCCCGCGCTCCCGCATCGCCTGGCGGGTCGAGGGATGCGAATAGGCCTTGTCAGCGATCACCGAGTCCGGGCGCGAACGAGGCCTGCCCAGCCCGTCACGGTGGACGCTGATCTGGTCCAGCAACGGCAGAAACTGCGGGTTGTCACCGTCCTGGCCGGGGGTGAGGAACACACTCATCGGCAGGCCGCGGCCGTCAACAGCGAGGTGGATCTTACTGCTCAATCCTCCTCGGGATCGACCCAGACATTCTCCGTCCACAGCGATGGCCTCGACCGGATCAGAGCATCCCCCATTTTCCGGGCTCCCACGGAATGCTGGTGAGCCCGGACCACGGTCGAGTCGACCAACAGGAGCCACTCGACCTCGCCGACCGCATCATCCTTGACGACCGCCTCGTCAAGGATCTTCTGCCAGGTTCCGTCCATCGTCCACCGCCGCAACCGCTCGTGCGCGGTCTTCCACGGACCGTACCGCTCAGGCACATCACGCCACGGCGCACCGGTGCGCAGCTTCCACAAAATCGCGTTGATCACCTGCCGGTGATCACGCCACCACCTGCCCCTACCATCCCCGGGCAGTAACGGTTCAATCCGCGCCCATGCCCGGTCCCTCAACTCTCCACAACCTACCACCCCACGTGGCCAACACACCCCGACCAGACACCAACCCGCGACACACCAAGGCCACCTACAGGACAGGCTCTAGTACGTCTTCAATTTTGGACCGTGCTGGACTGGAACGAACCCTCGATCAGGTTCTACCGCTCACTGGGAGCCGTGCCCATGGATGACTGGACCACCCAGCGGCTGGCTGGCGAGGACCTGCTCCGGGTTGCGCGAGGCGAGTCCTGATTCCCCTGCCCAACGCTGAACGCTCACTGCTTCAACGCTGAACGACGTTGCGCTGCGGCTCTCCGGCAAGGAATGCCCTGATGTTGCCGCCAACGAGATCGTCCGCACCGTGCGCCCGGAAACCGGCGATGTGGGGCGTGAGTATGCAGTTGGGCGCATCCCATAACGGCGAGCTCGCGGGAAGCGGCTCGGATGCCATCACGTCCAGCGCGGCACCGGCGATCGTTCCATCGTGGAGAGCCGCCACCAGGGCGTCCTCGTCCACGGTCGATCCGCGGCCCACGTTGCACACCAGCGAGCGATTCGGCAACAACCCCAGCAACTCTGCATTCAACGCCTTCGCGGTCTCGGGTGTTGATGGCAGGACCATGACAAGAACGTCCGTGTCAGGGAGAGTTTCCCGGATGTCGTCCGCCGCCACCACCTCGTACCCCGCGCGAACACCTGCCGTGCGGGCAACGCCACGAACGCTGCAGCCGAGCGCCGTGAGAACCGCGGCCATTGACTGACCAATCGATCCGAATCCCCAGATCACCACACGCGCATCGATGAGCGTTGACACCCGGTGCGGATCGTAGAGCGATCTGGCGCCCCTCTTCTCCGCGGCCCATCGGTGCTCATCCTGTGCGTGGACAAGGTCCGGGAGCTCCCGCACCAGCGCCAGCAGCAGCGCGACTGCGTGTTCGGTGACGGTGTGGTCATGGAGCCCACGACCGGAGGTGAGCACAACCGATTCGGGCAGCCCCGCCGCGACGAACACATCGGTGCCTGCCGATAGCGACTGAACCCAACGCAGATTGGGCATCGTCCGCATGGACTGCAACGATGCGGGGTTTCCCCAGCAGACGGCGGCTTCGGCATCCAGGTGTTCGAGCGGGATCGGACGCGATTCGTCAAAAGGAATCGCTGTTGTCCCGGGAGGCCACTCGATGCCCAGCTTAAGCGATTCCGTCACGAGGATCTTCATGTTGTTCCTTTCGGCCACTTCCGGTGAGTTCTGCATCAACACGTCATTGCCGATACCCTACGCCTCCCAAAGCGCCCAGCGGCGGACCTCCCAGGTGTCAAGAACTCGGTGGACGGTTCGAGGTGTTACGTGAGCGACCCACAAGAGGCGATGTTGTCACGATCCTGAAACGGGACCATCCTCTGATGGAAACGCACGCCATATAGCGTGAAGGACATCGACGTCGTTCTCTTCCACGATACGCCTCATCTCCACGGACTCACCACAAGGCGTACCGAGATGACGAGAGTTGTCGGAGCGTCAGAGGTGCCTCACGGTGCCAGTAGTCGGCAGGGAGAGCTTGGTGCCGGCCACCGAACCTTTCGGAGGTAACCATGAGTCACACATTGAAATTCAAGGCAAGCATCGCAATCCTCGCGATTGCCTCACTCACCCTTTCTGGATGCAGTTCCTCGGAGGACTCGAGCACGAGCCAGAAGTCATCCGGAGGTGCCGGAGACGGTCTGACAATCGGAACGCTTCTCCCGAACACCGGCACACTCGCCTTTCTCGGCCCACCCACGGTCGCTGGCGTCGGCCTTGCTATTGAGGACATCAACGCGGCCGGAGGAGTTCTCGGAGAGGATGTCACGATCGTCTCCGCCGATTCGGGCGACTCAACCGACATGAATGTGTCAACGCAGGGCGCCACCGAACTCATCGGCGCCGGCGCGAACGTCGTGATTGGCTCTGCATCGTCGTCTGTCACGCTCAACGTGGTTGACCAGATCACAGAAGCCGGAATCATGATGATTTCGCCAGCGAACACATCGACGACCCTGTCCGGGTACTCCCCTCTCTACTCCCGTACCGCTCCGCCGGACACCGTTCAGGGCGCAGCACTCGGCGGGTCCGTGCTCGATTCCGGTCACACCAAAGTCGCAATACTCGTCCAGAACGAGGACTACGGAACCGGATTGCGTGACAACGTCCAGAGTGCCATCGAAGCAGGAGGCGGCGAGGTCGTCTACGGAGCCAAGGGCTCCGGTCAGGAGTTCCCTCCGGGCGAGGCGAACTTCGCGTCATACGTGACCGAGCTTCTCGCTGAAGGCCCCGACACGATCGTCATCATCGCGTTTGAGGAGACTGTGGCAATCACCCAGGCGCTACTGGCCGCGGGATGGGATACGTCCAACGTCTTCATGTGTGATGGCAACACGGCCGATTACTCGGAGAACTTCGACAAGGGAACACTTGAAGGAGCGCTTGGGACCATACCCGGCGCTCAGGCACCCGATACATTCCGTGAGCGGCTCTCCACCTGGCACGAAACCAATGAAGGTGAGCCGCTGAGCAACTTCTCCTACGGTCCCGAAGCCTACGACGCGACCATCCTCGCGGCACTCGCCGCAGTTCGCGGCGGCGCAACCGACGGGCAGACGATCGCCGACAACCTGCGGGCCGTGTCCGGGGCCGAGGAAGGTGCCGTCGAGGTGACCAGTTTCGAAGAAGGTGTCGCAGCGCTTGCTGAGGGCAAGGAGATCTCCTACGTCGGGGTCTCGGGAATTGGCCCGCTCAATGAGCAAATGGATCCCACGTCCGCCTACATCGGACTGTACAAGTTCGACGCCGACAACAAGCCGGTCTTCTCCAGCGCCGTCGAGGGCAGCATCTGATCTGGAGAGGAGCCTTGGGGAGGGATGGAATCCGGTGTTCCGGATTCCATCCCTCCCCTTTTCCATCCATCACATCATGGGCACGATGCCGGCAAGACGCCACCCCAGCACTCCCGTCCTCACTGATCTGCGCTCTCGACATCGGCGGCGAGAGTACCCAGATACAGTGCGATCACCTGCGGGTCATTCAGCAACTCGCGCCCCGGTCCCACGTGCGCGTCCCGGCCCTGATCGAGCACGTAGCCACGATCGCAAATCTGGAGGCAGCGGCGCGCGTTCTGCTCAACCATGATGACGGAGACGCCCGTTTTGTTGATCATCCGTGTGCGTATGAAGGCCTCGTCCTGGAGTGCCGGAGAAAGACCCGCGGAGGGCTCGTCCAAGAGCAGCACCGACGGGCGCATCATCAGCGCGCGTCCCATCGCGACCATTTGCCTCTCACCACCCGAGAGTTGACCAGCGCGCTGAGAACGGCGATCCGCCAACTTGGGGAAGATGTCCACCACAAAATCCCAACGGTCTTCAAAGAGTTTGGGCTTGAGAAACACTCCCATCCGCATGTTCTCTTCGATTGTGAGAGAGGGGAAGACGTTGTTGTTCTGAGGCACGAATCCCACACCACGCGCGACCAGAGAGTTCGCCTTCTTGTTCGTGATGTCCTCGCCTTGGAGCGCCACCGTGCCGGATCGCACGTTGACCAGTCCGAACAATGCCTTGAGAAGAGTCGATTTTCCTGCACCATTGGGGCCAATGATTCCGACGAGTTCTCCATCACCCAGGATCAGGTTGCAACCGTTGAGAATGTTCACCCCGGGGAGGTAGCCCGCGACGATGTTGGAAGCCACCAGAACAGGATCTTTGCTGATCTGTGTGGCCGGATTCGGACCAGTCATGGTGTGTCCCCTCAGTTCTGTTCGGCCATGTCGCGTTCACGCGCAGCCTTGAATTTCGCCAGTTGCTCGGGATCGATCAGTGAATCTTCACCCAGATCGACGTCGTGACGTGCACCCAGATAGGCGTCGACGACGGCCTGATTCTCCATGATCGAGCGCGCCGGCCCCTCCGCGACGATGCGCCCCTCGGCCATGACCACCACCCATTCGGAGATGTGCCGAACCGCGTGCATGTCATGTTCCACAAAGATGACCGTCATTCCCTCGTCCCTCAGATTCTGGATGTGCCCCAGCAGAGATTGGACGAGTGCGGGATTGACGCCTGCCATCGGTTCATCAAGCATGATGATCTTGGGATTCGTCATCAGAGCGCGTGCCATCTCGAGTAGTTTGCGTTGGCCTCCTGACAAGCTTCCGGCGAAATCCGCCGCTTTGGTGTCGAGTCTGAAGCGCGCCAGAATCTCCATTGCTCGCTCCGTATTCCGCTTCTCCTGGCCCAGCCAGAGCGGCTTGAGCAAGGAGGGAAAGAAGTGCTCGCCACGCTGATCCGTCGCTGCCAGCAGCATGTTGTCAAGAACGGTGAGGCGTGACAGTGCCTTGGTGAGCTGGAACGTTCGGATCATGCCGCGACGCGCAACCCACGCTGCGCTCTTGTTCGCCATGTCCGTCGTCTCAAACGTCCAAACTCCTTCATCCGCCTTGTCGAATCCCGTGAGCAGATTGAAGAAGGTTGTCTTTCCTGCACCATTGGGCCCGATCAATGCAGTGATCGCGCCGCGTTGAAACTCCACATAATCGACGTCCACTGCCTTGATTCCGCCAAAGGATCTCGTGACTCCACGTGCCTTGAGAATCGCATCTGGTTTGACCACTCCAACCTCGTGTTTGACGTAGGAGAGGTCCCGAGCCGTTTGGTCGTCCGGGAGATCAATGGCAGGTGCGACCGGAGCGGTGACTTCGGGGTTCTCGTATGTGTTCGCGTCAGTGTCCATCGAACGCCAGCTCCTTCTTGTTGCCCAATATGCCCTGTGGTCTGAATATGACCAGGAGCATCAACACGATTCCGACCAGCATTCCACCGACCTGTTCAACCTGGGTCGAGGAGAGAATTGCTTCGGGCATTGCGACGCGTATGCCCGAGCGCACCACCATGTAGAGCGAGAAGAAGATCATCGAACCAATCACCGGGCCGAACACGGTGGCGGCTCCACCCAGCAGAAGAACCGTCCAGACCCAGAACGTCATGGTTCGGCCCATCGCATCCGGTTGGACGGCACGTGCAAGGACGTAGAGGATTCCCGCGAGCGAACCGAGTACGCCTCCCAGGACCAGCGCCTGCATCTTGTACCAATAGACATTCTTGCCAAGCGCTCGGACTGCATCCTCATCCTCACGAATCCCCTTGAGAACCCTTCCCCACGGACTGCGTACAAGCAACCACACGAGGGCGACGGCGAGGAGCACCAGAGCCCAGGCGACGATGCGCAACCACCACGAATCGGAACCGTTGTTCGCGTAACCCCACATTCCGATCGACGTCGTGCCATCGGGAAGGGGCGACAAAGATTGGAAATCCGACTTGAAGGAGTTCCCGGTCAAGCCCGAGGAGCCCCCTGTCTGCTCGTCGAACAGAGTCGAACGACCGATCATGCGGACGATCTCCGCCGCGGAGATCGTCACGATTGCCAAGTAGTCACCGCGCAACTTGAGTGTTGGTACGCCGAGCAGAAGTGCGAAACCCGCGCCGAGCCCGGCCGCGATGAGAACAGCCAGCCACAGAGGAGCACCATGAATCGTCGCAATGGCGAATCCGTAGGCACCCAGAAGCATGAATCCGGCCTGCCCCATGTTCAAGAGGCCCGTGAATCCGAAGTGCAGGTTGAGGCCGATCGCCGCGAGCGCATAGGCGGCAGTTGTCGGGGCGATGAGCTCACCCGCGGCTTGTGATAACACACGTACCCAGTCCATGATTTTCCTTTCAGCCGATCCGATCGCGCAGCCCGAGAATTCCCTGTGGACGTATCAGCAGAGCCAGAATGAGTATCACCAGTGCCGTGGCGTATCGGAGGTCGCTCGGCAGGAAAAGACTCGTCAACTCCACGGCAAATCCGATGATGAGAGAGCCCACGAGCGCTCCGTTTGCAGTTCCCAGGCCCCCCAGCGTGATCGCGGCGAACATCAGCAACAGCATCTGCATACCCATGTTCCAGTTGGCGGCTCCGAACATCAGCGCGAACAACAGCCCGGCAAGCCCGGCCAATCCACATGCGAGCATCCACACGAAGCGAATCACAGAATTTGTGTTGATGCCGGTGGCCGAGGCCAGAGCCGGGTTGTCGGACACCGCACGAGTTGCTTGGCCAAGGCGAGTTCGAGTGAGGAACCACCAAACCGCAATCAGTGCGACAAGCGCAATCGCCATTGCGAGGAAAGAGATCCGTGACATGGTCACCGGGCCGATGCTCCACGTACGCGGGTTTCCACCCACCACTTGGAAGGTGCCGGTGCCAACCATGAACTGAATGAGGAACTGAAGCGCGATCGCGAGTCCGATCGTCACAATCATCATTTGGGTCACGGGTGTCCCACGTTTGCGCAGGGGACGCCAGATTGCCGCATCTTGCAGCCATCCCAAGGCAACGCAGAGCACAACCGCCATGATCGCTGCAAGCCACAAGGGAAGTCCCATGCTGTTGACGAAGAGGAAACTGAAGACGGCACCAAGAGTCACTTGCTCACCATGGGCGAAGTTGGACAACCGGGTTGTCCCGTAGATCAGGTTCGCCCCCAAGGATGCCAACGCGAGCATGAGTCCGAATCGTAGGCCGGAGGCAAGTTGCTGCCAGATTCGGTTCGCTGAAACTCCAGGTGATGTCGCCGTCGGAGCAGATGATTGTGCTGGTTGCCCAGTGGTCGACGTCGTCTCCGAACCGGGCGTGGCAGGCACTGGGGCATCGTCAGCCAACCGGAACGTCGCACGCGCCGTGGCACCGTACTGTGCCGTCACGTTGAGTTCCGTCGTCGCGCCCTCGAACTCGGCCGGAATGGTCGCGGGATCGAGCGAGACGGAATAGACGACGGCGTCGGTGGATTCGAATGGTGTGGGCCCATTGGCGGTGGAAACCGATTGGCTGCTCGTCCCATCCGGAGCAGTGAGGGTGACCCCCACATCGGCAACCGGGTTGTTGTCGGCGTCAAAGATGTTGACTAGTACGCAGGCCGTGGAAGGGCCGGGGGCGCACGTCTGCACTGCTGCGACGTCGGCGGTGGCGGTGGCGGGCATCTGGAGCCACCCGAGGACCACGAGCGCCAGGAGCAGTGCGAATGATTTCAGATGCCCGGAACACCACCGGCCAACCTGTTGATTGCTTGTTCTTGCGGCGGAACTCCCTGCCGTTGCACACACCGGTCGAGCCATAAGCACCCCTCGAGAACCGAGCCTCAGATTCCAATGGTGCGCAGCTGGGACAGCCATGACACCGAATCAATACTCGAGTCACGGTACGTGGCGAATATGTCTGGGCTGTTTCGCTACCGCAACAGCCGCGTTCACTGGAACGTCCATCCGCGCCTCCCGCAGCCATTGGCCGCCCACGACTGGGGGACGAACGGGACGATGGTCCCGTCAGGAACGTGACCCGCTGGTGGATTCACTCCCGAGCAGGCTCACCGCCGATATCCGACGTCTCCCAGAACAATCGGTGTCGGATTCTCCACGACCCAGGCAACCGCGAGCTCGCTCAGGCGGTAGAGCTCACGCTGCTCCCCCTCACCCGACCTCACGTCATTCACGATGCCCCGGACCTCGGCGAGCAGCTCGGCGCTCAGCGGCAATCCCTGAGTCACGTAATCCGCGAAGGCATCCACCATGGCACGGTACTCGCGATCCCAGTTCGCCCCGCCGTTACGGTGCATTTCATCGTTGACCTTGCCCGTGATGCGAATGACTTCTCCCTGCACCGTCCGGGCAACACTGCTCGAGGGAACAAGCAGGTCCCAGAGCTCCTCATGCTGACGTTGCCACGGCCCATCGGAAACAACGATTGGCGCCGTTCCGCCGTGCATCTTCCGCCGCGCCACCGGCTCCACCGCGAAAAGTTGGTACAGTTCACCCAGCGCGGCATCAGTTGCGTCGACAGACCCGGGGTCGAAGGCAAGTCGATGAAACTCGAAGTCGCGGCCGATTCGTTCCACTTCCTCGCGCATCCTGCCGGTGATTTCCTCACCATGTGCCAGCAATATCTTGACGATCCCGACCGTCTGGACGATATCCGCATTCCTCGTGGACACCAGTGTTCGCATCAACAAGGTGTTTCCGGCCTTGTCCAGAACCGCCGTTGAAGCGCCAAGACTGATCAGGACACGGGCGGCATCAACTCGGTGCCAGCCCACGGCCGCCTGCAGCGGCGTCATCCCATCGTTGTCTCGCGCTTCGACATCTGCACCGAGTGAGACCAGCAAGGGTATCTGGCCGGCAACTCTGCCCGACCAATGCCGCGCACGGACCCACAGAGGCGTGCGCCCGTAATCGTCCGCGGTATCCACATCAAGGCCCTGCCCGGTGAGCCATTCGACGAGACCGTCCGGGCATTCGGCAAACCCGAGGGCGGTGCCCTTCGCGTAGCCGCCTCTGGCATCGAACGCGCACCTGTCGAACACCTTCTTGAGTTCGTCGAGCGAGGCCGAGGTGAGCTGCTGTTCGAACTCCTTGGGGAGCCTCCTACGCTTGCGTATCATCGGGTGTCCTATTCCTTGGGGCCAAGGCCGATCTCAGCGTCCAAAATACCATGCCCGGACCAGTCCCGACTCTCGTGGTCGCCTTGGCAGCCGCCTCTGAGGCACACTGGGAACATGGACGATCTGCACGTGCCCCCGGGCCCCGGAGCTCCCCATGGAATGAGGATCCCCGCCTCGGAGCTGACCGAGCGCTTCTCGCATTCCTCCGGCCCCGGAGGGCAGGGCGTGAACACCTCCGATTCACGCGTCCAACTGAGTCTCGACATCTCGACGACGACGGCGTTGAACGAGGTTCAGCGAGCCCGCGCTCTCGATCGGCTGGCCGCCCGGATGTCCGGCGACGTCCTGACCGTCACTTCCTCCGAACAGCGTTCACAGCATCGCAATCGGGCCGCTGCGCGGGAACGCCTGGCCGAGATCATACGAGAAGCAGTCATCCCGCCAGTTCCCCGGCGTGCCACGAAGCCAACGCGGGCCTCACGACGCCGTCGGCTCGAAGCGAAGAAGCATCGGTCCGGCGTCAAGCGGGACCGGCGCAGGCCGGAAACCGAGTGAGGGGCGGCTGGCGGCAACGGCGGCATGGCCACGCTCCACCTTCATCACCGCGAGGGTGACCATCGGACGCGAGAATCACCCTCGGACGCGAGGGTGACCATTGTAGTGCCGATCTCGTGTCCCAATGCCGGTTGTGGGCGGCGGTCAACGGTCACCACTTTCCGAGTTCGAGGTCGACGCGGGAGTCGCCGCGCACCCAGATCTCACCAGGCAGCGAGGCCTCAGGAGTCGGCAGCACGGCAGCGAACTTCGCCTCCAACAACTCCTCGACCTTCAGGTGCAATATCCATACACCATGATCCCACCCCACACACCATCAGACGGGCTCATTTATTGGCGACTCCTTATCGAGAGTCGGCTCAGCGCACTGAACTGTCCGATCGGTACAAGGTCCGATGAATCTGGCATTGTTTCCTGGTTTCGGCTCGAGGTACTCAAACTAACCTACGCAACACGTCCAGAATGCGGCGTAACGTCTCGAGGGTCTCAGCAGGATCATCGAACGTCAGCTTCTGACTCTTGACACCCGTGATGGAAAGTGCTGGATCGATGCTTTGATCGGGATCCCAGCCAGGCGGATCAAAGAGAGGAAGATGGCCGATTCTCTGGAAACCGAATGCGGAACCAGAAATCGCATCGATTGTCGTTGCACTCAGGGGTAACCAAGAACCACCGCAAGAGTGTTTGAGTAACAGCTCGGACTGTTTCCCACATAGGTGGCGGCTTTAACCTTGCCCTTTGATTGGCTCATCGTTTCCTCCAAGGGTCGCGAATGAGCTCAGCATCAGATCTGACACGATGTCAGAGTCGAGCGCTAGACGTCAAACCGGAACTCCACCGCGTTGCGTCACCAAGCAACCTTTGGATCAGAGGTGTGTTCGGGAGTTTCGATCGCCTGACGTGACCTGGCCCGCCGTAGGAGTCCTCACAGAATCTCGATACCTGAAAATGCCTAAAATTCAGATCATGACATCGAATCCAGACTCCGTCGCCAAATTCTGGGCGGATGTGCGCCACAGCCTTCCTGAACTACCACCGGAGGCACCAGAGGCCTGGGCCTTCGGTGCAACGACCAAACATGCGGACGAATTGCTCACCCTTGTTCTCGATGGGACGAAGACCGCCACCGCCTCATCTCTATGGGACTACGAGGAAACGCAGGAACCCCTCCCGGAGGCGAACTCACTCAGCATCATTCTCGACGGCACCGGGACACCTCAGGCAGTGATTCGTACGACGGAGATGATGATCGTACCTTTCGACCAAGTGAGCGAGGAACACGCCTTCTGCGAAGGCGAAGGCAATCGATCACTCGGACAGTGGCGCTCAGTACACGAACGTTACTGGCGCATTCACTCCGAGAACTCACGGGGGTTCGACCCAAACATGCCGGTGGTGTGCGAGGCTTTCGAGCTCCTGTATCCACCCAAGGATTAGTCAGAGCCCGGTGCAATGACATCGAGCCCGGCAGCCATCGCGGCCTCTGCGAGCCGATGATCGTAGGTGAGTATGGCATCGACATCCAGCCTCATCGCCGCCTCCAGATGGAGTGCGTCGAGAGTGCGCAGAAAGGGCATCGGCAGGAAGCCTGCCGAGCGGTAGGCTGCACGATCGAGCGCTGCAAGAGAGACACCATCGAGGAGAGCGCTCACCTTGGTCTGATCGCGGCCCTCACGCACGGCCATCCGACGCAGCTCCGTTTCAAGGAGATCACTCGACACGAGGCTGACGTCTGCCTGATCGAGCCACTCCGCCAGCGCCGCGGTCTCCGTTTGCGAGATGAGAAGTGCTCCAAGTGCGGAAGTATCGACGTAGACGAGTGAAACTCTGCTCACACCCGATCCTCTCGAAGCTCGTCAACTATGTGAGACATCGGCCGATCGGTCTCGGTCGGCTGCGGTCTCAACGCCGCCCAACCTCCAACACGTTTTGCAGCACGAACGATTGGCAGCGCGGCGGCGGGCGCGTCAAGCGGGACGATGCGGCCGACGGGGACACCTCGGTTGGTCAAAACGAACGACTGACCCTCGCCGACAAGACGAAGCACACGTCCTGATTCGTTGCGCAACTCGCGCTGCGAGAGGCTTTCAACGTGCGACTCACTCATACCCATACCGCAATCGTAGCACCCGTGCTACACATTGAGTCGGAACTCCACCAGGTTGCGGCACGGAGAAACCCGTGTGGACTTTGAACCGTGACCATCAGCACCTTCTCAAGCTCACCAGCGCATGAACGTCCATAGCTCGTTCCTGCCTGTGCTACACCCGTCAGTCCCGATATCCCGCTGCCCAGCCCAACCTGTGCTTACCCACGGCTGAGCTGCCGCGCACGTGCACATCGGCCAGAGGCTATCGATCTGCCCAACAGGCCATGACATCCAGGCTTCGCGCGCGTAAACGAAACATCAATGTCACCTGAAACCATGGAGACCATCCGGTGACAATTCACCGACTCATGCGCGGTGCTGTTTGCCATCGTTTCGGGCTCACAGGAACGGACGAATCAACGCCTGGCCATCTCCGCAAGCGTCTCAAACCACCCCTTCACGTCTCCGTCAGGATCCGACTCATCCAACCGTTCCAGCGTCATGTGCCCGAAGCCCGAGTCCGCCAGGCGTGACTTCACGATCCCCTTCTTGACAGGCCGCACACCATCTGTGGTTTTCGTGGCCTCGACCACCACATCCGGGACGTTGCATTCGACTGTGATCGACATGCACACCCAATGCCTCAAACACGGCATCAGGGTGAAGATAGTTCTCCATCATTGGCTTTGAAGTTATCATCGCAAGCGAGCCGTCGCCTCGAGCATTCACCTGTTTGGCAATCTCCTTGTACTCATCCACGTCATTGTCGTACAGGTGGAACTCCGCCCGATTAAGGTCCTTCGAGTATCGATTGCTCACCCACTGTCCAAGAGTCCCTCCACCTTTCGGTGCTCTTGCGATCCGACTGGAAGAGGGCAAAGTATGGCAGGTGCAATGCAAGTCTTGACCAGACCTTCCCGCCATCCTCCTCGCCCAGCGGTACGACCGTTTCCTCTGGGGTCACGTCTTCGCTCGCCCACAAGGTGGCGCGCATATGGGGATTGGACGCCTTGTTCACGGCCGCATAATCCGTATCGATCAAACGTTCCTTAGCCAGCTTTCTGAGTGCGGCGTTTCCAAGGGTCACCAAGTCATTCAGCCCTTCGTTGGCGGGGTGCTGGCAGACGGCGCGAACCTCCTCCTTCGGCTTTGCAGTTGAGCAAATCCATCGCTTCTGAAGCTGCAGGCAACCGTCTGCATCCAACAAGTACTCTCTTGAGAGACTTGTGGTG
>RRZU012560655.1_pt1 | contig 18207 bp, 13 predicted proteins | sample 2165561 | NCBI WGS metagenome assembly RRZU01 (sample SAMN10456909, study PRJNA506462) | wastewater metagenome | isolation source: wastewater sludge | place: USA: Moscow, Idaho | reverse complement strand
TTTAACTTGTCAATAGGAATTATCATGGAACTAAGTTTAATCAATGGTTCAGCTGTAATGATTTCACATGCTGGCGATAATGTAATATATCCAATTAGTGGAACAAACAGTTTTGAAAAGACTGTATTAGTTAAGATCATCGAAGACGATGAGGGTAAGCCCTATAACGCATTTGGAGATATTAATCGATTTCTAAAAACTATTAATAGTTTTGATCAGAAAAAGATTTATGATGTTTTTGTTAATGTGAATGAAAACTTTATTGATGTATTAACTTTCAATGAATTAAAAGAGTTTTTAACTAAAGCTTTTACTGACATTTTCAAAATCGTAAAAGTTGATGACATTGAAAAGTACATGGTAAAGAATAACCTTATCTTCATTCCAGCAGACGTTGAAGATAATGAATCAAACCATTACAAGGAAGAACGCACATATACTCCAGAAAAGTATCATGGTTTAATTGCTTTAAGTGTTGCTTTAAAACTAGCAGTTCCAATCTGGGGAGCATATGTAAAGTTTATTACCAAAGGTACTGGGGTTGGTAGAAAAGAAATTCATTGTGCACAGTTATTAAAAGAGTCAACTATTGTTAACTCAAGACAGTACGATGAGTTTGTTAGTTTTGTAGTATCAACCCATTTAGTTGGAGAAACTAAAACCGACTCAGTCCTAACAGGCTTTGGGACAGAAGAGCAAGCCACTCTTTTACCAGCAGCTTGTTTAGTAAGAAAGATTGCGGTTGCCCCCAATCTAAAAAGCAAATCGGCAGTTTCAGAAGCTTTTAGTTATATTGTTTACGATGGTCCGGGTCATGGTCGTAAACATCCTTATATCAAAGCTAAAAAGATTGAAAAAGGAACTATTGTAGAAGAGCGAGCTTTACTTGAAACTTACCAAGTAAAAGAATCTATCTCAGTAGGGGACTTAGAATTAATTGCTTATTATTGCGAAGAAATCGAAGCAGTTCTTAAACGTATCTGCCCAGACATTCCACAGCGGATGGTTAATGAAGCAATTAAATTAAAAGATCTTTTAATCAAGAAAAACTTTAAACCTAGTCTAGCAAACATACGTTTGGTTCAATTCTTTATTAAAGGTGTCCCACCACAAATTGTTCCACAGTTAGATTCAAGAGATCTAATTGACCTGATGAAATACACGCAATCAGAACATCGTCGTGATGTACTTGCGCGAATTGAAAACTTATTAGATGATGTAATTGTAGATCATGAAAAGATTGATCGATTAAGATTATCAATTGCTAATCCGATTAATCCAGAAGATTACATGACCCATGCAAAAGAATCTTTGCTAGCAGTATTATTTACAGCTTTAATACATAAAGGTTATCCATCAATAGCTTTAATGTGTACAGCTATAGAAACAGATGTTGATGGTATCGACACATCGATTGGCAATAGTCGTAAACAAATTCCAGCTGAGATCGATGCTCAGTTAGATACATTATTTCCTTTAAGAATTTCAGGAGGTAAAGATAGTGTAAACATGGTTAAAGATGCTATCTCAAAATACTTTAACCAGTTTTCAGGTAGAAGCTATTATTCAATCTACACTGATTACTTTAAAAACTTTGTTGAGCACTTGGAAGACAGAGAGGCAAACCATTACTTGCGTCCTGAAACTCCAATTGACCTAGCAAAGATTACAATCGATATTTACAAGTGAGACAATAGAAATGCGTACAGAAGGTGCTATATCAACTAACGGTGACTTTGTAGTTACAGATTTATACCTATTTGAATCAGGTCGTTATAATGAACGCTTCCTGCGATCTTTGAAGTTTGGTGCAATTAACGATGATGTTATTGACCGTTTAGCAGATGAGATTAATCGAACCAATGGTCGCGGATTCTCTTCTTCTTCAATCTCCCTAACTAAGACACCGGTCATCACCTTAGAAGAGGATGTTGATTTAGAACGGGATTCAATTGATTTAGTTAACGGTTGGGATAAGAAGCACTTTTGCGTGATGATGAAGATTGTTGAAGAAGCTGCATCGCAATATCATGTGCCAAAGATTTATCTAATTTCTGGCTATACTGATAAAATGGAATATAGCAAGTATTCTAAATCAATCCCAGATGACTTAGAGTTCTTTGTTAATAGTATTCTTGAGATTTCAAACGAACGAAGCTCAAACAATAACAATCTATTTTCTTCAGTCAACTCAGAATCTAGTCGTAATAATCTGTATATGATGCGTCCACAGGATGTATTAAGTCGATTCAGTTATAACAGCACACGCCAAAGCAAAGGTGGTGGGATGGATTCATCTTATCGTGGCGACTGGGTACGTGACCGAGCAATCTACCAATCTTCCCGAAACAATAATATCGGGTCAAGTTATCTTGCAAAAACTTTAACTGGTTTGCACAAGAACCGATTGGAAATGATTGGTGAAAGCTTGACGGATGATCGTAACCTTCGTGATGAGGATGATGATAATCCAATTACTCGTATGATGCGCAGTGGTTCTTCTCGTGGTCTTTCTCGTTCTACCGAGTTAGAAGATGAGTTAGAATCTGTTCGTAACCATGTTGGAGAAGATTCAGCAGACGACTTTGAATTTATCCGTGCAATTAAGAATGCAGCTCGAGACACAAATAGTGCTGGTGCTTTCCGATTTAAGCAATTAAAACGTTTATGTCCTGATATTGAAAGTATTATCTCAGTAAACACTATTGAGCATAATACCAAAAGCCGTAGCGGTTTATCTAATCAAGACAATAACCGTTTAGGTGATCTTGATGGTTCTCGTTTTGGTAATGCTACTCAAGAAGAGATGATCGCAACAAATATTCTTAATGCGTTTGCTACAGTTGCAACTTCTTGCTTTGTACTAATGGTTGACATTATCTTTGCATTGAAATACGATGACGACGAAGGCAAGTTTGTTTGGGATTATGAAATCGGTTATGAAGATCGAGGACATACTGAAGAGGGTAGCGTTCTCTTCTTAGATATGGTAAGTGATGAAAAGCAACGAGATCTATTAGACCGCCTTGCTCAAGTCATGATTGACAGTGTTCTTAATAGCTATAGTCGTTTTGGTTATGAAATCGTTATTAGTGTACAGTTTAACGCAAACCGTGAAATGTTTGTAAACGTAGCAGTAGACACGGACAAGGGAGAAGAGTTCTGCTCAGCTATCTTCTGTGATTCTTTAACTCCACCAGTATTATCAAGTTCTGAAAGACGAGGCGCCAAATTAGGCGAAAACGCAAACTTCCTTTATAATGCAATTCATAAGGCAATAACTCGATGAAAAAGATAGTTCAACTTTACAAAGGACTCCTTCCAGCTTTTGGTTTAACCGTAGCTGAGAATGATAAAATCTATATTGGCGGTGGTGAACTTAAACCCATCACCGCTCCAGTAATTGATGGTAAGAATATTTTCTTACCGACCGAAGAGTTTTTAAAGAACTCTGAGTTCAGAGACCAGATAGCCTTTCACCCTTTAGTTGAAAACTGTCTTAAACAACCGTCTCAAGTTTTACATATGCTGCAACAAGCTTTAACTACACATCTGTTCATCTCTGGACAAATGATCATTAAAGCTTTACTGGCTGTGTGCGCAAAGCAAAAGAAAGGAGAATCAGTCTCTTCTCCGAAACTTCTAAAGTTCCTATCTGGCAATGAAGAAGCCGATGAGAAAACTGCTTTGTTCTTTAATAACCTTTGCGCGGTTATTGAAAATGATCTTTCTAAGAAGATCTTTTCAGTATATCTAAAGTTTGGAGGTAAAGTAAATGGAGTTGAAGTTTCTCGTCAATGCTCTATCACTTCCCCTCTATTAGAAGCTTTGGAACGAGCGCAAGCTTTGAGTACAGCAAAAAGTGGTCCAGCATCAGTCTGGGGAGTTGAAGCTCCTCGTAAGAAAGATATTGAATTATTGATCAATGTAATCAAATCTGCTTTTCCTTTATTAGAAGAGAAAGGTTATACTCGTGGTTCGGTTAATAAAATCGCTCCCTATTGCGAAGCTTTGTTTGATTCAACATTTGCTATTAACGAAGCAATTGTAGAAGCCACTTGCGCGCTTGCTAAACAAGAGCCAGTTTGTTCATTAGCTAACTATCTTCTTGTTGATGTAGCTCCGCTAGAAGAACTTTTAGCAACTACAAGTGAATGGGATTTATATCGTAACACGATCATGAAAACTGCCTATAATGAAGGCGAAGGTTGGAATGAGGCTAGAACTGGGGCAGTTGTTAAAGAAGAGTATAAAGTAATTCGTGAGGAAGGTGTAGTAAGTCAAACAATTGATGCTCCTGCTGATACGCACGCAATTACTAAAACCATTATTGCCAATCAAGTTAAACGAGTACCAGGGACACGTCAACCTCTTGTAACATTACCAGAGGAAGAAATGGCCCCATTAGTTCGTGATGGTGGACGTCGTAGCTATGGCAATCGTTATGAGGAAAAGCGTGGTTATAGCTTAGATGATCGTGATCGTGATGGTGGACGCTTTGAAGGTCGTGTTGCTCGTAAACGTCAAGACCCTCGAGACATGGATGATCGAGATTTAGAGGACTTACGCAAAGAGTTAAAAGATGAGATCTACGATATCGAGCGCAACGGAACTCGAGAAGAACGTGATTCCATCCGTGGGCTTGAACGTGAGTTAGATGATGTTAATGATGAACTTCGTTATCGTGACCGTAATGATCGACCTCGTCGTGACAGCGGTCGTAGAGATGATGATCGTCGTGACAGCGGTCGTCGCTATGGTTCTCAACGTCCAATTCCTCGAGCAGTAACTGATCGTGATGGTGGACGTCGTGGTGGTCGTTTTTCTAACCGTCGTTAAAAAATAAATAGATTAAAGAAGCCCCTAGGGGCTTCTTTATTTTTTAAATTTTACCTAATCATATATTTGTTTGAGTGACTGCTTTGTTTAGTCCCAAACGGTATATAAGATCAAAGTCTGGAATAAGAATGTGAGTCATATCTTTCTTATATTCTCCATAGTGTTGCATGTTATTTACACGCATCACAATCCAAGAAAGATTAATCGGTATGTCTAAAAAAGCACACACTTTTCTAAAGTCTCCTTCACAAGCAGCTGCTTCTGAATCTGGGACTGCAACCGATTGTAAAAAACCTTGCTCATTTGAAGAGTTGATTTTAATGTAATCTAAGTTTTGTTCTACTAGAACTTTAAAATCTTCTTTTTGAAAACTGGCACTAGATCTATCGTTTGGGTAATCGGCTAAAGATTCTTTGGACATAACTTAACCTCTAATAAATTATACATACATATTATCAATATGCAACAACACTATTATCAAGGAGATAACATGCAACAACACATTGTTGAAACCTATCTGGATCAGTTAGGGTGGAAAGACAGTGAGATTGACAATCGAGCATTAGCTTCTGCTAGTCTAAACATTACTCCGTCTAAGACGAGTTCACAGCGTTTGCATATGGACTCATCGCATCTCAAACAACATTTGTCTTTGTGTGATGGGGATTTAAAACGGTTCTTTACTGGGGTAGAAAGGAACTATGGCGAAGAAGCCCATATGGCACAATTCCCAGTTGATTGTATTCGGGTAATTGATGTTATTACAAAATATGCTGGTATCTTGCCAAGAGATATGGAATCTCCTTTAACTTTAATTGTCTATGAGCGAGGGGATAATAATCAAATTGATGTGCTAGAAGTAAATGCAAATTACTTCCAACATCAAAAGTTTGGTTTTCCTTTAGTCAGAACCCCTGAGTCTAAAGGCATTATCAGACATCGTGCTTTTAGAAAAGGAACAATCATTGCCAAGCCTCCAACAATTACAGATGAGTTGGATTATAAGTTTGGTAAAGAGTTAAAAGTGTTCCTAGGTAACTGTAAAGCTGGTATTGAGGATGGGGCTTGGATTTCAGATGAAGCTGCTTACTCAATGCGCGCTAAAGCTTATGGTGAGTTGGAGATGTCTTTAAGTAAGAAAGATATTCCCCTAAACATCAATGGCACAGAAAATCACTTTAAACCAATTCCAGATATTGGAGACTTCCTTCGGGATGATGGTTTAGTGATGGCTTGGCGTGAATACCATCGTGACTTCCCAATGTCTTTATACAACAATAAAGCATTGATGCAACACTCACAATTAGATAACTTACGTTTTGGAGAAATCCCAAATGAGTTAAAGTTTGAGAACAATGATATTGTCTTTAAACCAAATGAAGGCGAAGAAGTTATTATTCGTCCTCGAGTTGTCGACATTGATGTTCTAAAAGGCGGAAGTTCTCGTGTTCCAATTACTAAGTCTGAAGAGCAGCTAAATCGTTACTGGGAAAGAACAGTTCGTTTTTACGAACAGATTAAAGCCTGTGATGAAGAGTTAGAACGATTAATTCCGGGATATGAATTATCTCCAGCTTGGCAGCGCTGGTGTGACTCAGCTCAATTTTACGCAAACACTCCAAATGGAACTCGCCAAGAAATCTTTAAGCGAGATACTATTCCAAATTGGTATGTTAAGATTAAATTTGAGTATACATTTATTCCGGGTATTGGTTCCAAGTTTACCAACATCCATGCTGGTAAAACTGTTGTTGTTAAGAAAACTCCTCGGAGCCAAATGCCAAGAGACAAAGATGGCAATTACGCTGACTTTGTGGTAGAAGACATTTCAGCAATTAACCGAATGAATCCTGGAGTTCTGGATGAGATGCGTTTGGGTAGTTGTGAGTTAGCTACCAGAAAGCGCATTAAAGAGATGTATAATACCGGCGTTCCAATTGATAATATTTACGAATATTACGCTGGATTCATGAAGATCGTAAGTCCAATGACTTATCATCATGTAATGAGTCCTTTGATTGATCGTAAAGCTGCCGTTGAAGAAATCTTGGTTAATGGTATTGATGCTAAGGTACCTCCATCGCTAAGTCCAATGATGATTGAAATTCTTAAAGAGCTTACTGAAAAGTACCCTCCTTGTAGAGATGTCATTGAACTTACTCGTAACGACGGCACCAAAACATGGACTGAAGATCCAGCCGAGATTGGTGTTCTGTATATGATGTTATTGGAACGAGTTGGTGATACGTTTGCAGCAGTAAACTCAGCCAAGCGTCAGCATCACGGCATTCCAACTAAGGCTTCTAAAACGGATAGACATAGTTTCCCAGTTAAGATCTCAAGTACCCGTTTTCCATCAGAAGCAGATACAAAATCAATTCAATCTCATTTAAACAATGAGGCAATTTCAGAATTGATGGATCGTAGTTTAAATCCAGTTTCACATCGGATTGTTTGTAAGGAGTTAGTAAGAAATCCGAATCCCGGACAAATTAAAGATGCAGTTCCAAGAGATAAGTTCCCACGAAAAGGTAATCGAGTTATTGCCATTCGCGACAATATGTTATTTACGGCCGGCTTAAGAATTAAAGAAGGCAAAGACGGTAATAAGATTCTACCAGGGGATGAAGGTTATAATGAGTAGTTTATCTATTTCGTTTGACGAAGCAATTAAATTAAGTTCTGATGAAGCTTATAATTACGTTTTAAAGGAGCAAGATGTTTCAGTTAAATGTGATGATGGTTATCTAGACGTTAGTCCTGAAGAGTTCTTTATTGATTGCATCTGTTGGCAAATGTTTGATGTTTTAGAACCAGATTTTCCATCAAGTTCTCGTTATTCAGTTAAACATTTTGAACACGTTGGTGTACGCACTCATTTGGATATATGTGGTCTTATTTTAAAGGACTATGTGTATTGGAAAGAGAACCGTGGTGAAATAGCGATAATGGAGCCTATTCTAAAACGTGTTTATGAAATAACCAACGACTTGGATAATGAAATTGACAATAGAATGGATGCGCAAGTTACCGACTTGTGCTTTGACCATCTGTTAGAGATATACGAACACGAGCCAGTTCAAACCGCAAACAACTTTGTACAGTCTCAAGGGGTATCAGCAACCCATGATGATATTCAAGATGTTTATAAGGCAATTACAAACACAGCAGTTGTCGAAAAGAGTTTTAGCGAGAATCCACTTTGTATTGCAGCTCGTTGTGGTGTAATTAAAATGACTCAGCTCTGTATGGTGCTAGGACCAATTGGTTTCTGTACAGACATTAACTCTAAGATTATCAACAAACCAATTACTGTTGGTTTCTTTAGAGGTATGAGTAAATTAGACGACATGCTTTATGAATCTCGTAATGCTTCAATTGCGGCTTTATTTAATATTGTTATCATGCCATTAGCCGAGTATGCAAACCGTCGTTATCAGTTACCTTGTGAGTACGTTAAGAACATTGAGTATAAAGATTGTGGAGGACACTCTAGTAAGATCTTTATTCAAGATTCCCAGCAACTAAAAACTCTTGAGGGCTTTAACTTAACAGACGGTCCTAGCGGCAAACGTATTGGGTATCTCGATGCAAGTCGTAAAGACTTAATTGGTAAGCATGTGTATATCCGCAGTATTAATTACTGTAGAGCAAAACTACGAGATACAGTTTGTCATGTATGTCTAGGGTCACTACACTACTCTTTCCCACGCGGCTCTGTTATCGGACATATTGCCGCAACGCAATTAGGTTCTAAGACTTCTACCGTAGTTCTTCAGCGTAAACATGAAAACTTAACTTCGCAATCAGCCAAGATTGTAATTGATGATGTCTATGCTAAATACTTTAAGCCAGATCAAATAAACTATGGTTTTAGATTTGCAGACGACTTTGATTATTCTAAATGGTCAATTGTGCTTAAGCAAGATGCCGCGTTAAACTTCAAAGAAATTCAATCTGAATATTTTGATAGTCTAGTTCCTAGCCAGACTACTAAGATTGAAATGATTGAACTGCGAAGTAAAGATGGTTTAGAATCAATTACAATGCCTGCTGGTTTTGGGCAACGTGCTGGATTCCTAACTAAAGAAATACTGGAGTTCTACCGAATTAAAGGTTGGAACTTCTTAGATGGTCAGCTATATCAACTAGATCTTGAAGGTTGGAATAATAGTAAACCATTCCTTTCTATTCCTAAGATTGAGTTTACCCCACCCGATCTTATTACAAGTTTAACGGAATTTATCTTTAGTGGTAGTAAAGATGATTCTAAGAAAACATTTAAAACACCATTGCTTGTTAACTGTAGAACAGTTGATGAGTCATATGCGACTTTTTATGATCTAACTAAGGAGCACTTAAAGGGAATCCACAGTGCTCACCTTATGTTGATTATATTAGCAATGAGTGTACAAGATGCAGGTAGTTATGATTACCGTCTACCTTATCCAAGGGAAAACGGAAGAACAGTTAAGTTAGATGATTTAATGCGTTATCGCTCTCTTTCCGGAGCAATGGCGTATGAAGAACAAAACCGACTATTCTTAGACCCGATTACTTACCTAGTTGATCGACGTCCTTCACACATCTACGATAGCATCTTAATGGGGTAAAGCATGGGAATGACGATCCATGTGTATAGCCATGGTTTCGTGGTTTGCACAACAGAAAAACGATACAAGTGGATTCTAGCGGCATTTATACGAAACAGACTTACCGTGGAGAAATTCTCAATTGGTAAAGGTAACAAAGGCGGAGGGGGTACAGTGTACTCCGCCGCCGACGCTGCTAGAACAAACATTTATCTACACATTCAATTGTTTGAGGAGTTTAAGACAGTCTTAGCTTCTCAAGGAGTAAATAGTAATGAATATGAAATAGTATACCATAGAGTAAAGAAAGGGCAAAAGGTAGAGATTAAATTTATTGCTCCCTTCTCAATGTCTGAATTGCAAGAGCGTTGTTTAAACTTCGTTAGGGAACCAGTTCCTCGGCGAATTGCTCCTTTGCAGACCGGTAAGGGTAAAACCGCACTAGCTCTATACTTTATGTGCGAATATGGTGAACGTACTTTAATCACCATGAATGCTAAATACATCCCTAGATGGATTCAGGATTTAGTAGGGGAAGAAGCTAAAGTTGACTTAGCCAATGAGGACTTATTAGTTATCAAAGGAATGGATCAGCTTAAGAAGTATCTACTCCTTGCTAAACAGAATGATCTTCATTTCAAAGTCATGATGATTAGTAACACTACCCTAGACAACTTTCACAAGGATTACTTAGCTAATCCAAAACCGTGGAAGAAGTATGGGCTTAAACATATTACTGACTTCTATACTATCTTTAAGATAGGTTTTAGGATTAGAGATGAAGCACACGAGCACTTACATTTCAACTTTAAGTTTGATTTGTTCACTCACGTTGGAAAGACCTTAGACTTATCAGCTACTTTAATCTACGATGATCAAGGTACTGAAAGGATAAGTAAAATCATTTATCCGGTTAACGATCGTTTTGATCAGGGTAAATGGGATACTTATATTGAAGTTATGTCAGTTGAGTATAGTCTTAAACCAACAACCAAAGGTTTAAAATGGACTCAGGGGTTTAATGGTCCCTATAATCATAACCAGTTCGAGTTATCCATTTTAAAGAATAGAGTTTTAACCGAGGCTTATTTAGGGATTATTAGAGCGATTGTTCAAGAGTTGTTTATTGACGTTCGAGCTGATAATGAAAAGTCATTGGTTTATTGTAGTACGAAAGAGATGTGTAGCAAAGTCTCTGCTTATCTTCAAGATCGCTTTTCACATATTACCGTGAATCGCTATATCGGAGAAGATGAGTATGACAATCTCTTAACAGCTGAATTGGTAGTAACAACGCCAAAGTCAGCAGGAACGGGAGTAGACGTCCCTAACCTTGGTGTTATTATTAATACTGTAAACATTTCATCCACACAGGCAAATGTTCAACTAGCCGGGCGTTTGCGTTACAATGAAAAGATAGCATCAAGGTACTATTACTTAACCTGCGTTAATATCCCACACCATTTAAAATATGATGCTGAGAAGAGACACAAGCTAAGAAATATTGTAAAAAGTATCGGAACTTTAGATACTGCCCATAGGCTATAGTAAGGAGCATGACCATGGATAAACAATACAAGTTACACTTGGTTGATAAACTGCCTCCACAAGACAGTATCCCAGAACAGAAACTTCCAATTGGAGGTTTTGGTTTATCGGAGGATGACTTAATCTATCAGATGGTTGTCAAAAATCTGAAAGAAGATGATCATTCAAAACCAATCGGTCGGCACAATAAAGAAAACGCGGACGACTAATAACAGCCAACCACTCAATCGAGTGGTTGGTCTATTTATTTTATCAGGTATTAGCATGACTTACGCAAAACAATTGAGCTTTAAACTAAGAGATGGACGATTTGGGGATGGGGTACATTATTCAGTTACGCAACCTTTTTATAAAGTAACTTTAAATGACTTATCACGATTAACTGATAAGCCTTGCTTGTGGGCTGTAACAATGTGGGTTGATAATTTAAAAAGCGGGGAAGTGTGTACTCTTGATTTCATTATGTCAATCTATTACACTTACGAACAGATTAAATATTTCTTAAACCCAGTCCTTAAAGATTATGTAAATAACTTTCACAGTGAATTAGACTTTGATGATCTTAGCGGAGAAACATGGACTGCTTCTATATCAGTTAGAACTTTAACTCGAAGAGAAACAGAGCAACTCATTTTACAAGGCGCTGAAATATTCCCAGGTCCTCAGCAAGGGGAAACCTTTGAAATTCGATATGATGGGGAGTTACAAGAAAATGAAGTTTGCGATTTTGATTGGCCTCTAATGAACATGAAACCAGATATGGATAAGCTGATGAAGATTAAGAAACGCAAATAATTTCAGATACATATTACTTAAAGGATATGCTAACCTTATTTTATCAAAGGAACAATTATGAACAAAGCTGAATTCATTGCACACATTTTAGAATGGACTAAGAAAGATAATATACCATTATCGGATTTTCATGTTAGTCATGGTGGTAGTTTATTGATGCTAGGTCTTAAAGAAGAGACTAATGACATTGATGTGACTGTTCCTCATTATCTCTATAGAGATTATCTAAAAGAACTTGGGGAAGATAAACAAAAGAGACTTGGGTTTAATCGGTTTCTTTTACCGGTTACTAATCTAATTGATATTCATGTCAAGGAAGATGATAAAGCTTGGGAGAACCTTCTCATTGATGAGAATGGGATTCAGTATCGTGGAGTAGAAAGAACCATCTACGATTATGAACAACTAAAGCGTCCTAAAGATGAAGAGAAAATTAAATTATTGAAAAATAGTTTAAAAGAAATTTCAGCATAGATAAAAGAAGCCCCTAGGGGCTTCTTTATTTTTTTTTTTATTTCAATGAAGTTGCCCAAGCGATTAAAGCTTCAGTGTATTTGGCTTTTTCACCAGGGAACTTGGCAACAGTAGCTCCAAGTTTAATAGTGCGAACTCGAGCAATACGTTCAGATGGATCTTTGATAAGGTTAAACAAATTACTTAATTGAACAAACATTTGTAGTTCAGCAATATTCCATTTACCGTTGCGAGTATAACGACTAAGGTTATTTACTCGCCAAACCTGATTATTGTTTTCAAAGAATTTCCAAAGTAGAACTTCTAAACCTACGCCACGTTCTAACGCAGGAAGACCAAGAATTTTAATGTAGTTTTTAAATAATTGTTTTTGAAGACTTTCACCAACCATTTCATCAATATTGATGTTAGGGTTCATTCGCTCTTCATAACTATTTAAAAAATCAATTACTTCTTTTAGCTGACCGTCTACATTGGCTAGATCAAAATTGTGTTTATGTTTAACAATACCATCTAAACTAAAAACTGGAGCAGTTGGAATGTTAACATTTACATTTGCTCGAACCAAACCTTTTTTATTTTTAGCATTACGAGCACGAGGAACTTCTGCTGCCGGAACTTCTGCCTCTGGAGCTTTTTGAACAGGGGCAGGTTCTTCTGCAATTGGCATTTCAGTTTCTGTAGGCTCTTCTGCAATTGGCATTTCAGTTTCTGTAGGCTCTTCTGCAATTGGCATTTCAGTTTCTGTAGGCTCTTCTGGTTTAGTAATAGGATCATTTTCTAAAGCATCTTCTTTTTCCTCTACAGGATCAACAACGTCATCCAATGGAATCTGTGTTTCGGTTTGAGGTTGTTCGGTTTCAACTACTGGAATTTCAGGGGTAGCTGGTGCTGTGGTTTTTTGTGCCACTTGTTTAGATTTTGACATGGGGACTTCCTAAGTTAAATGAATAGAGGGGATAAATTGGCTGATCTTAAATACGCGACCATGCATTGCTTTCATTCGGTCGTTCATGATCACAGAGCCCGGAAGAGAGGTTTCGATGTGTACTGTCTCTCTAAACTTAAAGAAAAACTCATCGGTACAGCAGCCACAAAAGTTAGGGGCTTTCTCTTTACAACGGCCCGGGGTTCTAATGTTAACTTGCTTGTTAACCAATGTCTTAACCCACTCCTTTGTTATCTGGTGAGTTTTACCGGCATTGTCAAGCATATATCGTCCAACGTACCTTTTCATATTATCACTGGTAATAAGAATAGGAATGCCTTCTTTAGTGCCACAATCATCTTTAGTAATTTTGGAGTTCATGAATACACGGTATAAATAATTTACCAGTTCACCACCTTGAGCTGTTAAGAAACCACGAGAATAAGAAGCTGCTCGAGTAGAGTCAGCAGCGATTGGAAGGCTGTCAACATTCAAGCCTTCAGACAACGCATGTGTATCAATGGAAGGTTTACCGCCTAGACCATCGTCCATACCATACATGATCCTAGCTTTCTTTCTGGACACGGCCCTTGATTTAGCAGATACAAAGAAATCTTCCGCTACGTCACCAACAAAATCTTTAGCATCCTCAGCAATCAATTGACTTTCAATATCCGTCATTACTACTGAGTTACTTAATTCGCTAGCATGATCTTTTAGTAGTTTATCTTTCAAAGCCATAACTGAAGGGGAAACTAACATTGTCTTTGGAGAACCAGTTGGAGTACACACCCCCCATAAGTTTTCAATAAAACCAGCACAGTCACAATAGTAAAGAAACTCATCAATAGTGATATGATCTTCTGCTAAAGCTGTTTCTACTGGACCATTAAAATGCTTAGGCGAACACTTCTGATTTACAAAGGGGAATTTACCAGCAAATGGGACAACGCTTAAATACAAATTAGCGATAAAATTACCGGCTGTCACTTCCATTTCTTCAGTGATGTTGGCAAGATCACCAGCTTTAACTTTAAAGATTTCTTTATATCCAATAATAGGACTAAGCTCTTTAACCCCTTGTACAATCGTCCACCCTCCAGTTTCATTGATTGGATCATAACAAACTCTCTTTCCAGAGTTTCTATCAACTGCAACGTCGTATACTTGCCAATCCCTTAGCTCATCGCTAAATGGATGTTTAGAAACGGTAAGTAGCGAGAGAATCCAATCGACATCCATGTGACGACCTTTCTCAATACCTTCTAATAAGACATTAAATCTATTCACTGATATTACTCCGCATACAGACGTTATCAATCTCGTAACTGAGTTCCGCTTTATAAAGAACATCCTCAAACAATTCAGCAGCCAGTTGCTTCATCCCTCGCTTGATATCCTTCCACTGAACATTCATTACCAAGCAACCCTCTAGCAATTTAGAAGCAACACGCTTCTTATCTAGAGAGAATGTCTGATTAACCAGTTCAGCTTTCTTAATCTTCATCCAGACTGATTTCTTAATTGGAAGATTGATTGAGTTTTCAAGGATATAATGTTTCAAGGAATTGATTTCTTTAATGCTCCAATGCTCCATGAGTCTATCTACTTTACGCTGGTCTAATTCTTTAATGGAAATATTATTAACTTCCACCAAGTCAAAATCAGATTGGTGAACTTCATAAAGTCTTTCAATTAAAGAAGCTGGAACGTTATGTAAGATTGGAAGGATATCATTAAGGTCAACAAATAGCACTTGTTCAAATAATGCAAATAAAGCATCTTCTGGAGTTGGGCTATTATCAATGATAGATGCAATCAGTTGACTATTAGAGTGATCCTCTAACTGGTCTAGGTAATAAAGAATATCAGAAGCAGTTCCAATATCATCAAAATTATCAACTTCAAGTTCAAGTTCATCAAATGCTAATTTCTGAAAAGTTCTAATCTTCTCATAGCAGGTTTGAATGATTGTAAATAAGTCGTCTTCCTCTAATCGCCCAAGTAGATTATCAATGTTGAAATCAATTTCAACTAAACCTATTTTTGATAAAGTTTCAAAGCACTTAATAAGCAAACTGCTTTGCTCTACAGTGCAGTTTTTAATAAGAAAATTGTTGAGGATACTCATGTTGAACCTCTGTAAATAAATAATAGACATCAATACATATGAAGATGATTTCACTTAAAGGCACAGACCACTATGAACAGCAAACCAGTAAATTTATACGAATTCTTCAACGGCAAAGAAATCGTTACTCCAACTTTTCTTGATAACGTGACTGAAAATGTTAAAGAACATTTTAACGTAGACTCTAGCACCATTGCTCAAGAAGTAAATCGCCAACAATTAAATACTTTGAAAAAGAAAAATAAAGATAAGAACTTTAGTCTTTACTCTCTATTCCAAAGTGTTCAGGGTTTATTAGATCAGTGCAAACCAACCACAGACGAAATGTTTACTAGACATGCAGATGGTTCGTATGTGTTGTCTGAGGCTGGTAATATTGTAGCTTCAACCTCAATTGAGAATAAGACTCTAATGCTAGACTTTATGGAATTATTCAATGAGGTAGTAGATGAACCTGAAATCCTGCGTAAAGGTTTTATCAAAGAAAAGGTTATGCAGAATCGCTATAGTCGTCGTGGTGCCGAATATGCCACATTATTTAACAATATTGGGGATAAGATTTTTGCCTTAACAACCCAATGTTTAAACGTTCAAGTTATTATTAATGATTTGATTCAAAATCAACCAGAAACTTAGGAAGAACAAAATGCCTAAGCCAAATGTAGTAGTTGTATTAAGTCCTAATTTTAACTCTAAAACAGTTCCAATGGATTTACTGTCAGATACGATGTATGCTGACGCTTTAGCGCATGGTGTATATCCTTTCCCAGAGAATGGTCGAGCTTTATCACATGGTATTTGGGTAAAGGTAAATCCAAACCACGCTGAGATGAATGAAATCTTAGCGTTGCCAGATGTTGATGTGGTTGTACAAACACACACCATTGGCGCCATTTCTTTAGCTAGCTCTGATATGTTTCAACAGGATCTGTCAGAAGCTAATATTAGCGACTTCACTCGTGAGCAACATCAGTACAAGCGAATGTTAGCCCCGATCCAAGCGGCCGATAACGTAGTCCTAGTTGAAACAGCTATTGGTACCAAAGAAGCTATCTATAAACTATGGGAAGTTGCTAAAGAAAAGCTAGCCGTGTTTGCTCCAGAACCAGTTACAATAGTAGAGCCAGAAGTTCCTGTTGTAGAAGAACCTCCCTTAGATTTTGATAATCCAGAGGAAGAATCTGTTGCACCAATTATTGAACCAGAACAACCTTTAGCTCCAGTAGAGCCAGAGAAAAAACCAGAGCAGGTAGAAATGCAAGAACAGTCAGAAGAAACTTTTGATCCACTGGCCACACAACATCAACAACCTCAGCCTGAGCCAGATGAAGAAGTGGAAATAGAGGTCATTAAACATTCTATTGAAAATGAAACTCCTTTAGTAGATGAGAACCCTCCGGTAGTTGAAGATTTTGAAAAAGCTTTATTTGATAGTCTAGCCCAAGCAGAGTCTACGATTAATCAGGAAGTTCAAGTTGAAACTCCAATTAAAAAAGCCCCCGCTGTCTCTTATGGCATTCCAGAAGTTTACCCATCTGTAGATCAGACCGTAACTTTTAATGCGGATAAGATTTTCTTAGCGCCAAAAGGTGATGGTGTAGTAGCCGATAAGGCTCTTCATGATTTTGGTGGGAATATTAAAACCTTCCAAAAACTTCACGATATTCTAGCAAACAAGTTAGAACGTGCTGTAGCCAACAATCGTGATGAAGACATCTCTGATTTTGAAGCATCTATTTACAAGTATGGGCAAGATCAGGTATCGGTATCAGATGCCCACCATGTCCAATATGTAGAAGGCGCTCGCTGGGCTAACATGGTACAAGCCGGTCCAACTGCTGTTCCAATTATCATGCCTATTCGTGACCCAGAATACGGTGATGCCAAGTATGTTGGTCCAGAATCAGTTTCTTTAATTCAGAACCGAATGAAGACTGGTTGTAAGTTAGGGGTCTGGTTACCACACTCTGGTATTTACTTTATCATTGTATCTCCGGGCGATTCTCAGTTCCTTGACACATTGGCTATTATTAATAACCAACGCATTGAGGTATTGCGTACATCTTCTGGTATCTTACTTGGCAATAGTAACTATTACATCAACCGTCAGGTTCTTAAACTATTCATTGATTCAATTGTGCATTGTTCACTTAAAGCATGGAACCGTGAGCAATTGATGCGCTTAATTAATGAACGAGACATTAACATTATTGCTTGTGCATTAGGTGCTTCTATCTATCCGGATGGTTACGATTATGTACAAACTTGTGGTTTGATCAGGACTGATAAAAAAGTATGTCAGCATCAAACTAAAAAACTTCTTGATCTTCGTCGTTTGGTATTTGTGGATAATAGTCGTTTAACTGAAAGTCAGCGTACTTTTGCCGCTGGAGCTTTAACCGAACGTTCTATCTCAGAAGTTGAAAATTATCAAGCAGCTAACTACATTGGCTACAAGAAACCTTACGAGATTACTCCGGGGATTCAGTTTGTTTATCGTTCTCAATCTTCAATTGTTTCTATTGAAGCAGGTGAGCAATGGATTAAAGAAATTGAAGCGGTTGTGGATAGCATCATTACATTTAAAGATGATGAAGATACTCGTAACCTAATGATTCAGGAACGAATCAACTTAACTCGTATTCGTGAATTCTCTCAATGGATTGAGGAAATCTTAATTGATGATCAGCCTCTAACCGACCGAGTTAAAATCAATGCGCTGCTAAGCACTTTATCTCGTAACAAAGATGTGGTTGAAAAAGTAAGCTCTACACTAACAGAGTTCCAGCGTTTGGCTTCTGTGGCAATTGTAGCTATCCCTCGCTGTAAGTGTGATGGTTGTCAAAGTACCGATACAAAGGATCTTGATATCTCAACCCACCTCATTCCACAAGATGCGG
>RRZU010804871.1_pt1 | contig 18208 bp, 14 predicted proteins | sample 2165561 | NCBI WGS metagenome assembly RRZU01 (sample SAMN10456909, study PRJNA506462) | wastewater metagenome | isolation source: wastewater sludge | place: USA: Moscow, Idaho | reverse complement strand
ATTGATGAGGCGGAAGAAAAAGTCATATTAGCGCCATATTACTACATACCAGACTACAAAACTCCACGCTATTATCAGCGTGTAGCTATAAACAAAACCGTGGATGCTGTTGCAAAAGGACAAAATCGTGTGCTTTTAGTCAGTGCCACAGGGGAACGTGTTATTATTGTGACAGGTCGAAAAAGTCCAGTAAAATCAAGGGCTTGGGCGGCGTAGTCCTAATCCGTTTTGGTATATGAAGTGTTTTGTACCCCGTATGTATTGTTAAGCGAGTAGAAAGTGAATAGATTTTAAATCTGGATAGGACTAGATTGACATGGATAGAAGTTAGGAGAAATTCTGATAGAAATCTATAGTCAATATAGTTCTATTTTTTTGTACCGAAAATCCGGATGGCTACCGGATAGGTTACCGCAAGGGAGGTGATGAAGATCATGATTATAAGAACAATGGGAAAAGGTCCAATTGGCATTACTTAAGTCATTTGCCTGTCGCGTTATAGTCATATTCAAAATTAAATATTGAATACATTTCTGAAATACCATGTGGTGGTAAAAACAAGTAAATTTACACCATCCTGCGAAATGTTCCTATTCACCAGATTGAGGTATTCTATATTCAACAACGGTAGCAATACCAAAGCTTCTTACAGAGGTTTTTATATTCAGTTACAGCATGGAGAATTCCGATATATTTCCAAGACAGTAAATCAGTCGAGGTTTGCCACGAGAGTCGATGGATCGAGTAAGAAAACGTACCTGATACCATAAACTGCATTTAATGGTGTCAGGTACCAAAATATGTGGAAGCAGAGGAGCTCTTTCGGTGAAATCGAAAGAGCTCCTCTGCTTTTTTGTATCTAAAAATCTGGATGGCTACTGGATAGGTTAACGCAAGAGAGTGAATAGAGTACTGTCTATATTAACTTGATAACTTCACAAGGGTGGTGGTCCTGACTATTGAATTTGTAGGATTCTAATCCTCCACTACCTCGTTGACCTTGACCCATTCATTGGTTTTGGCTGACTTGATTACCGCCTCTGAAATAAGTTCAATGGCATATCCATCCTTGAAATTAGGTGATGCTTCGCTTCCTGAGACAATTGCCTTGAAAAAGTCATAGGCTTCGATGATCTTCGTTTCAGTATATCCGATGCCAAGAGCGGGAATCGGCCATAAGCCATCGCCATAAGGGTGGTTTGGTCCGGTATATACAGTACGGAAACCGCGACGGTCGTTACCGTCTTTTGCGAAGCAGACCTGCAGTTCGTCCCTGCGTTCGTAATTAAAGCAGAGGGAACCTTCTGTGCCGTGAATTTCGAAGGTGATGTAATTGTTGCGTCCCCAGGCGTTTCTGGTAGCTTCGATGGTACCGAATGCGCCGTTCCTGCATTGCACCATAAAACAGCATTGGTCATCAACGTCGACAGGTCTTTTTATTGAATCGGAAGAGGCTTTCGCGTTCCCCAGGCTGTCGGCCAGACTTGTTTGGACAGGGCGCTCCGGGATGTAGGTTGCCATGCGGGCGTTGACGGAATCAAATTCACCTACCAGAAAGCGGATCATGTCGACTACATGGGTAGCGATGTCGCCCAGGGCGCCGCTGCCGCAGATATCCTTCTGGAACCGCCAGGAGAGTAGGGAGTTCGGATCGGCGGACCAGTCCTGAAGGTAGGTGCCTCGAAAATCGAGAATTTGGCCGATGGCACCTTCTTCGATGTATTTTTTTGCCAGCTGAACTGCAGGAGTTTTTCTGTAGTTAAAGGCTACCAAAGTGGTGATGCGGTTATTTTTTGCTGCCAGGTACATCTCTTTTGCCTCCTCGGTCGTTAGGGACAAAGGCTTCTCGCATAATATGTGCTTTCCGGCTTTCGCAGCGGCAATAGCGATCTCCGCATGAACATTATTTGGTGTGCAGATGTCAACAACGTCGATTTCTGGATCGTTTATGATATCGTGCCAGTCGGTGGAGTAGGATTCGAATGCAAATTTTTCGGCGGCATCTCTGGCCACATCCAGGTTGATGTCGACAATTGTTTTTTTAACGGGTATTGCAGGAGCTGGCCAGAAGAACATTGGCATTCCGGCATATGCGATGGAGTGGGCTTTTGCCATAAAGCCGGCGCCGATTAAACCGATATTTATTTTTCTCATAGTTTTCTATCCTTTCTTATTTTGGTAAATTTCTGTTATGCAATTTGCGTGCATCATATGTGAAGATGATGGACATAGTCCTTAATTGAACAGGTAACCTAGATGACAAACTGGCGCATATAATGGTAGCTCAGCTTGAGGGAGCTTAGTATCTTTTCGTTGGTTCCCTCGAATGCCTTGTCTTCAACTTCGATGCAGGTATATCCATCATATCCGATGTCAGAGAGTGCAGATACGTATTTTCCCCAGTTTACATCACCGAGTCCTGGAAGCTTCGGCGACATATAGTCCAGGGGATAGGCCATAATGCCGACATCGTTAAGTTTGTCCTGGTATATCTTGATGTCTTTATAGTGTACATGGAAAATCCTGTCTTTGAATTCGTAAAGAGGGCGAATATAATCAATCTGCTGCCATATAAAATGAGACGGATCATAATTGATTCCCAGATTCGGGCTCGGTATAAGTTCAAACGCTTTGCGCCAGATGGCGGGTGTGGTCATAAGGTTCTGCCCGCCTGGCCATTGGTCGGGACCGAAAAGCATTGGGCAGTTTTCGATGGCAATTTTTACATGATGTTCTTCTGCCAGTTCCACAATGGGGGTCCATACTTCTTTGAAAATTTCTAAATTCGCTTCGACGGTTTTTGTCTGCACTCTTCCAATGAAAGTTGTGATGGTGTCTACTCCAAGTTTTGGAGCGGCTTTGATCATGGCTTTGATGTGATTTACATAGTATTCTCTCTTTTCCAGATCCTCCGTAAGAGTGTTCGGGTAATATCCGAGGGCGGATATGGCTACATTCTTTGTTGCGCAATAATTTTTAATATGCGCAATCTTCTCATCGTCCAGGGCTTCGATGTCAATGTGAGTGACGCCGGCATAGCGCCTTGTAGCCTTTTCCTTGGGCCAGCAGGCAACTTCAACGCATTCGTAACCAATAGAAGCGGCGGTATCAATGACTTCTTCAAAAGAAGCATTGTCCATAATGGCAGTGATGAAACCTAATTTCATAAATACATCTCCTTTTCTGATATGTTTCTTATTAAGTGTTTGTTGTGGGTGGTAAAAGTAGTGGTTTAAAACAGGAATATGAAAAGCTGAAAAAATATTTGCGCAAACTTTCCTGTAAAATTATAATACGACAAAATAGTAAGGTTGTCAACAAGGGTGAAAGCCGGAAAAGTAATATTTGCGAAAAGTTTCCTGAGATCAAAAAAAGGTGATGGTGATAAAAAATACACAAAAAACAAAAGCGAAAACGCAAAACGACATCATAAAACTGTTGAAAACATACAAAGAAATAAAAAACAAATCGGTTATATTGACAAAACAAGCAGGATAAGTTAATATTGGGTTACAAGAAAAATTTGCGCAAATAAAAAGAAAAAGTCATTGCAAAATTGTAAAGAAACAAAACCCGTAAACAGTATTACAGAAAACAGGGAAAAATTGAAAGGAGTACTTATTATGAAATTAGGTTATATGACAAATGGTTTTGGACCTTTGGTTGGTTCTGGAGGAGGAGTAACAAGTGTAAAGGATATCCGTTATCTCACCATGTGTGATGATGAAGAGGTGTTAAAGAAAATCACAGCAGTGGGCTTCAAATACATCGAGGTCCTGGAAGGAAATCTTACAAAATACGAAAACGATATTCAGGTGCTGAAGGATATGCTGGCGAAATACAATGCAGGAATGATGAGTGTCTGTGTTGGCGCTAACTTCATATATCAGGATGCTTTAGAAGATGAGATGTACCATATGGAAACGGTTGCTAAGCTTGCGGAAAAAGTTGGAGTAGAATATGTAGGGATTTGCGGAGGGGCAATCAGGGGAAAAGGAATCCAGGAAGGCGATTATGCATTACTGGCGGCTGGATTGGATAAGACAAAGGAATTGTTTGATAATTATGGAATTAAGGCGAGTTATCATCCTCATCTCGGCTCGATGGCACAGAGTCCTGAGCAGATTGATAAATTATTTGACTTAACGAAAATCGATATATGCCCGGATTTGGCGCATCTGGCTGCGGGAGGCGGAAATCCTCTGGAAATCATTAAAAAGTACTACGAGCGCATTTCTTTTGTTCATCTGAAAGATCTGGACAAAAATGGATTTGCGCCTCTGGGGACAGGGACAGTTGATATTGACGGCGTCCTGGCTTTCCTGAAATCGAAGAACTATGCCGGTGATTACCTGGTAGAAGTTGACGGTTATGCAGGAGATCCGCAGAAAGCCTGTGAAATTTCGTATGAATTCTTAAATGGCAAACTTATCTAGTAAACGTGTGGAAGGAGAACGTATCTTATGAGAAGAAAAGTGTTAGTGTCGATTTTAGCTGCAGTAACAATAATGGGTATGACAGCATGTGGAAGTGAAACCGAAAAACAGATTACAACAGAAGTAAAACAAGAAACAGAGGCTGAGGTAGAAGAGACGGATAGTGCAGATGCAGAGACAGAGGAAACTGGAAAAATCCTTTCGAAAGGACCAAATGGAGAAACAGCAACATCTACAACGGATCTGATTTTGACGGAAGAGGAAATTTCGAAGTTGAAAGAAGGAAACTTCACGGCGGCAATCAGCCTGCATTATGGAGGAAATGACTGGTCGACTTCTCAGCTTGCAGGTCTGAAAGATCGTTTCGCTGAGCTTGGAATCAAAGTTGTTGCAGTAACGGATGCAGACTTTTCGGCAGAACAGCAGGTTTCAGACCTTGAGACAATTATGGCGAAAAAGCCAGATGTCCTGGTGAGTATCCCTACCGATGCCACCTCCACGGCAGATGCATATCAGAGGGTTGCGGATGAAGGAACGAAAATAGTGTTCATGGACAATGTTCCAAAAGGGTTCACTGCAGGAGACAATTATGTGAGCTGCGTATCGGCTGATAATTATGGAAATGGTGTCATCGCGGCAAACTTAATTGGAGAAGCTCTTGACGGAAAAGGGAAAATCGGCGTCATCTATTTTGATGTGGACTTCTTCGTAACAAACCAGAGGCTGGAAGCGTTTGAAAAGACCATGGAAGAAAAATATCCGGGCATCGAAATTGTCTCAAAAATGGGATTCCAAAATGAAAATGGCTGTGATGTGGTGGCGGATGCAATGATCACGCAGCATCCTGAGGTTGAAGCGGTATTTTGTCACTGGGATATCCCGGCAGAAGGTGCATTGTCTGCATTCAAAGCTGCGGGAAGAGACGACATCTTGGTAAGCACTATCGACCTTGGAAATAATATTGCAAAAGAAATTGCATTGGGGAATGTCCTGGGGCTTGGCGCACAGTTGCCATATGATCAGGGTGTTGCGGAAGCAAACCTGGCTGCGTATGCCCTGTTGGGAAAAGAAGCTCCTGCCTATGTTGCAGTACCGGCAAAGAGGGTAGATCAGGAAAATATTCTGGAAGCCTATAAGGATGTATATCATATTGAAGCGCCAGACTTCCTGGTAGAAGCATTGGAATCGGCAAAATAAGCTGCAGTGTTCTGCGCGGCCATCCGGGGATATTATCGGATTGGCCGCAGCAGTACCATCTCGAAACAGAAATGAGGAGAATGGGTGATAACAAATGAGCCAATACATATTAGAAATGAAGGGAATTGAGAAATCTTTTGCAGTGCCTGTATTAAAGGGGGTTGATTTTTCTCTTGCGCAAGGAGAAGTGCATGCGCTTGTAGGAGGCAATGGTGCAGGAAAATCTACTTTGATGAAAATTATGACGGGTGTCTATACAAAAGATGCCGGGGAAATTTTCGTAAACGGCGAAAAGGTGGAAATTAATAGTACTCATGATGCAAAAAGTAATGGAATTGCCATGATTTTTCAGGAACTATCATTGATTCAGTCGATGACGGTTGCAGAAAACATTTTTTTGGGAGAAGAGGTCACTAGAGGCGGAATCCGCGATACTACTTATATGAATAAAAGAGCGCAAGAAGTATTGAATGAGCTTGGAATTGACGTAGATCCCAGGATGACGGTTGCAAAATTAAGCGTAGGTATGAGCCAGATGATCGAAATTGCAAAAGCGGTAGCGAAGAATGCCAGAATACTGGTTCTGGATGAACCGACAGCCTCGCTTTCTGATTCGGAAACAGCCCAACTGTTCAAGATGATTGCGGATCTGAAAATGAAAGGTGTTTCGATGGTATATATTTCGCATCGAATGAATGAAATACTGCAGATAGCGGATTCCATAACCATACTGCGTGATGGAAATATTGTGCATAAAGATAGAGTGAAAAACATGACCCTGGATGAGATTATCCTGCACATGCTGGGGAAGAGTGAGGGCAAGAAGTTTGATTGGGTGGAAAGGCCGTTCAATGAAGATGGAGAAGACCTTTTGACTGTGGAGCACCTGAAAGTGAATGAAAAAATCAATGATATTTCCTTCTCAATCAAAAAAGGAGAAATCCTTGGGTTTGCCGGATTAATGGGAAGCGGACGGACGGAAATTTTGGAAACTCTGTTTGGGCTTAGGGAAAAACAGGGCGGGACTGTAAAATTGAATGGAATTCCGATCTGGATTAAAAATACAGGTGATGCCGTAAAAGCTGGATTTGCATTAATTCCGGAAGATAGAAGAAAACAAGGGCTGGTCTTGATGCATTCGGTGAAGGAAAATGCAATTCTTCCAAAGGTAACCAAGCTTTGTAAAAATAAATTTTTTATCGATGAGAAAAAAGCAGATGAGATGGTTGAAAACAACGTCAGGGAGCTGAATGTTGTGACAGACGGAATAAATAAAAGGATCAATCTTTTATCGGGAGGCAATCAGCAGAAAATAGTCATAGCAAAATGGCTAAATATGCATCCTGAAATCATGATGCTGGATGAACCGACTGCGGGTGTGGATATCGGAGCAAAAGCTGAAATTATTAACCTGGTCCGCAATTTTGCGGATGAAGGGAAAGGCGTGCTGTTCGTATCGTCGGAATTAGCAGAGATGATGGCTATCTGCGACAGAATCATTGTACTGTTTGATGGGAAAGTCACGGGCGAAATATCCCGTAAGGAATTAAAGGTAGAGGAGGAACTGCAATATGCAATCCAGAAAAACAAATAGCCTAAAAAATGTCCAGTGGGATAAATATATGGTCTATATCATCTTTATCGTGGTATTTGCCCTGTTTGCCATTGCGCTGGGCGACAAAGGTTTCTTGAATAAAAATAACATACTGAACATTTTAAGGCAGACATCCATGATTTCTGTTATGGCAGTTGCTGGCGTGTTTGTTATGGGGGCTGCTCAGATCGATCTGACAGTAGGCTCGGTGGCAGCCATGAGCGCAATGATCGTCTCGATGATTCTGCGTTCGACAAATTCAATTCCGCTGGCGCTTGTTACGGCTCTTGCTTTCGGCTGTGCGATTGGCATGATAAACGGCCTGCTGGTTACCAAACTTGGGCTTCCGTCTTTCCTTGCAACCCTTGGCATTATGCAGATGGTCCGTGGTGGAGCGATGTGGATTACGGATACGGCTGCGGTTCCAATTGATAATGAACTCTACTGCCAGGTGTTTGGCGTTGGAACGGTCCTTGGACTTCCGGTTCTGATTGTTTGGACAATTTTATTCTATATTGCAGGAATCATCCTGTTTAACAGAACACCTTTCGGAAGGCATGTTCTGGCTACTGGCGGAAATGAGGTTTCGGCAAACTACAGCGGAATCAATACCGTGAAGGTGAAAATCACTGCTTTTATGATGTCGGGTGCATTTGCGGCGTTTGCGGGTATCATGTATTCAGGGAGACTGCAGGCAGGAAGATATTCCTATGGCGACGGGGATGAAATGTCTGTCATTGCATCGGTAGTTCTGGGAGGAACGGCGATGTCTGGCGGAACGGGATCGGTTATCGGAGCTCTATTCGGCTCGATTCTGATGGGCATGATCAATAATGCGCTGATTCTTGCAAACTTAAGCAGTGCACAGCAAACGATGGTCAAAGGCGCAATTATTGTTCTGGCTGTTGCAATCAGCAATATTGCGCAGAAAAAGAGAGTGAATTAATATAAGTATTTTTGTAAAAATGAAACAATAAAACAATTATATTGAATATTCTATGGAGGAAATTTGTATGAAGAGTAATGTAAAAAGACTGAATGTTGCAGTTATTGGTGCGGGATTTATGGGAAAGGCACATGTTGTCGGATATTCAAATATGCCGAAGCTTTTTTGGCCGGCACCAGCGGTACCGGTAATGAAAACCGTCTGTGATATTGTTCCGGAAATTGCAGAAGAAGCGAAAGAGAGATTTGGATTTGAAAAATGCTGTGTGGACTGGCGTGATGTCGTCAATGATCCAGAAATTGACGTGGTGAGTATCTGTACGCCGAATAATGCTCATGCGGAAATGGCGATAGCAGCGCTGGAAGCAGGAAAACATGTCCTTTGCGAAAAACCTATCGCATCCACTATTGCAGATGCAGAAGAGATGGCAAAAGCAGCAGCAAAAGCAGCTGAAAAAGGCATTATTAGCATGAATGCATATCAGTACCGCAGGGTGCCGGCCGTTGTTCTGGCGAAAAAATTCCTGGACGAAGGATCTCTTGGCAAGATTTTAAACATCAGGTGCACATATTTGCAGAGTTGGTCGGCAGATCCAAATTCACCGCTTTCATGGAGATTCCAGAAAGACATAGCTGGTGCGGGAACTCTCGGAGACATCGCCACTCATGTAATTGACATTGCACAGTATCTGGCGGGAGATATCGAGGAAGTTGTGTCTATGGTGAAGAATTATATTCCGGAAAGGCCTGTGCAGGAAGGCGGGGTTGATCTTCTTGGAACTGTAAAGCTTGGAACAGATGCAAAAAGGCAGGCGGTTGATGTAGATGACGAGGCTTCCTTCCTTGTAAAATTCAAGGATGGAGCGGTCGGAAGCATTGAGGCAACGCGTAATGCATGGGGAAGGAACAACTTCATTACCATTGAGGTTCATGGAACTGAAGGGACTATATATTTCAACTATGAAAGACTGAATGAATTGCAGGTATGCTGGGCGAAAGACCCGGATGACAGACGTGGGTTCAAGACGATTTACACAGGACCGGCTCATTTCTATGGCGAAGCTACGTGGAATATTCCGGGAATGAATATTGGCTATGGAGAATTGAAGGCGATTGAAATGTTTGATTTTGTAAGTGCGATTGTAAATGGAGAACAACCATCTACGAAGTTTGAAGTTGGATATAAAGTAGACAAAGTCTGCCAGGCAGTTGCAAAATCTTCGGAGTCCAGACAATGGGAAAAGGTTGTTGATTAAGAAAAGTAGCAGGTTTTTCGATTGGGTTCTCAGGAACCTGATTGAACAAGGATTTGTTTGATGTTGTGAATTGCATAAAAGGATGATTCAATCTCGAGTTTCGGGTTTTGGATTATCCTTTTTTTATCTCGTAGGAAAGTTCGTCCTATGAGATGAAAACGCTCCGCATAGGATGTGCAGTCGGGCTTATGGAATATGATTGACTATCATCAATCAGCCCTCCGTGGATGTGATGTAAAGTTCAAATAATTATGCTGATGTAAAAGCGAGGTATCTGACTCGGACAAAGGAAAAATAAAAAGCCCGAACGAATTGCTTGAAATTCGTTCGGGCTTTTTATGGAATTTAATTGGATTGGATGTTTTGTGGTTGTCTTTAATCCAGCCTTTGACCTGATTCCGAGGCAATTGATTTGCTGATAATATAATTTGGATTCTGTCGAAATGCCTGCTTGAGCTGGATGGGTGGATCTTCTTTAAATACCTGCTTCCATGCTTTCAAAAGATTTTCGCAGGAAACACGGATCGGCTCGATTCCAATAAAGGAAGGTGTTGGTTTATTGAGTAGTGAATTGACTGCGGCAAGTGCAATGGCCTGACCCTGTTCGAAAGGACGCTGTGCGCTGAGCATTTTGACAATTCCGCCTTTTGCCATGTTCAGCGCGATTGGAAAATCAAGATCGCCTGTAACGACAGCAATATCGGTCCGGTTTGCTTCGGATAGCGCGGAGATGACTTCCATTGCGGGCCCGTCCCAGGAAACATATAATGCTTCTATGGTAGGATAGCGTCGGATGAATTCGGTTGTCTTTTGGAAAACTTCGCTTTCTGATTCGAATTCCAATGTCCCGCAGATGGTGATTTCAGGGAATTCTTCTATCAGTACCTGCTCGGCTGCATTGTCGCGCTGGTTGGTTGTGTAGAAGTTTTTTGCTCCATGCCTGACCAGACCGGCATTTCTCAAACCATGCCTGAGCATGTATTCTCCGAGGCCCTGACCCATATTACGACCGTGGGAATGCTCGTTGGTTGAAACGCAGGTGACGTAATCCTCCGGAGTCAATCCGTTCGGAACGTTTGCGATCAGAACCAATTTTGACGGACTTTTGACAATCTCCTTGAAGGCCTTGGCTGTTCTTTCGTTGTCGGTCGGAATAGCGATTATGATATCGGGTTCTAAAATCTGTATGCTCTCTAGCTGCTTACATTGCAGTTCAGGATTGAAATGGGCGTCGGTAGAAGCGATTAGAGAAATGTTCAGATTGTCGAATATTTCTTTTATCCCTTTCAAATGAAGCTGCATCCATGACTTTCCTGCGTAATGAAAGGAGATGGCAGCGGTATAGTTCCTTGCGCGGATAACTTCCATCTCGTGATCTGTAAGAATGAGGGAGTCTGCTGTTTCGGCTTTTTCGCCAAAGGATCCGCGTCCGATGCCGCAGGTGGATGCCTTAACGTCAAGTTTTGCAGGCAGGACAAGGTGCTTATAGTCAAAGGCGTTTTTGGGCACATTTGCGAATTCGGAACGGGAAATCCTATCCATGAGGATGGAGTGAGCAAGCCTGGCAATCTCCTGCATGTTTTGATTTATGCAGGTGATGGATGGGGTGTGCAGTGGTGCCCAGTCGAAATCATTTAAGCTGACAATGGAAAGGTCCTGGGGGCAGATGATGTTGTGTGAGTCCATATATTTAAGCAAAGGGATGATAATGAAAAAATCTGCGACCAGTACAGCTGTTGGCGGTATGGGGGCGAATAATAAGGAGTCCAGGGCATTGGAAATTTCCGACTCAGAATCAGGGGTGGAAATAATATATTCTGAAGAAAAAGAAATGCCGAAGTCTTCTAGTGCTTTTGTATAACCGGCTAGATACCTGGGATTTCGTCGGGCGGAATTTTCGAGAAACGCAATGTTCTCGTGGCCGCTTTTAATCAGGTGCTTGGTTGCTTTATAAGCGCCTTCGAACGTATCGGAAACGATAGTATCGGTTCTGAATTTTTTCATCTCCTGCCCGAGAATGATGACTGGAAGTTTCAAGTTGTCGAGAAGGCTTTCTAAATCAGAATCATCTTCTTCGGGAAATGCGATGATTCCTGTGAGTCCAGGCATATTTGCCAGACAGGAGTCAATTATTTCTAAACGACGTTTGTCATTGCTGTAATTTAAAGTGATAAGAGCGTATTCTGAATCACTTAATATCGAATCGAATTGATTTTCGATTTGTTGCTGAAATGTGCTTGACTTATCTGAAGTTAAAAAAAGAATGAATTTTGTTGAAGTTGATATTGCTATCGCTTTGGTTTTTTTTCGGATGAAATTTGGTGGCTGATCCAGATTTTTTATGGCTGCTTCTACTTTTTCGACCAGCTCAGGGCTTACATATCTTGTTTTGTTTACTACATGCGAGACGGTGGATGTAGAGACGCCTGCTATTTTTGCTATGTCATTAATGGTTGCCATGTTGTTACTCCCCTCATGAAATGATATAAATATTACCTTTATTATAAAGATAATGAAAAAACGTGTCAATGAAATTTGCGCAAATTTATCAAAATTTATTAAAATCAGGCTGGGGGGCAGCATTATCCGATTTTGTGTTTCAGACTTTTGTATAAGTAATCCAGACATGGAGAGTGGGAGAAAATCAATGTGTTAAGAACTGAAGCCGTCTTTTGATACAATAAAGTCGAAGATTAGTAATATATTTCAGCGCGGATACGCAGATCTGTTTGTGGTATGTGATTATTAAGAGTGCTAATTTAATTGAGCAGAATAGATATGAAACTAAATATTTCGTGTTCTGAAAAATATACAAAAACTTTTCTTTCATCATGAAAATATATGGTGTTTGAAACGGTGGTTAATGACTTGAAATTAATATGAAAATATAGTATTTTTAATTTGTAACACAAAATAAGTTACAAATTAAAAAGGTGGTTTTTATGAAAGAGTATTTAGAACAGTGTCTAAGAAGAAAGATTGAGATAACAGAATTTGAGAAGAAAAAATCTTTGCCGCTTTTATATGCTGGTTTATATCATTTGTACTCTGTGAAGATGGATGGAATTCAGTGGCTTATGGCTGAGCCAAAGGAGAAACTTGGATTGGCATCTATGAGGAAAAATCAGAGGCAGCTAGAGAAACTGACTGGTCTGAATTGTGCGTTATATCTTAAAAAATTAAATGGTTATTCGAAGGATGTCATGTTGAATGAGGGGATTCCTTTTGTGGTAGAGGGAAAGCAGATTTATCTACCATTTACAGGTGTACTGTTAACAGGTGAAACAGATAGAACATTGGCACCGATCAGACAAATCTCTTATCTGACACAAAAGATTCTACTTGTAGCTTTATATGAAAAATGGGAAGAAATGACAGTGACAAAGGTTGCAGAAAGTTTAGGAGTGACAAAGATGTCAGTCTCCAGGTGCTTTGACGAGATAGAATATCTTGAAATACCAATACTTGCAATGAAAGGAAAGTCGCGTGTGATCAGTATGGATGGAGATCCAAAAGAACTCTGGGAGGAAATTCAGCCGATTCTTAGAAATCCGGTTATCACAACCTATGAGATGGCAGAGGATTTGAAGCTTGAGGTAAAAGCAGGAATGTCAGCTCTTTGTGAGTATTCCATGTTGGAAGATAACTCGTTTCCAACCTACGCAATCACAAAGAAGGAATTACAAAAATTGCAGATCAAGAAAAAACAACTTGTCCCAAAAGGGGAAGAAAAAGGCTGCGTTATTCAGGAACTTGGATATTACATTAATTTCCAAAACAGGAATCTGGTAGATCCGCTAACAGTTCTTCTGTCGTTAACCAATGAAGAAAAAACAGATGACAGAGTAAGCCTTTCAGTGGATGAGATGCTTAAGGAGTATGTATGGTAAAGGGATTGGATATTTTTGAAAAATATTTTAGAGAATACGAGGATCAGTATGTGCTGATCATTGAGGCATTGACACCTGAATTTGTAAATCAATTTTGGCAATTTGTTTCAGATGCAGATTATAGACATCTTTTCTTTTTATAAATATTTGCTATAATATGCATATACCCACGCAATGCGTTAGGAGGACAAATATGGAGATTGGTGAAAAAATCAAGGTGTTAAGAACAGAATCCGGATTGAATCGAAAGGAATTTGCGGAACACTTTGGAATTCCGTTGAGAACCGTGGAGGACTGGGAGGCAGGAAAAAGAAAGCCCCCAGAGTACATACCGCGGTTGATAGAGTATCAGATTAAGAATGAACAACACCAAAAGAAAATGAAGATGGGAAAGAATAAGGGTGGAGCAGAATAACACGTAAAAAATGCGTGTTGATGGAGTTGAGCAAATACTATATTATGAAGGGCTTCAATAGTTCATACTATTTTGAGGGGTGAGAAACGCATGACAATTGATGAAGTTTTGAAATTTGAAGAAAAGCAGATCTTTGATCGCAAGAGTATAAATATTGAACCGAAAGCACTGGCAATTCCCATTATAGCATTTGCAAATGCGGATGGAGGTACCATTGCAATTGGAGTATCAGATAGAACACGCAGGATTGAAGGTGTGGATTTTTAAACGCAGAAATTTTAAAAACTTACAGCTTTGTTAAAGAGTATGGAGAAGGTGTTGATGGTATGTGTAAGGAGTTGGAAGCGGCAGGACTTCATGCACCGGAATATTATAGTAATTCATTTATGTTACTAGCTATCGTCCGTAATTCAAGTATTGTAAAACCGGAGATTGGCCATAAAAAATCAGAGATTGGGCATAAAAAACCGGAGATTGGAAGTGAAAAGATGTCTTTTGATACAATAAAGTCGAAGATTGAAAGCTGTAAATACAATGAGCCAACAGTTAATAATATTTTGAAAATCTATAATGATATTGATAATAACCAGATATTTGGAGCATCTGATGTTAGAAAGATTCTGGGTTGTTCTCCATCAACGGCATCAGAAATAATGGCAAAGTTGAGAGAATTGGGCGTTGTGAGAGAAGTCAAGGGAAGGGGAAAAGGTAAGTGCCGATTTGCTTACGAAGATGAATAATATTATTGATATATTTCAGCACGGATCCGCAGACCTGTTTGTGGTATGTGATTATTAAGAGCATCAATTTAAATGAGCAGAATAGATATGGAACTAAATATTTTGGGTTCTGAAAAGATACAAAAAATTTTCTCCCATTATGTAAAAATAAGGTATGCTATCAGGTAAAGGGGGCGTTTGGGAAAATGAATAACTTAGCACAAAATATTTTAGACGCAGCAAAAACCGGTTTCATCGAAAGCAGCTTCGAATCCACAGAAGAACTGCGTCCAAAACTGCTATTCAATGATACAAAAAGGGGAAATACAGTTCTTGCAAATATTGCAAAAGAACTGAATCACTGCGAATCCTTCTGGTTCTCAGTTGTATTTATCACAAAGAGTGGTCTCGTGGTCCTTAAGGAGACATTCAAAGAATTGGAAAAGAAGGGAATCAGAGGAAAGATTCTCACTACCGATTATCTGGCCTTTAACGAACCGGATGCGCTGCGGGAATTGCTTGCGTTTTCAAACCTTGAAGTCAAAGTCTTTACGGAAGAACACTTTCATACGAAAGGCTATATGTTCAAGGACCGGGCAGACAGTGAAAAGCATACATTCATAGTAGGCAGCTCCAATCTGACCCAGTACGCGCTGAAATCAAATAAAGAATGGAATCTGAAGGTGACATCACTTGAAGATGGGGAGTTAATCAAGGAAACCAACGAAGAATTCCAGTTTATGTGGAAAACTGCCGAAATTCTGACAGAAGAGTGGATAACAGAATACGAAAACATTTATCAGGAAAATAAGAAAGTTCGTGTGAAGCAAAAGCTGGCACGAATGAAAACATATACATTCAAGCCGAATAAAATGCAGGTTGAAGCGACCAGGGCGCTGGAGGAATTGAGGGGAAATAAGAAGGATAAAGCCTTGCTTATATCTGCTACAGGCACAGGTAAAACCTACATGACATTTCAGATTATATATCGATTATGGAAATCTGGCTTAAAAAAGAAAATTCTTTTTCTGGCAGATCGAAATGTGTTGATTGACCAGACTATGACCGGAGACTTTAAACCCTTCGGTGGGAAAATGACCAAGGTTCAGAATAGAAATCTGGATAGTTCATATGAAATCTATCTTGCACTGTATCAGCAACTGGCAGGAGATGATGGAGAAGAAGCATATCGTCAATTTAAACCGAACTTCTTTGACTTAATTGTCATTGATGAGTGCCACAGGGGCAGTGCTAAAGAAGAATCAGCATGGAGAAAGATACTGGACTATTTCAATGAGGCTACACATATCGGATGCACAGCTACTCCTGTTGAAACAAAAGAAGTCTCCAGCCTTACCTATTTTGGTGCGCCTGTTTATGAATATTCACTCAAGCAGGGGATTGATGATGGATTTCTGGCGCCATACAAAGTCATTCGAATCGGGTTAGACAAAGACCTTGAAGGCTATCGTCCGGAAGCTGGAAAATTAGATAAGCATGGGTATGAAATTGAAGACAGGGAGTACAATGGCAAAGATTTTGATAGAAATTTGGTCATTGACGATCGTACAAGGGTGGTCGCATCTAAAATTACAGAGTTTTTGAAAAAGACAGATCGCTTCAGCAAGACTATTGTTTTTTGTGTGGACATTGAACATGCTGAACGAATGCGACAGGCACTAATCAATGAGAATAAGGATCTCTATGCCGAGAATGATCGTTATATTATGCGTATTACCGGAGACAATGATATTGGAAAGGCTCAACTGGAAAATTTTATTGATGAGGAAAGTAAGTATCCCGTTATTGCAGTTACAAGTAAACTGATGACTACAGGTGTGGATGCCAAGATGTGTAAGCTCATTGTGCTCGAGAATAACATAAACAGTATGACCGAGTTCAAGCAGATAATTGGAAGAGGGACACGCCTTCTTGAAGATTACGGAAAGACTTATTTTACTATAATGGATTTTAGAAATGCCAGCAGACTATTTGCTGATCCGGAGTTTGATGGAAAGCCGGAAGTGGTTATTGATATTGGAGGCAATGATCCAGTTGATGAACCAGAAACGCCAACTGGCGAAGAAGGAACTGCAGAAGATGCAGGAAGTGATGGAGTGAATGAAGATGGCCCAACATATGGCTCGGATGGCAAAGATCTTTTTGACGATGAAGAAGGCGATGACAAACCGAGAAAGTATTATGTAGGGGATGTAACCGTTCGTGTTCTTTCAGAAAGAGTCCAGTATGTAGACAAGGACGGTAAACTCATTACGGAAAGCCTCATTGATTACACCAGAAAAAATATTCTTCAGCAGTATTCAAGGCTGGATGATTTTCTGCTTACATGGACAGAAGCTGAGAAAAAACAAGCTATCATTGATGAACTCCAGGACGACGGAGTGCTTCTGGAAGCAGTAAGACAAGAGCTGGGAAAAACAGAGCTGGATGATTTTGACCTCATTTGTCACATCGCTTATGACAAAGCTCCACTCACGAAAAGAGAGCGAGCAGAGAATGTGAAGAAAAGGCATTATCTTTACAAATACTCGGATCTGGCCAAGCAAGTCATTGAAGCACTGCTTGACAAGTATGCTAATGATGGTATCAGAGATATTGAGGATACAAAAGTACTTCAGCTTAAAGAGTTTCAAAAAATTGGAAGCCCGATGAAAATAGTCAAATCATTTGGTGGTAAAGAAGCATACCTGAAGGCAGTACAGGAACTTGAAAACGAAATATATTATGCATAAATAAAAAAAGGCAGGTAGAAATAATGGCAATAAGCAACTTTGTAAAACGAATCCAAGATGTAATGAGAAATGACTCGGGAGTAAATGGTGACGCCCAGAGGATTGAACAGATTGTCTGGATTCTATTTCTGAAAATATATGATGCAAAAGAAGAAACCTGGGAACTGTTAAATGATAACTACAAGTCAATCATTCCAGAAGGACTCAAGTGGCGTGATTGGGCAGTAGACAGAAAAGATGGAGAGGCGCTCACAGGAGATGCCCTTCTTGACTTTGTAAACAACACACTGTTCCCTATCCTTAAGAACCTGGAAATTGATGTAGACACACCTATGAGCCAGGTGATTGTCCGCTATGCTTTTGAAGATGCCAACAACTATCAGAAAGATGGTGTGCTTCTAAGACAAGTGGTCAATATAATTGACGAGATTGATTTTACAGAGTACAAGGAGCGTCACGAGTTTGGAACCATATACGAGTCTTTCTTAAAAGACCTTCAAAGTGCCGGTAATGCAGGTGAGTTCTATACACCAAGAGCAGTTACTGATTTTATGGTAAAAGTAGTTAAACCTGTTCTTGGTGACAAAATTGGAGATTTCGCCTGCGGCACAGGTGGATTCCTGACCTCTGCACTCAGCGAACTGGATAAGCAGGTAGGGAATTCTATCGACAATAGAGAGAGTTATAATAAATCAGTTTATGGAATAGAAAAGAAATCACTCCCCCACATACTTTGTGTAACCAATATGCTGATTCATGATATTGATGATCCAAACATCCTTCATGGTAATGCCTTGGAGATAGACTATAAAGATATGCGTAAGATGGATTCCTTTGATGTGGTTTTAATGAATCCTCCATACGGCGGAAATGAAAAAGACAGTGTAAAAGTAAACTTCCCAACAGAACTGCGAAGCTCTGAAACAGCAGACCTGTTTATGAATGTAATAATGTACAGACTAAAGAAGAACGGTCGAGCGGCAGTAATTCTGCCAGATGGTTT
>RRZU010774672.1_pt1 | contig 18208 bp, 20 predicted proteins | sample 2165561 | NCBI WGS metagenome assembly RRZU01 (sample SAMN10456909, study PRJNA506462) | wastewater metagenome | isolation source: wastewater sludge | place: USA: Moscow, Idaho | reverse complement strand
TTGTTATGAAACTCATCAAAAGGCAAAAGATATTATTGCAGGTCGAAAACACGACTCAACTTTTTATCCATTAATCTATGGAGCTGATGAAAATGATGATTGGTCAGATCCTGAAGTATGGAAGAAAGCCAATCCCTCACTTGGTGTAACTGTTGATATTGAGAAAGTAAAACAAGCCTATGAATCAGCAAGCCAAAATCCCGGTGAAGAGAATGCCTTTCGACAACTTCGATTGAATCAATGGGTAAAACAATCCGTCCGTTGGATGCCAATGGATAAATGGGAGGCTTGTGCCTTTATGGTAGACGAAAAATCACTTGAGGGTAGGCTTTGTTATGGTGGACTCGACTTATCGAGCACCACGGATATGACATCATTTGTATTGGTCTTTCCACCAGAAGATGAGGATGATAAATTTGTCGTCCTTCCATATTTTTGGATACCAGAAGATACTTTGGATTTGCGTGTCAAACGTGACCATGTGCCTTATGATATTTGGCTCAAGCAAGGTTACATTCAAACTACAGAGGGAAATGTGGTTCACTATGGATTCATCGAATCATTTATTGAAGAACTTGGTGAGAAGTATAATATCCGAGAAATTGCCTTTGACAGATGGGGAGCAATTCAAATGGTACAAAACCTTGAGGGAATGGGCTATACGGTTGTGCCATTCGGACAAGGATTTAAGGATATGAGTCCACCAACTAAAGAGTTGATGAAACTGACACTTGAGAAAAAATTGGCTCATGGAGGACATCCAGTTCTGCATTGGAATATGGATAATATTTTTATTCGTACTGACCCAGCAGGGAATATTAAAGCCGATAAAGAAAAATCTACCGAGAAGATTGATGGTGCAATTGCGACAATTATGGCTTTGGACAGAGCAATCAGAAATGGCAATGTGAATTCTGCATCAGTTTATGATGATAGAGGGTTGTTTGTGTTATAATTCCTTTATGGAGGTGCTGTTATGGATTTCGAAGGTTTCAAAAGAATGGCACAACGTGATGTTAATAAATCTATATGTTACGAACTAGAAGATGATAACTCTCGATTAGTTAAAGATATTTATACTAACGTTTTTCCTTTTTATGATGAAAGTAATTTTTCAGGTGATGTTATATTTACTTGGAAATCGGCTTCTCTTACTGTAAATGGGGTTTATAAACCTAGAGAAGGTAGAAATCGAGATCCAGAAGTGACCAATAATCATTTTATAGGTAATTTATTTCCTAATTTCATGACTGATGAAAAATATAGCCTAAATACTAATAGAAATGGGTATATGGGTGATTTTCCCCATGACCATATTGATATTTATTTGATGCACATTGCTAAGTATGCATTTTCAGATAAGAGTGATTTTGTTAATAGTAGAATCAAAGAGTATTATCCCCTGAAAAGGGCTATCCTATTTAAAGATAACCTGAATTATTTAAAGTCATTTAAGACTTTTGATAATTTCTTGAAAATGCATTATTTTGAGGAAATATGGGATTACATTCAGAATAAAAAATGTTTCTCCGATATGGAATATGAAGAGTTTAAAAAAGAATCATTAGTCTTGATTGAAAAACGTGGCAAAGCCATGATTAGAAAAATGTTAGAAACAAGAATTTGAGCATCTACCAAAAAGGTTAGGTGCTTTTTTCATACCAAAAATCGAAAGGAGCAACCCTATGGGAATATTCACAGGTCTATTTCGCTCAAGAGATAAACCAACTAATCAGACGGTGGGCAATCCCCATCGTTTTTCATTTGGTGGTACAACATCAAATAAAACAGTGACTGAACAACGAGCAATGCAAATGAGTGCTGATTATGCTTGTGTCAGAGTGTTAGCTGAAGCTCCTGCCGGCCTACCACTCCACTTTTATCAATATCGTCATGATGGAGGCAAAGAAAAAGCAACTGACCATCCGCTGTATTATTTGCTCCATGATGAGCCAAACAGCGAGATGAGTTCTTTTGTATTAAGAGAAACCATGATGACGCACTTGCTGTTATGGGGAAATGCATATGCTCAAATCTTGAGAAATGGGAAAAATGAAATCATCGGCTTGTATCCTTTATTGCCAGACCGAATGCAGGTGGAACGTTCTGAAACAGGACAGCTTTATTATCTTTACTTGTCAAATAAAGGGCAAGTGAAATTAGAGCAATCAGAAGTCTTTCATATACCGGGCCTTGGTTTTGATGGTCTGGTTGGTTATTCGCCTATTGCCATGTCAAAAAATGCCATTGGGATGGCGATTGCTTGTGAGGAGTATGGAGCAAAGTTCTTTGCGAATGGTGCAAATCCCGGTGGTGTGTTAGAACACCCGGGAACATTAAAAGACCCCATTAAGATTCGTGAAAGTTGGAATGCCACATTCGGAGGTTCAAGTAATGCTGCCAAAGTTGCTGTTCTTGAAGAAGGAATGAAATATGCACCGATTTCTATTTCACCAGATCAAGCACAATTTTTAGAAACAAGAAAATTTCAAATCAATGAAATCGCTCGAATTTTCAGAGTGCCACCTCACATGGTCGGTGACTTGGAGAAGTCGAGCTTTTCTAATATTGAACAACAATCTCTTGAATTTGTGAAGTATACCCTAGACCCTTGGATTTCAAGATGGGAACAAGCCATGACTCGCTCCTTATTAACCAAAGAGGAAAAGAAAAAATACTTCATCAAATTTAACTTGGATGGCTTACTTCGTGGCGATTATCAAAGCCGTATGCAAGGCTATGCCACAGGTCGTCAAAATGGTTGGATGTCAGCTAATGATATCCGAGAATTAGAAAATCTAGATAAAATCACTGCTGAAGAGGGTGGCGATATGTATCTAGTGAATGGCAATATGCTCCCACTGAATCTTGCAGGAGCATTTGCAAAAAATACCAAAGAAATGGAGGATTCCAATGAAGAAATTTTGGAAGTGGAAGAACCAATCGGAACAAATACCCGAGAGGACACTCTTCCTCAACGGCACAATCGCTGAGGAAAGTTGGTTTGATGATGATGTCACTCCGACTTTATTTAAAAATGATTTGATGAGTGGCGATGGTGATATTACCGTTTGGATTAACTCACCCGGTGGCGATTGTATCGCTGCAGCCCAAATATACAATATGTTGATGGAGTATCAAGGCAATGTGACCATTAAGATTGATGGAATTGCTGCATCAGCTGCCAGTGTCATTGCCATGGCAGGTACAAAAGTAGTGATGTCACCTGTATCCATGATGATGATTCACAACCCTGCCACTTTTGCTTGGGGTGATAGTGCTGAAATGAAAAAAGTCATGGCAATGTTGGATGAGGTAAAAGAGTCTATCATCAATGCTTATGAAATCAAAACTGGGCAACCAAGAAACAAGTTATCCAAACTTATGGATAATGAAACATGGATGGATGCCAATACTGCACTAGAAATGGGATTTGCTGATGAACTTCTGACTCGAAAATCAACCGAGAATGAAGTGGTCAATGAATCTCATTTTATGTTTTCACAAGTGGCAGTGACCAATTCACTCAAAGATAAGATTGCTGAAAAGTGTCATATCAATAAACCTAAAACAAACAAAGTGGATGCTCAAATTCTAATTGAGCGTTTAGACTTAATCAAAAATTGGAGGTAATACAATGAACAAATTAATGGAATTACGAGAAAAACGCAATCAAGCATGGGAAGGGGCAAAAGCCTTTGTTGAAAGCAAACGCGATAAAGACGGCTTACTTTCAGTTGAAGATGCCAAAACCTATGATGAAATGGAGCAGAAAGTAAAAAACTACTCTGCTGAAATTGCTCGCTTAGAAGCAATGGAACAAATGGAAAATGAACTGGCGAAACCTGTGAATCAACCATTGACTTCAAAACCAATGACGACAGATGCTAAAAAAGAAAAGACAGGTCGAGCAAGTGACGATTACAAAGAGGGAATGTTACAAGCTCTTCGTTCCAACTTTAAACAAGTATCAAATGTCCTACAAACTGGAGTGGATACTGATGGTGGTTATTTAGTGCCAGAAGAATATGATTCACGTTTGATTGATGGTTTAACGGAAGAAAACATTTTCCGTGCTCTAGGTACAACCATCACTACGAGTGGGGAACGTAAAATCAACATTGCAGGTTCTAAACCAGCAGCTCTTTGGATTGAAGAAGGAGGTGAGTTGTCCTTTGGCGATGCGAAATTTGACCAAATCTTACTGGATGCTCACAAACTTCACGTGGCCATTAAAGTCACAGAGGAATTGTTGTATGACAATGCCTTTAACCTAGAAAACTATATCTTGAATGCATTTTCTAAAGCGTTAAGTAACGCAGAAGAAGATGCTTTTTTAAATGGCGATGGAGTTGGTAAACCTCTAGGAGTCTTGAATCCAACAGGTGGTGGAGAAGTAGCGATTACAACAGCTGGAGCAAGCATTTCAGCTGATGAGATTATGAGTTTGGTTTATAAACTTAAACGTCCATATCGTAAAAATGCCGTATTTATTACCAATGACCAAACTTTGGCGGTGATTCGTAAATTGAAAGATGGTAATGGAGCCTACTTGTGGCAACCATCACTGCAACAAGGAGAACCAGACCGATTGTTTGGTTACAAGGTTTATACATCTCCATTTGTGCCACAGATTGCAACTGGTAAACCTGTTCTAGCTTTCGGAGACTTCTCATATTACAACATCGGGGATCGTGGTTCTCGTACCTTCTCAGAACTTCGTGAATTGTTCGCAGGCAATGGAATGGTAGCTTTCTTAGCCAAAGAACGTGTTGATGGGAAATTAGTACTTCCAGAAGCAGTGCAAATTCTAAAAATGAAAGGCACGGATAGTGGAACTACTGAGTAAAGTCAAAGATAATTTGATGTTGTCGCATGATGAGGATGATGAACTGTTAAAGGGATTCATCCTCTCAGCGATTGCTTATGCTGAAAGCTACCAACACATCGAAGAAGGATATTACTTAGAAGATAAGATTCCACCAACCACTGAACAAGCCATCATCATGCTTTCTTCTCATTTTTATGAAAGTCGTGATGGTTCAACGGCGGGTTTTTACAATGATACAGTTAATGCCAGTAGCCAAGTGTGGAACACGGTCAATAACTTGTTACGGATGAACAAGAGGTGGCAGATATGAGTTTTGGGAAGATGAAAGAAATCATTGAACTTGTTGAAACGAAAAGAATCAAGGATAAGGACGGTTTTACATCAACTCAAGATGTTATCCTAGCAAAAGTTAGAGCCTATAAAGAAAGCAAACATGGCAATGAAAAGTGGGCGAATTTATCTGTCTTTTCTACTGCCACAGCATTGTTTCGACTAAGAAAAATTCCAAACCTTGAAGTCACAACCAAGATGATTGTTCTTCATCAAAATTCAAGATATCAAATCACTTCAATTGAAGATGTCCGTGAAAAAGGAATGTACCTAGAAATCCTAGCAGAAAAAGTGGAGGGCAGTCAAAATGGCTAAAGCAACTATTTCAATGCCAGAAGATTTCTTACTTAAGGTATCACAATTAGAAAAGCAAACCGATGAGATTCTTCCTCGAGTGCTTGATGTGGGTGGAGAAGTGGTACTTGCTCAAACCAAAGCAAATCTATCATCTGTGATTGGTTCTGGTACAAAGCTTCCATCACGTTCAACTGGAGAACTTGAAGGAGCATTAGGATTATCCAAAGCACTTCAAGACCGTAACGGAGATTGGAATGTAAAGGTTGGATTTTCTGAACCAAGAAAAGACGGAGTATCTAATGCAAAGTTAGCCACAATTATCGAATATGGGAAACACGGACAGCCAGCTAAACCTTTTATGAAACCTGCACGAACCAAATCAAGAAAACCTGCGATTGAGGCAATGAAAGCAAAACTAGAAAGTGAGATGAATGGCTAATGATTTTAGAAGAATTAAATCACCTTTTATCAGATTTAGAAATCCCAGTTGAATCAGGTGTTTTCAGTGATGTTGCACCCAGTCAATATTGTGTGTTAACACCACTGACTGATGATTTCGATTTATTTGCAAATAACCAGCCAACCATTGATGTGCAGGAAGTTCGGATTTCATTTTTCTCAAAAGGCAATTATCTCAAAGTTAAAAATCAAATTATCCAGAACCTCTTGAAAGCAGACTTCACGATTACGAGTCGGCTTTTCTTAGGCTTTGATGAGGAAACAAATTATTATCATGTGGCAATTGATGTCGCAAAACATTATGAAATGGAGGAATACTAAATGGCAACGGTCGGTTTAGATAGATTATTCTATGCAACAATTACAGATTCGCCAACCACTGGTGATGAAACCTATGGAACACCAGTGATGTTAGCAAAAGCCATGTCTGCTGAATTATCAGTAGAACTTGCAGAAGCTACTTTATTTGCGGATGATGGAGCAAGTGAGATGATCAAAAAATTTAAGAATGGGAAATTAACTCTTGGAGTCGATAACATCGGTCGTGATGTGGCGATGGCATTAACAGGAGCCAAAGTCGATAAAAAAGGAGTTCTTATCTCTTCAAGTGAAGATGGTGGAGAACCTGTAGCGATTGGCTTTCGTGCCAAGAAGTCTAATGGAAAATACAAGTATGTATGGCTTTACCGCGTGAAGTTTGCCGTACCATCTACTTCTTTAGCAACAAAAGGAGATTCCATCACATTCTCAACACCAACGATTGAGGGAACAGTGATGCGAAGAAACAAGTTAGATGGACAAGACAAACATCCTTGGAAAGCAGAAGTGGATGAAGGGGATACTGGGGTTGATGCAGCGACCATCACAGCATGGTACACCAAAGTTTATGAACCAGACTTCACAACAGGGGGAAACTAAAATGGACGATAGAAGTGCAGTGATTGAGTTAGATGGTCAGTCCTATGAATTGATTTTAACAACTAAAGCCACAAAGGAGATTGCTAAACGTTATGGTGGTTTGGATAATCTTGGTGAAAAGCTGATGAAGTCTGAGAACTTTGAGATGGCTTTGGATGAGATTATTTGGCTCATTACTATTTTAGCCAATCAGTCGATTAAGATTTACAATCTCAAAAACAAAGAGAAACCCAAAGAAGAGTTGACTGAGGAAATCATTGAGCTTTTAACTTCGCCACTTGATTTGGCTAACTATAAGTCAGCCATTACTGAAGCAATGTTCAAAGGAACGAATCGCAACATTGAAAGTGAAGAAGAGGGAAAAAACACCAAGGGCGAGTAAGTGATGAGGAATCCTTTACTCGCCTGTTTTATTACGGAACAGTCCAAATGGGGATGAGTCCAGATGAGTTCTGGACTTGCCCACTTGGATTGTTTTTGGATTTATGGGAATGTCATAAACAATTTAATGGATGGGCAAAAGCTAAAGTTGAGATGTTTATTGACGATGTGCTACCTAGTGGATTATAAATTGTGATATACTTTAATCATAATCTATAACCAGTGGAGGGCTACTAGTATGAATGAATATTTAAGTAAAGCAGGAAACTTTTTCCTAGATGCAATTAGAGAAGGTGCAGAAAGACATTACTCACAGGAAATTTTACTTGAAAGAAATCAAGGTATTATTAGTGCTGTGGAGTCTTATTTAGATTTGAAAATTAGCAATAAGGAAATTATTAATTTTCTAGATAAGTACTGGAATGTGTCAAGAGAAGAAGCGATTGATATTATTGACTATGTTAAAAATGAAATTCACCCAATTACAGAACTGACTTTTTACCTTAGAGAAGAACTACTACTATCTCACGGTCAAATTGAGCATTTTATTGTTTCCAATAGAATCAAAATTGAAGTCAGGAGAAATAGAGAGTTGAGTAAATTATCTCCTAAATCATTGTACGAAAAATATAGTAATCTTATTGAAGGTTAAATAATTTCCGTTAAAATCAAGCATTTGGCAACTACGCTAAGTGCTTTTTTCATACCCAAAATAAGAAAGGAGGGATTGTGTGGCAGAAAAATTTGGATTAAAGATTGGCATTGAGGGAGAAAAAGAATTCAAGAACTCCCTGCGTGATATCAACCAATCATTCAAAGTCTTAGGATCTGAAATGAAACTCGTCTCCTCTGAATTTGATAAAAACGATAAAAGTGTACGAGCCATTGCATCACGAAATGAAGTCCTGAATAAATCCATTGAAACTCAAAAAGACAAAGTTAGACTGCTAGAAGAGGCATTGAACAATTCTTCTGAAAGTTTTGGAGAGAATGATAAACGCACTAAAAATTGGGAAATCCAACTGAACAATGCCAAAGCAACCTTAAATGGCATGGAGCGTGAACTTCAAGACAATGAAAAAGCTCTCGATGATTTAGGCAATGAGCAAACGGATGTAACTAACTCTACTGATAAGTTGGGTGATGAACTCAAGGAAACAGGTGATGAGGCTGACAAGTCTGGTGGCAAGTTTGAAAAGCTCGGTGGTGTCCTTAAAGGAATCGGAGTAGCAATGGGTGCAGTAGCTGTTGCTGCTGGAGCGGCTGCATTGAAACTTGGTAAAGAAGTAATTAGTGCCTATGCCGATTATGAACAATTGGTCGGTGGGGTTGATACGCTTTTCAAAGATGCTTCTAACACGGTTCAAAAAAATGCGGATAGTGCCTTTAAGACGGCTGGGATGTCAGCTAATGAATACATGGAAACAGTCACTGGCTTTTCTGCAAGTTTGATTCAATCCTTAGGTGGAGATACCAAAAAGGCAGCAGAAATTGCGGATACAGCCATTATTGACATGGCAGACAATGCCAATAAGATGGGAACAAATATTGGCGATATCCAAAATGCCTATCAAGGATTTGCCAAACAAAACTACACCATGCTCGACAATCTGAAACTCGGATATGGTGGGACAAAATCAGAGATGGAACGATTACTTGCTGATGCTGAAAAAGTATCGGGTGTGAAGTATGACATTTCATCTTTTTCTGATGTAGCTCAAGCGATTCATGTGGTACAGACAGAACTTGGTATTACAGGAACAACAGCTAAAGAAGCGACTGAAACCATTAGTGGTTCAATAGGTGGAATGCAATCGGCATTTGGTAATCTTCTTGCAGGTCTTGGAAATCCTGCAGCTGATATTACTCTCTTGATGAACAATCTCGTTGAGGCATTTCAGAATGTTATTAAAAATATTGTTCCTGTGATTGAGAATTTAGTTAAAGCCTTACCTGTAGCATTTGATGCCATCTTAAAAGCAATTGGAGATTTACTACCAACCTTGCTACAAATGGTGACAAGTCTATTTGCTCAAGTGTTACAAACATTGTTGACCTTGTTGCCATCATTGATACCTGTGGTTGTTGATGCAGTTTTATTGATTGTCCAAACTTTGATAGAGAATCTGCCATTATTGATTGAAGCAGCATTTGTTTTGATTACCACGTTAGTTGAGGGAATAGGGAAAGCATTGCCAGAACTGATTCCGATTACCATTGAAGCAATTTTGACCATTGTTCAAGGTCTGATTGATAATCTGCCATTACTATTAAATGCAGCATTACAGTTAATCATGGGGCTAGCTGAAGGATTGATTACAGCTATTCCAATCTTAATAGAACGATTACCCGAAATCATTAACAGTATTGTGACCTTTGTTGTGAACTCAATTCCACTCATTATTGATGTTGGAATCCAATTGTTGACGGCTTTAGTGAGTGCATTGCCAACAATTATTACAGCAATTGTTAATGCACTGCCAGAAATCATCAATAGTATTATCACTACAATTATCAATGCGATTCCACAGCTGATTGATGCAGGGGTGAAGTTGTTGATTGCTTTAGTTGAAAATCTACCGTTGATTATTCGTACATTAGTATCGGCAATTCCACAAATCATTCAGGGATTGGTCGGAGCAATCGTTGGAAACATCGATAAAATCATTCTTGCAGGAGTTCAGTTGCTCGTGGCATTGGTGCAAAATTTACCACAAATCATCTCTGCTATTGTGAGAGCAATACCACAGATTATTTCAGGTCTAGTCAGTGGTTTTGGACAGTACGTATCAACAATGGCAAATATCGGATTTAATTTAATCTCAGGGATTTGGAATGGAATCAGTAATGCAGGAGCATGGTTGCGAGATAAGATTTCTGGGTTCTTTGGTGGTGTCGTTAACAACATCAAGAATTTCTTTGGAATCAAGTCTCCCTCACGACTATTTAGAGATGAAATTGGTAAGAACCTAGCTTTAGGACTTGGTATCGGATTTGAAGATGAAATGGATGGCATTGCTAAAGATATGCAAGGTGCAATTCCAACAGCTTTTGATGTACCAAATCTTGATATTGGCGCAAACATCTCGACAGCCTTTAACGGTTTGAATGATTCTCCATTGGCTCTTCTAGCAAGCAAAGTTGATGCTTTAGCCAATATCACAACCGAGTTGCTTCCATCATTATTAAAAGCAATGGATGTTCAAGTGGTTTTGGATGATGGCACATTGGTTGGACGATTAACTCCAGCAATCGATAAAAACTTGTCTTTGTTAGGTAGAAGAAATAAAGGATGGTAAAGGAGGAATTTTGTGTATGCATTTATCTTAGATGGAACAATTCATTCAAAGAAAGACTTGGCACTTCGAATCAGTGAAGTGCCTATTTTGCCAACTTCAGAAAAAGTAGTAGAAAGTATTGAAGTTGATGGTCGTGAAGGAAGTCTGACTATCGAAAAAGGTTGGAAAGATATGGAGTTTTCTTTCAAAGCCGTATTACAAGCGACTAATCATTTGATGAAGTGGCGAGAAATATTACCGAAAATCGTGACGGCAAAAACCATCACTTTCTCAAATGATGCCACTGTTCATTACAAAATCAAGCAAGTGAAAGCCAGTGGCCTAAAACAAATCCTATCTAACTTGTGGGAATTTGAAATTGAAATGGTCTGTGCACCTTTTCGTTACATGAATGATGTGGCAATGCTTGTCAGAACAAGTTCAGGAACGGTTACCAGTCATGGCAATATTTATTCTTTGCCACGAATTAAAGTGTTTGGTACTGGCAAACGAACCTTAACCATCAATGGCAAAGCAATTGTGTTAGATTTACAATCGGAATATTTGGTTATCGATAGTGAACTCAAAGAATGTCACTACGGCAATGTTGCGACAAACCATTTAATGACAGGTGATTTCCCTGTATTTAATATTGGGAATAATCAAGTGACACTAGGCACAGGTATTACAAAAGTAGAAATAGAACCGAGGTGGAGATATTTATGATTTGTTACTTTGATAAAACAGAAACGAACTTTACCCATAATGGCAAAGGCGTCTTAGACAATTACATCATATCTCCAACGGTAAATGAAGAGCTGAATGGTTCTTTTTATTTTGAGTTTGATTATCCGATTCAAGCAAAGTATGCCAAAGACCTTGTTCCTGAAATGATTGTGAAGTGTCCAGTGCCTAATTTACCCGATCAGCTGTTTCGCATTACCGAAAGAAATGAATCTCTTGATGGTGTGATGCAGATTGTGGCGCATCATATCTTTTATGATTTAGCCAAGAATTTTATTGAAGATACTTATTTAGTCAATCGAACAGGTACTGGGGCTTTAAATCAAATCCTGAGTAACACACAATTTAATCATCGGTTTTCTGCGACATCTAATATTCTTACAGCGAATAATGCTCGTTTGGTTAGATTGAATCCAGTAGAAATCCTACTTGATGATGGTTTGGAGAATGGTTTTCTTGATCGTTGGGGTGGAGAAATTGTAAGGGATAATCTCACATTTTCTATGTTAGCTAAGCGTGGCAGTGATAATGGAGTTCAAATCCGTGATAAGAAAAATTTAACGGGTTACAAATCTAATATAGATTACTCCAGTATAGCGACACGTATTATGCCACAAGGGTTTGATGGTTTATTCTTGCCAGAAAAATATATTGATAGTCCACGACTTAACCAGTATGTCAGTCCAAAGATAAAAGTGATTCGTTATGAGGATGTCAAGGTTGGTGAGGAAGAAGGAGAATACAAAACTGCTCAAGAAGCTTATGTGGCATTAAGGCAGTTAGCCCATCTTGAATATTCCAAACATCAAATTGACTTGCCATTGGTCACCTATGATGTGGATTTTGCTCCTTTACAGTTAACAAAGGAATACGCCGAGTTTGCTGCATTGGAAACAGTCAATATCGGTGATTCAGTATCAGTCATTCATGAAGAAGATGGACTCAACATTTCAGCTCGAATGATATCTTACACTTTTGATCCATTGTTGAAAGCCTATAAGAAAATCACTCTAGGCAGTATCTTGCCGAAGTTTACGGATATTGGAAAAGACATCAAGCGAGTAGATTCTAAAGTCGATCAGGCACAAAATGATGCCAATTATGCTTTGACATCTGCCAATGGCAAGAATACCAATTATTACGGAACAGCAACACCAAACCATCCTCGACTTGGAGATTTATGGTTCAAAGAAAATAGAGAAAAAATTGAGATTTGGATTTATGAAACTCGTGAGGGTATCACGCAGTGGTTCGCTTTAGCCAATGATTTAACCCAAGAACAAATCAAACAAGAACTTGCGAATGCTCAAGAACAAGTGGATGAAGCCATTATTAAATCGGAACAAGCAAAGCAAGCAGGAGATGAGGCTCTTCTTGCAGGTCAAGAGGGATTGCAAAAAGGGAATCAGGCTAAAGAATTAGCAGACCAAGCCAAGAGTGATTCTGCTCAAGCAGTAAATAAAGCAAATGATGCTTTCAATAATGCAACCACTGCTTTATCTGGTGTCAGTAATTTAACCACAAGAGTAACAAGTGCTGAAGCAACTCTAACCACCCAAGCAGGACAAATTTCTAGTAAGGCATCCCAAACGAGTGTAGATACGTTAACAGGTCGAGTGACTACAGCTGAAGCCACCTTAACGGTTCAAGGAAACCAAATCTCAAGCAAAGCCTCACAATCAAGTGTCGATACCTTGACAGGAAGAGTCACAAGTGCAGAATCATTGATTACCCAAACAGCTGATTCATTTACTGTATCTTTAAGCCAACAAAGCAAAGTTGTCAATGATTTGCTGGGCATCAATATTTTACAAAGTAGCTGGATGGTTGGTTCGATTAATACTTCCAATGGTACGGATGTAGCAAGTACAGCTTATGTCCGTAGTGGGTGGTTTGATATCAAAGGTGGAGAAAAATATCTGATTCAAACCAGAGAAGGAACAAATGCTCAAACCTTGTATGGCACAATGCAGATTTATTTTTACCGAGCAGATAAGACATTTGTTTCATCTACAACGGTCAGTACCTCAACCACACCATTTATCGCCAATGCTCAAGCAAGTTTTATCCGTATTCGTTTAACAACGACTCACCCAGTGAATTCCATCAATTGTTATTTGATTCAAACGGACAAGGTAAGTGGCTGGGTAGCATTTGATACGATTAGTAATTTCCTTAAACTACAAGCCACTTCAGATACTTTGTTGGTAAGTGTTGGGGAAAACCAAAATGCTCTAGGTACACCTTTTATGGTGCGAAATTGGGAGAGAGGAACATTAAATACAACTACGGGAGCAGAAACAGCATCCACCACAAATCTTCGAAGCGAGTTCATTGATGTCACAAGTGGCGAACGATATATTTCGCAAATGCTAAATGGAGATACACTTTCAGTTACTTATCACTATTTTACGTTTGCTCATGGATATTTAAATTATATTCCGACTGCAAGACAAATGGTTGAAACCCATACAACAGGAACTTATACAGATGAATCAATCATTGCTTATCTTAACAGCAAAAACATTCCAAGTGTTTCAATCACGGCAGCAGTCACTACCAATCCATACTCGAGTACAGGTGATTATCTTATCATCCACAAAATACCCTTAGATGGAAAGGTTGCTCCTCAAACGATTACTTGGAATGGTCGGAAAGATACATCCAATAATATCGTGCTTCTTTATAGCAACGGTTCATGGGAACAAATCGGCACAGTCACGGCAAATACTAACACCATTCATACATGGGATTTGACAGAAGCCCAACGTGATGGTATCTCAAGTGACGTTTACATTGCTTTCTTTTCCATTAAGACAGGCAACTATTCTGGAACTTACAATGCGACCACGACTCCATATTTGTTGAACCCAGAAAATGCCAATAGCTATGTTCAATTATCTACTTTGTCATCATCAAACGTGATAACTGTACCTGCTAATGCTGTCAAGATGAGAGTCCGAGTGGCAACAAGCGTTTTGCCACTTGACTTTGGTGGGAATATTTATAAAGCCATTGAGCGGCAAGACTATTCCAAAGCCACGAGTATTTACTCTGCTTTGTTGATGCAAAACAATCTCATCAATTTACGAGTGGCTAAAGGAGATGTGATTAATCAAATCAATATTTCTACAGAAGAGATATTGATTGCAGGAAACAAGATAAGAATTACAGGTCAAACAACGATTGATAATGCCGTCATACAAACAGCCATGATAGCCAACCTAGCTGTCAATGATGCCAAGTTAGCCAATTTAGCAGTAACTACGGCAAAGATTGCGGATGCAGCCATTACTAATGCCAAAATAGCCAATTTAGATGCAGCGAAGATTAACACAGGAACTCTGTCAGCTGATAGGATTGCAGCCGGTTCGATTACTTCAGCTAAGTTAACGATTGCAAATGGTTTTATTACTAATGCCATGATAGCTGATGCCACCATTCAAAGTGCCAAGATTGGAGCCATTGATGCTGCCAAGATAACAACAGGGACTTTAAATGCAGCAAGAATTGCAGCCAATTCCATTACTGCAGATAAAGTAGCAACCAACTTTTTAACCACATTAACAGGAAGTTCTTCCATCAGAATTACTGGAACGACCATCGGTTACTACACAGGGACAACTCTAATAACTGAGATTAACTCCCAAGGTATGAACATCAGACGAGATGGCGTCAACATTGGAAGAATTGGTGCAAACAATGTGATTAATCAACCGACTTGGCGAGGGTTAGTTTTTGACTTGGAATATACAGCAAACTATATGTCGTGGTCCAATAAAGATACATCCACAGCAGGGGCATACACCATAAAACTGGCATGGTATCGTTCTAAGCTACAAAATGGCATGGAGCAAGGTTTCCACTTCTCAGACACCGTTTACTTTAAAAGCAGTATTGGAGCGGTGGTTTCTACTGGAGTAACAGCACTTTGTAATGTGCAAGTCTTGACCTTGGATAGTATTGCTTATCTTGCTTTTCGAACCACCACAGGAAAAGCGGGAATTGCTATGAGCGGTAACAATTTGATTCTTGGAGATGATGGGGAGTGGGTTGACTTTGGTATTATCCGAGAAATCTGTAAAAAATTAGCCAATCGAACCATTGCTTTGCCTACTGGCTTTAACAGTAATGGCACAGCAACTGGTTGGTATAATCCACAATTATTTAACCCAATGAGCTGGTGGTCAACGTAGGAGGAGTTATGGAAAAACGAACAGAAGAAATTATTATTGATGATGTACGATACATCAATCCCAAAGGATTTGATGAAGTGATTCCAACAGGGCAACAAACCTTGTCGGTTGAACCACCTGTGCAAGGAAAAGACATCATGTATGAAGTACGAGAAGAAATGGCTCAAGTCATGCAAACGCAAATAGAACAATTAGAATCGGAGTTTGCTAGAAGTTTACAGTTAGGAGTAGATTTGAATGTTACAAGTAAAAAATGAAGCTATCGTTAACTTGGTGACTTTCCTAGAGAAGTTAGAACTGACACCAAAAGCTAGTCGAGTGAGAACCAAGTTGAATAAACTGCTAGGATCTAAAGTTGAGGAACTCTACAAAGATGAAATGGATTTACTCGACCGATTTGGCAAGAAAGATGAAGCAGGTAAGTTGATTCAAAGTGAGGGTGCGTATTCATTGATTGAAGATACTGCACTTAACTACCATCAAGAAAAAGCAGAACTGCTCTCAGAAATCATTCATATTGAGGTTCGAGAACTTCATGAAAAATTACCAGTTCTCATTGAAGAGTTAGAAAATAGCGAAGAGAAGTTATCAGGGCAACAAGCAGAAATCTTTGATGACTTAATGGACTTACTAGAAGATGAGTTAAAGAAAAATACTTAAGGTGTTTGAGCAGAAATGTTCAGATGCCTTTTTAATTGGAGGAAAAAAGAAATGAGAAATTATTGGACATGGATTCAAGTAGGACTAGCTTCCATTGGTGGCTTTGTAAGCTGGTTCTTTGGTCATAACGATGGCCTACTCACAGCATTGGTGGTCTTTGTAATTGCCGATTATTTCAGTGGTGTGTTAAGAGCCATTGTTGAAAAGAAAGTATCAAGTGCCATTGGGAGCAAAGGAATTTCTAAGAAGGTAGTTATTTTCATCTTGGTGGGAATTGCACACATGGTGGATGTAGAAGTTTTAGGAGCTGGTGATGTAATACGCAACACAGTCATTTTCTTCTACTTATCTAACGAGGGAATCTCCATGTTGGAAAATGCAGTAGCTTTGGGACTACCAGTGCCAGAGCGATTAAGAAACATCTTAATTCAATTAAGAAAAAAATCAGAAGGAGAAACAGAAAATGGGAATCAGTAATTTAGCAACAAAACATGGTTTTGAGAGCTTTCCAAACTTTACAAGAGGACGTTCAGGAGCTAAGGTAAATAAAATCGTCATCCATCATGTGGCAGGTACAAACTTTGATATCATGCCAAGTGTGTGGAATACTAGACAAGCATCTGCCCATTATGGCATTGGAGTCAATGGTGCGATTCGTGCTTACGTGGATGAAAACAATACAGCATGGCACGCAGGCAATTGGGATGCCAATATTTCATCTATTGGAATTGAACATATCAATAGTGGTGGAGCACCTGCATGGCCTGTGGCACAAGCAACGATTGATGCGAGTGCTAAACTTTGTGCAGACATCGCCAAACGACATGGTTTAGGTCAATTAGTGCCAATGAAGAACTTGTTCCCTCACTCGCACTTTAGTGCTACAGCTTGTCCGGAAGTCTTAAAAGAAAAACTTCAGGAAATTGCGAACAAAGCCAATGCCATTAATAATGGAACAAGTCAACCACCTACATCAAGTGGTGGAATGTACCGAGTGCGAAAATCATGGGCAGATGCCAAATCACAGATTGGTGCTTTTAGGGATCTAGCTAATGCAAAGAAACTCGCAGATGCTAATCAAGGCTATTCTGTCTTTGATGAAAATGGGAATCGAGTACATGGTTCAACTCCACCTGCACCATCACAACCAACTACTAAAACCTTAACAGTTCAGATTAACGGGTTGAATATCCGTAATCGTCCAACTTTAAGTGGAACAGTTGTTGGTCAGTACAATCGTGGAGCAACATGGACTCTTCCTAAAGATGAGAAGTTTGTGATTGCGGATGGCTGGGTTTGGGCTAGAGCACCCAAAGGTTATGTAGCTGTTGGTCGCAATACTGGTAAGCCAGAAAAAGATGATTATATTTTCATCTCATAAATAGAAATTTTGCCTACAGGATTGATTCGGTTCAGTCTTGTAGGCATTTTTTTGTTAGGTTGACTTTTTCGTCTTGTAGTAGGTGAAAAAAGATTCATAGGTTCGATTTCCTAAATTTCTTTGCATATCAATAAGCAAAGAAATTTATTCAGAGGGGTTATTTTTAATGATTTTTATCGCCTGTAACTTAGGAAGTCAAAAAACATTAGAAGTTTACTTTCTCTTGATTTCTTTGGCTGAGAAATAGGAGGTCGAGACCATGAATCAAGAAACAATAGAAAAGAAAGTCTTTCAGATAGAAGATAAAACAGAGATCGTATCATCAAGTGATACCAACACTTTTGAGCAATATCAAACAGATTTTATTTATCAGTGTGTCATTATCCAATTGAAGAAACTACTAGAAAACACTCTGATTTCAGTAGATGAATATCGTCAAATGGAGCAAGAAATCAGACAAGAATTATGTCCATATTTACATGAGTTATATCCTTCATAATCGTTGCTATAAGTGGGTTTATTAGCTAACATGTTACTACCAAAGAAAGGGGTGAGACAGTGAAAAAGATTACGAAGATTGAAACCGTTGCACAAGTCAAACCTACCAAACTGAAAGTAGCAGCTTATGCTCGAGTATCCACTTCTAGTGAGGAACAACTCCTAAGCTTGGAGAATCAAAAACTGCATTACGAACAACGAATTCTAGCCAATTCAAACTGGGACTCTGTGGAGA
>RRZU012078126.1_pt1 | contig 18211 bp, 14 predicted proteins | sample 2165561 | NCBI WGS metagenome assembly RRZU01 (sample SAMN10456909, study PRJNA506462) | wastewater metagenome | isolation source: wastewater sludge | place: USA: Moscow, Idaho | reverse complement strand
TACTCTCAATTAGTACCAGTAAATATTGCCAATACAGGTATTTATTCTTTTATCGACGAGCGATCTAACGATGGCATAATAGATGTGGTGTCGGTTACTAAACCTTACTATCGCATGGATATTTCCAAATGGCTACAGGAAGCCGATACAAAGAAGCAGATGCTATCGCAACGACAGCAAAAGGAATTAGCCTTCTACCTTAAGGATTACGGCAAGGAGCTGCATGCTGATAGAAATTTTAAGCGTCGTATAGATCTGCTTTACTATAAGGATACCCTGTTTTCGGCAACCATAAATCCAATATTGGGCCTTACAAAGGGTAAATATGGCGAACAAGATTACACCCATAGGTACAACGGTATAGATGCATTTGGATATATCGGCAAGCATGTTGGCATTTGGGCCAGCTTTAGGGATAATTTCGAGAATGAGCCTTTAACCAAACCTGCCTACCTAAACCAAGAGCTTGGAAAGAATAACATGCGCACATCGGCCGGATACGAGTACGACGAGATGCGTGGCGGTATATCGTACGGTTGGAGTTGGGGTAGCCTAGAACTCGCCAAAGATCATATACAGTGGGGATCGGGATATAGCGGAAACAATATTCTTTCGGGCCGTACACCATCGTTCCCCTATGTAATGCTAACGCTAACGCCCGTAAAATGGTTTAAGTTTAAGTATTTCCACGGAACGTTGGTTTCCGATGTGGTGGATAGCAGTAAGTCGTATCCTATTTCTGGAGCAAAATTCGAGAGAGAAGTTTTCCGAAATAAGTATATGGCAGCCAACATGTTTACGCTACTTCCCACACGTTGGTTAGAGTTCTCGTTTGGAAACTCAACTATCTATAGCGATAATGGAATACACCTTACCTATCTCATACCTTTTATGTTCTACAGATCGTCGGACAGATCAACCTCTTCCAACAAATCGAATGGTATTGATAATAACTCATTGCTTTTCTTCAACCTATACCTTAAGCCTATTAAGCACCTAAGCATCTATTCATCGGTATTTATTGATGAACTAGGCTTAAGCAGAATGTTTAGCAAAACCGAGAATACCAACGAGGTTTCTATTAAAGTAGGAGGAAATCTGACCAACTGGCCTCTAAACAACATACAGGCAACGGTTGAATATACAAGAACCAATCCATTATGCTATAGACATTACGTTAAAGCCTGTACATACGAGTCGAACAGCTACCTATTAGGTCATTACCTCGGCGACAATTCTGACGAGATATACACGGCGCTTACCGTAAAACCTATCAAAACGCTTTACCTTAAAGCATCATACACTAAAGCAAGAAAAGGCAAAACGTATAGTACCGATTTGATGAACAGTCCGGAAAGAAGGGGGCTTCCTTTTATGGATGAAGAGCGATGGATAAATAAAACCATCAGATTTACGGCAACCTACCAACCCATTAACGACCTATACATCAACTTTGGGCTAGAGAGCAGCGACATTAGCGGAGCTGATGCTAAACTTTACACACCAAAGTTTTTACAGGGCAAAAACACAACTGTTTACGGTGGTATAAACATAGGATTCTAGAAACGAATATAGGGAGTCGTTAGGCAGGAACCTGTATAAGGACCTATGATACACAATTCTTTATTTTTCATCTTTCATTCTTCAATTTTTTAATACAGAGGTACACAGAGTTAGTCGTTAGTTGGGAGTGGTGAATCGTGATACGTGATGCGTGAACCGTGAGTTGGGAAAATTGAACCTGTGATCGAGTGATGGAGCGAAGTGTGAGCCGTGAGGCGCGAAACAAAATTTTTTCATCTTTCATCATTTTATTCTTTCATCCTTTCATTTCCCTCCTCTTGTGTCTTGATACTTGTGTTGTGTGTCTTGTTTCTAACATCTAATTTATCGCTACCTTTGCCGGTATAAAAATGCAAAACACTCTTTCAATGAAAAATAAGAAGTTGGGTATGGCAAGCGATCATGCCGGCTATGCTATGAAGGTTAAGGTTAAGGAATATCTTGAATTGATAGGCTATGAGGTTGTTGACTTTGGTACCCACTCCGAAGCAAGCGCCGATTACCCCGATTTTGCCCACCCTTTAGCCAACGCCATTGAAAATGGCGAACTTGAATGCGGTATTGCCATGTGCGGTAGCGGAAACGGCATTAACATGACGCTAAACCACCATAAGGGCATCCGTTCGGCACTTTGCTGGATTCCCGAAATTGCGGCTCTTGCCAAGCAACACAATAACGCCAACGTATGCACCCTTCCTGCTCGCTTTGTTAGATTCGAGGAGGCAAAGGCTATTGTGGACGCCTACCTTAATGCCGAATACGAAGGTGGAAGGCACCAGGCTCGCATCGATAAGATTCCATGCTAAACTTAAGACACAAGATGTTAGTATTAAGATATTAGATTAGGCGCCTATGGCGCCTTTTTTATTTTTCAATGTATGGTCTTTACAAAAAACTAAAAACGTAAATACCTCTATTTAAACAAAAAACATATGACATTGTTAGTAATTACAAACCAATCGTGGTACTTGATGCTTGTGTCCTGATACAAATTACACCCTGTTGATTTCTTTTTCTTGCAAAATTCAAACCCGTTGAAATTCACAGTTATTAACAGCCAAAAAAGCTAACACCTCTTTTGTTGATTACTTATGAGCTTTGGTGAGCTAGTTCTTATAACTATCTCTTGGAATAATCGTAAAAGTTGATAAGCCAAAATAGAAGTGTTAATTCAAAGCTTTAGTTTTTAGAAAAAGCTAGCCGATATAAACAGCGTTAGCTAAGCTTTTTGGGCTGTTAAAAACAAAATTTTTACGAACTCCTAAGGCTATCAACAGCTGTTAATAAAGTTTGGAATTTGCTGTTTGTCAACTACCAATAATGGCTTTTAGCTGTTAATACATTGTTTTTAGCGTTTTAATTGTGATTTTTGCAAAAGGATGTCGTCCAAGTTATCAACACAGCTAACAGGATAACATTTACATCATTCATTTTTTTAAAAAGAAAAGAATAATAATGTTTAATAGAGATGATATTTTGAAAAAGGGGTTCGTTGATACACCTGTTGATAGCAGTATCGATTTGGTTGCAGAGATTGCCCGTCTCAAAAAGGAGAAGAACGCCGTGATTTTGGCGCACTACTACCAGACAGGGGATATTCAAGATATAGCCGACTTTGTAGGGGATAGCTTGGCGCTTTCGCAGCAAGCTGCCAAAACAGATGCCGATATTATTGTGTTTGCAGGAGTTCACTTTATGGCCGAAACTGCAAAGATTCTGTCGCCATCGAAGAAGGTGCTCATTCCCGATATGAATGCAGGCTGCTCGCTGGCCGATTCGTGCAAGGCCGAAGATTTTGCCGAGTTCTTGAAGAACTACCCAGACCATACTGTTATTTCGTACGTCAATACTACTGCAGATGTAAAGGCGCTGACTGATATAGTTTGTACCTCGAGCAATGCTGTACAGATAGTGCAAAGCCTTCCGGCCGATGCCAAGATCGTATTTGGGCCCGATCGTAATCTAGGAAGCTATATCAAGAATCTTACTGGAAGAGATATGGTTATTTGGGATGGTGCCTGCCACGTTCACGAGGAGTTTAGCCTCGAGCGTATTCTCGAACTGAAGAAAGAACATCCAAACGCAAAGATTCTTGCGCATCCCGAGTGTAAGAAGCCAATTCTGCTGGTTGCTGATCATGTTGGATCTACCGCTGAGCTGCTTAAGTTTTCAATAACTGATGATGCTCAGGAGTATATTGTTGCAACCGAAACTGGAATCATCCACCAAATGCATAAGTCGAACCCCGATAAGGTGTTTATACCAGCGCCTCCGCTCGATTCTACCTGCGGATGCAACAACTGTAACTTCATGAAGCTTATAACACTTAAGAAGCTGTACGATACTATGCTTTATGAAGTGCCTGAAGTTGTAGTAGATGAAGAGGTAAGCCGAAAAGCGGTAAGGTCGATTAAGGCAATGTTGGATATTTCAGCAAAGTTAGGTTTGTAGGATGAGCGATTCTTTTGACCCAAGAAGGGCGAATACTGTTGACGTAGAAAGGGACGTGGAGGCCGAAATTCGTCCGAGGGAGTTTGAGGACTTCAGCGGGCAGGAAAAGGTGGTCGAAAACCTTAGAATATTCGTTAAAGCTGCCCTGATGCGTGGCGAAGCGCTCGACCATGTGCTTTTGCATGGGCCTCCCGGATTGGGTAAAACAACGCTAGCGCACATTATAAGCCGCGAACTAAATGTAAACCTTAAGATTACATCGGGACCTGTATTGGATAAGCCTGGCGATTTGGCTGGATTGCTAACCAACCTAGAGCAGGGTGATGTTCTTTTTATTGATGAAATTCATAGACTTTCGCCTGTTGTCGAGGAGTACCTCTACTCGGCAATGGAGGACTATACTATTGATATTATGCTTGATAAGGGACCAAGCGCCCGTTCCATTCAAATATCGGTTAATCCTTTTACGCTAATTGGCGCTACTACCCGAAGCGGTCTGCTAACGAGTCCTTTACGTGCACGTTTTGGAATTCAATGCCATTTGGAATTTTACGATTCTAATGTTCTTCAACGTATTGTAAAGAGAGCATCGGCAATACTGAATATAGGAATCTCCGATGATGCTGCCTACGAGATTGCTTTCCGCAGTCGTGGAACGCCCCGTATTGCAAATGCGCTGCTTCGCCGTGTTCGCGACTTTGCGCAGGTAAAGGGAACAGGCTTTATTGACGTAGAAATAGCCCGAATTTGCCTCGAAGCCCTCAATATCGACAAGTATGGGCTCGACCATATGGATAATAAAATTTTGACCACTATAATCCATAAATTTAAAGGAGGTCCGGTCGGGCTAAATACAATTGCTACCGCAGTAGGCGAAGATCCGGGAACTGTAGAGGAAGTTTACGAGCCATTCCTCATAAAGGAAGGCTTCATTAAGCGTACTCCACGGGGTAGAGAGGTAACGGAACTTGCCTATAAGCATCTTGGTGTTGATAGGTTTGCAGAACCTGGAAGACTTTTTTAGTGAGTAGTGAATAGTTAATTGTGAGCAGGTGAACTTGTTGGCGAAAAATTTATGGGTGGGGGTGAAGTGTGAACCGCAGTGGAATTTTTTCATTTTTCATACTTTCATTTTTTCTGTCTTGTGTCTTGATGCTTAAGTCTAGCATCTATTTCTGTAACAAAAGTCACTTACCTGTAAACATTAGCATAGTAACTTTGTAGTAAAAGAAAAAAGTAAGCTATGGAAGATAAAGTTACCCTTAAATGGCAGGAAGGTATGACCTTCGAAGGTATTGTAAGTGGTCATAAGATTACTATTGATGCCGATGAAAAAGTTGGAGGCAAAAACAGTGGTCCACGTCCTAAAGCATTAATGTTACTTGCTTTAGCTGGTTGTACTGCAATGGATGTTATATCTATTCTTAACAAGATGCGGATGCCTTACGATGATTTCAGCATTGATGTGGTTTCCAATAAGTCGGAAGAGCATCCTGTTGTATATACCGACTTTAAAATACTCTATAAGTTTAAGGGTAAAAATCTTGATTTGGAGAAGATTAAGAAAGCTATAGATCTATCTCAAGAGCGCTATTGTGGAGTATCAGCAATGTATAAAAATATTGGACCTGTAACCTTTGAAATTGTTACAGAAGAGTAAGTAGGTTGAAGTGACGAATATATAAAAAGAGAAAGGCTTACAATTTGTAAGCCTTTCTCTTTTTATATCAGTTTTTATAAAGATGACTTAAACTGTTTTAGGAATCGAACATCGTTTTCGAAGTAAAGACGAAGATCCCTAATTTCGTACTTAAGCATGGCAATGCGCTCCAATCCCATTCCAAAGGCATATCCGCTGTACTTTTTGCTATCGATACCGCATGCTTCCAAAACGTTAGGATCTACCATACCGCAGCCCATAATTTCGAGCCAGCCGGTGTGCTTACAAACGTTACACCCTTTACCACCGCAAATGGTACACGATACGTCCATTTCAGCCGATGGCTCGGTAAAAGGGAAGTAGGATGGGCGTAGGCGAATCTTTACGTTTTCTCCGAACAGCTCCTTAGCGAAGTAGAGCAGGGTTTGCTTTAAGTCGGCAAACGAAACGTTTTCATCGATATACAATCCCTCAATTTGATGGAAGATGCAGTGTGCACGCGCCGAAATTGCTTCGTTGCGGAATACTCTACCAGGACAAACCACTCTGATTGGTGGTTTTTGCGTTTGCATTGTTCTTACCTGAATGGAGCTGGTGTGCGTACGTAGCAGAATATCAGGATTCTTTTCGATAAAGAAGGTATCCTGCATATCGCGAGCTGGGTGCTCGGGTGGAAAGTTGAGCGCACCAAATACGTGCCAATCATCCTCAATTTCGGGTCCCTCAGCAACAGAGAAGCCTAGTTTCTTGAAAATTGAAATCATTTCGTTCTTAACCAACGAAATAGGGTGTCGTGTACCAATTTCATCCTGGGTTCCAGGACGGGTAATATCTACCTTTTCGCCTTCCTCATCCTTGTTTTCAAGAACCTCCTTAATTGAGCTTATCTTATCTTGTACTGCGTCCTTAAGAACGTTGATCTTTTGCCCTATCTCCTTTTTTTGTTCAACAGGAACATTCTTAAATTCAGCAAATAGCTGGGTAATGGATCCTTTTTTACCAAGTAGCTTAATTCTGAATTCCTCTACCTGCTGTAGATTATCTGCCTTAAAGGCTTCAACTTCGTTTAATAGTTGCTGAATTGTCTCGAGCATGATGCTATCTGATTACTTTAACGTTCAAAATAAAGATATCCTTTAGCGGACGGTCTTTAGGGTTAGTTGGTGTGGCGGCAATTTTATCTACTACCTCCATACCTTCAATTACTTCGCCAAAGATAGTGTATGAACCATCTAAATGAGGCGATCCTCCAATATTTTTGTAAACTTCTCGCCTTTCTTCAGAAATTTTAAATGGGGGAGTGCTGTTAACCTCGGCTTCAACCTTTAGGTTAATCATATTCTTAAATTCCTCTGGGCTAAGATTATTATTTTCAGATTTGGCTTTTTCTGCTTCAAATATTCTTTGGATGGTATTGAGTCTAAGTCTGTCGTTAACTTTTTTTTCTACAGCATTGAGCTCCGTATCCGTAAATTTTTTTCCTTGAACGATGTAAAATTGTGATCCAGAAGATTTACGTTCTGGATTTTCCTTATCTCCTTCTCGGGCAGCAGCTAAAACACCTCTTTTATGGAAGTGTGTGGCTACAATTTCGGCAGGAATATCGTATCCTGGACCTCCTTCGCCATAGGTAGAATCGGGCTTAGGATTTCGCGAATCGGGATCTCCACTTTGGATCATAAAATTTTTGATGACCCTATGGAATATTATTCCTTTAAAATATTTTGACTTCGAAAGTTTTATGAAGTTATCTCGATGAAGAGGGGTGTCGTTGTAAAGCTTCAGCTTAATGGTGCCTTCGCTCGTTTTAAGTATTACGATTGGCTCTTTTTTAGCTATGGCACTTGCACTTACAGCTACAAATAATGTAGTTAAAAAAGCTAATTTTTTTAGTTTCATGCGCTGGAAAAACTTTAAAGATTAATTTTAGCACAATATGCAAAGATATTGGCAAAGAATGAAGAGAGGACTCATTGTATTACTTCTTCTTTTTAGTTTTAATTTTTCTTTCTCGCAAAAGGTTGGACTTGTCCTTAGTGGAGGCGGTGCAAAAGGTCTTTCGCACATTGGTGTAATAAAAGCCTTAGAGGAGAACAACATTCCTATTGACTATATTTCGGGTACATCGATGGGTGCGCTCATAGGGAGTATGTACGCAATAGGTATGTCTCCCGATGAGATGGTTAGAATGGTTACCTCGCCTGAATTTTTACTTTGGTCAACTGGGCAAATCGAAGATGACTATCTGTATCTCTATAAGAAGTTAGATCCTGGTGCTGCCATGTTTTCCTTCAAGTTTAGTTTGAAAGATTCGCTGAGTATTCCAAAGTTGCCTACCAATTTGATTCCTGCTCACCAGATGGATTTGGCTTTACTTGAGTATTTGGCTGCTCCTAGTGCTCTTGCTAAAAATAACTTCGATAGTCTTTTTGTGCCTTTCCGTTGTGTTGCTTCCGATATCTATAATAACAAGCAGTATGTGGCTAGGAGAGGGTACCTAGGTTCAGCAGTTCGTGCCTCAATGACATTTCCTTTCTACTTTAAGGCAATAAGCATTGATTCTACGCTTCTTTTTGATGGGGGAATTTATAATAACTTTCCTTGGGATGTTATGCAGGAAGATTTTAATCCCGATTACATTATAGGATCGAAGTGTACAAGTAACCCAACTAAGCCAGATGAAGAAAACTTGCTAAACCAGATCGAAAGTATGGTAATGGGACGTACAAACTATACAATTCCTGATAATAAAGGTCTTGTAATTGAGAATACCTTTACCAATGTTCGTCTTTTAGATTTGGGTAAGGCCAGAGATATAATTGATCAAGGATATAGATCTACCATTGCCAAAATAGATTCGATAAAACAGCACATTTCTAGAAGAACAAGTAAGGATGAAATTGCAGCCCGACGCTTAATTTATAAGAGTAAGCTTCCAGAATTAGTTTTCGATAAGGTACGATTTAAGGGGATAAATAGTAAGCAGGAAGAATATGTTAAAGGGCTTTTCCTATCAAAAAGGAATGTAAACTTTACCTTCAAAAAGTTTAAGAAGGAGTATTTTAAGCTACTTAGCGATAATACTATAACCTCAATTTTTCCTACAACTTCGTTTGACGATAGCACAAAAATGTTCGATTTATCGCTTAACCTAAAAGCAAATAACGATTTGGATGTTGACTTTGGTGGTAATATTTCGTCAAGTTCAATGAATCAGGGCTATTTGGGCTTAACCTACAAGTATTTTTCAAAAAACTATACAAGAATATTCGGTAACATCTATTTTGGAAGGTTGTACAGTTCTCTTCATTTTGGTTTTAGGCAAGATTACTCTTATCGTAAACCGTTTTTTTATGATTTGGCTTTTACATTGCAACGATTCGATTTTTTCAACAGTAATCCCGATCCATTTTTTGAAGATTTACGACCTAGTTTCTTGAAACAGTACGAGTTTTACGGGCGGTTAAATTATGGTTTTCCTATTAGTTCATCTTCTGTATTGAAGTTTGGCTATAATATTGGAAATAATATAGATAAATACTATCAAATAAAGCATTTTTTGAAAAGTGACGAACCCGATAGGACTAGCTTTAACTTTCATAAGTTCTCTGTTTCGTTTGATAAGAATACCTTAAATCAGGTAATGTTTCCATATAAGGGACGGAAGCAATACTTAAGTTTTTCTTATGTTATTGGTAACGAAGAAAATACTCCAGGAAATACTGGACCAACTCTTTCAAAAAGTGCTCACAATCATACTTGGTTGGCTTTTAGAATGTACAATCAAAGCTACCATAAGCTGAGTGATAATATATGGACAGGTTTTTTAGTTGATGGAGTATATACTACAAAGAAGGCTTTTAGTAACTATACTGCAACGCTGTTGAGTGCTCCTTATTTTGCACCGTTTCCTCAAAGTAAAACGCTGTTTTTACCCAATTATCGCTCAGAATCATATGTTGCAGTGGGTTTTATGCCTAATATTTTGTTTACAAAGAACATTTATTTGAGGTGCGAAGCTTATGCATTTATGCCATTTTATGAGATTATTAAAACAGACGAGTATTACGTAAAGTACGGAAATCTATTTAATAACAGATATTATATAGGCTCATTATCAATGGTATACAATACAATTGTAGGACCTCTTAGTCTTTCGGTTAATTACTACGATAAGGAGAATACAAAATTGTATTTCGTTGCTAACTTTGGCTTTGTTTTATTTAATCGTCGTTCGTTAGAATATTAGCACCGTGGGAAACTTAAAGAAGCTAGCAGGTCATACCCTTATATATGGCTTAAGTAGCCTTTTGGCTCGATTCATTAACTACTTAATGAATCCTATATATACGAATTACTTTAAAGATCCTAGTGAATATGCTATATACAGCGAATTTTACATTTATATACCGATCTTACTAACAGTTCTAACCTTTGGATTGGAAACGGGGTATTTTCGTTTTTCTAGTAAGTATAAAGATGTTAAGGATAAGGTTTACTCTGCAACTTTCACTTTTTTGTTAGTAACATCTACATTATTTGTTCTATATACAACATTTGGATACGATGGAATAATAAGTGGGCTCGATTTATCGCCCAATAAGTGGTATGTTATATTAACGGGTTGGATTGTATTTTTTGATGTGCTCTGTGCTATTCCGTTTGTACGACTGAGAAATGAAAATAGATCTGCAACATTTGTAGTATTAAAGACGGTAAATATTCTCATTAATGTACTTTTCAATTTGCTGTTGCTTTTTGTTGTGCCAAAGCTATTTCCATCTCTTCCACCTATGGGAATTCTGGTTATATTTATAGCAAACCTGGTTGCATCTGTTACTACTTTATTCTTGGTTTTACGTTTAGCTGGTTTACCAAGTATCCGTATATCAAAACCGTTGATGAAGGAATTGGCCATATATTCAATACCCTTGGTTATATCAGGTTTGGCAGGACAAGTAAACGATTTGTTGGATCGTTACAGTATAAAATATCTGTTGCCTGAATCTGCTAAACCAATGTTTCAGTTGGGTATTTACACGTCGAATTTAAAGCTGGCAATAGTACTTACCTTGTTTACGCAAATGTTTAGGTATGCTGCCGAACCATTTTTCTTTAATAATGTAAGGAAGGAAGATTCTGCAAAAACGTATGCCGATGTTTTTAAGTATTTTTCGGTATTTGGAATGATAATATTCTTATTAGTAACGCTTTATATTGATATATTTCAGTATTTAGAAGGTGCTAATTATCGTGAAGGACTATTTATTGTTCCAGTATTGCTGCTTTCTTACTATTTTGTAGGATTGCTATATAATCTTCAAATAATATTTAAGTTGCACGATAAAACGAGGCGTACCGTTGATGTCACCTTAGCCGGATTGATACTACTTGTAGTTTTTAATATTTTTATGGTTCCACATTTTGGTTATCAGGCAGCTGCATGGGGCCGATTGCTATCGTTTGTATTTATGTGCGTTGTAAGCTACTGGTTTGGTAAGAAAATTGTTAGTATTCCTTACGACTTTAAGAATATAGGGTTTTACTTCGTTTTTGGATTGGGTCTTTTCTTTTTAAGTAAGGCAATTCGTCCAGAAAACCTATATTTACGTATGGCTGTGAATACGCTATTATTTGGATCATACGTTTTAGTATTCCTTTACAAGGAAAAAATTAATCCAGTTACCATTGCAAAATCGCTTTTAAAATGGAAGTCAAAGTAGTTAATAAGAGTAGTTTCGATTTACCAGAATATGCAACAGTCCATTCAGCTGGATTGGATTTACGTGCTAATACCACTGATAATCTAGTTTTAGCTCCATTGGATAGGGTTATTATTCCTACAGGGTTGTTTATAGAAATTCCTGTAGGATTTGAAGCTCAAATTCGTCCGCGAAGTGGTATGGCAATTAAGCACGGTATTACAGTTATTAATTCACCTGGTACCATCGATGCCGATTATAGAGGAGAGATTAAAGTAGGGTTAGTTAATATTTCGAACGAAGCGTATACTATAAAGCCTGGCGAACGTATAGCTCAAATGGTTTTTTCAAAGCACGAAACGGTTAGTTGGCTGGAAGTAGAGCTGCTTTCTGAAACTGATAGGGGAGAGGGTGGCTTTGGACATACAGGAAAAAAGTAATTGAAATAGAATATGATGAAAAAGCAGATTCTTTTTATTGTTGCTGTTAGCTTTTGTATTACGAGTTGCTCATCGTCCTATAATTCGATGAAATCGCTTAGTAAGAATGCTAAGCTTATGTCGGATATGAACTATTACGAGGGAGTTAAACAGTACTATGGAGGATCTGCTGATAATGCAATTCGATTTCTGAACAAGGCGGTTAGCTTAAATAAGGAGAACGATGCTGCTTACTTCATTTTGTCTCAAATATATCAGGGAAAGAATAAGAGGATTGAAGCTTTAAAAAATGCTGAATTGGCATACACTTATTCTCCGGACAATAAGGATTACGGTTTAAACTATGCTCAAAGCTTACAGCGATTGAATAGGCTTGACTCTGCGTTAACTGTATATAATCAGCTTATTACAAAGGATTCTTCAAATACGGATTTGCTTCTTAATATGTCGCTTATTTACGGTGTAAAGGGTGATATGGTTCGAAGTATAAAGCTCTATGATGAATTTTCTACCAAGTACGGTAGCAATGAAACCATACTTGAGAATAAGCAAAAGTTGTATCTGCAGCTTAATCAGCTTGACTCTGCTATTAGTGTTGGAACTAAGCTAGTGGAGTTGTTTCCAGAGAATCCTCGCCACCTTACTATTTTGGCAGATATTTATGCTAACAAAGGAAACGATTCTTTGGCGATAGACTATAATCTTAAGGCGCTTGAACTTGTTCCTACTTACCCTTTGGCGCAAATCGGTTTATCCGATGCGTATCGAAGAGAAGCTCGTTATACTGACTATTTCCGAACTCTGAACCGTATTTTTGGAAATGACGAAATAAAGAATAGTGATAAGGTAGCCTATTTTAATCAGTTCCTAGAGAATAAGCAATTCTATCAAGTTTTTTATCCAAATATAGATACGCTGATAAATAGCTTCATAGCTACCTATCCAAAAGATACTTCTATCTATCCCATTTATGCCGATCATTTGGCTAAGATGGGAAAGCTTACAGATCTAAATTCTTTTTTAAAAACCAAGTTGGATTCTGGATCGAGAGATTCTTCCTTGTTCTTTAAGTTTATTGAGCTGAATCTGTATACCAAACGATATGATACAACCAGCTTTTATGCTTCAAAAGCGATTGCTTACTATCCAAAATTGGTGAAGTTGTATCTATATAAGTCGTATGCTCTATTTCAAAAAAAGGATTTCGATTCTACTATACTGGTACTAAAGACTGCTTTACCTTATGTGAATTCGGATTCGGTTAAAGTAGATATACTTTCGATGATAGGCGATTCGTACCATTCGCTTAAAAATGATAAGCAAGCTTTTGCCTACTACGATGAGGCATTATCTATTAATCCTAATAACATACAGGTACTAAATAATTATAGCTACTACCTTTCTCTAATCGACAAGGATTTGAAAAAGGCACTTAAAATGATTAATGTAGTGCTTAAAAAGGAGCCTAACAATTCGACATATTTGGATACTAAGGCATGGCTACTTTACAAGTTAGGAAAGTATGAAGAGGCAAAAACGGTGATGCGTCAGGCATTAATATATGGAGGAAACGAAAGTGATACAATATTAGAACATTATGGGGATATCCTTTTAAAGTTGAACGAAGTAGAAACGGCAAAATTGTACTGGCAGATGTCATACGATAGGGGAAACCGTTCTGATGAAATAGTAAAGAAACTCAATATAAAACAGTAATGTACCGCTTACTACTTATACTTTTATTTTCATTTACCGCTCAAGTTGTATTTTCTCAATCGCTTAAAGATTTGCAGGAACAAAAGCGTGTTGCTGATGCCGAGATAAATAGGATTAATGAGCAGCTTAGCGCAACAAAACTCGAAAAGAATTCGACGCTTAGGCAAGTTGCCCTTATAAATTCTAAAATACAGAAGCGCAAAAAGGTATTAGAGAATATTGATAAGCAGGTTTATATTGTAAAGAGGACAATTCAAGTAAAGTCTGATACTGTATATCGTTTACGAAAGGATATTGATACTTTAAAAGTTGCCTATGCGAATACGCTAAAGCATGCTTACAAAATGCGTAATACTAATTCTGTTATTGCGCTAGTTTTTGCCTCTTCTGATTTGCATCAGGCAATTAGAAGAATGAAGTATCTTAGATCGTATAGCGATTTTAGAATTCAGCAGGCAAAATCTATTGAGGTTAAGCAGGAAGCGCTTAACGTTGAAATTGCCGATTTGAGTAGTAAGAAAAAGAATTTGGAAGTATTATTGGCTGAGAAGAATAGGGAAATAAGAAAACTCGATCAGGATGAGAAAACCTATGAAAAAATGGCTGCTCAGCTTAAAAGTAAGGAAAAGGACTTAACAAGAGAAATACAGGTAAGGAAGAATTTGAGTGATAGATTGTCACGAGAAATTAGTAGGCTTATTGCAGAGGAAGCACGTAAAGCTGCCGAGGCTGCACGTAAAGCAGCAGCACGTAGAGCAGCAGAAGCAGCGCGACGTGCAAAAAAGAATGGAAGTACAAAAAGTAGTAGCACTACTTCAAGTGCATCCGAAAGTAGTGAACCAGTTCTTCCATTCACTCCTGAAGACCGTATGATTGCTGGAAAGTTTGAAGCAAATAGAGGGCGACTTCCTTGGCCTGTAAGGCAGGGCTCTATTGTAGAAAGTTTCGGTGTGCATCAGCATCCTATACTGAAGGGTGTTAAAACAGAAAACAAGGGTGTTGATATTTCCTCCAATGCTGGTTGTGATGTTTATGCCGTTTACGATGGTGAAGTAAGTAAAATATTTCCTCTTCCAGGTGCAAATATATCCGTACTTGTTAGGCATGGTTACTATATAACGGTTTACTCTAATCTTTCGCGTGTTAATGTTGTACAAGGACAACAGATAAAGGCAAAGCAAGTTTTGGGTGTTCTTGCAAATAGCGATACTGGTGGAGAAAAACCTACGCTTAAATTTCAGGTTTGGAAGGAAACAACACCACAAAATCCTGTATTATGGTTAACACGGTAAACAGGATAAACCTTTTTTTGTTATTAGCGTATAATGACAAATGAAAATTTACAAATTCGAATCGGATCCGATTATTTTGAATGACATCGAAGAGATCGTGGTTCATTTTATTAAAGAGAATGATATACCCAAAGCTCTTCGTTATAAAATAATAGTATCATCTTTAGAAGCAATTACAAACTCAATATATCATGGGAATTGCTGCAACGTGCAAAAGAAGGTTCAATTTGGACTTGAAAGACGAAGTGATAGAGTTGTAGTTATTGTAGAAGATGAAGGCGATGGTTTTGATTATGCAAAACTTCCAGATCCTACAACTCCGGATAATATCGAAAATCCCGATGGAAGAGGAGTGTTTCTGATGATGAAACTATCGGACTATATTGAGTTTAATAAGAAAGGAAACAGAGTTCAACTTTATTTTAATATATAAGTTTTGGCAATTAATTTTTTTGCAGAGGGAGTAAGCTTTAAGCCAAAGCAAACCCTAAAGATAAAGGCATGGATAAAAGATGTTGCAGCAGAGGAAGGGTACCAGGTTGGTACCCTAAATTATGTATTCTGCAATGATGAGTATATTCTTGAAACAAATCGACAATATTTGCAGCACGATTACTACACTGATATTATTACGTTTGATTACACCGAAAAGAATAAAATTTCCGGTGATCTGGTTATAAGTATTGATACAGTAAAATCTAATGCAGAAATGCTAGGTGTTGAAGAAAATCAAGAGTTATGTAGGGTAATAGTTCATGGAGTGCTTCATCTTTGTGGCTATAAGGATAAGACGATTGATGAAGAGAAAGTAATGCGCGAAAGGGAGAACTACTATCTTTTAAAGTTTAACGTATCGATTATTTAAGTATGGTGTTTAACTACGACGTGGTTGTGGTTGGGGCAGGACATGCAGGTTGTGAAGCCGCCGCAGCTGCCGCAAATTTGGGTGCTCAAACCCTTTTAATTACAATGGACATGACAAAAATGGGACAAATGTCATGTAATCCTGCAATGGGGGGTATTGCAAAAGGGCAAATTGTTAGAGAAATTGATGCTCTTGGTGGGTATTCAGGGATTGTTACCGATAGTAGTAGCATTCAGTTTAGAATGCTTAATAGGAGTAAAGGTCCTGCAATGTGGAGTCCAAGGGCACAGTGTGATCGTTCACTTTTTTCGTTAAAGTGGCGTGAAATGCTCGAGAATACTCCAAATCTTTTCTTTTGGCAGGATTCTGTTGTAAATCTTTTGATAGAGGATAGCACTGTAAAGGGAGTTCATACAGCATTAGGAGTTGATTTTACGGCTAAAAGTGTTGTTCTAACAACAGGAACTTTTATGAACGGATTGATGCACGTTGGGCGTGCTCAACTTGCTGGAGGACGTTCTGGTGATATGGCATCATATGGACTAACAGAACAACTGCGGCAGTTAGGACTGGAGGTAGGTAGAATGAAAACAGGAACTCCTGCTCGTATTGATGGAAGAACAATAGACTATTCAAAGGTAGTGGCACAAGAAGGCGATGCTAATCCTGAAAAATTTTCATTTCTTGATACCGTAAAACCATTAGAAAGGCAACTGCCATGCTATATTACTTATACTAATACTGATGTTCATGAAACGTTACGAGCCAAATTTGATGAATCTCCTTTGTTTAATGGTACGATTAAATCGATAGGACCTCGTTACTGTCCGAGTATTGAAGATAAAGTACGCACCTTTGCGGATAAAGATCAGCATCAACTTTTTTTAGAGCCTGAAGGGTGGGATACTAACGAATACTATATAAATGGATTTTCATCTTCGTTACCATTAGATGTTCAAGTATCTGCATTAACTAAAATACCAGGTTTGGAAAATGCTAGAATATTTAGACCTGGTTACGCTATCGAATACGACTACTTTCAACCTACTCAACTTTACCACTCATTAGAAACAAAACTCGTTAGAAATTTATTTTTTGCTGGACAAATTAATAGTACAACAGGATACGAAGAAGCCGCTGGTCAGGGTTTAATCGCAGGAATTAATGCAGCTCGATCGGTTCAAAAGCAAGAATGTTTTATACTTTCTCGTGAATCTTCGTATATAGGTGTACTTATAGATGATTTGGTAACTAAAGGCGTTGATGAACCATACCGAATGTTTACTTCTAGAGCTGAGTATAGGATTCTTCTGCGTCAGGATAATGCTGACGAAAGACTTACCCCTATAGGTGTCGAAATTGGTTTAGTCAAAAAGGATAGAGAAGAATTGTTTAAATACAAACAAGATTCTGTTGAAAAACTGGTAAGATTGATAAATAAAACTAGTGTAACTCAAGATCAGATTAACGATTTACTAGTTAGTAAAAACACTCCTCCGATTAATCAAACACGAAAACTTGTTGATATTCTCTTAAGACCTCAAATAGTAATAGAAGATCTGCTTATACTCGAATCAATAAAAAACTTTTACAATACATTACCCTGTATACAAAAAGAGATACTACAACAGGCTGATATAAAAGTTAAGTATAGCGGATATATTGACAGAGAACGAATAATTGCTAATAAATTATCAAGATTGGAAGATATTCGAATATCTGATTGTTTTGATTTTAACAAACTACAATCTTTATCCACTGAAGCACGGCAAAAATTAAGCAAAATAAAACCTAAAACTATTGGTCAAGCGTCACGAATACCAGGCGTATCACCTTCTGATATTAATGTTTTACTAGTTTTTTTAGGTAGATAAAGTTCCACGTGGAACAGATTTTTGAATTTCAATATTTAAGTTCCACGTGGAACTTAAATATAAAATTAGGAATAAATGGAGAAGATAAGAGGAAATATAGTTAATCTCAAGGAAAAAAAGATATTTTTCGGAGATGTTATAATTAGTAGTGGTCTTGTTTTTGATTTAGTTTTTGTATCTGAAGAGAAAAAAGGAGAAAGGTATATACTGCCAGGTTTTGTTGATTCTCATATTCATATTGAGAGTTCTATGCTGGTTCCTTCTGAGTTTGCAAAGGTTGCTGTGCGTACAGGGGTGGTTGCAACTGTAAGTGATCCTCATGAAATTGCAAATGTTCTTGGAGTAGATGGAGTGGAGTATATGCGATTGAATGGAGTATTGTCTGGGTTTAAGTTTTTCTTTGGGGTGCCTTCGTGTGTTCCTGCTGTTTCATTTGATAGGTCTGGTGCTGTTCTTGATTCTCGAATTGTTAGTGAAATGCTTGAGTCAGGAAATTATTTTTATCTTTCGGAAATGATGAATTTCCCAGGAGTTGTAGAAGGGGATTTGAATATTAAAGCAAAGATTGATGCTGCTTTAAGATGTGGTGTAAAAGTAGATGGTCATGCACCGGGTTTGGTTGGCGAAGATTTAAAGGCGTATGTTGGT
>RRZU011064491.1_pt1 | contig 18211 bp, 12 predicted proteins | sample 2165561 | NCBI WGS metagenome assembly RRZU01 (sample SAMN10456909, study PRJNA506462) | wastewater metagenome | isolation source: wastewater sludge | place: USA: Moscow, Idaho | reverse complement strand
TCTGCCGGTGCTGGCGTTGACCGCCAATGCTCGTGATGAGGATCGACAGCGTTGCCTTGAGGCCGGGATGGATGATTATCTGGCCAAGCCTTACCGTGGAGCAGATATCCATGCTGTTCTGGCACGCTGGTTGCCTCAGGAGCGCCGGGGGCTGCAGGGGCGGGCGCCGGAGGCAGGCCCGCTGCAGGAAGAGCGAGGGCGCGCCGAGTCGATAGTGATCGACCCCGGGGCTTTTGCCCAGATACGGCAGATGGCGCCCGCCGGTGCCGGGCAGTTGATCGTGCAGTTGATCGATGCCTATCTGCGCGGCGGTGAGCAGTTATGGCAGGATTATCTGGCCGCCTGCGAGCGGGGCGATGCGGTGGCGATTGCCGCGTGCTGCCATGCCCTGAAGTCGAGCAGCCATAATGTGGGGGCCTTGCATCTGGCTGGCGTGTGCCGCGAAATCGAGGCGTTGTGCCGCACTGCTGCTGCGACAGGCGTTGCGTCGGAGATATCGCTGCAGGATGCCGCCTTGCGCCGCGAGTGGCCTCGTGTGGTTGCGGCGCTGGCTGTGGTGCGAAAAGAGAATGCTTGATGTGCGATGCCCTGAAAATTCTGGCGGCCGACGATGATCCCACCATGGGGGTGTTGCTCCAGGCGGTGTTTGCGCCGCCGCACCAGCTGCACTGGGTGGCGGACGGTCTGGCCGCGCTGGCGGCCTGGGAGGCCAGTCCGGATTTCGACGTGCTGTTGCTCGATGTCGAAATGCCCGGGCTCGATGGCCTGAGCCTGGCGGCCGAGTTGCGCCGGCGGCATGGCACGGCCGTGCCCATCGTGCTGCTGACCGGGCGCGAGGACGACGATTTTCTCGCCCGCTGTCATGCATTGTCGGCCATTCATTTTGCCAAACCGGTCAATTGGGGTGAATTGGTGGCACGACTGCGCGCACTGCTTGCCTGAGCGTGTGCAACTCGGGTTAGACTGCAACGCCCGGCAAGCGCGCCGGGATAAAAAATCAAACCGTTTCCGGAGAGGAGAGAAACATGCGCTTCGCTATTCTTTTGGTTGCTTGCAGCACTTTCTTGGGGACTGCCGCTCAGGCAGACGAAGCGCTGGCCAAGGCCAAGAACTGCACGACGTGCCACGGCATCGGCAACAAGATTGTCGGTCCCAGCTACAAGGACATTGCTGCCAAGCGGGCGAGTGAGAAGGGGGCAGAAGCCGCCCTGGCCGCCAAGATCAAGAATGGCAGCAAGAATGAATGGGGGCAGGTGCCGATGCCGCCCAATCAGGTCACCGATGCCGAGGCTGCGACGCTGGCCCGCTGGGTGTTGTCGTTCAAGTAAGTTCGAACGCTGTACTTCAGATGCTCTCCGCCTGGGTGTCGCCGGAAAACACGGAGTTCAGTGAATCACGCTGTCTGCAGCTGATTTTCCCGGTCGTGTTTTTTGCCAGCCTGTGGCGGTGAGCGCCCCCGCGTGTTACTCCGGTCGCTGCGACCGAGGGTTACGCAGCGTGGGGGAGTTGCCCGTTTTCCGGAGTTTTCATGCTGTCCCTGAGTCCTGAACAAATGCGCTGGCGCTGGCTGGCGCTCGGCGTGGTTGCCACTGCCTTCATTCTGTCTTTTTTCCAGCGTTTTGCTCCGGCCGGGATTGCCCAGGATCTGGCGGCAAGTTTCGGGACGACGGCAGCCTCGCTCGGCCTGCTGGCGGCAACGTATTTCTACGTGTACACCGTCATGCAGATTCCTACCGGCATCCTCGCCGATACGCTGGGGCCGCGCCGCATCGTCGCTCTCGGCGGCATCGTGGGCGGGATCGGCAGTCTGCTGTTTGGTTTTGCGCCCAGTTTCGAGCTGGCGCTGGTAGGACGCACCTTGATCGGTCTGGGGGTTTCCGTAACTTTCATTGCCATGCTCAAGTTGATTGCGGTGTGGTTTGAAGAAAGTCGCTTTGCCACCATGGTCGGCATCTGCATGCTGGTGGGTAACCTGGGCTCGGTCCTGGCCGGCGCGCCGCTGTCCTGGGCGGCGCAGAATTTTGGCTGGCGCGGGATTTTCCTGTTCGTGGGTGGCTTTTCCCTCGTGTTGTCGGTGCTCTCCTGGCTGATCGTGCGTGATTCGCCGCTGGCGGCAGATGCTCCCAAAGCGCGAGTGGATCGCACCGTCATCCTGTCGGGTCTGCTCTCGGTGCTGAAGAATCGTGCGACCTGGCCGGCTGCGCTGGTCAATCTTGGTATGTGCGGCGCGTTTTTTACTTTCGCCGGTTTGTGGGCTGTACCTTACCTGATGCAGGTGCATGGTCTGGAGCGCAACGTGGCGGCCAGCCATCTGTCGCTGTGGTTTGGTGGTTTCGCCGTGGGCTGTCTGTTCATCGGCGGCATTTCGGATCGCGTGGGGAAACGCAAGCCCGTGGTGATTGCCGTGTCGCACCTGCACGTTGCGATCTGGCTGATCCTGCTTTCCTGCATCACCATGCCGCTGGTGCTGTCGTACGCCCTGTTTGCCTTGCTGGGTCTGGCGACGGCTGGTTTCAGCCTGAGCTGGGCGTGTGCGAAGGAGGTCAATCCGCCCTTGCTGTCCGGTATGTCCACCAGTGTGGCCAACATGGGCGGGTTTCTCTGTGCCGCCATCATGCAGCCGGTGGTGGGCAAGATCATGGATCTCAACTGGCAGGGAGCCATGCTCAATGGAGCGCCGATTTACGATGTGGCGGCCTGGCAGAAAGGGGTGCTGGCCGTCACCGCGTGTGCGCTGATCGGCGCCATTGCCAGCTGGCGAGTGAAGGAAACCGGTTGTCGCAACATCTGGCAGGGGTGACGACGATAGTCTCTGGACATGACAGCCTGCCCGGATTGAGGCATTATTCGCACCTTCATTATTTCGCCAAAGGTTGGGCGGGGCCATTGCTGACAGGCATGGGCCGCGCACTATGTACGACGACCCTGAACCTGCAAGTAGCGCGGCGCAGCCGCACGTCGAGACCCGTCAAGGCGGGTCCCGGTTGTTCGATATGGTAAGTGAGTGCTGACATGGAAATTTTCATCCTGATCGGCCTCATCGTGCTTAATGGCTTGTTTGCCATGTCGGAGATCGCTTTGGTGACGGCGCGCAAGGCGCGCTTGGCCAAGCGTGCCGAAGAAGGCGACCAGGCCGCTGCCGTTGCCGTCAAATTGGGCGAAGACCCGACCCGTTTCCTGTCCACCATTCAGATCGGCATCACCTCGATCGGCATCCTCAACGGGATTGTCGGGGAAGCGGCACTGGCCGGACCGTTGGCCGAATGGCTGCAAGGTCTGGGAATTGAGACCAAGGTCAGTGAATACGGCGCCACCATTCTGGTTGTGGTGGTCATTACCTACGTCTCCATTGTGGTGGGCGAACTGGTGCCCAAGCGGATTGGTCAGATCGATCCGGAAGGCATCGCTCGCCTCGTGGCGCGCCCGATGCAGATGCTCGCCGTGCTGTCGCGCCCCTTCGTCTTGCTGCTGTCCAATTCCACGGCCTTGCTGCTGCGTCTGCTTGGCCAGCGTGAAGTGGCCGGTCCCAGCGTTACGGAAGAGGAAATCCACGCCATGCTGGTCGAAGGCTCGGAAGCCGGGGTCATTGAAAAGCACGAGCACACCATGGTGCGCAATGTGTTCCGTCTCGATGACCGGCAGATCGCCTCGCTCATGGTGCCCCGCTCGGAGATGGTCTGGCTCGATGTGGGTCTGCCGCTCGACGAGAACATGGCGATCATCACCAATTCCGAGCATGCCCGTTTTCCGGTATGCCAGGGCGGCCTGGACAATATTCTCGGCGTGCTCAACGCCCGCCACCTGCTCGGCAAGACGCTGCGTGGCAAGAATCCCAGCCTGACCGAGAAATTGCAGCCCGCGGTATATGTTCCGGAATCGCTCACCGGCATGGAATTGCTCGATCAGTTCCGTACCTCCGGCACGCACGTTGCCTTCGTGGTCGATGAATACGGTGAAGTGCAGGGCATGGTGACCCTGCAGGATCTGATCGAATCGGTGACTGGCGAATTCGTGCCGCACAACACGGAAGATGCTTGGGTGGTGCAGCGCGAGGATGGCTCCTGGCTGCTTGATGGCCTGATCCCGCTACCTGAATTGAAAGATACGCTTGGTCTGAAAACCGTTCCAGAAGAGGAAAAAGGCCGTTACCACACGCTTTCCGGCATGTTCATGTTGTTGCTTGGACGACTTGCGGCAACCGGCGACAAGCTGGTCTGGGAAGGCTGGGTTCTGGAAGTGGTCGATCTCGACGGCAAACGCATCGACAAGGTGCTGGCCAGTCGCTTGCCGGAAGAAGCGGAAGAAAACGGCAACGAGCAACAGGCAAGCGGGGCCTGAGAAGCCCGTGGTTTGCGAAGCGGCCAGAGGGCTGCTTGCTCCGGGCTGGCGTCCTACTGCAACATGAAAGTCTCGTATTCCAGCCGGTTCAGGGCGCGGGTGAGGAGGTAGAGGCCGGTGCTCAGGGTGAGGAGCACGGCGACGGTGAAGCCGTAGCCGTAGAGCGCCGCACCGAACCACAGGGAGAGGGCGGTGAGGGCGACGTTGAGGACGACGAATTCCAGGCACAGGAAAAGCACGATGCGGCGCTGGTCTAGGTAGAAAAAGACGTTGAGGATCGCCATCAGCCCGACTTGCAATCCGGCCCCGACGACCTGGATGTAGAGCAGCGGCAGGTACAGTTCGGAAATGTCCAGCGCGCGCAGGAGCGAGGGCCCGGCGACAAAGGTGATGAGAACGGCAAGGGCCTGGATTTTTGCGATTTCTCCCAGCCCAAGGCGGATCGAATGCACCATTTCGTCGCGCATGGTTTCGATGTAATCGAGCGAGCCGCCGTCGCGCACGGCGTTGTAGAACTTGTCGTAATACTCGACGAAATCGGTTTCGATGCGGATGAGGAATACCGCCATGCCGGGAATGATGGAGAGGTAGGCGAGGAAAACAGGCAGGTCGTAGATCAGCGAGGCGCGCAGGTGGCCGATGATGGGATCGGACGTCGGAGGGAAGTACCAGAACATGAACTTGTCGATCCACACGCCCAGGTTGTAGAGAAAACCGATGGCGATCAGGCTCGGATACAGAAAGCGGCGGTCGATGAATTCAAAGCGGACCAGCTCCTGGCGCACGTTGAATTCGCGCATGGTCAGCCCCCACATGCCGGCGAGCAGTACCAGGTTGCCGGCGACGAAGCTGCCGAGTAGGCCTTCCAGCCCGTAGTAGCGCAGCCACAGCGCGCCGACAACGATGAGTGTGTAGCCGACGGCGAACAGCAGGACGATGGCTTTGTAGCGTTTCATGCCGGAGAGCAGGACGCTCATGACCCAGACGCTGCACAGAGTGACGAAGCCCGCCAGCATCAGCAGGCGGTACAGGATACCCTCGCCGGGCAGCAGCAGAAAAATCCCCAGCGTGCCGATGAGGCCTGCACCGGCTGAGACGAGCAGCATCAGCCCGTGCAGGTTGGGCAGTACGGCATCCTTCTTTTTCTCGAACAGCCGGTCGGAGATGAAGCGGGTGAAGGCCAGCTGGGCCAACCCGGTAAAGATCAGGCTGCCTGCCACCAGATAGGTGACGGATGTTTGGAACTGCGTCACCAGATAACTGGGAACGACCACGCTGACGCTGAACAGGCCGATCAGCAAAATCCCGACGATGGAGAGCACCCAGGGGCCGGAGCCAATGATGCCGGCGTAGGCGTAAGCCTCGAGAATGCCGATCAGGGTGTTCTTGCGCAGAATGCGCCGCAGCTCGAAACCGATTCCCGCCATTACCGGATTCCTTCCGCGCGTTCGAGGGCATTCATGTAAACCTTGCGGTAGCGGCTGAACATCAGTACGTCGCTGTAATAGCGCTCGACGCGCTGGATGCCGGCCTGACTGGCCGCCTGCCAGGCTGCAGTGGAGCCGAGCAGGGCAAGCGCCGCGTCGGCCAGCGCCTGCGGATCGGCGATCTTGACGATGGCGCCGGAAGCGCCGAGGGCGCGGTCTTCGTCGTCCAGCCCTTCAACCAGTTGCCGGCAGGAACCGACGTCGGTCGATACGGTGGGAACGCCCGCCGCGTAACCTTCGAGAATGACCAGCGGCAGTGCTTCGCTAATGGAAGAAAGAATGGTGAGGCCGATCTTGGGCATCAGGTCGTCGATTTTCTGGAAGCCGAGGAAGCGGACGTGTTTTTCCAGGCCCAGGCTGCGCACCAGATCGCGGCATTCCTGGGCGTAGCCTGGGTCTTCGTCCTCCGGCCCGGCGATCCAACCCTCGGCATGCGGCATCCGGTTGACGACCCGGCGCATGGCACGGATGAAGGTCTTGATGTCCTTGATCGGCACCACGCGGCCGATCAGGCACAGCACGGGCGGCGGCGTTTCCGGGCGTTGCTCGCGCAAGGGCGACAGGCGGGCCAGATTGATGCCGTTGGGGATGTTGCAGGTGCGTTCGGCCAGCGCGCCGTCGGCGATCTGGCGCTGGCGGTTGTCTTCATAGAGGGCAATGATCGGGTCGGCGGCGTCGTAGCAGAAGCGGCCCAGCCACTCGAAAAAGCCGATCCACATCCGGCGGAAATAGGACAGTTCGGTGGGGTCGCGCTGGAACACGTTGCGGTTGTCGCGGATCCACTCGCTCTTGAACAGGTCGATCTTGCGTTCCTTGGTGTAGATGCCGTGTTCGGAGAGGATTAGCGGCAGTTGCCGCGACTGGTGCAGCAGCGCGCCGAGAAAACCGGCGTAGCCCGTCGATACGGCGTGCAACGCCCGCACCGGAATCAGGTTCTGGGCCACCTTGGCGAGCTGCCACAGGGGCTGGTGCATGATGCGCGCCGTCCAGAAGAAATCCACGAAGGAGGGATCGGCGCAGAAGCGCCGGTAGCGTTCGCAGACCATCTCCCAGGCCGCTTCGCTATGCAGGAAATCGTCGAGCGACAGGCGGCCGGTGGGCAGTATCTCGCGGGAGATTTCACGGAAACTGGCGAGCGCGGTGGCCGGCGCATTGCGGTTGCGCATGTGGTCATGCAAATCGCTGGCCAGTGCGAAAGCCGCGCCGTCACCCTGGCGCGCCGCCGGAATGCGGTCGGCGACCGGCGTGTCGTACAGGAAATGCTCCTCGAAATGCACGACATTTCCGGGGAGTTCGTATTTCATCGCGCCGTAGTCCTCGCGCCGGCTGCCGAGAAAGACGATGGCGAAACGGTACTCCGGGAAGGCGCGGATGATCTGGTTCACCCAGCTCGACACGCCGCCGCTGACGTAGGGAAAGGTGCCTTCGAGCAGGAGCGCGATGTCGGCCTGCGTGGCCTGGGTACAGGGCGGGAGGGTGTCGTTCGGCGTCATCATCGATGGCTTGTCCAGTAGTCGATGACCGGGCGCAGGCGCGGCAGCGCCGCCCAGTTCGAGAGTTGATCCATGAGCGCCTGGGTGGTCGGGAAATCGCGCTGCGCGAAGGCGAGTTCGGCCTGATAAGGCAGGATGCGGGTGGCCGGAAAGCCCTGCGCCGACACCTGCCGGTATGCAGCGGCGGCGGCTTCGTACTCGCCGGAAGCGTGTAGCAGGCGGCCCAGGCGCAGGCGCAAGGCCGGGGTGTCGGGCTGCTCGGCGAGTACGATCTCGCAGTAGCGGCGCGACTGGGCGATGGCGTAGTCGCGCAGGTCGCCTTGGGCGAGTTCCTGATATACCAGCTCCCAGTAAAGATCGGATAGGCGCTGGGCGCTTTCCAGGCGGCCGGCGGCGTTTTCTGGGGCGGAGAAGCTGGCCAGCGCCTCGTCGATGGCCCGGTTGATGCGCTTTTCTTGATTGTCAAGCAAACCGTAGGCGAGCAGCCGCACGTCCTCGCTGTCGTCGCTGAGCACCTCGCGCAGCAGCGGCGTGGCGACACGGCTGGGAACGTGCTGCAAGGCGGTCATGGCGCCGATGCGGGCGGTCGTGGGGATAGCGGCGTTGCCCAGAAAAGCGCGCAGGCCGGCCTGGCGGAAATTGCTCTGGCGGCGCTGGTGCGGGTCGAAGTCGGGTAGTTGCAGGGAAGCGAAGATGGGCGGCGCGTTGGGCGTGCGGTACAGGCGCAGCCAGAGAATGCCGATGGCGATGCCGATGAAGCCGGCCACCGGAATGCCGTAGGCGAAGCCGGTCATCATGAATAGGAACAGGCCGCGCTGGCGGCGCGAACCGACTGGCAGAAGCAGCGCGGCGCAGGCCGAAAGCAGGAAGCTGGCGAATAGGTGCACCAGCAGATACCAGGCCAGAGCCTGATCCGAGGCTTCGCTGGCCAGCCGCAGCCCGCCGCCCCAGGCGGCGAGTTCGAGGGTGAGGGCGTACAGTCCGAGTTTCAGGCTACCCATCGGCCAGTTCCTGGATGCGGCGCAGGGTGTCGATGGTCGTTTCGCCGGCCAGTATGAAGCTGTGCGCAGAAATGCCGAGGCTGGCAAGCGTGCTTTCCGAGGTTTGCTCCGCCCAGGTTTCCAGCCGGTTGAGGAAACCCTCGGCGGTCGAATTGTTGCCAAGCGGCATCAGCGTCGCTAGCACCATTTTTTTCTGTCCGGCGCACAGCCAGTGCTCGTCCAGGGTGCGCTTGAGGCGCATCAGCTGGATGGGGAGATTTTGCGCCACGGCCTGTGGCTGGAATTCGAGGGCGACGATGATGCTGCTGATGCCGGTATTCTGGCGCAGATGCCACAGGCGCTGTGCCTCGAAGGCGAACTCCGGCGGACAGGCCGGTAGGGCGGCGCAGACGGGCGCAGACAGCGCATGCATGGCCAGCCCGTCGGTGTAGTAGCTGAGCAGTAAGTTGATGGTTTGCAGGGTTTCGTCCTGCAGGGAGAAAAAGGGCAGTTCCTCCACCGTCAGGACGCCGTGAATGTCGCCGTTCAGGTTGATGAGCGGGGCGACGATCAGGTAGCGGCTGTGCAGGCGCTGTTCGTTTTCCAGTTGCGCGATGTGGCAGAGCGAGCGGCTGTCCATTGCCTGACGCAGCATCGGGTCGTCGGCGGCGAGCGGCGTGTTGCTGCCGATGCTGGCGAGAGCTTCGCCGACTGTTTCGTTGTCGTCTACCCGGTGCAGGCTGGCGATTTCCAGCTGGCAATACTGCGCCAGCAGGCGCAGCAGGGTCTGCCCGCCCGCTTTTCGGTCGCCCTGGTCGCCAAGCTGGTGCAGGGTTTCCAGAGCGTCGCGCATGGACATCGGGCGGCCAATCAGATCCTGTTCCAGACGGTCGTGGGAAAGGCGCAGCAAGTAGTACTGGCGGGTGAGATGCTCCAGACGCTGCTCGAGGTAGACCTGCACGGTTTCGGCGCGGCGGGTGCGGGTCAGCCAGAGGCTGGAAAATTCGCCGACTAGCATGGTCAGGATCAGGCCGCCGAGGAAATACAGTTTCGGGAAAGCGTCGAAGTGGCCAACGTGGGTGAACAGCCAAGCCAGCAACAGGATGGCGGCGCTGCCCAGCCCTGCCAGCGGGCCGTAGCGCAGCGCCAGAATAGCCGGTGCGAGCCAGCTCCAGGGAAAGCCCGCGTCGATCCACAAAGGGTCTTCCGGGCTGAAAATGAAACCGAGTCCGAGGGCGATGAGCGGCAGAAGCACGATTTCCAGCGCCACCGAGATGGGCGAGACGCTGGTCGTGGTTAACCGGCCCAGCGCCATTCCGGCCAGCCCGTTTTCCGTGGCGGAAGATAGCTTGCGGCTGGTAAGAGAGGAGAATCCCATGAGTGTCCTGATGACGTTCAGCGCAAGCCGGAGAGCGCGTCGTTGAGCAGATCGCGGATCAACTGCCGGGCGACGGCGGAAAGCGCTTCCCGGCTCCAGCCGCTTTTGCCGCCCGCGCCGCTCCACAGGGTTTCACCGCTCTGCACGTCGATGATCTGCAAGGTGACGCCAGCAGCCGGTTCGCCATCGACGCCGACCTTGTAGCGCCATTCGTCCACCGCGCCGGTCAGCGCGTAGCGTGCGCCCTGCTGGCGCGCCCAGATGAGGGCGTCCTCCTGGAGTTTCTGCTCGCTGGCTTCGAACAGCGCTTCCTGGGTGCTGGCGGCCGGATAGCGCCTGACCTGGGCCTGGCTCCTGGCGCGCAGCAGGGCTTCGGCGATGGATTCGGCGCGCTGGCCGGCCAACGGCGTTTCGGTGTGGTTGGCAAACGGCAGGACGGCCCAGGTGGCTTGCCGCTCGAGCTGAGGAGCCGCGCCGTGCTCAAGTGTCGAGCAGGCGCCGAGGAGAACGGCGCAGCAGCCGAGGCAGAGCGTCAGAAGGGAGCGGAGGCGGGGGATATGGGCGATGTTCATGGAAATCCTCTGTAGACGTGAAAGCTTGGGCGTGAAGTTCAGAAATGAATTCGATAGTTCAGGAAAAGGTCGCGCACGGGCGCGTTGGTCTGGGTGCCGGCCTTGCCCATGCCGAAACTGAGGGCAAGATGATCGGCCCCGAGGACGCTGCCGGCAAGGCCGAGGCGCAGATCGTAACCGGCGCCGAGAATGCTGTGCCAGGTGCGGGCGATGCTGGCGAAGGGGCGGGTGGCGCGGGTGTATTCGCGTTCGTAGCGCATATCGGTGGACAAGCGGATGCCGTAGAAGCTGAAATTGTCCGGCAGAAAGTAATCCGGGCCGGGCGGCTGGTTGCCGCCGGAGGAAATGAAATCACGCGGATAGTAGCGTTCGATGCGGGCGTCGCGCGTCTTGAAGCCCTGGTAGCTGCCGACGCGGTCGAACTCGTGCTTCGACCAGAACACGGAAAATTCGAGGTCACGTGCCTCCTGCCGCAAGGTATGGGCGTAGGTGAGGCTGGTGTGGCGGCCATCGCCCAGTTTCGCGCCGGTTTGCAGGCGGTAGTCCTCGCGCCAGTGCTCGGCGATGATCTGGTCCAGCCGGGTGGGGCGGTAGCGCAGGCTGGCGCGCGCCAGATCCTTCATGCCGGCGATGCGCAGGGGTTGGCTTTCCTGGCTCGGCATGTCCTTGCCCAGGGTCAGGCGCAGCGCGAGGCGGTCGTCGATGCGCTGCTCGTGCTCGATTTGCAGTGGCGTGTAGCTGGCGAAGCTGTCGCGCCGCTCCACCAGGAAAATGGTTTCGCCGTCCGGGTGGCGCCAGGAGAGGCGGCTGCTGAAAAGCGTTTCGTCCGGCGCGGCGCGGATGATTTCCTTCTTCACCGCCTGCCGCATGATCTGGCCGAGTTCGACGTCGAGCGCCAGGCGTGGGTCAATGGCCAGATGCCAGGTGGTCGTGGCGTGGGTTTCCTCGAGCGAGTCGAAATCGTTGCGGCCCAGGGTGAAACCGGCGTGGTCGCTGAATTGCAGGAGGGTTTCGGTCAGCTGGAGATGCGTCGCGTCGTCGTCGGTCTGGTCGGTTTGCGCCTCGAACGCGGCGGTCTGCGCGAGGCGCAGGTCGTCGACGGCGCGCGCGGCATTGACCCGGTCGTAGCGCGGCAGGCGCTCGTCGAAGGTTTCCAGTAACTGCCCGGTCGCCGCCGTATCCCGTTCGGCCAGGGTGACGGTGATTTCCGCCCAGAGCGGGCGGTTGGCCCGGTTGCCGTGCGCCCTGGCGTACTGGTGCCAGAGAAAGGCGCGCTCGGCGGAATATTCGGCATTGTCTTGCAGCCAGCCGATGGCGGTTTCCGCCGCGGCGTTGGAGAAGCTGTCGCTTTCAGTGCGATCCAGGCGCAGCAATTCGCGCAGAACGTCGATACCGGCATCGCCCGGACGCTGCGTCAGCATCAGCCGGGTACGGGCGATTTGCCGCGTTTTTTCCAGCCCTTCCTCGGACAGCCACTGCCGGCGGGCGGATTCGCGCTGCTTGCCGGTCCGCTGCCATTCCTCGCTCAGAAGCTGGCGGCGCAGACGCCAGGCGAGATCGCTCTGCTGGTTCTGATCGAGCGCGTCGGCATAGTTCATCATCCACAACAGATCGTCGCGGTGCGCCGCGGCCTGCGGTTTCAGATAGCGTTGCAGCGCCACCTGCGGCAAGGAAAGCGCTTGATAGCTGGCGGCCAGAGAGTCGTGCATGGACGGGTCCTGCGCCCAGCGCGCTTCGTGGGTGGCGAGCAGCTTGCGCAGACAGACGGCGTCGTTGGTGTCGATGTGCAGCCAGAGTAGCGCCTGCTGCAGGGGGGCGGAGTCCGGGGCCAGTTGCAGGGCGGCTTCGAAGTTGCGGCGGGCCAGCGCAAATTGCCCGACGTTTTGCTGGTAAGTGCCGAGCAGCCGCAGGAATTCCGGGTTGGCGCGCAGCGGAGCCAAGGCGTGCCGCGTGGCGCCCGGCTGACTGTCGAGCCGGCGCATGAGCTGGCCGATTTCCGTCCAGCGGTTGCGGTTGCTGTACAGGCTCAGCGCCTGGATGAGATGTGCCGGCGAATCGAATTTGTCCCAGGCGTGAGCGGCGACGCGGGCGGCATCGAGCGGCGCGTCGTCGGCCAGCAGGCGGATCAAGGCGTCGAAATCGGCCGGCTGGGCCTTGTCGGCGTCGATCAGGCGGCGGAAGGCGTCGATGGCCTGCTCGTCCCGGTAGAGCATTGCCGACAACTGTCCGTTGAGCCGCCAGTATTCGACGTCATCCTCCGTTTCCAGGCCGGCCTGCGCGCGGGCGCGTTCCAGCCAGGTCAGACTTTCCGCGTGGCGACCGCGTATCAGCAGGATGACAGCGACGCGCAGGGCGCGCGCCGAGGTGAGTTGCCCGGGTTGCGCGAACAGGCGCTCCCAGTTTGCCAGGGCAAGATCGAGGTCGCCGTCGCGCTCGGCCAGTTCGGCCAGGAGCAGCAGGGCGTCGGGCAGGGCCGGATGGCGCGCGTTCTGCGTCAGGCGCTGCATGTATTGGATGGCTGCCTGCGGGTTGCCCTGCCGCTCATAGGCGGCGACGAGTTCGCGCACCAGTCGGAAATCGCCCGGCCGTCGCGTGATCTGGTGGTGCAGGGCGGGAATCAGGGCGCTGTCGTCGAACAGGCCGGGGGCCAGCCGCAGGACGCTGTCCCAGGCGGCTTCGCCGTAGCCGGACTGGGCCAGCGCAAGCCAGTTTTTCAGAGCTTGCTGCGGACGGCCCGTCCACTCGGCGACCTGCGCCAGCCGTTCGCGCCAGGCCTGGTTTCCGGGCGCCTGCCGCACGGCGGAATCGGCCACCCGCCAAGCGTCTTCAAGTTTGCGGTTTTCCAGGAAAACCTCGTAGCCTAGGGTATAGATATTGTCGTCGAAGGCGATGCCGGGGCCGCTGGCTTTGGCCTGTTGCGACGCCTTCTGCAAGCTGCCGTCGCCCCAGGCGCGGGCCATTTCCAGAGCGCGCCACTGTTGCAGCAGGGCAAGTTTGAGTAGATGGCGCACGTAGCGTTCCGCCACGTCCGGGCGGCCGGCGGCGCGCGCCAGTCGGGTTATGAGAAGCAGGGTTTCCGGGTCGTCGGCGAGCGGACCGATTTCCCGCTCGCCCATGCTCAGGGCTTCTTCGAGCAGATTGCCGGATTGCAGGATACGTAGGGCCTGGTGGAAATGCCGGCGCGCTTCGGCCGGATCACTCGCGTTCTTCCTTGCCAGCAGATGCAGCGCGGCGCTGCCCCGGTAATCGCCGTTGGCGAGAGCCTTGCTGGCGGCTTCCTGATAGAGCTGGCCGGCCTTTTTGGGGTCGTCGAGCGTCTGCGCGATGTCCTGGAACAACTGGTTGCCGAGGGCGGGCTGTTGCAGTAAATAGGCGGTGCTTGCCAGCTGGATTTTCTGATCGGCGGGCAGCGGCAGTTCACTGAGCGTGGTGAGCTGGCGCAGCAGATCTGTACGCAGGGCGTTGCGGGCGACGGCGTTCGTCGTCGCGGTGCTGCGGAAATCGTGCAGGGTCAGTTCCCACTGCACCCAGAGCGCCTGCTGGTGGACGCCCTGATCCTTCGTGCTGAGCGCCGGTTGCAGGGTGGTACGCGCTTGCGAGAACTGGCCGAGCGCTGCCTGACGGCGGGCGAGAATAAGGCGCAGCGTCGGGTTGTTCGGGTCGCTGCGCAGCAGGTTGGCGACGTAGGCGGCCGACAGGTCGCTTTCCGGCATCCGTGCCAGCCGGCGTTCTAGATCGGTACGCGGGTAGAGCAGGAAAAGCGCCGCGCCGACGATGCTGGCCAATAACGCGATCAGCCAGAGCGGGGCGAGCAGCGGGCGCGTTTCAGAGCGCGCAATCGACTTCGACGCGGGCGCTGGCATGGGGGGATCCAAAGCTGTGAACGCTCAGTGCGTCCTGTGTTTTCCTGCGGCCGGGCGCGGCCTGCTTGCCGTCGATGCGGACGGTGCAGCCGGCAAGGTTGGCCAGACTGAATTCGATCGGCACATGGCCGTTCAGCCTGAAAGCCAGACGGGTCGGCGTGGCTTGCCAATCGCTCAGGCGGGCGTTGGCGTCGCGCAGAAAAGGCCGGGATGGCGCGGCGTCCGATTTTTTCTCGTCGGCCGCGAACCATGCTGCGCCGTCGCCCAGATGGATGTACCAGCCTTCGCGGCCGTCTCTGTAGCCTGCAACCGAGACGGCGTCGATGAGGCGGGGCGCCCCGCCGTTCCAGCGTAGGGTGCGCAACTGGCCGTTGCCGCGGATGCGCCAGCCGCCGTTGTCGCGGGCGATGGCGATGGCGTGGAAATCCTGCACCTTGCGGATGAACTCGGAAGCGAATACCGGGTGCAGTTCCTGCGTTTTCGTCCAGGCGAAAGCCTTGTGCAGGGCATTGAGCCCGGCGCGCTTGCTTGCCGAATAGGTGTGGTAGTAGATGTCGACCGGCTTCAGGCGGCGTGGCGCGTTGGTCATTTCGAGCGATTCGATGACCTTCTCATAGCCGTAGTAGGGGCCGGTCCACAGGTTGGTGTAGATGTTCTCGTTGGTGATCGGCGCGTAAACCTGGAGTAAGCCGGATTTCTCGATGCCCAGCGCGCCTACCGCGGTCAGGCTCGGATTGGCGCGGGTGATCGAGGTGTCACCGCCGTTCATGTTGAGCAGCCCGGCTTGTTCAGTGAGCCGCAGGGTATCGGCGCCGGGGGCGGTGTCGCCCGACCAGAGCAGGATTTTCACGGGTTTTCCCGGTGGGGCCAGACGGTCGCGGATGTAGGCCGCCGAACCGACGGTTTCCCGCCCGGCGTCGAAGGTGTAGCCGGGAATGTCGAGATGGTAGAGGCCTTCTTCGCGGTTCTTGTTGCCGGTCACGCCGGTGACGCTGGTATCCCAGACGAAGGGGTGCGACCAGGTGTGGCTGGCGATTTCGACGTGCGGCAGGCGGAAGATGCGGCGGGCGATGTCCTCCAACTGCGGGCTGAGCTTGGGGTACAGGCCGTGCGGGGCCACTTCGCTCTCGACGACGGAGACGGTGGTGGGAATCCGGTACGCGCTGAGGATTTCGTCGAGCAGCGCCTGGGCGGCGAACGGGCTGCCGGGCAGTTCGGCGCGCGACGGGAAACCGTCGCCGTCGATGTGGGAGAAGAACAGGCGGCGGCCGTTTTCGGTGGTGGTGTCCGGGATGGGTATTGTCGGCAGGCGCAGCGCGCCTTGCAGGAAGGCAAAGGGGTCGATGACCCAGCGCGCCTGCTCGCTGCCGGGGACTTCGATCAGGGCGAAGGGGTCGAGAATGAAGCCGCCCCAGGGCAGAATGGCGCCGGCCAGATAACGCTGGCCGCCGGCGTCGCGCAGTTCGAGCAGGGTCTGTTCGGGCGGCGTCCCAGCCGCTTGCAGGGTGGGGTGGTCATGGCGCGATACCATCGGCGGGGTTTCGAATCCGATCATGGCGTGCTGCTGGCTGATGTTGAGCGGCTGCTTGGCTTGGGCGTCCGTCGTTTTCAGGCCGAGCCGCGCTGCAAAGCCGCGATCCACCTGAAAACCGGGGTCGCCGATGATGGCGAGCGGCATGCGCTGTTCGATCTGCTTGCCGAGCCACTGGATGAGCGGACGCTGTCTGCCTGCCGCAATACTGCCGGAGAACCAGGTGGCGACGCCGGCGTAGCGGTCGCCGAAAATCTCGTCGGGCAGTGGTTTCTGGACATCGGCGTAATCGACGACGTAGCCCATGTGGTTGAGTGGCAGTTGCAGGTAGCGGTGGGCGTTGGAGTAATTCAGCGAGGGCGATTCTTTGCTGTTGTACACGATCAGTACGCGGCGCGGCACGGCCTCGATGCGCCCGACGCCGATGCTTTCTAGTTTGGCGTCGGTTACCCAGGGGGTGAAGCCGAGCGCGCGGATCTTGTCGGCGGTTTCGCGCGCCAGCTGGCGCTCGTGCGGTGGCACGTAGTCGATGACCAGGATTTCCACACCGTCGCGCTGCCGGATGGTGTTCAGTTGGGCGAGCAGCCATTCGCGGTCCGCCTCGGGTACTTTGTCGTAGCGTGCGCCGCCCGCCGACCAGCGACGGAACAGGGATTCGGCGGCCACCATGCGAATTTTGTCCTTGACGGCCGGGACGATCTCGAAGCCCCGGTTGAGGATCAGGGCGATCCCCGGAAAGCGCTTGTGCAGCGTTTCGATGACGCGGATCAGCCCCTGCTGCTGCGCCTGCTCATTGAAATCCGGGAGCAGCCGGTAGGAATCCAGCGTGTCGAGAAAGAAGCCTCGGTAGCCCTTGTTCCAGAGCGGAGCGATAACCTCGTTGGCAAAGAACTCCGGCCACTCGGGCGGCGTCTGGTCGATCACTTCAGAGTTCCAGTCGGCGTTTTTCGCTAATTTCCAGTGAGCCGGAATGCTTGTGTAGTAAGGGCGGCTGGCGTGTACCTCGGCCACCGAGACATAGGCGTAAAGCTCGGTGTCCGCTGTGCGCCAGACGAGAGGGTCGTGCCCGTGGTCGGGTTCGACGACGATGGTGTCGAAAACGCGGAATTCCTTGAGCGGGATGTGCTGCCCGTAGTAGAGGGCGATATCGGTGGCGGCGAGTGCGTTGGCAGAGCAGAACGGAAGGAGAGGGAGAGACGCGCAGAACGCCACAAGTAGTCGCAGAATTTTCATGGCCGCAACGATATACGTAGTTAAGCGTCTCCAGGCTAATTTTTGTGCTGTCAGTGTAAAGTTCTGTGGTGAAGCGCCGCCTGCGGAATCACTACGCAATCATTCCCGCCCCCACTGTGTTGTTGTTGCTTTCATCAATGACGATGAAAGCACCGGTGGCGCGGTTGTCCCGATAGGGGTCGATGAACAGCGGCTGGGCGAGCTTGAAGCTGACTTCGGCGATGTCATTCATGGCCAGCTTTTCGGCTGGCAGGTTTTCCAGCGAATTCACGTCGAGCCGATGTGCGATGTTGGTCAGTTTGGCCTTGGTTTCCCGTGTGGTGTGGCGGATCAGGTAGGTGCGATTGCGGTCGAGCGGTGTTTCGGCGAGCCAGCACAAGGTAGCGCGGATTTCCTTGACCGTGGCCGGCGCTTCGGCGCTCTTGACGATCATGTCGCCACGTGAGCAGTCGATCTCGTCGGCCAGCAGCAGGGTCACCGACTGCTCAGTGGTAGCTTTGCCGATGTCGACACCACCGATCTGCACCGCCTTGACGGTCGATTGCAGGCCACTGGGGAGCACGGTGACGGCATCGCCAACCTGGATATGGCCGGATTCGACCTGCCCCATGAAGCCACGGTAATCGTGTAGCTCCGGGTTGGCCGAGTCCTGCGGGCGGCAGACGTATTGCACCGGGAAACGGAAGGGTTCGGCGTGCTCGCTGTGCGCCGCAGGCACGGCTTCGAGGGTTTCCAGCAGGGTGGGCCCCTGATACCAGGAGAGTGCCTCGCCACGTTCGACGATCATGTCGCCGTTCAGCGCCGAAAGCGGGATGAAGCGCACATCGGTAATGCCGAGTTTTTCGGCGAAGGCGAGGTAGTCGGCACGGATTTCCTCAAAGCGGGCCTGGGAATAATCGACCAGGTCCATCTTGTTGACCGCCACCACCAGGTGCGGGATGCCGACCAGCTCAGCCAGCTTGGAGTGGCGGCGGGTCTGTGTCAGCACACCCTTGCGCGCATCGACCAGAATGATGGCCAGGTTGGCGGTGGACGCGGCGGTGACCATGTTGCGGGTGTACTGCTCGTGGCCCGGCGCGTCGGCGATGATGTATTTGCGTGTGCCGGTGCTGAAGTAGCGGTAGGCGACGTCGATGGTGATGCCCTGCTCGCGCTCGGCTTGCAGGCCGTCGGTCAGGAGCGACAGGTCGACCGCGCCGAGGCCGCGCTTCTGCGAGGTTTTTTCAATGGCTTGCAGGGTGTCGGCCAGTACCGCCTTGCTGTCGTAGAGCAGGCGGCCGATCAGGGTGCTCTTGCCGTCGTCGACGCTGCCGCAGGTGAGGAAGCGCAGCAGGCC
>RRZU010368197.1_pt1 | contig 18212 bp, 14 predicted proteins | sample 2165561 | NCBI WGS metagenome assembly RRZU01 (sample SAMN10456909, study PRJNA506462) | wastewater metagenome | isolation source: wastewater sludge | place: USA: Moscow, Idaho | reverse complement strand
ATCATATTCATTTTTTATCTCATCCTCTTCGTACCCTAACATAGTTTTCCATCTTGGTGAAAGGAAAACTTTATTTGTAGTCCTATCCCAATCCCACAATCCATCATTTGCACCCAAAATTGCAAGTTCAAATCTATCTTTCGCATTTTTATATTCAAAAACTACATTACAAGCATCAATACTTGAGTTTATTTTTTTTGAATAGCTTAATAAAATTGTTCCAAGAGCATTGATATCATAACTACAACTTTGATAACAGATACAACATACTATTTTCTCATAACACACTAACAATGTAGCACTATTATTTTTTGCTACAATCACCTCAAAATATTCTTTATGTGTATCAATTTGTAAAGAGTTTTTATCAAAACAACAATTTTTTTCACTGGTTGCAAATATCTTCGTTCTATCATCTTTTTGAAAAATAACTCCACTATCAGCCTTAGTTGTTCGTATAATTGTTGCTAAAAACTCCCCCAACATCTCATAGAGTTCTAAAGAATTTCCAATTGATGCCATACACTCATATGCGATTGGTAGAAGTTCATTACTAATTGTTTTATTTATCATCATAAATATCCATTAACCTTTTTGAATAAGATTACAAATCATATTGCCACAATCTGTTTGCATAACAATTGTAATCACTTTATTCCTTGCATTATAAATCATCTTTTCCAAACTCCCTTTATCTAATATTTGAGGTATTGCTAAACGTATATCAAAAGCCTTTGTTGAAAAATCTTGAATTGATAGCCCAATCAAAGTATTTATTATCTCTTGTGGTATTTCATCTAATGAACTTTCAAACATATCTTTATTTAAAAAAAGTTCATTTAAAAATACTTCACTATATCTTTCTAAAATATTCCTTGTATAACTCAAAGTAAGTGTAAGTTGATTATTTAAATCAATAGCTGAATGAATTTTATTTTCTAAGTTAACATTATTTGTATATCGAACATCAATAAGAGCGATATTAAGCTCATTATTCAAAAATAAAGTTATTTTTGTCATTGCAGTATCCAATAAAGAGATAAGTTCATCAAGATTTTGATTATTATGTGTATGACTTACTATTTTTTCCATAGGGATTTTAAAGAGATAAGTCAAACCTTTATTTGGTTTATTGATAATTGTAATCTCTCCACCCAAATCCTCACAAGATTGTTTTAAAGCTGACATTCCAACCCCTCGCCCAGATATCTCATTTACAATCTCTTTTGTCGAAATACCATCTTTGAAAACCAATAAAACCTTTTCATCCTCAGATAACTTAAGAGATTCATCAAAAGTTATCAACCCTTTTTCAACCGCTTTTTTAACAATTTTATTGGTATCAATTCCAACTCCTGTGTCATAAATTTTAAGAAATAAGTTCTCTTTTTTATAATAGTATTTACAAGTTATAGTCAATTTTTTTCTTTCTTCAACATCTAGTTGGTACTCATCATCTCCAATTCCATGATCAACAGAATTTTTATAAAGATGCAATAAATTTTTAAAAAAATTCTTAAAATGGGTTGGAATCATCATTCTTTTATCCCCATAAATAGCAAGTTTATTGACAGGTTTATCTAATAATTCCGCTAAATACGAGACATACGAGATATGTTTTTCTAAAATCTCATATATGGATACATACGATAAAAGATGCATCTGAGAGATTATTGATTGGAGTTTAAAATTAGTATTTACTGGGTTTAATATAATCTCTTTTAATTGGAGTTGAAAATCACTTAATAATTGTGACTCATTATGAAGTTTGATATGTTTATTAAAATAGTTTTTCCCAAGTGTCTCATTGATAATTTGAAGGTCTTCTTCAAAGTTTTGTTTGATATTTTCTTTCTCTTCTATCATCATCTTAGAAGAGTGATTATTTCCAATCGCAATCATTTTAGATTCTAAATTATGGATAGCACTTGGTGTATGATAAAAATACATTTGGGCAAATAAACCTTTAAAAGTATGCAGTTCCCTTATAATATTCTTTATTTCATCATTGAAAACGATACAGTTTTCCTCTTGTGGTAAAAATATTTTTTCTATAAATTTAAAAAATGAAAATCTAAGTTCTAAAAAATCATCTATATTTGAGATTACTTGGATAATCATTTTTTGATGTGCATATTGGAGTTCTAGTTTATTTTGAAGATTAATTTGTTCTGTAATATCATGGATAATAACCATAATATTTTTTGTATCCACTATTTTGTAACTAATTCTAAGATGTTTTCCATTCACAAAACTTTCTGTAGGTAAAAGAGTTAGATATATATCTTTTTTCTCTTTGCTATCTGATGTAAAAATGGCTTGTACTCCATATTCAAGAAGATGCTTTTTTTCAGAATCGTTTGATTCAAAAAGTATCTCAGCAATATTTTCATTTTGTAAATAATGTTTATTAAAAATCTCAGAACAAATCTCTGAATATCCTTGTTCAATCAACATCTTTTCATTAAATAAAAGATACCCATCAGTTGCATGTCGTAAAAGCATAGTTACTTTACGATTAAGCTCTTTAGCTTTCATCTTTCCTGTTATATCTTCTCTAATAGAGTTATACCCTATAATATTTCCATCTTTATCAAAATATGGTCCAATAGAAGTTTTTGTCCAAGAGGATGAACCATTTTTTGCTTTATTTTTAATTTTCCCTTTCCAAATATTTCCACTTGTGATAGTTTTCCAAATCTGTTGAAAAAGTTCATCTGGCATATCTGGATGTCTTATTACGCTATGATTTTTACCAATAATCTCCTCTTTGGTATAGCCAAAAATTTTTTCAAAAGCTTCACTCACATAAGTAATGACACCATTTGTATCTGTTCTAGAAGCGATAATCAAAGAATCATATCCTTGAAGAACTCCTTCAAATTCATGACTCAAACGTATCGCTTCATCTGTTTTTTGAATATTTTTTTGATTCTCTTTCAAAGAGTTATGAATTTTTAAAATAGAACTGAGTAATTCATCAAGTTTGATAGGTTTATGGATAAAAGTACTTATTCCTATATTGATAAGTTCTTGAAGTATATGAGATTCATTATGCGCAGAAATAACAAATATTTCTTGTGATGGATTGATAGCTTTAATATGTTTTGAAAGTTCAATTCCGTTCATTTTTGGCATATTAATATCACTAATAACAATGTCATAGTAGCTATGGTTTTCACTATAATACTTTTTATATTGTTCTAAACCATCAACACCATTCATCGCAACATCTACCAAAAGAAAAATTTCTTGGAACATATTTGAAACTTTTAAGGCAACAGTCATATCATCTTCAATATATAAAATCTTGTATTTTCCTATCACTTCTTGTAAATTATCCATATCCATCTTTTTTATCCAATCCTCTTTTTCATAATAAAATAGTATATATCAAAAGTGTTCAAAAGTGTCATAATAAATTTTTATGCTACAAAAATGACACTAATGGTTACTTTTCTACTTTATAATTTTGAAAATTTATAAGGATTATAAAGTGCAAAACAATACAATATTCCAAGAAGTAGCAGATATGTCGAAAGATTTAAAGGTTTTATATGTTGAAGATGACCTTATTATTCAAAAAAAGACACAAGCACTTCTAGAAAATATCTTCTCAAAAGTTGATGTAGCTATCAATGGGGAAGAGGGATTGATAGCTTATGAAACAAATAAATATGATTTGGTTGTAACAGATATCAATATGCCCAAAAAAGATGGGATTAGTTTGATAAAAGATATTAAAGCTATCAATCAAGAACAACCAGTGATTGTCACCTCAGCGTATGATGATTCAGGAAGACTGTTAGAACTTATTTCTCTTGGAATATCAAGTTTTATTTTAAAACCTATGAACTTTGAAAAGTTTTTTTATGCTATCAGTTCTGAAGTTAAAAAAATACACCTAAAACATGTTATACAAAAACATATTATAGAACAATCAAAATTAGCACAAATGGGTGAAATGATAGATGCAATAGCACATCAATGGAAACAACCAATCTCAGCAATTTCACTTATGGCACAAACGATTAATTATAAAATTGACTTACATGGAGAAATTCCTACAAAAGAGATAATTGAATCAAATGAACTGATACAAAAACAAGCAAATCATCTTATTGATACCATTGATACATTTAGAAAATTTTTTAGACCAAATCCTCCGCTAGAGATTGTTTCTTTAGTAGAATTGGTTGATTTAGTAAAAACTATTATGAAAAATACACTTATTTCAAATGATATAGATTTAGAATTAGCTTTTGGAGGAGATATAAAAATCGAATGTATTAAAAATGAATTTATCCATGTTTTGATTAATTTAATTAATAATGCAAAAGATATTTTTAACGAAAAAAATATCACAAACAAAATAGTAAGAATTGAAGGTTCAATCACAGATGATAATAAAAAAATGATAAAAGTGATTGATAATGGTGGTGGCATTCCAGAAGAGATTATAGAACAGATCTTTAACCCACATTTTACTACTAAAGAAAAAGAAAATGGTACGGGTATTGGACTTTATATGTCTGAACAAATTTTAAAAAAACTCAACGGTACTATTGATGCTGAAAATGTTGAAACAGTTTATGGAAAAGGGGCATCTTTTAACTTAGTATTGAACTAAGAAAAGAATAAAATGGTAGAATCTCTTATGGAACTTTTAATTTATAGCAATATTATCTTACTTCTTGTACTTGGAATAGTTGCCTATAATACTTTATTGTATAAAAAATTATTTTTTAATTTTGCAGATGGAATATCTATTATCAAAAAAGACAAGATTATCAATTGTAACGAGACTTTATTAAAACTTTTTGGATATACAAATAAAAAAACTTTTCTGAATATTCATCCTTTAATGCTTTCTCCAGCTTATCAACCTGATGGAAGTTTTTCAGTTACTAAAGCTACACAAGTTTTTGAATTAACGAAAAAAACAGGGAAAACAACTTTTGACTGGGTATTTTTAGATATCAATGAAGAGAGTAAGTGGATAGAGATTACAATTTTAAAAATACCCTATTTTTGGGATGAACTTTATTTTATGATTTGGAAAAATATTAACCAAAGAAAGAAAATAGAAGAAGACTTAAGGATACTTAATGAAAACCTAGAAAGTATGATAGAGTTCAAAAGTAAAGAATTAAGTGAAAAAGACCATATGCTTTTCACCCAATCAAAACAAGCTCAAATGGGTGAAATGATCAGTATGATAGCTCATCAGTGGCGACAACCACTCGCTTCTATCTCTGCAACTGTTATTAATTTAAAGATGAAAATATATTTTAAAAAGATGCAACAACTTGAACACGATAATTTAGAATTTATCAATTACACAGATGAACAATTAAATGATATAGAAAATTATACACAGACACTTACAACGATAATTGATGATTTTCGTGACTTTTATAAACCACAAAATCAAAAAATCAACAATCCTATCAATGACACTATTACAAAATCTTACAATATTGTCAAAGGTTCACTTGTGAGTAAAGGGATAAAAGTTGTGCTAAAATTTGAAAGTAAAGAGAAGATTTGGCATTATGAAAGTGAGATTATTCATGTCATGTTAAACTTATTTAACAATGCTATGGAGAATTTTGAAGAACGACATATTGAAGAGAGAGTTATAACAGTGGAAACACAAGATACCAATGAAAGTACCATCATCTTATTTTATGATACTGGTGGAGGAATAAGTGATGAAAATCTAACAAAAATATTTTCACCATATTTTACGACAAAAGAGAATGGATTAGGGACAGGGCTTGGTCTTTATATGTCAAGAAAAATTTTAAAAGAACATCACAACGGCACTATTAATGGATACAATGACAATTTTGGTGCTTGTTTTAAAATTGAGATAAAAAATGAATCTATTTGAGAAACTTTACAATATTTCTAAAAATTTACATATTTTGTATGTTGAAGATGATCTTGTTTTACAAACAAAAACAAAATCTATTTTTGAAAATTTATTCAAGACTACAGATATAGCTTCTGATGGATATGAAGCTTTAGAAAAATATGAACTTTTTAGATACACAAATAATCTTTTCTATGATATTGTTATCACCGATATACAGATGCCAAAACTTGATGGAGTAAATCTGATACGAAGAATATTAGAATTAAACAAAGAGCAAAAAATCATCATCATCTCAGCATATAGTGATACAGATAATCTGATAACTTTTATTAACTTAGGTGTTACACGATTTATCCAAAAACCATTTACCACAGAACAAATCATAACTTTATTATTTGAAGTCGTAAATGATATACAAACAAACCCTCACGAAAGTATTTTTGTTCTTGAAAAAGGTTTGAAATGGCATAAAATCTTTAAAGAACTTAAAAACGATAATGAAATAATAAAACTATCTCACAGTGAAAAGTTGATTTTAGATCTTTTAATAAATAATCCAAAGCAAATATTTTCTAATTTTGACCTATACTATCTTCTAAAAAATGAAAACTTTGAAAAAGAGGTTTCGATAGATAGTATTAAATCAATTGTCAAAAGATTAAGACAAAAAATTCCATACGATACTATAGAAAATATCTATGGGCAAGGATATAAACTTCGTATAAAAGAAGATAGTTTTTGATTTAAAACTGTTGATGACACTTTTTGCTACTTTTGCATATTAGAATTTCACTTATACTGAGTCAAATACACTATTCACAAAGGCTTTAATATGGATCAAGTTGTTAATTTTGAAGAGATAATCGAACTTTCAAAGGATTTAAAAATATTATATGTAGAAGATGATATACAACTTCTAGAAAAAACAGCATACTTATTAAGTAATATATTTTTAGAAGTTGATACCGCTACAAATGGTGAAGAAGCTATTTTTGCCTATGAAAATAAAAAATATGATTTAGTTATTACTGATATAAAGATGCCAAAAAAAGATGGAAGAGATTTTATCCATGCCATAAAAATGATTGATGAAGAACAACCAATTATAGTAACATCTGCATATAATGATTCTAATAGATTAATGGAACTTATTGAACTTGGAATAGATTCTTTTTTACATAAACCAATCTCAACAAAAAATCTTTTTAAAACGCTTCATCTCCAAGTAAAAAAGATTAAACACAAAAAAATTAATTCCTCTAAAATAGGGTTAAAAATATAACCCTAAATATTCTAAAACTTTTTTATAAAGCTTTAGCCATTATATTGCTTAATCTTTTTGCAAAACTGATTGGATCTTTTATATCCATCCCCTCAGATATTTTTGCTTGGTCTAATAATAAATGAGAGATATCTTCAATCATCGCATCATCAGCACAACCATTCAGTGCTTGAACGATTTTGTGTTCAGGATTAATCTCTAAGATTGGAGCAGATTCAGGCATCTCTTGTCCCATCATTCTAAACATATGAGCCATAGAAGCCATTGGGTCGCTACTATCTTTTACAACACAAGATGGAGAGTCACTTAATCTGTTTGTAGTTCGTACATCTTTGACTTCACTTCCCAAGGCATTTTTGATTTTTTCTACAATTGAAGCAAACTTCTCATCAATCTCTTTTTTCTCTTCCTCAGTTTGCTCTGTTTTTGGAGGCTCGCAAGCTGTGATATCTTTTAGATCCCAATCTTGATATTTCCCAATACTAGGAGTGATAATCTCATCAATCTCTTTATCATCAAGGATTAATACTTCGATATTATTCTTTTTATAACTTTCAAGAAGTGGTGAATTTCTAAGCACTTTTTCATCACTTCCGATGATGTAGTAGATAGCTTTTTGTTCAGTATCTGCTCTCTCTTTATAATCAGCAAGTGAAGTCATCTTCTCAGTATCATTTGTCGATTTGTATCTTACAAGCTCTAAAATAGAATCTTTATTTACATAATCTTGATAAACACCCTCTTTAAGTGGTCTGTTGTACTCTTTGATAAATGTTTTGTATTTTTCTTCATCTTTACTTAGCTTTTTAATCTCACTTAAAACTTTTTTGATAGAAGATTGTTTGATATTTGCCATAATTTTATTTTCTTGCAGTAATTCTCTACTCACATTTAAAGGTAAATCTTCACTATCAATGATACCTCTTACAAATCTTAAATATGTAGGGAGTAACTCTTTTTCACTATCAGTTATAAATACTCTTTTTACATAAAGTTTTACACCTGGTTGATAATCAACTCTGTACATATCCATCGGTGCTTTACTTGGGATATAAAATAGTGTTGTATATTCACTCACACCCTCTGCTTTTGTATGAACATAAAGAAGTGGATTTTCACTATCGTGTGAAATAGTTTTGTAAAATTGATTATAATCATCCTCTTTTAAACTCGATTTGCTTTGTGTCCAAAGAGCTGTTGCTTCGTTGATTTGCTCTCTTTTGTTTTCAAAACTTTTCTCTTTTGTCTCTTCGTTTTCAACTTCCTCTTTAAAATTCATAAAGATTGGATAAGCGATATGATTTGAGTATTTTTTTACAACCTCTTTGATTTTATATTTGCTTGTATAGTCACTTATCTCTTCATCTTTGAGTTTGATATAGATAATAGTTCCATTTTCCTCTTTGATACAAGGTGCAAGTTCATAACTTCCCTCTCCATCACTTGACCATTTATAAGCTACATCTTCTCCAGCTTTTTTAGAGATAACATCAACTTTATCAGCCACCATAAATACTGAATAAAATCCAACTCCAAATTGCCCGATAAGTTTACTATCTTTTTTCGCATCACCACTCATACTTTCGATAAAAGATTTGGTTCCAGATTTTGCAATAGTTCCAAGTGAAGAGATAAGATCAGCTTCATTCATACCGATACCATTATCTGCAATTGTTAAAGATTTATCCTCTTCATCTATTTTGATGTTGATTTGTGGAGTTGTTTCAAAACCCTTTAATTTTTCATCTGTAAGTTTAAGATACTCTAATTTATCAATCGCATCACTTGCATTTGATACAAGCTCTCGTAAAAAAATCTCTTTATTTGAATATAAAGAGTGTGTCATAAGTTTTAAAAGTTGTCCTACTTCTGTTTGAAATTCATGTTTTGCCATATTAATTCTCCTTTGATTTATTTAATTTTTATAATATTTTGAATTGGAATGATAATGAAAAGTTTATAAATTAGCACTTAAAGTTTTAGAGTGCTAATTTTTCTATGATTTGATTTAGTTTTTTTTGTTGATATTGGTAATTTAATTTTGAAGCCACTTCAAAATTTTCTTTTTTTATCTTTTTCATCTCCTCTTTAACTCGAAGCAACATATCAATTTTATAAGAAGTATTTGAATCTTTTGGACCATCCATAATAGAAAAAACATCCATTATTTCGATTGCATTATTATTTGTTGTAGAAAAAACAACACATTTATTTGCCATCGCTTTTAATACTGAAAGTGAAAAGTTTTCTAAAGTTGTAGGAAGTACAAAAATATCAGCAACATCAAAAATCTCCTCATGAAGAATCATCACTTTGTCTAAAAGCTTTGCATGAATCAATCTCTCTTTTGCATAAATCTCTTCTTTTTCGTTTGGTACAGTGATAACTGCTTGCCAATTAGTCATTTCAAGATTATCTATAATGGTACAAAACTGATTAAATCCACTTTTGAGAAAATCTTTCGCTGTAAAATAGATGATTTTCTTGTCGTTTTCAATATTATGTAACTCTTTAAATGCTTTTTGAACCTCTTTCTTTTTATACTCTTTTGGTTCATAAGCAGGTAATATCACTTCTATCTTCTCTTTATCTACCCCAACTGTTTTTATAATCTTATCTTTTAAGATTGTCGAATTCACGATTGTCACTTGACTATTTTTTATAAGTCTAGTAGAAAGTTCTGTAAGCCCTCCACTATGAAAATAAATATCAGGATAAATCCTTTTTTGTAAACCTATTTTTTTAAAAAATCCACCATCTTTGTAGAGCGTAACTTCCCTTATAGACTCTAAATATTTTGTTAAACTTGTTTCATTTTTATAATAAACTACCATCATAAACTCTACTTCTTTTTATTTATTTGTTAGGCATCTAGCTTCAAAACAGCCATAAATGCCTCTTGTGGCACATTTACTTTTCCGATAGATTTCATCCTTTTTTTACCCTCTTTTTGTTTTTCAAGGAGTTTTCTTTTTCTCGTGATATCTCCACCGTAACACTTAGCAGTAACATTTTTCCCCATAGATTTTACAGTTTCTCTTGCGATAATTGTACTTCCTATACTCGCTTGGATAGCTACTTCAAAAAGTTGTCTAGGGATGAGTTCTTTTAGTTGTTTTACAAATACTCTTCCCCTTGCTAAAGCTTTCTCTTCAGGGACAATAATAGAGAGGGCATCTACAGGTTCACCTGCAACCAAAACATCAAGTTTTTTCAAATTCCCTGGACGAAATCCAACTATCTCATAATCAAAACTCGCATACCCTTTTGTAGTTGATTTGAGTTTGTCATAAAAATCCATCACTATCTCATTCATTGGGATATCGTACTCTAGTTTTACCCTTGTTGGATTAATATAATCCATCTTCAGTTGGATTCCCCTTTTGTCATTTAAAAGTTTGATAACATTTCCAAGGTATTCATCAGGAGTAAGAAGTGTAGCCCTAACATACGGTTCACTGATGCTTGTAATTTTACTTGGTGGTGGCAAATCGTAAGGATTTTGAATCATTATCGTTTCACCATTTGTTTGAAGCACTTCATAGACAACTGTTGGTGCAGTTGCAATTAAATCAAGGTCAAACTCCCTCTCAAGTCTCTCTTTGATAACTTCCATATGAAGCATTCCCAAAAACCCTGTTCTAAATCCACTTCCCAAAGCAACTGAACTTTCAGGCTCAAACGAGATAGAACTATCGTTCATTTTGAGTTTATTAAGAGCATCCCTTAAATCTTCAAATTTATCAGTTTCAATAGGATAAATCCCAGCAAATACAAAAGGTTTAGCTGGTGAAAATCCATCAATCGCCACTGGAGTTGGATTTTTAAGATCTGTCATCGTATCCCCAACAGCAATCCCTTCTGTAGTTTTAAGTCCAAGTACAACGATACCAATCTCACCTGTTTTTATTTCATTTGTTTTTTTCCTATGAAGTGGATGAGGATACATAAGGTCAAGCACTTGATGAGATACTTCTGTATTCATAAGTTTGATATTTTGCCCTTTTTTGATACTTCCATCATAGACTCTTACAAGTGCCAAAGCACCTAAATAGTTATCAAACCAACTATCATAGATAAGTGCTTTTGTAGGAGCATTTTCATCACCATTTGGAGCTGGAATCCTATCAACGATAGCATCTATCAAATCTTTTACTCCGACTCCTGTTTTTGCACTAATAAGATTGTGTTCAGTACAATCTATCCCAATAGCCTCTTCAACCTCTTCAAGAACTCTCATAGGGTCAGCTGATGGTAAATCTATTTTGTTGACAACTGGCAAAAGTGTCAAATCGTTTTCCATAGCAATATACACATTTGCTATCGTTTGAGCTTCCACCCCTTGTGTACTATCTATGATAAGTAGAGCACCCTCAGACGATGCCAAACTTCTACTTACCTCATAACTAAAATCAACATGCCCTGGAGTGTCGATAAGATTGAGAACATAATTTTGACCATCTTTTACATAATCAAGACGAACTGATTGGGCTTTTATCGTTATCCCTCTTTCCTTTTCGATATCCATTGTATCCATCATTTGAGCTGTCATCTCTCGCTCTGTTACTGCTCCACACTCTTGAATAATTCTATCTGCTAGTGTACTTTTTCCATGGTCAATGTGGGCAATGATACTAAAATTTCTAATATTATTTTGCAATTTTCTTTTCCTTAAAATTTGTCCCAAATTTGCAGGGACCTATTATTTTTCTTCTTCTTTTTAGGATGGAAATAATTCCATCTAAAGAAGCCTTGTGTTCCCACTCTCTGTGAGAAACCCTAAAGAGAGAAACGAGCTTCTCTTACCTCGCCTCTATCTTTATTTTCTTTATTATACCTAACTTTTGATATATTTTAAATTGACGATAAGTGCCATAATTGGTACTATTAAAAAACCTAATAAATAAGCTATTGGGATAAGAAGTTGATTGTTATTTAAAAAGAAAAATCCAATCACAAGCAACACATATCCACTTATTCGATAAATCGAAGTTGCTGAACTAAAGCTTTTCATCGTATTTGTAAGGCTATCTTTGATATTTTGCTTTTTTCTTTCCTCTTTGATAATCTCTTTGACCTCTTCATCACTTAGTTCATTTTCATTGATTTCACCGTATAAATCAAACTTATCATCGATAGCATCTATAGTGTCTCTTTCATTCTCACTTTTGATGATATATTCCTCACTTTGTTTGAGGATATTTTTTCTGTACCCAAAAAATGAGCCAAGTACAATAAAAAATGAACTAAAAAAAGCGACCTGAAGATTAAGCACAACATCAAATCCAAAAAATACCATCGCTAATACAGAAAAGACGATATTTATAGCTAAAAAGATCTCTAAAATAGCTCTAATTTTCATCTATTTTATTGATTCCATGTTCTGCTTGATATTTATATTTTGGGTCATCTGCTAATTCATCAAGTGAAGCTTTTGCTTTTTTATATGCTTTGTAAACATTTAAAACTGCTGCTGCTACTCCATAAAAAACACCAATCCAAAGAGTCCAAGTATATCCAGTCCACTCTTTGAGTAATAACCCAAGTCCAACCCCAAGTGCAAGAGCAACAGCAATAGAAATTCCTAAAGAAAGGTTATCAAGTGCTTCAAGTTTATCTTTGTGTTTTGGTTTTTCCTCTTTTGAGGTTTCTTCATTTATCACTTTATTTTCTTCCATTTATTCTCCGATTTTTTCAGTTGATAATTTAATTTATATAGGTACAACAATAATCTGTTATTGTATTGACCTTAATATCAAAGCTACTATTTGCAGGAACTTCAAAGTACTCACCACCTACGATTTTTTCCCAGTTACTCCCTTGTCCACTCAGCTCAATCTCAACTTCACCTGAAAGTATCTCCATATGTTCAGCCAACTCTGTTCCAAAAGTGTAAGTTCCCGGCATCATAATCCCTAGTGTTTTTTTCGTTCCATCTGCTTCTATGATAGTTCTACTTGTAACTTGCCCATTAAAATAGATATTTGCTTGTTTTGTAATCTTCGCATTACCAAACTCACCATCAGATTTTTTAGGTAATTCATAATCAACCACTTTACTTTGAGTGCCTAGTGATTTGATAAACTCAACTACAGGTAAATGTTTTGGATGTTTAGCATAAGCATCTAATGCCTCTTTGCTATCAACTATAACGGTAAGTGCCAAATCAAAAGCTCTCTCCTCATCGGCAAAATTGACCCCGACCTCCAAAGCTCTAATAAAATCAATCTCCTCTTTAAGATTGTTTAATTTTATAATTATCTCATCTTTATTTTTCAACCCTTCAGGTGAAAGTTTAAAAAAAACTATATGTTTTATCATTGTATTTTCCCTCATATTTTATTCTTTAAAGTATATCAAGTTATCACTTAAGGTATAAAACCTCCCTTTATTTGAATTTTTTTGTGCTAAAATCCACCATCTTAAGTATCTCCAACAAATAAATCTCTAAAAAGTAGTTTTAGAGCTGTTCTAATACAATGAAAAAAATTGAAGGAATACACTGTATTTCAAGATTTTTTGAAGAAGTAGTAGGATAGATATAAGACTATATCTGAGCACTATTACTGCTTCAAAGATATTTTAATTTACTCCAGTAAATTTTTATATCTTTTCATTGTACTAGCACTCATTTATAGCCTCTTTTATAGAGATTAATTAGTTGGAGATACTTAAAAGAAAAAAGGGGTCAAAAATGTTCAAAAAATTATTACTAGCAACAACACTTATCTCTTATGGAGTAGCTATAGAAGCAACAAAAGTATGGGAATCAGAAGCTGTTTTAAAAGTACCAGAAAGTGTCCTATTAGATGGGAAAACCAAACAACTCTATGTAGCCAATATCAATGGAAAACCGACAGATAAAGATGGCAACGGTTTCATCACTATTTTAAATCTTGATGGAACAGTAAAATCACTCGAATTTTCAAAAGGTTTTGATGCACCAAAAGGGATGGCTATCTATGATAAAAAGCTCTATGTTAGCGATATTAGCACTCTTCGAGTTGTTGATTTGAAAAGTGGAAAGATTGTTCAAAATTACCCTTTACAAGAAGCAGAATTTTTAAATGATGTCGTTGCTACAAAAAATGGAATCGTATATGTGTCTGATTATTCGGCTACAAATCAAGCTATCTACAAACTTCAAAATAAAAAACTCACAAAATGGCTCAATAGTGAAGAACTTTTTGGTGAGAGACCAAATGGATTGTGGATACAAAATGATAAACTTATCGTTGGGACAAAAGAGGGAAATATTTATGAGGTAAATCAAAAAACAAAAGAGATTACAACTTTTAAAGAAAATGTCGGAACAAATGGAATAGATGGTATCTTATCGTTTGATGAGGGGAGATATATCACTTCAGATTGGGCTGGAAAAGTCTTTGTATCGAGTAAATCAGAAACAACTCAAATCATAGATGGAACAGCAAATAAAGTAAATGCAGCAGATATTTGGTACGATAAAGCAACTAAAAAACTCTATATCCCTACATTTTTTGATAATCGAATTTTGTGTTACGACATCAAAAACTAAAATAAAAAAAGCCTCACCAAATAATGAGGCTTTTTACTTCAAAATCTTCTTTTAAAATTTAAAGTCCAGCCATCACTTCATCAGCAGCTTTAATAGTCGCTTTTATCTCTTTTTTGGACATTGTTTCACAAATAAATCCAGCTTCATATTGGCTACAAGCGAAGTAAAAACCACGTTTAAGCATCTCATGGTGGAAAGTTGCAAATCGTTTAAAATCACATTTTCCAACATCTTTCATATTTTTTGGTGACTCTTCACAAAAGAAAAATCCAAACATACTCCCTCTTGTATCAACTTGAAGTGGGATATTATGTTTCTTAGCCACTTTTTGAAGCCCAGATGTCAGCATCACCGCTTTTTCATTTAGTTTATCGTAGAGTTTTTTATCTGCTTTTATTTTTCGCAGACTCACTAACCCTGCTGCCATCGCTACTGGATTTCCACTTAAAGTTCCAGCTTGATACACTTTCCCCTCTGGGCTTAAATGAGCCATAATCTCACCTCTTGAAGCAAAAGCACCCACAGGCATTCCAGCACCGATAACTTTACCAAAAGTGACAATATCCGCTTCAATATTGTTTATCCCATAAGAGCCATGCAAAGATGCTCTAAATCCACTCATCACTTCATCAAAAATCAGTAACGCACCGTGTTTTGTACACAGTTCTCTACAAGCTTGTAAAAATTCTTGTGTCGCAGGAACCAGCCCCATATTTCCAGCGATTGGCTCGATTATCAAACAAGCGATATCTTTTGACTCGATGAAACATTTTTCCAACTGTTCAAGATTGTTGTATTCAGTTAAAAGTGTGTGTTTGATAAGGTCACTTGGAACCCCTGGGCTACTTGGAGCACCAAAAGTTGCCATCCCACTTCCAGCACTTACAAGTAAACTATCACTATGCCCGTGGTAACAACCCTCAAATTTGATAATGTCATTTTTCCCAGTAACCCCTCGTGCAAGTCGTATAGCACTCATAACTGCTTCAGTCCCTGAACTTACAAATCTCACTTTGTCGATATGAGGAAACATCTCCACTATCTCATTTGCAAGTTCTGTTTCAAGCTCAGTTGGAGCTCCAAAAGAGAGCCCTAATTTTGCCGTTTTGATAACAGCTTTTTCTATATCTTTGTCACAATGTCCAAAAATAAGTGGTCCCCAACTTTGAACAAAATCAAGGTATTTATTTCCATCTACATCATACAAATAACTCCCTTTCCCTTTTGTGATAAATGGAGGAGTACCTATCACCCCACCAAATGCTCGAACTGGAGAATCAACTCCACCTGGGATGACTACTTTTGCATCTTCATATGCTTTTATACTTTTTTTAAACATAACCTATATCCTTTTTATATTAATTAATGAAAATTATTGAACTAACGGAAAATGGAAGTTTTTATTTTTTATGAACGATTCTGCAACGGAAGGGTCATCATCTTTGATGATGGGGTACCCACCGTGAAGCCTTAGTGAATAAAATGTAAAAACTTGAATTAAAACTCTTCTAATGAAATGTTTTTTTACTTTTACCGAAAATTATCAAATACAAGTGGAGCTTTGAGTTCCAAACTTTTGAGATGTTTCATCACAGCTTGTAAATCATCAAGATTTTTTCCACTTACTCGTATCTCATCACCTTGATTGACCGCCGTTACTTTTAAGTTAAGTGATTTTATCTCTTTTTGGATAATTTTTGCTTCATCACTTTCGATAGTATCAACTATTTTATAAGTAAATTTTCTATTTCCACCACTCGCATCTTCAGCTTTTACCTCTTCTAAAGAGTTGATTGAAACCCCTCTTTTATTCATTTTAGAGATAAGTATATCTTTCATAGCATCTATTTTATTATCACTTTGAGACAAAAGTGTCAAAACTTTTCCACCTACATTTAAGTCATACTCTTTAGTGATACCTTTGAAATCATATCTTGTATCTATCTCTTTTTGTGCCTGGATGAGTGCATTTTTCATCTCCTGCATATCAAGTTTTGCCGATATATCAAAACTATGCTCTTTCGATTTTGCCATATCAATATCCTTTTTTTATTTCTGATTTTATTTTAATGTAGATGATTTTATCTAAAATGAGTTAATAGAAGACTTTATATCCATCTATCATACAAAACACATTTTATTTCCAAACAACCCTATTTCGCCCATTTTCTTTTGCAATATAGAGTAAATCATCTGCTTGTTTGTAAAGATAATCACTCTCGACCTTATCACTCATATCAACAAAAACTAAACCAGCTGATGATGTTACAAATGGACTTGCTGAATTTTTTTCATGTACAATATGGAGATTTTCAATATTCTCTTTAATTTTGTCTGCAAAAGTGACTCCATCTTCTTTCGATTTTGCTTTAAATATCACTCCAAATTCTTCCCCTCCAAGTCTAAAACAATAATCATCTGCTCGGAGTAGTGACTCTTTTAAAGCTTTTGCAACTTCGATTAGAACACTATCGCCAGCTTGATGTCCATAGTTATCGTTATATTGTTTAAAATGATCTATATCCATCAACATAAAACAAAGAAGATTATCATTTCTTTTTGCACTAGCGATTAATTTTGGAAATATCTCATTAAAATATCTTCGATTATAAATATTTGTCAAACCATCAGTAATTGAGAGTTCTTCTATCCTTTTTTTATCGGTAATATCTTGTCTAATCGCTGTATAACCTATTTTTTGTTTTGTCGCATCATATATTGGATAGATTTTATTATGTACCCAGTAAAAACCACATGATTTTGTTTTATTTTTAACTTCACCTTCCCAAACTTCATCATTTGTTATTTTTTGCCACATATCTTCAAAAAGTTCTACTGGCATATCAGGATGTCTAATAATTCTATGATTTTCCCCTACAAGTTCCTCTTTAGAAAACTCTGAAACTTCACAAAATGCTTTAGAAACAGAAGTCATTTTTCCATCTGTATCGGTTGAAGAGGTGATAATATTTTCATCTATCAATTTTATATATTCTTCTATTTGTCTTTGGATTTGTTTTGCTTCTGTAATATCTTTTGTCGATATCAAAAGCCTTTCCCCATCTGGCATCAATGAAATAGCCATATTAACAACAACCCTTTTCCCATTTTTAACAATGCAAGTTTTCTCAAAGTTATCCACAAAGCCACATTCTTTTACAGTTTCTATTATTTTAATTGCTCTTTGTAAATCTTCAGGTGCTGAAAGTTCAGCACAACTTTTAGATAAAAGATCCTCTTTTGTAAACCCTGTCATCGCAAGATAGGAATCATTAAAAAATAAAAATTTTGTATTCGTATCTAATATAGCTATTCCATCTCGTGAAGTATGTAAAATAGTCTCTAACTCGATTTTCACATCATCAATTTTTCCGATAAGTTTTGAAACTATTGAGCTGACAATCATTTGCAATACTAAGAAAGAAACAAGGAATATCACAACTAATATAAACAACTCTTGGTAAAGATAGTTATATTCTTTTGTAATATTATTAAAGAAAACAAACTCTCCT
>RRZU013525140.1_pt1 | contig 18214 bp, 20 predicted proteins | sample 2165561 | NCBI WGS metagenome assembly RRZU01 (sample SAMN10456909, study PRJNA506462) | wastewater metagenome | isolation source: wastewater sludge | place: USA: Moscow, Idaho | reverse complement strand
CGCTCGATCCTGCGCCACGATCCGGACAAGATCCTGGTGGGCGAGATCCGTGATGCGGACACGGCACAGATCGCGGTGCAGTCGGCCTTGACGGGGCATCTGGTGTTCACCAGCGTGCATGCCAACAATGCATTCGACGTGCTGGGGCGCTTTGCCCACATGGACATCGATCTGCACAGTTTCGTGTCAGCGCTCAACGGCGTCCTGGCGCAGCGGCTGATGCGTGTGGTCTGTCCGCAATGCAGCACCCGTATTGATCCAGACGCGAAGATCCTGGCGGCCATGGGTATCGACCCGGCCGAGGCGGCCGGGGGCCGCTTCGTCCAGGGCAAGGGCTGTGGCCATTGCCGTGGAACGGGCTACAAGGGGCGCCGGGCCATCGGCGAGTTGCTGCGCCTGGATGACGAGATGCGCGAGATGATCATCGCCCGAGCGCCGATGCGCTCGCTCAAGGAGGCCGCGCGCGCGCGAGGGACGGTTCTGCTGCGTGACGTGGCGGTTGATGCTGCGCTGCAGGGCCTGACGACGCTGGAGGAAGTTGGCCGTGTCACTTATTCCGGCTAGAGCCATGCTGTTCATGGCGCTGTGCCCGGACCAGGTGGGCCTGGTCTGGTGCGTAGGCCGGGCTGCACGGGGCGAGCAGTTGCTCCCTGACATAGCGGGCGACGGTGGTTTGCCCTGGCAGGCGCCACTGGACGCCGTCAAGCAATGGCTGGACGTCGAAGCCGGGAGGCTGCATCGAGCCCGTGTTTGCGTCGTGTTGTCCAGCCGATTCGTGCGCCACGCGCTAGTCCCATGGCCACAAACGCCGCTGCGTGGTGACGAGGCGCTCGCCTGGGAGCGCTTGCATCTGGAGGCCGTCTATGGCGACCTGGATGGATGGCGGGTTGCGCGTGATCCGGGGGCTTTCGGTCGTGCCCGGGTGGTGTGCGCCGTGCCGCAGGATCTACTGGACCGCCTGCACGACCTGCTGGTGGACAAGGGCCTGGCCATGGGGCCTGTGGTTCCGTACTTCGTGCAAGCCTGGAACCGCTGGCGTCGCAAGCTGGCTGCGGGCCAGCTGTTTGCGGTGGCGGAATCCGAGCGGGTCGTTTTGGGATGCTATGGCCGCGGCGGGTGGGAAAGTCTGCGTATGGTGTCATCCCGGTTGACGCCCGACAAGCTGGTTGCGCTGGCCCAGCACGAGTGCGCTTTGGCAGGAGTTTCGAACGCTTTGCCCATGCTCCTGTGTGCGCCGGGCTTGTTTCCGGATGCGAGCGTACTGGAACCGGACCGAGGCGTCGAATGGCTGGACTCGGCCCATGCAGACCAGGGACCCGCGCTGGGCATGGCCAGGCTCATGGAGTGCGCATGAGGGCGCTGCAGATTGACTTCGGGCCGAAGCAGCGGTCGCGCATCTGGTATGGCGGCTGTGCGCTGCTGGTGGCTGGCATGGCCTTGCTGGGCACCGTCGGCTGGCGCTATGCGGCCTATGCGCAGATGCGCGCTCCCCTGCAGGCCGAGCATGACCGCCTGCAGCACCTATCGAATCAGCCTATGGGTGACGTGAAGGCGTCGGTAAATCCCCTGCCCAAGGAACGCATCGAGCAGATCGTGCAAGCCGTGGGTCGCCTCAACACGCCATGGGACGCCCTGCTGGCGGACATCGAGTCCGCCATGGACGAGCGGGTCGCTTTGCTGGGCCTGGAGCCCGACTTGCTGCGAAAGGAGTTGCGGCTTCGCGGCGAGGCCAAGGACATCGATTCGGTGCTTGATTTCATGCGCCGCATCGATGCGACGGCGATGCTTGATGCGGCGCACCTGGACCAGCATCAGTTGAACCTGCAGGATCCGCAGCGGCCCGTCCTGTTCGTTCTGGTGGCGCGGTGGTCTGTGGCCGAGCCTGCGCCCATCGGTAGCGCTGGGTTCGAGGGCGGCAGTGATCCGGCATCGGACGGGCCAGCGAAGCGGGCTGTGCCATGAAAAGGGCCGCTTCATGAGGCGACTGAACTGGATGTTGCGGCGCGCTGTGAAACGCCTGGGTTGGCCCGGCGTTGCTGGCGCCCTGGCGATTCTGGCCGCCGCCGTTTTACACGAGAGCATGCTGGCCGGCGAGCCTTCGAGGGTCGAAGCCTTGCGCGCGGCCATTGCATCCTTGCAGGCCGACATCGAAGCACGCCGGCACCAGCCGGTAGAACCCACGGTGGCCGAGCGGCTAGCTCTATTTCATCAAGATCTGCCACTGTCCACGGTCACGCAGCGCACGGAGGTGATGGCGAAGATACAAGCTGCTGCAATGGCCGAGGGCCTTGTCGTGGAGCAGGCCAGCTACCGCCTGAGTTTCGTTTCAGAGGAAACCCTCGACAGTCTGCAGGTCGAGTTGCCCCTGAAGGCCGGCTACGGTCCGCTGCGCCGCTTTGTCGCGCGGGTGCTGCACGACACGCCAGCGCTGGCCTTGGAGGGATTGAGCATCAACCGGGCGACGGTGGCAGATTCCACAGTCGAGACTCAGTTACGGTTCATGTTGTACATGCGAAGCCCATGAGCACTACCCGGACGTCCAAGGTTGCTCCAGCGAACAGGCCCAGTCCGGTCCGTCGCGTGACATTGGCCGCCGCGCTGCTGGTCACGCTCGGGTTGAGTGCATGGACGCACTGGCGCCAGCAGCGTGCTTCCGAGGTGGTGGAAGCCAGAGCATCGGCTCCCGCAGGGTTGAGATCCCATGTGCCGACGCTGCCCTCGGAGTTCGGACTGGCACAGCCGGTGGGTGCCGAGGTGAGGCAGCGCAATGGTCCTGACGGAGCTTTGGTGGCAGTGAATCCGTTCGCCGTTCGCAGCTGGGCGCCGCCGCCGCCACCTCCGCCACCTCCGCCGCCTCAGCCACCGGCACCAGAGCCGACTGCTCCCGCCTTGCCGTTTCAGTACTTGGGGCGGCAAGAACGGCTGGGCAGCACGGAACAGACCGTGTTTTTTCTCACACGCGGCGGCCAAGTCCATGCCGTTGCGCCCGGCGAGAGCCTGGGTAGCGATTACCGCTTCGAGGGCATGGAGCAGGGGGTGCTGCGCTTTACGTATCTGCCGCTTTCGGTGTCCCAGGAATTGAATATAGGAATCAAACCATGATGGCTGCACGATGGCTGGTGTTGGGCCTGGCCTTGGGTTTGGCCGGATGTGCGGCGAACAAGCTTCACCGCGAGGGCATCGCCCTGACCCGGGAAGGGCAGATGGAGGCCGGCGTGTACAAGCTGGCCCAAGCCGCGCAGGACGAGCCCGGCAATGCCGAACTCCGCAAGGACTTCCATCTGCAGCGCGATGCCTGGATTGAGCAACTGCTGTCGGCTGCGCGCAATGCACAGGCAGAGGGCAGGAGGGCGGAGGCGCAGGCACTGTTTCAGCGCGTATTGTCCTTCGACGCGAACAACGTCGCCGCAGCAGATGGTCTGCGCCGACTGGAGTCCGACCGGGAGCACGCGGCCATCATGGCGACAGCAAGGCGTGCATTCGCGGAGGGCGATCTTGAGCAAGCGCAGCAACTGCTACGCCCCGTGGTACAGCATGCGCCGGGCCATGGGCCTGCGCAGCAGTTACAACGCGAGATCACCGACGGGTTGGCCAAGCGCCAGGCTCCCGAGCCGGTTCTGCGGGGCCCCGATGCCAAGCCCATCAACCTGGATTTTCGCGATGCCAACGTGCGGCAGGTTTTCGAAGCGCTGTCGCGCAGTACGGGCACCAACTTCATCCTTGATCGCGACCTCGGCCCCGATCTGAAGACCACCGTTTTCCTGCGCAATGCCTATGTGGACGAGGCGATCAAGCTGATCCTGCGCACCAGCCAACTGCGCAGCAAACTGCTGGGCAACAACACGGTGCTGATCTACCCTGATACACCGGAAAAACTCAAGGCCTACCAAGACTTGATGGTGCGCGCGTTCTACCTGCAGGATGCCAAGGCGGCACAGATGCAAACCACGCTGAAGACACTGCTCAAAACCCGGGACATGGTGGTGGATGAAAAGCTCAATCTGCTTGTGATGCGCGACACGCCCGAGGCGATTCGTCTCGCGGAGAAGCTGGTGGCTCTGCACGACCTTGCCGAACCCGAGGTGATGCTGGAGATGGAGGTGCTGGAAGTCCAGCGGGACGCGTTGATGAATCTCGGCATTCAATGGCCGGGCCAACTGACGTTGACGCCCTTGGCCCGCAGTGGCGCCAACCTGACGCTGGCAGATCTGCGCAGCCTGGATTCTTCGCGCATTGGCGCGTCCTTGTCCAGCTCTACCATCAATCTGCGCCAGGACAAAGGTGTCTCCAACCTGCTGGCCAATCCACGCATCCGGGCGAAGAACCGCGAGAAGGCGATGGTCATGATTGGCGACAAGGTGCCTGTGATCACCACCACGTCAACGTCCACCGGCTTCGTCGCGGAGAGCGTCCAGTATCTCGACGTCGGTCTGAAGCTGAACGTCGAGCCGGCTGTGAGCCCCAACGACGATGTCGAGATCAAGGTAAGTCTGGAGGTCAGTTCGATTGCCAAGCAGATTTCCACCGCGACGGGGACGGTGGCCTACCAGATTGGCACGCGTAACGCCTCCACGGTGCTGCGGTTGAAGAACGGGGAGACGCAGATCCTGGCGGGATTGATCAGCGACCAGGACCGCGTGTCGTCCAGCGGCGTGCCCGGGCTGAGCCAGTTGCCTGTGGTTGGGCGCCTGTTTTCCTCGCCTCTGGACAGCCGGAACAAGAACGAAATCGTGCTGTCGATCACGCCGCGGCTGATCCGGCCGGTTGCGCGTCCCGATGTGCGTGTGATGGAGTTTTGGTCCGGTACGGAAAATGTATTGAGCGAGGCGCCGTTTCGGGTTGGCGCGCCTCCCGTGGAGGAAGTCCAAGCCGGCAAACCTCCTGCCGCGGAGGCAAAGCCATGAGCCAGTCCAGGGCGCCGCTCCGAACCTGCCACGGCTTCACGCTGATCGAACTGCTCATGACCGTGGCACTGGTCGGGATTCTCGCCAGCATTGCCGTGCCGCTGGCCGATGTGGTGGTGCAGCGAGAACGGGAACGGGATCTGCGCGAAACTCTACGAACCTTGCGCAGGGCCATCGACGGCTACAAGCAGGCCGTGGACGATGGGCGGATTGCGCGCACGGTGGGTGATTCCGGCTATCCGTCTTCGCTGGACATCCTGGCCGAAGGTGTAGAAGACCAGCATGATCCCCAAGGGGCGCGGATGCGGTTTCTGCGCCAGGTTCCCCGCGATCCCATGCACCGCGACATGAGGGTGCCGGCAGCCAAGACCTGGGGCAAGCGCAGTTATGCGTCATCGCACGAACGGCCCCAGGAAGGCAAGGACGTGTTCGATGTCTATTCGCTGCGTTCCGGGGCCGGTCTGAATGGCATCCCCTATCGTGATTGGTGAGATCAGATGACTGGGAAGCGCGGATTTACCTTGATCGAGCTGCTCGTCGTGCTGGCGGTGGTCGGTACCTTGCTGGCGTTGGCCGCGCCCCATTACCTGGGCAGCGTTGACAAGGCCAAGGAGGTGGTGCTGCGCGAGAACCTGTCGACGATGCGCGCCACGCTGGACAAGTTCTATGCCGACACGGGCAAGTATCCCGACAGCCTGGAGGAGTTGGTGAGCATGCGTTATCTGAGGGTCATTCCTATCGACCCTCTGCTGGACAGTAACAGCGCTTGGGTGGTCATTGCACCACCCGAAAAAACCAGGGGGGCGGTCTACGACGTCAAGAGCGCCGCGACCGGGACGGCGCGCGATGGCAGTGCTTACCGGGATTGGTGATGCGCAGGCGAGGACAGCGGGGCGTCACCTACTTGGCGGTACTGATGCTGGTTGCCATCAGTGCCGTGGTAGTCGTGGGACAGGGCGCATTTTCCGCGGTGGATGGGCAGCGCGGGCGGGAAGATGAACTCATTTTTGTGGGCGGGCAGTTCAGGCAGGCCATTGCCCGCTATTACGAGGGCACGCCAGGACCTGTCAAGCGCTATCCCGAAAGCCTGGATGAGTTGCTGCTGGATCGCCGCTTCGAGCCTGCGGCACGCCATTTACGCCGCATTTATGCCGATCCGATCACAAGCTCTCTTCACTGGGGTGTGGTGTATGCGCCTGAAGGAGGCGTGATGGGAGTGCACAGCCTGTCGACGGCCCGACCGATGCGGCAGAGCGGATTCGCCCAAGGGGAGATCGGCTTTGCCGGAAAGGCAAAGTACTCCGAATGGGTGTTTCTGTACCAAGGGGGGCAGACGCGTTATGTGCCGCCGCGGATGCTGGAGTATGTAGCGCCTGCCGCGTCACTGCCATGAACGCGAAAGGGCGCCATTTGCTGCCTATGGCGACGTGAGTCTGGCAGCGGAGTCATTGTGCGTGATGTCATTGCCCAATTTGTTCTGGCATTGGGCTGCACTCCACGCGGGTATACCGGTCACCGAGCCAGTAGGGGCAACAGCGCTTGACGCCCCACTGAACCTCCAATCACCGCGTTCGGACTGTCTGAAAAAACTTGACCACGACACGGTGCATAGACTGTGAAAATTCCAGCACAAAACCCTCATATAGCCCCATATCGCCGGGTTCCATGAGCGGTTGTCGATTAGCTCAGCCGAGGACTGCACTGGCTTTGGCCTGAAAGCGCAAAAGAAATCTTCGGCGTGGTCGGTCGCATGGTTGCATTGAATCGTGTCGTTGAAGAATAGTCATGCAACGCTCAATAATCAGGAGGCCATTACCCCATACGCTCTCTTCATGACGAATTTGTGACGGAGAAGAAAATGAATGATAGAGCGTATGTGGGAACCTCGGCCGGTGTGTTGATGCGCACTGACCCGCGTTCCTGGCGGGTCAGTGCTTCGCAGGACGTGAACTATGAGGTGAGGCAGTTGGATGGGCTGCTTGACAGCTCGAACCGGGCCTTCCTGGATGCTTGCGGTGGGTCCGAAGCCGTGACCCGCCATATCGTGGTCATCGACGAACGCGTGGATGCGCTCTACGGCACTCAGATCCGGCGCTATTACGACCACCACGGAATTGATCTGCGTGCCTTGGTCCTGCCGATATCGGAAGAAACCAAGGAGATGGACGCTGCCATGGCCATCGTTCGGCACCTTGAGGCTGAGGGAGTGCTACGCCGCTCCGACCCACTCATTGGCATCGGAGGCGGTGTGCTGCTGGACTTGGTGGGTTTTGCCGCTGGGTTGTACCGACGCGGGGTTCCCTACATCAAGGTTCCCACGAACGCGATGGCGATCTGGGATGCAGCTGTAGGAGTCAAGACTGCCGTCAACGCACTGGGTCGCCGCAACCGACTTGGGTCGTACCACGCGCCCAGCAAGGCATTGCTTGATCGCAGGTTCTTGCGTACCGTCGATCGCCGCCACCTGTCGAACGGTATGGGCGAACTGCTCAAGCTCGCCGTGATCAAGGACTTGCGACTGTTCACGCTGTTGGAGGGCCACTCGCAGATGCTGCTGGAAACCGCCTTCCAAGACGACATCGTGGCACCGGAGGTGATCTCGCGCGCGGTGCACGGGATGCTTGAGGAGCTTGCGCCAAACCTTTGGGAAACCACGCTGGAACGATCCGTGGACTTCGGCCATTCGTTCGCGCCGCTGCTTGAGATGCGGGCCCTTCCGGAGTTGCTGCATGGGGAGGCGGTCGCACTCGATGTGCTGCTTTCCTGTCGCATCGCATTACGGCGTGGTCTGCTCACGCGAGATGAAGTCAATCGCGTTGTGTCGGTTATGCGCGCCATGGAGCTGCCGCTCAGTCACCGTTTTTTTGCTGACTCGGAGATGTTGCAGGAGGCACTTGCCGACACGATGCGCCACCGCGATGGGTTGCAACGTTTGCCGATGCCTTCCGGAATCGGGAACTGCATGTTCCTCAGCGACTTGCGGTTGGACGAAATTCAGAGCGTGGCCAGGGAGATGAGCGATGCTGGTGAGTGAGGTCATCATGCCGCGGATGACAGAATTGGAGGCATCGGATCTCGCCGCTAGGGCGATGGATGCGGCATTGCGCAAGGGATTGCACATCGCTGTCGCAGTGGTCGATTCGGCGGGCCAGTTGTTGGTCTTTCGACGGGATCGCGACGCGTTTCCGGCGTCGATCGAACTCGCGATAGCCAAGGCAAGGACCGCAGCCACGTTTCGCAGAGATACGAAAGCCATGCAACAGAGCTTGGAGCAAGGTCGTCTCTCATACTTGGCGTTACCTGGTGCGTTGCCGCTCGCAGGAGGGGTGCCGCTGATGGTGCGGGGCGTGGTGATCGGAGCATTGGGTATCAGCGGCGCGTCGTCGACGGAGGATGCGGAGTTGGTGCTGGCTGTGGCGCACGAAGTGGGCTGGGCGGGTGACTTGGCATGAGCGACTACTACAAGGATCGAGTGGCGCTGGTCACTGGGGGAGGTTCGGGAATAGGACGAGCCACCGCGCTGGCATTTGCGCACGCAGGCGCACGAGTAGTCGTCGTAGGTCGCACGCATTCGGCGTGCGAAGAGACGGTTCAGCAGATTCGCAGTCTGGGTGGTGTGTCGCTGGCTGTTCCGTGTGACGTGTCCCACGAAGAACAGGTAATCACGCTATGTCGGCGTGCGGTGGGCGAGTTCGGCTCTGTGGACGTCGCTTTCCTCAACGCTGGTATCGGAACTACATCGCCCATCGTGGAACAGGACGTCGAATCCTTCGAACAGGTGCTGCGCGTGAATTGCACGGGCCTCATGCTCTGTCTGAAGCACCTGTTGCGACCTATGCACAGCCGTGGCGTGGGAGCGATTGTCGCCAACCTGTCGGTGCACGCCCATCGCACGGTTCTGGAAGGAACGGCGGCCTACACAGCGTCGAAGCACGCAGCATGGGCGATTACCAAGGCAGCGGCTATCGAGTCTGCGCGCTACGGCGTGCGCGTCAACGCGGTCTCGCCCGGGCCGGTACATACCGACATGCTCGCGCGCTCGTCGGAAGTGTCTGGCGGGATCGACGGATGGGCCGCCCGACTGCCCATGAAACGCGTCGGCCGGCCGGATGAGGTTGCTGCGGCGGTGTTGTGGCTCTGCAGTCCGTTGGCTTCTTTTGTGAATGGTGCTGCTGTCCCAGTGGACGGCGGATTTCTTGCGGCTTGAGTCCGCATGTGATGGAGCTAAATGACTTGGATTGCGTTGGGGCTGCTGGCTGGCCTGGTTTTAGGTACCTATGATTTTTTGACCAAGTTGGCGCTGAAGGAGAAAACTGTTCTCGCGGCGGTGTTCTGGTGTTCCGTGCTCGGTGCGCTGATCTGGTTGCCGTTTTTCTACGCGCCGATGTCTTGGAGTGCCACATTGAGGGAGGTCGGGCTGGCGCCTGAGCGCCTGAGTTCAGAGCAACAGATGGCGTTGCTGCCAAAATCCGTGATGATGGTCGCGACTTGGATTCTGTCGTACTACTCCGTCAAGTCGCTGCCACTGTCGATTTCGGCAGGCGTCCGGGCTAGCGGGCCGTTGTGGACCGCGTTGGGGGCCGTGCTGCTTCTGTCCGAGAGTCTCAGTTGGTGGCAGTGGCTCGGACTGGCCGTGTCAATGGGGTCGTACTATCTGTTCTCCCTTATTGGTCGTAAGGAAGGGATCAGCTTCAGACGCAACCTTTGGGTTCTATGCATGCTGGCCGCAACATTGCTGTCCTCAGCCAATGCTCTGTACGACAAGTACATCTTGGCCACCTTGCACATGGATCTGGCCGCCGTCCAGGCGTACTCCGCCGTTCAGCGTGGTGGGATCGCGCTCTTGCTGTTGCCGTGGGTATTCCGGGATCTGGAGGTCGTTAGCCTTCTGCGCTATAACTGGCCGGTTCCTGCAATCGCCTTTGCCTACGTGCTGGCCGAGTACATCTATCTGGCGGCAGTCCAAATGGATGGCGCCCTGATCTCTGTGATCTCGGTGCTGCGACGAACGAACCTGGTAATGGTGTTCGCACTATCGGCTTTGTTCTTCGCAGAGCGGTTTATCCGGCAAAAGATCGTCGCAATCGGCGGCGTGCTGCTCGGTATCGTGTTAACCATTCTGCATTGAGCGATGGAGCTAGTGTCCTGTCCCGGTAATACGTGAGCAAAGTCGGTGAAGCTTTTCGAGGATGGAATCGGCGGTGGCGGTCCCTCGAGATGGTTGGCAATTCTCGTTGTGCGCAGCGACGAAGTGGTCGATGCGCTGAACGAGTTGTTTGACGCTGGTGAACGAGCCTCGGCGGATAGCTTTGTCAGTGATCAGAGCGAAGAAGCGCTCCACTTGATTCAGCCACGAGCTATAGGTCGGGATGAAGTGCATGTGCCAACGCGGGCGTATCGCCAGCCACGCCTTGATCTTCGGATGGCTGTGAGTGGCGTAGTTGTCGACGATGCAATGGATGTCGAGATCGGCAGGCACTGCCTTGTCGATCTCGCGCAAGAACGACAGGAATTCCTGATGGCGATGGCGTTCCTTGCAGGTCGCGAGCACGGCTCCGTTGAGCACATTCAGCGCAGCAAACAGCGTCGTGGTGCCATGGCGTTTGTAGTCGTGCGTGACGCCTTCGGCGTATCCGAAGCCCATCGGCAACATCGGCTGGGTACGTTCAAGTGCCTGGCACTGACTCTTCTCGTCCACACAGAGCACCAGGGCGTTGTCGGGCGGGCTCAGATAGAGGCCGACGATGTCGCGCAGCTTCTCGATGAAGAAAGGGTCGTTGGACAACTTGAAGCTTTCGGTGCGATGCGGCTGCAGCCCGAAGAGCTGGAAGTAGCGCTGGACACTGCTCTTGGAGATGTGGGTCTCGGCAGCCATGGAGCGCACGCTCCAATGTGTGCAACCGTTGGCCGGCTTCGTGTGCAACGTCGTCTTGATCAACTGGGCCACGCTCTCATCATCAATGGTACGCGGCCTGCCTGGGCGGACATCATCGTAGAGGCCAGCGATGCGGCGCTCAATGAAGCGCGTGCGCCACTTGCCCACCGTGGCATTGCTGAGCTTGAGCCGCTGCGCGATCGAATTGTTGGCTTCGCCGTCAGCGCTGCTCAAAATAATGCGAGCCCTGTCACTGAGGGCCGAGGGCAACGAGCGACTTCGCGCAAACGACTGCAACTGCGACCGCTCATCGTCGGTCAACGCCAATTCGGTCTTCGGTCTGCCCATCGTCATGTCGATATCTCCATCAAAAAGATACCGCATGAGTACGCAAGATTAATGCCTGTTATTTGCGGGACGGGACACTAGCCGTCAACTACCAATGTGCGCAGCCAGTTCATCACCGTGCTGCCGTGGCGGGAGATCATGGCCCGCTCGGAGGCGATGAGAAAGTAGGCCTGCATGGACGGGATCGATATCTCGGAGACGCGCACCAGGCTGCCGTCTTGCAGCAGTCCCTTCACCAGAGAGCGGCGCCCGAGTGCAATGCCCTGCAGATTCAAAGCCGCGTCCAGCATGAAGCCGGTGTCCGAGCAGGTGAGGTTGCGCTGCGCAGCCGATATCTGCAGATTTGCCGCCTGCAGCCATGGATCCCAAGGCTGACGACTGTGCGAGAGGATGTCGGCGCGCTTGAACAGTTCGGGCAAACTGCGGTTGCCGATCTGCTGCAGATAGCGCGGCGCTGCCACCGGAAACCACTCGTCTTCCAGCAGCCGCTCGGAATGGAAGGCCTCTGGGGGATCTCGAGCGAAGCGGATCGCGATGTCGGCTTCGCCTTGGCTGATGTTCACCGTGCGGGTGGTCGGGAGAAGGGCGATCGAGATCGACGGATGGGTGCGATGGAATTCGGTGAGCGCCGGAACCAGCCGAAACCTACCGAAAGAAGGCAGGGTACTGATGCGAACGACGTCGCGTTCGTGGGCGAAGCCGCTGAAGGTCGCTTCGAGCATTTCGAGCGACGACCTCATTTGCTGGTGCAAGTAAGCGCCTTCCGGACTCAGAGACACCACACGCGTGGTGCGATTGAAAAGTGTGGTGCTAAGCAGCTTCTCCAGCTCGCGGATGCGGTGGCTGATTGCACTATACGAGATATTCAGGTCGTCCGCGGCCTGGTTAAAGCTTTGCCGGCGTGCCACGGCGTCGAATGCCACGATTAGATGAATGGGAGGTATGTTCCGCATGTATGAAAACCAATTGGGCTTAACGCCACAATATCGCATTGGCATTGATGTCGGCGGCACAAAGATCGAAGGCATCGTACTCGACGGGAAGGGTGGCGAATGCGCTCGCTTACGCTACGCGACTCCGCTTGCGGATGGCTACGACGCGGTTGTGCAGTGCATCGCCGGCGTCTACCAGGAATTGGCTTTCCGCATCGATGGTGTTTCGCATACCTTGGGTATCGGGACGCCGGGTTCGATCTCGCCTTCGACAGGACTTCTCAGAAACTGCAATGCGACGGTGCTAAACGGTCACTCTCTGTACCAGGATTTGGAACGGTACATCGGCCGGGCGTTTGCGATCGCCAATGATGCAAATTGTTTTGCGTTGGCTGAAAGCCGGCTCGGTGCAGCCGCACAATACGATGATGTGCTTGCGCTGGTGCTCGGCACTGGCGTTGGCGCCGGTTTGGTCACGAGGGGACAACTGATATCCGGTAGGAACGGCATAGCCGGGGAATGGGGACACATGGTTCTGGATCCTATGGGGCCGCAGTGCTACTGCGGTCGCAAGGGATGCGTCGAACGCTATCTGAGCGGGCCGGCGCTGGAGCAGCAATATGCCCAATGGACAGGGATGAGCCTTGATGTTGCCCAGATCGTGGGGCGTGCGCGATCTGGCGACAAGGCTGCGTTCACGATCCTTGACCGCTTTGTGGACTGCTTCGCACAGGCGGTCGCCAGTGCTGTCGCATTGTTGGATCCCCAGGTCATCGTGATTGGTGGGGGGCTGGCAAGCATTGACGAACTCTACACGACTGGTGTTCACCGTCTGCACGGCCTGGTGTTCTGCGATCGCTACGAGACGCCAGTGCTTCGCAACCAGCTTGGGAACTCAGCTGGCGTGGTTGGAGCCGCGATGATCGGAATCTGAAGTGCAGGTAACAACAATTGGGGGCGCCACAATTGACATCATTGTCGCGGGTGCCCGCTGGGACGATGTTGCTGGCGGCAAACAAGACGTCGAGTCGATCACTATGGGTGTGGGTGGAGGCGCGGTTAATGCCAGCCTCGCGTTCCAGGCCTGCGATGCGAAGGTACGCATCGTGTGCGCCTTGGGAGGGGATGCAGAAGCTGAATGGGTGCGTGCAGTGTTGGGGCGTGAGTCCATCGATCTTTCGTTGGTGCAGTCGGTAGCGGGCCAGTCAACCGGTAAGGCTGTGATCCATCTCGACACGAACGCAGATGTACGAGTGTTCGCGCAGCGCGGCGCGAGTACGCTGGTGTCGCCGTCCCGGGCTTTGGACGCGATAGGGCACTCCGATCTACTCTATGTAGCGGCATTGTCTGCCGAAGCCGAGGCGGAGTTTGATGACGCATTGCGCCGTGGGCATTTGCGGCTACCGCGGCTGGTCATCAACCCCAGCATGCGTCAGCTGGAGGCGGGGGCATCTGCCCTTGCACGACTGTTGGGTCGGGCTGACTTGGTCAGTGTCAACGAAGCCGAGGTTCGTCTGTGGGCATCAAGGCGGGAACTGGTATTGCCCAAGGATTTACTCGCGGACGGTGCGTCTTGGATGCCTGCGTTACGCCTGCACGAGAGTCAGGCGCTGCTGGTTACGTTGGGGCAGCAGGGGGCACTGTTTCACGACGGGGCAGAGGTTCACTACATCAAAGCGGGGCACAGTCCTGTGCGATCTGCGCTGGGAGCAGGCGATGCCTTCGGCGCGACCTTGGCTTGCCATTGGGCCGCTGGTCACACGGCCCATGTGGCGCTGGAGGCTGCGCGTGCCCACTGCGCTCGGGTTCTGCGGGTGGTCACGGCGAATCTCGCGGGATCACGGCATGAAATGCAGTAACCGGATTGGCGCCAGCTTTCCAATGTCACCGTAAGCGCCCACACGCACCATCGACGCCCGAGCATCAAATACGGCGTTTACCGGCGGCCAGCATGGGCTGGTCGGACGCATGCGGTACATCGGATGGAAATGGGGTTGCATCCAGCCCCCGGCACGAGAGCATGAACCATCGGAATGTCCCGATGCTCATGAAGGAGTGCTGTATGACACAGGTAATCATCACGATGCATGGGGGGCCAGCCTCTTTACCAACGCTGTTGGGCCAGGCCCCTGCACGCATCCCCACTGGCGGCAAGATCCGCCCCGGCATCATGGTGCTCACGCGCAAGGCGGCCGAGCGGACCGAGGCCAAGGCCATCTATACCCAGGGCGTGGCGGAGGGGCGGTCGTTCGAAGCGATAGAGAAGGAACTGGCGCAGGCGTTGCCCCAGCTCAAGTCCCCGCTGGTGCCGCGCAACGTGCCGTGGTTCACGGTGCGTAGATCGGATTTCCCCAACCCGGAAATCGCCCGCGAAATCCTCGACACCTACGGCGAGGATCGGGGGCAGGGCCATCGCCTGTACCGCTTCCCGGTCGTTTTCCCGTCTGACCACTGGCAGACCGTGATGCCGCACGAGCTGGCGGCGTGGAGCACGCATGAAAAGCGCTTCTGGTCGCAGTACTCGCCCGACGGGCAGGTGCGCCACTGCATACGCCATGCACCGGTGCCGGTGGACGACACCGGGCGGCGCACGATCCGCGTCTTCGGCGGGCGCAAGACCATGCCCCGCGAGGAAAACGGCGGTATCTGCAACCCGGAAACCTGCCCCGAGTACCAGGCCCGCCAATGCAATCTCACGGGCCGCTTCCTGTTCTTCATTCCCGGCATTCGTTCGATCAGTGCGCTGGAACTGCCCACCACAAGCTTCTACGCGATGAGCGCCGCCATCCAGCGCTTCCAGGCCATCGCCCAGATGCGCGGCGGACGCATCTCCGGGTTTCTGGGGCGCGACCGCACGAGCTTCTTCCTGACCAAGGTGCTCAAGGAGGTGCCGCACATTGACGAGCAGGGGCGGGCGGTACGCGTGCCCCAATGGATCATCGAGCTCGAGGCGCCCGTGGACGTGACCGCACTGCTGCGGGATCACGAGGACGCGGAGACCGCCATCCAGCAGGCGCGGCTCGCCACGCAGGTGCTTGAAAACTCTCACACGCCTCCCGATGCCGTGAATGCCTCGGCCGAAAGTGACGCGGCCGCGCAGTACCCCGGCTGCCCCACGCTCGAACAGTTGCTGGACAGGGCGCAGGCGATGGGGGTGCCTCGCGAACGCTATGCGGCCTACGCGGATCGCCGCTGGGGGCGGGGCTGGCGGGTCAATCCGCATGGCCGTGGCCGTGCCTGGGATGAGCTCGACCGGTACCGCAACGATCCAGCGGGTTACTTGGACAAGATCGAGACCGAGCTGAGTCAAATGGCCTGAACCGGGGAGGCACCATGCGAATCGCACAATTTTCTGATCTGCACTACGGCACGAAGACCCTGGTGGAGGCCGACCGCTGCTTCGGCGCAGCCATCGACCGCGCCGTGGCCCTGGGCGCACAGGTCGCTGTGATCTCTGGCGATGCGACGGACCATGCACTCGATCTGCATGCGCCCGCCGCAGCACGGCTGGTAGCGCAGGTACGCCGCCTCGCCGATCACTGTCCGGTCCTCATGCTGCAAGGAACCTACTCGCACGAACCACCCGGCACGCTTTCAGTGTTCCGCTCGGTTGGCGGGCGTCACTCCATCCATGTTGCTGATCGCATTCAACAGGTGGCGCTGACCCGGCGCGGCTGGGTGGCGTCGGCGGCGTGGTGCTTCGAGGCCTTGCCACCGGATGCCGAGGTGCTGATTTCCTGCCTGCCCACGGTGAACAAGGCTGCGGTGGCCGCTGCCATCGGGGCGACGGATGCGGCGCAGTCGGTGGGCGAGCAACTGGGACGGCTGCTTGCTGGATTCGCCCCGCTGCACCGGCGTGTGCGCAGTTTGGGCTTGCCCACGATCGGGGTGTCGCATGGGACCGTGTTCGGTTGCCTGAGCGAGCACGGGGTTCCGATGGCGGGCTTCGACCATGAGTTCACCACCGGCGCCCTGTTCGCTGCCGAGGCCCAGGCTTTCATGTTGGGCCATATCCACCGGCACCAGTCCTGGGCGCAGCAAGGGCTGGCGGGCGAACAGCTGATCGCCTATGCAGGCTCCATTGGCCGCTTTCACTATGGAGAGGAGGGAGAGAAGGGATTCCTGCTGTGGGAGGTGGGCGCGGAGTCGGCCCGCTGCACCCTGGAGCCCACCCCGGCGCGCCGAACCATGGATATCGTGTTCGAGGGCCGCCCGGATCTCGACACTTTGCGCGAGGCGGTCGCGCGGCAGGATATCGCTGGTGCCAGCGTGCGCGTGCGCTGGACCGTGGCGGAGGAAGACCGTGGCGCCGTGGACCGCGACGCCATCCAGCGGATCCTCGCTGGGGCCGCCGAGACGAAGCTGGAGGGCCGCATCGTTCCCGTGGTGCGCACACGCATGGCAGGCATCTCGCGCATGGCACGGATGGAGGACAAGCTGCGTGCCTGGGCACAGGTGTCCGACATCAATCCGGAACCGCTGCTGGCGTGCCTGGCGGCGCTGGAGGAGGCAGCTCCCGAGGACATTGCCGCCAAGCTTCTGGGCGAGAAGGCAGAAGAGAGTCAGCCTGCCGAGCCGATGCGGCTGGTGGCTTGACGTAGCAGGTAGGCAGGACTACGGCAGTACTTCCAGGAGCGCTTCGGCGACCGTATTGAAATCACCGAAAGCCTGCGCGAATGCCGGTGTGTCGCCCCCATAGACCAGGGGCAGCAGGTTGCCGGTGAACTCCGCCTGGATCTTTGCGTCCGCGCGGGCTTGCCGCAACGCGCCGCTCAGCACCTGGCGGGGCGCTGCGGCAAAGTCCGGAAACTGGGCGCCGAATTCCTTCTGGTCACCCGCGACCAGCGCGGGGAACGCCCGCCGGGCGGCGGCCAGCACCTCGGGTTGGCGCTGGTAAATGCGATGCACGTCATACAGATGCCGGACCAGGGCGGTATCCCAGGCTTGGCGCATCAGTCCGGCGCGATGCTGCGCGTAACGGCGCAGGAATGAGAGGGATTTCTCCGCAACCGTTTCTGCCACGGCCACCACCGGCACCTCGAAGGCGTGATCACTGCGGCCGGCGAGTGCGTCGGCCAGGCTGGTGATTCGGCGGACTTCCGTGGGCAGCACCGGCGTGCGTGCCGTCAACTCGATCTGCAGGTGCGGGCGCAGGCCGGCGATGGAAGCGTAGTGCCGCGCATAGCAGAAGTAGCGATTCTCGTTGAACGCTTGCCCCTTGGCTTTGTCCTCGGTCAGGCCAATGCCGGCCAGGGTGTTGGTCACCAGGGTTCTCAGCTCCGACAGACGTCGCCGGGTTTCGGCACGCGACTGATCCAGGTCAGGGAACACCACCTTCAGGTCGGCATCCTCGGACATGCGCTCGATCAGTCCGTAGGCCTTGGACAGGCTGGTGCCGCCGCAGAACACCAGTTGCACCCCTTCGGGTTGCAGGGCGAACAGGGCCCGGAGCGCATCGGTCAGGTGCTCATCCTTTTCCAGCAGGCCTGCCGTGATCCTGCCTGGCGCCGCTTCCGCGACAAGCGCTTCGATCAGTTCCTGCCGCTGCGGCGCCAGCACCCTCATGCGTGCTCGTACCGGATCGCCTTGCCGTTGAAGCCCAGCTTGCGGGCGATGCGGCGCCGGCCGACGTTGAAGACGATGCCCGCGGGCACCTGGGTACTGCGCCCGGCGTTGTACTCCTGGGTCAGGCGGCTGGCCATGACGGTCACTCCCAGCTTCTGCAGTGCCTCGGGGGCCAGAACCTCCAGCGGTCGTACCGGAATCGGCTCGCCGGTCAGCACACTCGGTTTGGCCTTGGCATAGACGCCCAGGCCCAGGCGAACCAGCGTGCCCTCCAGCATCAGCTCGCGCAGCGCGCGGCCGACCTGCGCGGCACTGCCGAAATGGTTGAATTCGTTGCGCAGGAGCACATCGTCGCCGCGGTTGGCAATGGAGCGTCTGATGCGGTTGAGCGTGTTCATGGCGGTGGAGGGGGCGATCCTTGGTGGACGATTTTACCTCTCTTGCAAATTCATATAACTTACTGATTACAAAAGGTATTTTTGCGCGTAACTCGATCATTTTCTGGGAAAGGCGTTCCGGAGTCAGGCCGCTACTCCCAAGCCCTTGATCTCTCCCGACCCCGCGGGAAACTGGGATGCATCAACCCCATG
>RRZU011738045.1_pt1 | contig 18215 bp, 18 predicted proteins | sample 2165561 | NCBI WGS metagenome assembly RRZU01 (sample SAMN10456909, study PRJNA506462) | wastewater metagenome | isolation source: wastewater sludge | place: USA: Moscow, Idaho | reverse complement strand
GCCACCGGGTGGATGGCGTACTTGACGTCGATGCCCTTGTCGGTGAGCTTTTGCGCCAGCTCTTTCACCGCGTGCTGCGCGCGCGCCACCGCCAGGCCGTAGCCGGGCACGATGATCACGCTGTCGGCGTTGCTGAGCATGAAGGCGGCGTCGTCGGCGCTGCCGCTTTTCACCGGGCGCTGTTCCTGCGCGCCGCCGGCGGCGGCCCCCGCCTCGCCGCCAAAACCACCCAGGATGACGTTGAAGAACGAGCGGTTCATGGCCTTGCACATGATGTAGCTCAGGATCGCGCCGGATGAGCCCACCAGCGAGCCGGCAATGATCAGCATGCTGTTGTTCAGGCTGAAGCCGATGCCCGCCGCCGCCCAGCCGGAATAGCTGTTGAGCATCGACACCACCACCGGCATGTCGGCGCCGCCAATCGGGATGATCAGCGTGACGCCGATGATGAAGCCCAGCAGGCAGATCAGGATGAAGTCGATCGAGCTTTGCGAGTGCCAGAAGCCGTACAGGAAGAACAGCGCCGCCAGCCCCAGCGCCAGGTTCAGCCAGTGCTGGCCGGGAAACACCACCGGCGCGCCCTGGAACAGGCGGAACTTCGACTTGCCCGACAGCTTGCCCCAAGCGATGACCGAGCCGCTGAAGGTGACCGCGCCGATGAACGCGCCCAGCGCCAGCTCGATGCGGTTGCCGCCCGGAATCAGGCCGCCGGCGCCGTTCAGCGGCTTGTCGGCGATGCCGAAGGCCCACGGCTCGGCCACCGTGGCGCCGGCAATCAACACCGCCGCCAGGCCGATCATGCTGTGGAAGAACGCCACCAGCTCGGGCATCTTGGTCATCTCGACCGTCTTGGCGCGCCAGGCGCCATAGCCGCCGCCGACCACCAGGCCGAGCAGCACCCAGCCCAGGCCCAGCGCCGAGCCGGCCAGCTTGACGATGAGCGCCGCCGTGGTCAGCACGGCAATCGTCATGCCGGCCATGCCGAACAGGTTGCCGCGGATCGACGTCGTGGGGTGGCTCAGGCCTTTCAAGGCCTGGATGAAACAGATGCTGGCCACCAGGTACAGCAGCGTGACGAGGTTCATGCTCATGCCAGTCGCTCCTTATTTGGTAGCTGCCGGCGCTTTGTCAGCGGGCGCCGGACGCTCTTTTTTCTTGAACATCTCGAGCATGCGGCGCGTCACCAGGAAGCCGCCGAAGATGTTGACAGCCGCCAGCGCCACCGCCGCCACGCCCATCAGCTTGGCCATGCCGCCTTCGGTCAGCGCGGCCGCCAGCATGGCGCCGACGATGACGATGGCCGAGATGGCGTTGGTCACCGCCATCAGTGGTGTGTGCAGCGCGGGCGTCACCGTCCACACCACGTGGTAGCCGACGTAGATGGCCAGAACGAAGATGATCAGGTTGATGACGGTGGGTGAAACGATGTCCATGGGTCTCCTCCGGGGGACTTTTTTTCGGGGGGCTTATTCGCGGTCGCGGCGCGGCGCCTGCACCGGCGGGCGCGGCGGCAGTTGCGTGGCGCGCGTGGGCGGCGGTGGCGCCACCACCACGGGCGGCGCCGGTGGCGCGACCTGCGGCGCAAACGGGAACGGCGGCACGTTGAGCACGCCGCCACCGCTGGCCGCGCGCGTGGCGCCGGCAAAAGCGCGCGCCCACTGCAGGCCCGGCTGGCCGCCGGCCAGAAAGTCGGTGTTGGTGCGCGTGATCGGCTCGATCAGCGTCGGGTCGATCAGCGCATGCGCCTCGATGGCGCGGCCAGCGTCGGCCGGCACGCGGTAGCCGACCCAGGCGCGCGGGCGCGAGGCCCAGCCGCGGCCTTCCAGCCACTGATAAAGCACCGAATGCTGCTGCTCCAGCCAGCGGTCGAAGTCGGCATCGCGCCGCATGCGCAGGCAACCGTCGACCGTGGTGCCGGTGTCGACCACGTGCAGGCTGTTCGGCATCGGGCACGGCGCGCCACCGCTGGGCGCCACCTGGGCGATGACGATGGCCAGCCAGCGGCCGTCCTCGCGCCGCAGCCCGGCAATGCGCGTGGGCGCCGCCGGGCCGCTGACGGGCACCGGCGCATCACCGGCCAGCCAGGGCGCCAGCACATGACCCAGATCGACCCAGGTGCCGACGCTGGTGGGCGGCACCAGGATCTGCGGCGCGGCGGCGCTGCCGGCGACCGCTGCCGGGCTACCGCGGTCCGGCGTGCTGCCGGGCGCGGCGCAGCCGGCCAGCAGTGCGGCGGCCGACAGCGCGGCCAGCGCCAGCAGATGGCGAGCGCGAAGAGCTTGTGGGTTGGGGTTCATGGTCGTACTGCAGATGAATAAGGGGCCCGCAAGGCGTCAGGCCTTTCGCGTGACGGCGCCACCTTGCGCCACCAGCGTGGCGACGACGATGTCGTCCTCGGGATCGATGCGGAATTCGGCGGCCGGCTCGCCCTTGGCGGCGGGCGGCAGCACCAGCTTCAAGAAGTCGAGCACATTGCGCGCGTACAGGCTGCTGGCGTCGGCGCCGACCATCGAGGCCAGGTTGGTCTCGCCGACGATGGTCACGCCGTGCTTTTGCACCGTTTTGTCCGCTTCGGTCAGCGGGCAGTTGCCGCCCACCGTGCCGTCCGGGTTGGGTGCACCCTTGCCGGCGGCCATGTCGATGATGACCGAGCCGGGCTTCATGCTTTTGACCATGTCCTCGGTGATCAGCACCGGCGCGGCGCGGCCGGGAATCAGCGCGGTGGAAATCACCACGTCGGCCTGCGCCACGCGTTTGGCGACTTCGGCCTTTTGCCGATCGAGCCAGCTTTGCGGCATGGGGCGCGCGTAACCGCCCACGCCTTCGGCGGCTTCTTTTTCTTCGGCCGTTTCATACGGCACGTCGATGAATTTGGCGCCCAGCGATTCGACCTGCTCCTTCACGCTCGGGCGCACGTCGCTCGCCTCGATGACCGCGCCCAGGCGCTTGGCGGTGGCAATCGCCTGCAGGCCGGCCACGCCGACGCCCAGGATGACCACGCGCGCCGCCTTCACGGTGCCGGCGGCGGTCATCAGCATGGGGAAGAACTTCTGATAGCGGTCGGCCGCCATGATGACGGCCTTGTAGCCGGCGATGTTGGCCTGGCTCGACAGCACGTCCATGCTTTGCGCGCGCGTGGTGCGCGGCGCGGCCTCGAGCGCGAACGCCGTCAGGTGGGCCGCCGCCAGCCGCTGCAGACCGTCGGCATTGAACGGCTCCAGCATGCCGACCAGCACCGTGCCCGGCTTCATCTGCGCGATCTCTGCGGCCGAGGGGCTGCGCACCTTCAGCACCATGTCGGCGCCGAAGGCGCCCGCAGCATCGGTGATGTCGGCGCCGGCCGCCTGATAGGCCTCGTCGGTGGCGCTGGCGCGCAGGCCGGCGCCGGATTGCACACGCACCGTGTGGCCCTGCGCGATGAGCTTCTTGGCCGTCTCGGGGGTCACGGCGACGCGGGTTTCACCAGTCGCCGTTTCGGCGGGCACGCCTATCAGCATGGCATCTCTCCTCGGTTCACGATGGGGCGCGGTCAAAACAGCCGGCCCGACTTGTTGGATGGCGAGCTTAACAAAAGCCCTCGGGGCCATTGTGCGGCATTTTTGCACGCCTTCGTGGCGCGCGGGCGACGGGATAATTCGCGCCATGAACACCCCGCGATGGAAACCCAGCGTGACCGTGGCCGCCGTGATTGCACGGGACGGCCGCTACCTGCTGGTGGAAGAAGACACCGCCGACGGCCTGCGCCTGAACACACCCGCCGGCCACCTGGAGCCCGGTGAATCGCCTCAGGACGGCGCCGTGCGCGAGGCGCTGGAAGAGACTGGCCGCGTTTTCACGCCCGAAGCTCTGCTGGGCGTGTACCTGGCAGCGTCCAACGACGCTCAGGGCGCGCCGACCACCTGGCTGCGCTTTGCCTTTTGCGGCAGCGCCGGCGCGGCCGACCCCGCCCGGACGCTGGACACCGGCATCGTGCGCACCGTGTGGCTGACGCCGGCCGAGATCGAAGCCAGCCGGCCGCGCCACCGCAGCCCGCTGGTGTGGCGCTGCGTGCAGGATCACCTGCGCGGCCAGCGCTTTGACCTGGCGGCGGTGGTGACGGACGCGAGCGCCCAGCACCGCATTGCCTGACCGGCGTTGCCAGATGGTTTGAAGCCTTTTCGGCCTCCAGCGCTTGCCTGACCTGCGCAAGCAGCTCTGTTTTTCATAGTAGACCACTTCAACGTCTTGGACCCGATCAGCACCTTCGCCTTGCTTGCGGCCGCCGCCTTTGGCGCCGGCGTGCTGAACGCCATTGCGGGCGGCGGCACCTTTCTCACTTTTCCGGCGCTGGTGTGGACGGGCGTGCCGCCGATTGCCGCCAACGCCACCAGCGCGCTCGCGGTCTGCCCCGGCTACCTGGGCAGCGCGCTCGGCTTTCGGCAGGAACTGGCGGCGCTGCCGCGCGCGCTGCTGATCCGCGAAGTGGTCTTGAGCGCCCTTGGCGGTGTGGCGGGCGCCCTGCTGCTGCTGGTGACGCCGGCCAAGGTGTTTGCCGGCGTCGTGCCCTGGTTGCTGCTGTTTGCCACCGTGCTGTTCGCGCTGGGCCCGCGGCTGGCGCGCTGGGCCGGCGGCACGCAGGGCGGCGGCCTGGCGCGCTGGCGCCACGCCGGGCTGCTGGCGGTGGCGGTGTACGGCGGCTACTTCAACGGCGGCCTGGGCATTTTGCTGATGGCGCTGTACCTGCTGGTGGGCGAGCAGCGGCTGAACACCGTCAACGCGCTGAAGAACCTCAACTCCTTCGTGCTGTCGGTGGTCTCGGTGATCGCTTTTGCCGCTGGCGGCGCCATCGCGTGGCACCAGGCGCTGCTGATGGCCGTGTTTGCCACCCTGGGCGGCTTTGCCGGCGCGCGGCTGGCGCGGCGCCTGCCGGTGGGCGTGGTGCGCACCATCGTCATCGTCACCGGCGTGGTGATGAGCGCTTTATTCTTCATGCGCAGCTGAGGCGGGCGTCTCGCGCGGCCCACCTGACGCCGGCGGGCGTGCCGCTGATCGCCTCGTACACCCGCACGCCCGCGCTGCGCACCGGCGAGTACCCGCTGTACTTCACCACCCAGGCCAACTACTTCGACGAGACGACCCGCATCATCCGCCACCTGACCACCGTGGCGACCGGCCGCGTGGCCGTGATGTACCAGGACGATGCCTTCGGCAAGTCGATGCTGCCGATGGTGCAAAAGGCCGCCGCCGACGCCGCCGCCACCGTGCTGCTGGCCCAGCCCATGGATGCCAGCGGCAAGAACGCCGACGAAGCCGCGCAGGCGGTGGGCGAAGTCAAGCCGCAATCTGTCGTGCTGCTGGTCGCCGGCCCCGGCGTGGTGCCAGCCATCCGCGCGCTGCGCCGCAGCGTGTCGGCGCCGATCTACACCTATTCGCTGGCCATCAGCGCGGCGGCGGTCGAGGCGCTGGGCGCTGATGCTGTCGGCCTGGCCGTGGTGCGTTCCACGCCCTACCCGTGGTCCGCGTCGCAGACGCTGGCCAAGGCATTCAGCGCCGCGGCCAGCAAGCAGAAGCTGCCGATCGACTACGACCACTGCCTGGGCTACATCAACGGCCGCGTGCTGAGCGAGGCCGTGCGCGCCGCCGGCGCCAACCCGACGCCGGCCACCCTGGCGGCAGCGTTGGAAAAGCTGGGCAAGCTGGATCTGGGCGGCTACGCACTGCAGTACGGCGCCGGCCGCCACCATGGCAGCAGCTTCACCGAGATCACCATTCTGGGGCCCAAGGGGCGCTACATCCGCTGAGCCTGGCCGCGCTGCGGCGCGGCGCGCTTCAGCGCCGGAACCGACCGTCGCTGCCGATGATCGACAGCTCGACGAAATTCAGGCCGGTGCGGTCGCCCGGCCCATAGCCGAGCTCCAGGCCGCCCAGGTCGTAGTGGCCCATGCCGCCCAGCGCGGTCAGGATGCGCTCGCGCGTCGGCTTGGGGCCGGCGCGGCGCAAGCCTTCGACGAGCACCTTGGCGCCGGCAAAGCCCTCCATCATCTGCGGCGACAGCGTGACGTTGCCCTTGGCCTTGGCCAGCGCCTCGGCCTCGCGGTTGATGCCGTAGCCCATGGCACGCACGTTGGGGAACACCTGCGTCACGATCACGCCGTGCGCCGCGTTGCCCAGTTGCTTGATGAAGCCACCCGAGGCGTTGTTGGACACCGTGACCACCTGCGCCGCCGAGCCCGCCGCGCGCAGCGCCTTGACGCCGTCGCTGACGGCCACGCTGGAGCCGATCCAGAGCACCGCCTGCGCGTTGGCGGCCTGCAGCTGCGGCACGATGGCGGCGTAGTCGGGTTTGGCGCGGTCGGCCTTGATGACGGCGACCGGCTTGAACTTCAGGCGCTCGAAGCCTTTCATGGCGCCGGCCAGGCAATCGGCGCCGAAGGAATCGTCCACATGCACGACGGCGATGCGGTCCAGCGTGATGGTGTGCAGGTGCTCGACCGCCTTCTCGGTCTCGGCCTGGTAGCTGGAGCGCACGTTGAACACGTACGGGTTGACCGGCTCGTGCAACAGCATGGCGCCGGTGGACGGCGCGATGAGCGCGATGTTGTGCTTGGCCAGGTGCGGCAGGATGGCCTGGGTGTGCGGCGTGGCGCGGCTCATGAACAGCGCCACCACCTTGTCGTCCTCGATCAGCTTTCGAGCGTTTTCGCCCGCCAGCTTGGGCTCGAACTTGTCGTCGAGCGTGATCAGCTTGATCTGCTCGCCGCCCACGCCGCCCTTGGCGTTGACGTGGTCGAGGTAAAGGCGCACGCCGACCAGCGTCTCGCCCACGCTGGCCGCCACCGGGCCGGTGACGGCGGTGGTCTGGCCGATCAGGATTTGCGCCTGCGCGGCGCCGGGCGTGGCCCACAGCAAGCCCGCGGACGCGGCGGTGAGACACAACGATCGAAAAGCAGCAATCCAGGGCACGCGCGCATCCCAGTCAGAAAAATAGGGTGTTGAAACGAGACGGGGCGGCGCACGCAACTGCTTCGCCACCCCTTGAACAAGAGGTTTAGTGTACAAATTTAAACACTTCGCCCCATGGGCAATTACCCGAGAACCCCCGCTGCCGACTGTGGTGGCCGTGCGGCGGATAATTCCGGCCCCATGGCAAGCAAGCACCGCATCGTCGTCGGCCTGTCCGGCGGTGTCGATTCCGCCGTCACCGCGCACCTGTTGAAGGCGCAGGGCCACGAGGTGGTCGGCATCTTCATGAAGAACTGGGAAGACGACGACGACAGCGAATACTGCTCGTCCAACCAGGATTTCATTGACGCCGCCGCCGTGGCCGACGTGATCGGCATCGAGATCGAGCACGTCAACTTCGCGGCCGACTACAAGGACCGCGTGTTTGCCGAATTCCTGCGCGAATACTCGGCCGGCCGTACGCCCAACCCGGACGTGCTGTGCAATGCCGAGATCAAATTCAAGGCTTTCCTCGACCACGCGATGCGCCTGGGCGCCGAAAAGATCGCCACGGGTCATTACGCCAGGGTGCGCCTGAACGAGTCGACGCAGCGGCACGAACTGCTCAAAGGCCTAGACCCCGCCAAGGACCAGAGCTATTTCCTGCACCGCCTGACGCAGGCGCAACTGGCCAGGACGCTGTTTCCGATCGGCGAGCTGCACAAGACCGAGGTGCGGCGCATCGCCAGCGAAATCGGCTTGCCCAACGCGAAGAAAAAGGACTCAACCGGCATCTGCTTCATCGGCGAGCGACCGTTCCGCGAATTCCTCAACCGCTATTTGCAAACCCAGCCCGGCCCGATCAAGGACGCGCGCGGCCGCAAGATCGGCGAGCACGTGGGCCTGTCCTTCTACACGCTGGGCCAGCGGCAGGGCCTGGGCATCGGCGGCGTGAAGGACAAAGGCGCGCAGCGCGGCGGCGGCGATCACGCGCCGTGGTTCGTGGCGCGCAAGGACATGGCGACCAACACGCTGTACGCCGTGCAAGGCCACGACCACCCGTGGCTGCTGTCGCGCGACGTGGTGTTTGACGATACCGCGTGGACATCGGGCGCCGCGCCTTCAGACGGCGCCTTTGCCGCCAAGACGCGCTACCGCCAGCAGGACGCGGCCTGCGCGCTGTCGGCGGGCGACGCGCCCGGCGCCTTTTGCCTGCGCTTTGCCGAGCCGCAATGGGCCGTCACGCCGGGCCAGAGCGCGGTGCTGTACGACGGCGAGGTGTGCCTGGGCGGCGGCGTGATCGCGTCGGCCGTGGATTCAGATGGAAAACGGCCTCCAGCGCTTTCTGGACAAGCGCAGGCAGCTCTTTAATTCATAGCGAAACGGCGTTCAGCGCTTGGCCACCGGCGTCAGCCCGGTCGATTCGATCACCCCGGCCGCCGCTGGCGACGCCAGATAGCGGATGAAGCGCTTGGCGCCCTCCGGATTGGGCGCGCCCTGCAGCACGCCGGCCGAGAAGAAGACCTTTTGCTGCACCTCATCCGGAATCGGCCCCAGGTAATCCAGCTCGGTGAAGGGCAGCAGCTCGCTGGCCTGCTGAAAGCCCAGTTCGGCATCGCCGCGCGCCACCACGGCGCCGACGCGCTCGCTCATGATCTTTTTCGCCGTCACCTTCATGCGGTCGGCCACGCCCAGCTTGGCAAACAGCTCTTCCGACAAATAGGTGCCGCTGGCGCTGGCCGAATAGGCGACCGACTTGGCGTTCAGCAGCGCGTTCTTCAGCGCCGGCACGGTGCTGATGTCGGGCTTGGGGGTGCCTTTCTTGACCGACGCGCCGATCAGCGAGCGCCCCAGGTCGACGCGGCTGCCCGCCACGCCCTTGCCTTCGGCCACCAGCTTTTCGAAGGCCGAATCGGCCAGGATGACGATGTCGAACTTCTCGCCGCGCGCCAGCCTGCTGGGGATGGAATCCGGCGCGTTGCCGATCGAGGCGCCGTATTCGCTGACGATCTTGACGCCGCTGGCCTGCGCATACAGCGGCGCCAGGATCTTGTAGGCGGCGGTGAAGCCGCCCGAGCTGACCACGCGCACCTCGCGCGCGGCGCTGTCCGGCGGTGGCGCGGTCGGGCTGGCGCAGGCGGTGAGCAGCGCGGCGGCGCCGGCCAGCCAGGCGCGGCGCGTCCAGGCGGTGGATGGGGTCATGGCTTGTCTCCTCTGTGGTGCGTGGTGCATTGTGGCGTCGCGCCTCAGGGCTCGGCAAGCCAGTAGGCCAGCAGGATCAGCCCGACGATCAGCGTCAGCCCGCCGATCAGCGCCCAGCGCCAGGCCGGCGGGGCGTGGCGCAGTTCCATGAACTCCAGGATCACGCCCAAGCCCTTGAGCCACGCCAGGCCAAACACCAGCGCCATCATGGCCAGCCGCGGCGGCACCAGCGCGCCGCTGTGGCCGAGCCACCAGGTGAAGGCGGTGGCGGCCAGCAGCAGCAGCCAGACGATGTCGAGGCCTTTGACTTTCATCGCATCACGTAGACCAGCGGAAACAGCACCAGCCACAGCAGATCGACCAGGTGCCAGAAGGCGGCTGCGGTCTCCAGCGCGTGGGCGTTGGGCGCGCCGCGCGGCTGGCGCAGCAGGCCCACGCCGACCAGCCCCAGCGCCAGCAAGCCGGCCAGCACGTGCAGCAGGTGAAAGCCGGTCAGGATGAAGTAGAAGTCGAAGAACAAATTGGTCGACAGGCCAATGCCTTGGACCGCCTTGTCGGCGTACTCGTGCAGCTTGAGCGCGACGAAACCCGCACCGCCCAACATGCCGACGATGAGCCAGCGCAAGCCGGCGCCGCGCGCGCCGGCCCGCACCGCGTGCACCGCGCGCGCCACGCACCAGCTGGCCGTGAGCAGCAACGCGGTGTTGATGGCGCCGGCGCTCAGATCAAGCTGCTGTTGCGAGCTGCTGAACAGCTCCAGGTGGCGCGCCCGCGTGAAGGCGAAGGCGCCGAACAGCACGCAAAACGTCGCGCCTTCGAGCAGGATGACGTACCAGATGAACAAATCGCCCGGCAGGCGCGGTGCGGTGCGGGTGGCCGTGCTCATGGCGTGGTGTCGTGACTTGTCACTTCTGATTTGATAGCTGCTCGCGCTTGCCTGACAAGCGCTGGAGCCGAAAAATCCTTCAAGTCGACCATCACTGCGGGCGCGGCGGCTGGTCGCTGCCGGCCACCGCGATCAGCGCCACCGGCTCGGCCTGCAGCAGGCTGCCTTCGCGCCAGCCCTTCCAGGTGGCGATGCCCAGCAGCACGATGACCAGCGACGCCAGCGCCAGCGCGATCATGGCCGGCGCCTGCGCCGCACTGTGCTGCTGCGCCAGCCGCAACGTCAGCGTGGCAAATGCCGCCAGCGGAAAGCCGATCGACCAGAAGCCGATCGAAAACGGCTGCGCCAGCAAGCGCCGGCCGATCTGCAGGCTCCACAGCAAGAAGAACAGCGCCACGCCCCAGCACATCCACGCCAGCAGCGGCGGGCCGCCCAGTTGCAGCGCCGCCGAGCCAATCACCGCCGGCGGCGCAATGCTGATGAAGGTGGCCGGCAGCAGCCGCTCGGCCCACAGCCCTTGCGCGGCGATGCGCGCCAGGATCAGCGCCAGCAGCACCGGCCACAACAGCAGCCCGATGCCGAACTGCGCCGCCGCCCAGGCGCCCGCGCCGAGGCTGACGCCGGCCAGCGGCGCCAGCACGTTGCCGACCACGGGAATCAGCAGCACTGGCGTCAGCGCGGCCCAGCTTAAAGACTGCGCCTTGTCGGCGCTCAGCCAGCGCGTGGCCACCCACAGCGTGGTGAAGAGTTGCAGCAGCGAACCCAGCCACCACAGCGCGGCCAGCCACGCGCTGGTGCCGAGCAGCGACACGCCGCAAGTGGCCAGCAGGATGATCGACACCGGAATCGTGGCGATGAAGGCATGGCGCACCGGGTGCTTCAAGTCGGCCGCCAGCGCCTCGGGGTAGTGCTGCCAGCGAATCCACGACAGCACCGCCAGCGCGACAAACAGCAGCGCCGCCGCCGCCGCCAGCACCAGCGCGCCGGCCCCCGCCATCTCGCCCAGGATCGGCTCGGCGCGCCCCCACGCCAGCGACAGCCCGGCCAGCCCCATGACGCTGGCAAACCAGTTCGGTGCGAGGTGCTTGAGCGCGTCGGGTCCTTGGGGCATGGGGCGATGATGCCACGCACGCGACTATGTTTTTAATAGCTGCTTGCGCAGTAGGGACGTGCGCCAAAGCCCATTTTCACTTGAAGCCGCGCAGCAGGCGAGCACCGAAGGCCGCGGAGCAGGCCACGCCGGAACGCCGTGCTCGGGGTTCCCCCGAGCGGCAGCGTTGTCCCCCTCAGGGGGAAGGCGCCGCAGGCGACTCAGGGGGGCTTATAAGCAAACAAGAAAACAATCGTTCCTTTTGCGGCCGGCGGCTTTCATCATCGCGGCTCTGTTGTTCAGACAAAGCTGGAGCCCGCCCCATGAACCACCGCCGCCTTGCGCTGCACACCCTCGCCACCGCTGCCCTGCTGGCTGGCGCACCCTTCGCCCACGCGCAGCAACCCGCCGCCGTGACCCTGCTCAACGTCAGCTACGACCCCACGCGCGAGTTCTACGTCGACTTCAACAAAGCGTTTGCCAAACACTGGAAGGCCAAGACCGGGCAGGACGTGACGGTGAAGCAATCGCACGGCGGCTCGGGCAAGCAGGCGCGCTCGATCATCGACGGGCTGCAAGCCGACGTCGCCACGCTGGCGCTGGCCGGCGACACCGATGCCCTCGTCACGCACGGCGCGCTGATCCCCAAGGACTGGCAAAAGCGCCTGCCGCACAACAGCTCGCCCTACACCTCGACCATCGTGCTGGTGGTGCGCGCGGGCAACCCGAAGGGCATCAAGGATTGGGACGACCTGGTCAAGCCCGGCGTGAAGGTCATCACGCCCAACCCCAAGACCAGCGGCGGCGCGCGCTGGAACTACCTCGCCGCCTGGGAATACGCCAAGCGCAAGGCCGGCGGTGACGACGCCAAGGCCAAGGCCTTCGTCGCCCAGCTGTACCAGAACGTGCCCGTGCTCGACACCGGCGCGCGCGGCTCGACCATCACCTTTGGCCAGCGCGCGCAGGGCGACGTGCTGATTGCGTGGGAGAACGAGGCGCATCTGCTTGAAAAAGAGTTCGGTGCCAAGTTCGACATCGTCTACCCCAGCCTCTCGATCCTGGCCGAGCCGGCGGTGACGGTGGTCGACAAGAACGTCGACAAGCACGGCACGCGCGCCGTGGCGCAGGCGTACCTGGACTACCTGTACACCGACGAAGGCCAGGACCTGGCCGGAAAGCACTTCTACCGCCCCATCAGCGACAAGGCCGCGGCCAAGTACGCCAGGCAGTTCCCCAAGCTCAACCTGTTCACCATCGACCAGGCCTTTGGTGGCTGGGCGCAAGCTGGCAAGAGGCACTTTGCCGACGGCGGCCAGTTCGACCAGATCTACACCAACAAGTAAGCCGCTTTCACCCCACCCCAAGAGGAGTTCGCCATGCCCCAGCCCATCACCCGCCCGTTGCCGCCCACCGCCCTGCGCGTGCTGGCCGCCACCGCCGATGCGTGGGGCCTGTGCATGTGCGCGCCCTTGCCGGCGATCCGCACGCGCGCCGCACCGCGCCACGCCGCGCACAGCTCGCCAAAGGAACTGCGCCAGTGGCCGTATTGGCCGGACTACCCCAGCGCCGCGATTGGTTGGCGATGAATTGACCCGGAGCGATTTCAAGCCAAAGGCGCCGCCAGCGCTTGAAGAACAAGCGCGAGCAGCTACGATTTTTGAACTGGGTTGCCCTCACCTTTCTTGGGCAAGCTCAGGACAGACCAACCCTTTCCCAGAAGCAGAGGGAGAAAACCCAAGGCCGAGCGCAGCGATGGCCCGAATGGGTTTCAACCCCCTTCTGGCCGTGCCGAGAAGCGCAGGGCGTGGGGCGGGCGCGCAGAGAAGCATGCGCGCTTCGTGCTCTGACTCGCTGCCGCTGTTTGAACGGAGCGCTGTAAGCGCGAAGTGAGTTCGGCAGCGCCGCCCCGCGCACGAGCATCGCAGGCTGCCCGCAGCTAAGCGCCGGGACACGGCCAGTGGGGCCGCCTTTCTTTGCCTACTTTCTTTGGCCGAGCAAAGAAAGTAGGTCGCCCGCCGGGGCGAACTCCCGGCCAGCCGCGCGTCCAACGCCCCCGCCCCTCACCCCACCCTCTCCCCAAAGGGGGCGATGGAGAGCACCTACCATCCCCGCATGTCCACCACCCACCTCCTCTACCTCCACGGCTTCCGCTCCTCCCCCCAATCGACGAAGGCCCAAATGATGGCCGCCCGCGTGCAGGCCGATCACAAAAAGGTGCGCTGGTGGTGCCCCCAACTCCCCCCCTCCCCGCGCGAAGCCATGGCCCTCATCCAGCGCGGCACCGCCGACTGGCCAGCGGATCAGATGGCCGTCGTCGGCTCCTCGCTCGGCGGCTTCTACGCCACCGCCCTCGCCCAGCAGCGCGGCTGCCGCGCGGTGGTGCTCAACCCCGCCGTCGACCCCGCGCGCGACCTGGCCGCGCACATCGGCGAGCAGACCGCTTGGCACGACCCCGCCGAGCACTTCTTCTTCCGCCCCGAATACATCGACGAGCTGCGCGCGCTGCAAACCGGCCCGCTGACGCACCCCGAGCGCACCTTCGCCGTCATCGCCAAAGGCGACGAACTGCTGGATTGGCGCGAGATGACCGCCCGCTACGCCAGCGCCCGCATCCGCCTGGTCGAAGGCAGCGACCACGCGCTGTCCGACTTCGACGACCACATCGACGCCGTGCAGGAATTTCTGGCGCTGGAACGTCTTTAGTATTATTTTGATAGCTGCTCGCGCTTGACTGTCGTGCGCTATCGGCACTTTTTATTCAAAAAATCTTGTCCGACTGAGCCCGCAGCCACACGCCGCCCCCAGCCCCGGCGGGATGGGACAATCGCCCCCTCTATGCATCTTCTATTCGACGAGGCCGGCAAATTTCTCGCCGGCCGCATTCTTTCCGACGCCGAGGCGTCGGCCCAGGTTGAGCTGGATTCGGGCAAGCGCGTCAAGGTCAAGGCGGCCAACCAGCTGCTGCGCTTTGAAAAACCCCTGCCTGCCGAGCTGATGGCGAGCGCCCAGGCGCTGGCGGCCGAGATCGAGCTGCCGCTGGCCTGGGAATTCGCGCCCGAGGACGAATTCGGCTTTGCCGAGCTGGCCACCGACTATTTCGGCGGCACGCCCGACGTCGCCCACCAGGCGGCCATGCTGCTGGCGCTGTTCGAGGCGCCGCACTACTTTCGCCGCGCCGGCAAGGGCCGCTTCAAGAAAGCGCCGGCCGACATCGTGGCGCAGGCGCTGGCCGCCATCGAGAAGAAAAAGCAGATTGCCGCGCAAATCGACGCCTGGGCCGGCGAGCTGGCAGCAGGCACCACGCCGGCGCCGATCCGTGAGCAGCTTTACAAGATCCTGTTCCGGCCCGACAAGAACGCGCCCGAATACAAGGCCGTGGTCGAAGCCAGCCGCGCCACGCACCTGGCGCCGCTGGCGCTGCTGCAAAAGGCGGGCGCCATTGAATCGGCCTACCAGTTTCACTGGCAGCGCTTTCTGTTCGACAACTTTCCGAAGGGCACGGGCTTTGGGGCGCTGGCCGCACCCGCCATCACCGAAGAGCTGCCGCTGGCCGAGGTGCAGGCGTTTTCCATCGACGATTCATCGACGACCGAGATCGACGATGCGCTGTCGCTGCAAGGCTTGGGCACGGGCACGGTGGTGCTGGGCATCCACATCGCCGCGCCCGGCCTCGCCATTCAGCCCGGCGACGCGCTGGACGAGACCAGCCGTGCGCGCCTGTCCACCGTCTACATGCCGGGCTACAAGATCACCATGCTGCCGCAGGACGTGGTCGATGCCTACACGCTGAGCGAAGGCCGGGCGGTGCCGGCGGTGTCGCTCTACGTCACGCTGGACGAAGCGACGCTCGAAGTGAAGGCCAGCGAAACAAAGCTGGAGCGCGTGCCGATTGCCGCCAACCTGCGGCACGACCAGCTGGATGCCCTCGTCACCGAAGCTTGGCTGTCGGGCGCCGACGTTTCAAATGAAAACACGGCCCAGCGCTTGCCCATCCAGCGCGAACAGCTCTCATTTTTATACCGCTTGGCGTTGCATTTGAAAGCGCAGCGCGAGCGTGTGCGCGGCAAGCCGGAGACCTTCAACAGGCCCGACTACAACTTCAAGCTGGTCGATCATGACGGCGCGGTGCCGACCGGCGACGAGCAGGTGGCCATCACCACGCGCCAGCGCGGCGCGCCGCTCGATTTGATCGTGGCCGAAGCCATGATCCTGGCCAACAGCACCTGGGGCGAATGGCTCAAAAGCTTAAGTGTGCCGGCCATCTACCGCAGCCAGGCCAGTCTGCTACCGGGCATCAAGGTGCGCATGGGCGCCAAGGCGCTGCCGCACGCGGGCATTGGCGTGCCGAGCTATGCGTGGAGCACATCGCCGCTGCGCCGCTACGTCGACTTGGTCAACCAGTGGCAAATCATTGCAGCCGCGCGCCATGGCAAGACGGCCGCGCTGGCCGCGCCCTTCAAGCCGAAGGACGCGCAACTGTTCGCCATCATCAGCGCCTTCGACGCCGCCTACAGCGCCTACAACGCGCACCAGGGCAGCATGGAACGCTTCTGGACCCTGCATTACCTGCGCCAGCAAGGCATCACCGAGCTGACGGCCAGCCTCATCAAGGAACAGGCCGGCGGCGCCTGGCTGGCGCGCGCCGACACGCTGCCGCTGGTGTTCACCGTGCTGGGCGCGCAAGGCCTGCCGCGCGGCACGCAGGTGCGCGTGAAGCTGGGCGCGATTGACGACATCGCGCTCGATGTCGGCGGCACCGTGCTGGAGGTGCTGGACGCCGATGCGCCGGCTGATACCGCGCCAGATGACGAAGATGAGACTTCTGCCGCAGGCCCCATCGCCATCGCGGTCGATGTGAACGAAGCCGAGGGCGAGAAAGAGGGCAGCAGGGCCGATAATCCCGCCCCGTAATGCTGCGTTTTTTCAAGTCCTTATCGACGCTGCAGTGGGCGCTCGGGCTGTCGGTGCTGCTGCACGCGGCGCTGCTCACGGTGCGCTTTGTCGACCCCGAAGGCTTCAAGCGCGTGTTCGAGGACACCACGCTCGACGTCATCCTGGTCAACGCCGAATCGGACGAAAAGCCGGTCAAGGCGCAGGCGCTGGCCCAGGCCACGCTGGCCGGCGGCGGCGAGGCCGAGGGAGAGCGCATCGTCAGCACGCCGCTGCCGCCGGCGCCGGTCGAAGCGCAGGGCGACTCGGCCGTCAACGAGAACCAGCGCCGCATCGACAACATGATGGAGCAGCAGGAGCAACTGCTGGCCCAGGTGCGCCAGCAACTGGCGACGATCCCCAAGGTCGATCCGCAAAAGCTGGCCGACGACCCCGAGGCGCGCGCGCAGGAAGAGCGGCGCCAGCAGTTGTCGAAGCTGCTGGCCGCCATCGAGCGCCGGGTGGAAGAAGAAAACTCGCGCCCGCGCAAGCGCTACCTGAGTCCCGCCACGCTGGGCACCACCTACGCCGTGTACTACGAAGAGATGCGCCGCAAGATCGAGGCCGAGGGCACCGAGAATTTCCCGCACGTGGCCGGGCGCAAGCTGTACGGCGAGCTGCTGATGGCGCTGCTCATCAACCACGACGGCCGCATTCTGGATGCGCGCGTGGTGCACAGCTCGGGCGACCGCAACCTGGACCGGCTGGCGGCGCTGATCGCCTCGCGCGCGGCGCCGTTCGGCAATTTCACCGCCGCTATGCGCAAGGACACCGATCAGTTCGACGTCACCGCGCGCTTCAAGTTCACGCGCGACATGACGCTGGAAACCACGCTGCAGGCCGACCAGCTGAGCAGTACCCTGCAGCAGCCCCGGTGATGCGCGCGCTGGGTCGGTGGCTGTTGCTGGTGGTGGTGGCCGCGCTGGCGCTGCAGTTGTTCTTCATCGGCCGCATTGCGTGGATGGCGCTGGTCGATCCGCAATCCACCGCCTTCCAGCGCTCTGAAGCCTGGCGCCTGGCGACCAGCGGGCAGCTGCGCTGGCGGCAGGACTGGCGCGACTACGACCAGATTTCCGACCACCTGAAGCGCGCCGTGATCGCCTCGGAAGACGACGACTTCGTCAACCACGAAGGCGTCGACTGGGAAGCCATCGACAAGGCCTGGGAGCGCAACGCCAAGGCCGAGGAAGCCGCCGCCCAGCGCGCGGCGCAGAACCGCCCGGTGCGGCCGGTGAAGATTCGCGGCGGCTCGACCATCACGCAGCAACTGGCCAAGAACCTGCTGCTGTCGGGCGAGCGCACGCTGCTGCGCAAGGGGCAGGAGCTGGTGCTGACCTTTGCGCTGGAACACCTGCTCTCCAAACGCCGCATCCTCGAGATCTACCTGAACAACGTCGAATGGGGCGAAGGCGTGTTTGGCGCCGAGGCGGCGGCGCAGCATTACTTCCGCAAGAGCGCGGCGCAGTTGAGTGCGTGGGAAGCCGCGCGGCTGGCCGTGATGCTGCCGCGCCCGCGCTACTTCGAGCAGCAGCCACGCTCGGTCTATCTGAACAGCCGCACGCGCACCATCGTGGCGCGCATGCGCAATGCTGAGTTGCCATGACTGACCTGCAGCACACACAGCGCCACCCTTGGCTCGCCAAGGTGTTCGGCTACGCGCTGCTCGGCTTTGTGCGCCTGCTCACCGGCGCGCAGGCGCGCTGGTACGGCAGCCCGCCCAAGGCGGAGCAGCGCATCTACTTTGCCAACCACCAGAGCCACGCCGACCTGGTGATGATCTGGGCCGCGCTGCCCGAAGAGTTGCGCAGCATCACGCGCCCCATCGCCGCGCGCGACTACTGGACGAAGAGCGATTTCAAGCGCTGGATCACGACCGCCGTGTTCAACGCGGTCTATGTCGACCGCGAACGCCAGGGCGACGAAGACCCGCTGCAGCCGCTGATCGACGCGCTGCAAAGCGGTGATTCGCTCATCATCTTTCCTGAAGGCACCCGCGGCCACGCGGCCGAGCCGCAGGCCTTCAAGGCCGGGCTGTACAACCTGGCACTGCGCTTTCCCGACGTGGTGCTGGTGCCGGCCTGGATCGCCAACGTGCAGCGCGTCATGCCCAAGGGCGAGGTCGTGCCGGTGCCGGTGCTGTGTTCGGTGACGTTTGGCGCGCCCATTCGCCTGGAGCCGGGCGAGGAG